>Ga0209236_1000548_pt1 | contig 21926 bp, 20 predicted proteins | sample GraSoi013_1_40cm_FD_185819 | JGI IMG/M metagenome (GOLD analysis project Ga0209236, IMG submission 185819) | Grasslands soil microbial communities from the Angelo Coastal Reserve, California, USA - Sample 09_27_2013_1_40cm (SPAdes) (version 2) | ecosystem: Environmental > Terrestrial > Soil >... | reverse complement strand
GATCGTATGGCGTTCCGAAGAGTCGTCAAGAACGGTTTGCTATGCAATTAAGGGATCGCCTTCTAGATTCGGGATCAGGGCTGATAATAGCTGATTTCACGATCTTCTCTCCGGATTCATCATTCTCGCACACAAGGATTGTGGAAAGGGTTATAGGAATTTCTTGTCGAGATCCTTTTTCTGTCTGGACGGGATTCCAGGCTTGTTTCCTTGAGATGGGTACGTTATCGGCTTGTCCGGCCTTTCTCGATCCCCGTGGATTCCCCTAGGGATAAGCGTGGAATAGTATGGTCTGGAAATCGCGGGCTTAGATCTGGGATCGGGGCTGATAATAGGCGATTCCTTGTCCGGTTTTGTTTCGCGCCATGAAGGGCGGGGCGCGGGAAAAACGACCCCCCCGGGGGGTCGAGAAAAGGATGCTTATTTTTTCGAAAGAGATTCTTGAACGAAAATACGCGCAGCAGGAGGTCTCAATCTCAACCGATGGTTACGAAATGGGATGAGGATGTAGCGGGGTGATCAGGGGTTGTGGAATTTACCATATTCCGTTGGTTCAGTTAAATAGTATCCCCGGTAGAAAAGCGGCTGGAGGGGTATTTTGAGGTCGTTTAGCGTAGAAGTATACTCTTTTCTGTAGGAATGGATAAAATGGCTAGCATGTTCATATCAACCGTCCTGAGCGTGCTCCTGGGAATGGGCTGCCTTCTTAGACAGGCATGATGCCCACATTCTAATAACCTTGTTACCTCAAAAAGGTAGTTTCCCCAAAAGGCAACTCACATGGCAACACAAAAACTCAGCTTTACACGCCTCGACCAAGGAAAACCCCTCCTCAACCGCGGAACCCTAGACCAGTACCGTTTGGTCGTGGTATGCGTCAAGGGCAACGTTAGCATCAAGGAAACAATGGGCCTAATCCTGAAAGAAGCCATAGGTCCTGACGGACCCTCTCCAACCCTTGTGCTGGGACCAACAGCCCCGGAGGATCTCTCGACCGACTGGACCGGCAAGGTGGGATGGATTACCTTCGTTGACGGAACCTCAATGTCTCACCCCTCCAGCGACGTAGAGATAATTTCCCCGGACAACTTGTTGGAGATCAACTTATTCATCGAAAAAGCCTCCCAGGGAGAGGGAGCTCAAATAATTCTGGGCGACTTTCTCGACAACATCATCAAGAGCATCGGATCCCCAGAGAGTTTCTACTCGTTCTTCTGCCAATTGGCCTCGAGAGTCCGGCTTAGGAAAAGAACGGCGATACTAGTGATAAAAGAGGACATACATGAGAAGCCGATGGTCGAGATGGTTAAACGATTCGCCGACATCGTCCTCGAATTCCGAGACCAAGACAACGAGGGCGCACTGACCGTCGAGATGAGAACGCTAAATTTTGCAGATAACATCTACACCAGATGGCTACCCTTCCCACAAGCCCTAAGACCCCTCTGCACGAATTACACCTAAAACCGGGAACCCTGACCCCGAACACACGGGGTTGCGGCCTGAAGATCATCAGATACAAGAGAATCTCATCAACCAACACCAAGGCAAAGACCCTCGCTGAAAAACGGGCCGCCGAATGGACCGTCGTAACCGCCGAGGCCCAGACACAAGGCAGAGGCCGATCAGGCCGAATCTGGAAATCACCTAAAGGCGGCCTTTGGTTTTCGCTAATTGTCAGGCCGAAGATATCGATCGATCGGATTCCGCTTCTCCAGTTCTCGTTCGCCAACGCTCTTCGAAAAGGAATCGAAGAGGTATACGGCGTCCAATCAGAGGCAAAGTGGCCGAACGACATCGTGGTCGACGGGAAAAAACTGGCGGGCATACTTATCGAGACGAAAATCAGCGGTCCAGAGCTTGTATACGCAATCGTCGGCCTCGGGCTCAACGTGAACCTAACTGCTGAACAGTTGCCGACGGGAGCCACATCGATCTTCCTGGTCAAAGAGAAACGATTCAGTCTAGAAATGACGCTTAGCTCGATTCTGACTGTCCTGGAACGCCATTACGAGACCTTGAGAGACGAAAGTGCCGTTGTGGGTGATTGGTGGAAGCACTGTGCTCATCGAATGAAACCTGTGATAGTCGAAACTGGCAAAGGTAAGGTCCGTGGCAAATCGGTTGGAGTCAACTTGGATGGAAGCATCATCATCCAGACTGACCAAGGAAATCTGACAATTCCTGATGGAACTCTCCGACTGGACGCGTGAGCTTGTCTTCCGTGCTTTAATACGAGAGGCCTTTCCAGCGAGTTCCAAACGACCATGACGATGAAGGAACTCTCGAAGGAGCTCGGCGACCTCCGGGAACGATCTGAGGAAGGTGGCGGCAAGGACAAGATCGAGGATCAGCATTCTAAAGGAAAGATGACCGCCAGGGAGAGAATTGTCGCACTTCTGGACCCCGGCAGTTTTGTAGAAATGGACAGGTTCGTGGTTCACCAGACCGCCGACTTCGGCATGGCAGAGAAAAAGATCCTTGGCGATGGGGTTGTAACGGGTCACGGTAAGATTGACGGAAGAACGGTCTATTTGTTCTCTCACGACTTCACCGTCTTCGGAGGCTCCCTCGGAGAAATGTTCGCTAGAAAGGTCACGAAAATAATGGATCTCGCCCTCAAGACTGGGGTCCCAGTTATCGGGATTAACGATTCAGGCGGGGCCAGAATCCAAGAAGGAGTTGTCAGCCTGGGCGGTTATGCTGAGATATTCTTTCGCAACGTGCTAGCCTCGGGAGTGATCCCGCAGATATCGGCTGTGATGGGTCCGTGCGCGGGAGGCGCGGTGTATTCCCCTGCCATGACAGATTTCACAATAATGGTCGACAAGACGAGCTACATGTTCATAACGGGACCAGACGTCATCAAAGCCGTTCTCAATCAGGACGTTGATTTCGAAGAACTCGGAGGCGCAAGACTCCACAACACCAAGAGCGGAGTCGCGCACTTTTTCGCACAGAACGAGCAGGAAGGATTACAGCAAATCCGGAAACTCTTGAGCTTCATCCCATCCAACAACAACGAGGACCCGCCTAGAGCCAAGCCAAAACCTCCCGTCGGGAAAAGTGAGCTCAACGATATCCTGCCTGACAACCCGGACAAGGCGTATGATATCCGGGATGTCATAACCCGGATCGTTGATGGAAGCGAACTGTTCGAGATACAGTCGCTCTGGGCTCAGAATATCGTCATAGGATTTGCCAGGCTCAACGGATACTCGATTGGGATCGTTGCGAACCAGCCCAAGGTTAACGCCGGGACCCTTGACATTGATTCCTCCGTCAAGGCCGCACGCTTCGTCAGGTTTTGTGATGCTTTCAACATCCCGATCCTGACTCTGGTGGATGTTCCTGGATTCTTGCCGGGGATAGAACAGGAGCATAATGGGATAATTCGGCATGGGTCAAAGCTCCTCTATGCCTACTGCGAAGCCTCAGTTCCCAAACTTACTGTAATCGTAAGAAAGGCATATGGAGGCGCCTACGACGTGCTTGGAAGCAAGCACATCAGGGCCGACGTGAACCTTGCCTGGCCATCGGCCGAAATAGCAGTAATGGGTCCCGATGCAGCGATCAACATAATCTTCCGCAACGAAATCGCAAAGGCAAAAGACGCGACCACAGAAAAACGGAAGCTTGTCAAGGAATATCGCGAAAAATTCAGCAACCCGTACATCGCTGCGGGAAGAGGATATGTTGACGATGTTATCGAGCCCTCAGAAACAAGGGAGGTATTGATCAAATATCTCGAATCTGTGAAGACCAAGAGAGAGGCACGCCCTCCCCGGAAACACGGCAACATCCCACTATAGAACGGATCACTGCCGATGTTCAGAAAGATCCTCATCGCGAACCGTGGAGAAATCGCTGTCAGAATCATACGAACCTGCAGGAAACTCGGAATCAAGACCGTTGCAGTTTACTCAGAGCCTGATATGGAGTCCCAGCACGTCGTCTATGCTGACGAAGCCTACAACATCGGCCCTGGACAACCCTCTGAAAGCTACCTCAACATCCCGAAGATAATCAAGGTTGCGAAGGCCTCCAAAGCGGAAGCAGTGCATCCCGGGTATGGGTTCCTAGCGGAAAATCCCCAGTTTGCCCGAGAGTGTGAAGAAGCAGGACTCGTTTTCATCGGACCTAGAAGCAAGATTCTGGCTTCGGCCGCAAGCAAGTTCGGATCAAGAGAAACTGCAGCTCGAGCTGGCGTTCCCACGATTCCCGGTTCGAAGCGTCAACTAGAGACCGCTGACGAAGCTGAGAACGAAGCCCGCCGCGTGGGTTTCCCAGTATTGATCAAAGCCTCGTTTGGAGGAGGCGGGAGAGGCATGCGTATTGTGAAGACCGCGAGTGAATTGCGAAGGTCCTTCGATCTTGCTACTTCCGAGGCGAAAGGAGCCTTCGGCCGCTCAGAACTCTACCTCGAAAAACACCTGAAAAATCCTCGACACATTGAGGTCCAAGTAATCGCCGGACAAAGAGGACAAGTTGTCCATCTGGGTGAGAGAGAATGCTCACTTCAGAGGCGACACCAGAAAATCCTCGAAGAAACACCCGCACCCCGACTCGATTCCACGTCGAGGAAAAAACTGGTCTCGCTTGCTTTGAAAATCGTCAAGGCGACGAAGTACGAAAATGCGGGAACGGTAGAGTTCGTACGATCAGCGGGGGGCGAGTTCTACTATCTTGAGACAAACAAACGGATCCAAGTAGAACACCTCATCACGGAAATGGTCACTGGGGTGGATATTGTCGAGCAACAGATTCGAATCGCTGACCGAGAGGGTCTTGGGTTTTCTCAAGAAGAGATCGAGTTGAACGGGGCTGCGATGAACTGCAGGATCAACGCTGAGGATCCGTCGAGAGGCTTTGCACCCTCTCCCGGCCGCGTCGAAGAATTTGTCCCACCAGGAGGCCCGGGTATCAGAGTCGATACCGCCATGGTCGACGGTGCTGTCATTCCAGAATATTATGATTCTCTCATCACGAAGATTGCGTCACACGGCCGTACTAGGGAGGAGGCGATTCAAAGACTCAAGGGTGCCTTGAGCGAGACGATCATTATCGGGGTCGAGACCACGATTCCTCTACACCAGACCATACTTGAAGACAAGGGCTTTGTCCGCGGTGACTACCATACTCAGCTCCTCGACGACAAGATCTCCACCTGGAACTTCAAGCCACAACTGTCAAAGGCGGAGGTCGCGATGCTGCATTTGACCGCAAACCATCCCTTCTTAGGGACGAGCAAATCGCGATTAGAGAGAACTCAGACAAGATGGCGAAACACTCTCCAGATGGAACCATCACCGAGGCAAGCCTTGTTTGTCGAAGGACTCTAAACAGATTCGCCGCCTCACTGTCAACGGAAGAACCTGGGCCATTACAGAGGTCGAGAAGCAGGGCATAACTCAAAAGATCAAAATCAACGATGAAGAGTTGAGTATTCGCATCCTCCGAGAGCCAACAGATGACCAACCAGATCTAGTTGCGAATATCAATGGGAAGGTTCTCATCGCAAGAAGAGAAGAACAGCGCGATGGAAGCGAATATCTCATTCGACTAAACGGGAGACTACTCAAGGTGAGTTTAGAAGGAAGAGAGCAATTATCCCAAGATGCGGGAATATCTGAAACTGTACTTGGGCCCGTTGTAATAACTGCGCCCATGAGCGGGAGAATCGTGTCCTTGAAAGCGTCTCCTAACACACCGGTAAACAAGGGCCAACCTCTAGCCGTCCTTGAGGCGATGAAAATGGAGAATGAGATAGCCTCACCTAAGACTGGGATCGTGAAGGAAGTCTACGTCAAACCCGGGGCTTTGGTGAAGGCGGGAGAGCAGTTATGCCTAGTCGCCTGACAATTGCACGATCAATTCTTCTGGATTAAAGGAAGAAGCCCAGTGTAGAAATCGAGAGACTCGGGATTCGCCAGAGCATCACGATTCGTAACGGGCCTATTGTTAACGATATTCGCGACAGCAACCTCAACCTTCTTCATGTTGAGAGTATAGGGAATATCGGGCACTTCCAAGATCAGAGCCGGAACATGCTTAGGTGAAGCCTCAACACGAATCACCCTCTTGATTTTCTCTTTCAGATCCTCCGTAAGCTTGTGGTTCGGGGACAGTTTGACGAATAGGATGATTCGTTGATCTCCCGCCCAGTTCTGACCTACCGCGAGACTGTCGGCGACTTCAGGTAGTTTCTCAACAACATTGTAGATTTCTGACGTGCCGACCCGGACCCCAGAGGCCTTTATCACCGCGTCCGAACGCCCATAGAACGTGTAGCCTCCGGTATCGCCGTGGAGGAGCACGTAGTCACCGTGCCTCCAAATGTTTTTGCCCTTGGGGCGATAGTATTCGAAGTAGGCCCCACGGTATCTCACATTGTCGTGGTCATCCCAGAAGTATAACGGCATAGATGGAGTTGGAGCCTCGCAGACCAGCTCGCCCATCCTGTCAACAACAGGCTGCCCGTTCTCATCGTATACGTTGATCTTCATCCCGAGCCCCGGTCCTTGCAGCTCGCCTCCAAAGACGGGGAGAATCGGTACTCCACCCGCGAAGCAACCGTTGATGTCTGTACCACCACTGATCGAGTTGAGATGCAGGTCCGCTTTGACCTCCTTGTAGACCCACTCGAATCCTTCTACGGAGAGAGGCGATCCGGTTTGGGAAATCTCTCTGAGCGATGATAGATCGTAATCTTTGCTCGGTTTAGCACCTATTCCCCTGAGATGGTTGATGTAGCTAGCACTGCATCCCAGGATTGTGATCTTTTCTTCTTGAACCAGCCTCCACATTGTGCCCCAGTCAGGATGGAGAGGATTTCCATCATACAAAATGAGGGTCGCGCCTGCTGCTAGGCAACTCATCAGCCAGTTCCACATCATCCAACTCGGCGAGGTAATGTACGTGATCCGATCCGTCTTTTTCAAATCAGCATGAAGCTGCGTCTCCTTCAACTGGTTTACCAAAACTCCCGCAGCTCCTTGAACCATGCATTTCGGCTTTCCAGTTGTCCCCGATGTGAACATGACGAGGACCGGATGGTCGGAGGGCAATTGCTCGAACCGAATCTCGCCAGACTTATTCGCGGATCCGAATTCATCGAATCTAACGGAGTTGACAAGTTGGCCCGCGCCGGATTTGGCGTCGAAGTGGGGGACCGTCACTATCTTCTCGATCGAAGGGATTCCGTCTGCAACATTTTTGACGTTGGACGAAATGTCGAATTTCTTTCCCTTGTAGACGTAGCCATCAACGGCAAACAATACTTTCGGTTTGATCTGACCAAGCCGATCCAGGACGGCGCCTGAGCCGAGTTCCGCCCCGCAACACGCCCAGACCGCTCCAATGCTGGTAGAAGCCAACATTGCAATCGCTGCTTCCGCTATGTTCGGCAAGTAACCTCCGACTCGGTCCCCAGCTCTTACTCCCGTCTCACGTAGACCATTCGCCACACGCCCAACTTTCCTGTAGAGATCGGAATAGGTCAGGCTAGAACGTCCTCGTGCCTCAGACCGCGAGATGAGGGCGATCCTTTCGTCTCTGAATCTTAGAAGGTTCTCGGCGAAATTGAGTCTCGCCCCGGAAAACCAATTGGCCCCAGGGAACTTGTCAAGATCATCTACAACTGCCTCAAACTTCTTCGAGGATATGATCCCTGCATAGTCCCACATGGCGGACCAAAACTCGATAGGTTTCTCAACGGACCACCTGTAAAGCTCAGGATAAGATCCAAGACTTAGACTGTACGCCTTGTTGACGAATGCTAGAAATCGAGTGAGATTGGCCTGTCTTACTCGTTCACCAGAGGGAACCCAGAGAGGCTTTCGCTTGAGACCAGTTACAACCAAGTAGCCAACCGCTCCAAAAATCTCTTGATAACTTGTCCGGACTCGCTTTGAAGGATTTCGACCTGGATAATTTATAGCCTTTCAATCAAACCTCAGATCCGAGTCCAGTTGACCGTCGTCGACGTAAAACTGCTTACAGATGGTTATTTCACGCTTGACAAGAGCTTTCTCGTATTTGGCAAATACCAGGGAATCAAGTACAAAGCAGCACTCAAACCGCTACTGATACGAACAGACAAAGAGAACATCTTGGTAGACACCGGAATCGGGACACTGCCACCGAAATACGAGAAATTCCACGAGGTCATCAGGACCAAGGACGAGCAACTAAGGCTATCATTGAAGAAAGCTGGACTGGAACCTAGCGACATTACTTTGGTGGTGAATACTCATCTGCATTTTGACCACTGTGGCAACAATCTTCTCTTTCCCAACGCAAAGTTTCTAGAACAAATAGACGAGGTCCGGTATGCGTACTTTCCAGACAGATTCATGCGGGTAAGCTACCTGCGTGACTTCTTCGATACAGAAGGAGAAATCGTGCCGCTACGGGGACGTTACACGATTGAGGACGGAGTCGAGATCGTGCCAACACCAGGCCACACAGTCGGGCACCAGTCAGTTGTCGTGAAGTGGAAGAACAAGAACCTCGTTTACGCAGGAGACGCGGCTCCCCTACCAGAAAACATCGAGAAACGGAACATCACCGGAATGATCTACAGCACGGCGCAGGGACTCGAATCAATAGACCTCTTACGACGGATAGAGAACCCCGTCTACATTTACTCACACGAGAACGAACAACTGAAAATTCCGGCGTAGCCTTCGCAAACTCAAACTCGGGAATCTCAACTTCATGCCCTTTTTCCCGCGGCTTTTCATGTCCAGCCTCTTTTGACCGCTTTTGAGTATGCTTTCCAGTAAGGGTCCACGTCAGGGTAGCGGAGACTCCGTGTCCCCTTGCTTGAAGTGGCCTTGCAACCTCGGAACTTCGACGTCAGGCTCCCAACAATAGATGAGGGAATTCCGTGTGAAGACAACTTGGCCCGGATCTCGTTGGTTTTTGTTGGTTTTGATGCGATGATGAGACTTCCCTCGCTGAGAGAAACCAGCGGGTCAATCCTGAATAATTCGCACAGGCGCTCGGTTTCTTCGCTAACATGTATCTGTCCCAAATCCACCATTAGACCGAGCCTAGATGCAGTCGTCAGTTCGATCAGCCCAGCGATCACCCCGCCTTCTGTCCCATCATGCATTGCTGTGACACCTCGATGTCGAACTCCTATGGACGATGAAGTCAACGCATCTGCTACTGTACTCACTTTGTAGAGATAATTCCACGCTTTGTCAAAGAGTCTGCTACCAAGAGCATTCCTTACTTTGCGCGGGAATACACGCGTCAAGACTGCGGTTGTCTCGATTGCTGCTCCCTTTGTCAGCACAACATCATCTCCATTACGAGCCATGCTTGACGTTAGGTAATGGTCCTCAGGGCCAATAGCCATTACTACACCTCCTCCAACTATTGTGTAATCTATGCCCGGATACCTTCCTGTGTGTCCCCCGATAATTGAGAGACCCAGCTTCTTGCATTCTTGGTGAAAAGACCTCCAATATTTCGCAAAGCTTGCGTCGCTCAGGCTTGGCGGGAGGTTGAAGTCAAAAAGTCCGAACTGAGGGGAAAATCCGCTAGTGGTGAGATCGGAAGCCAATAGATGAACCGACAGCCACGCTGAAGCTTTCGGGCCAACTGAAGGAATGTATGATAACGGATCAGAGGTTGCGACCAGAACGCGGCCACAACTAAGCCGAACAATCGAATTGTCAAGACCGAAACCTGGGCCGACGACCAGTTGCGATGATGACGCCCCCAAGGACCTGTAAATGACAGATTCTAGGATACTCTGGCCCGATTTGCCGAGCCTTGGAGATCCGCGCACAGAATCGGGCCTAATCGAAATGCTGGACCCGATATGCCCTCTGAGCCGCGACAACGAGAATCAGCGCTACTGGTATCCACACAATGTCAATGAGCGTTGCGAAGTCAAACGACGCAAGCCAAAAGCCTTGGACCAAGCCGGACGAGTTACAGCCCGGTTGAACGCAGTAAAAGGCGGTAAACGAGTAGACTGGCCAGTCAATTAGAAAGAAGACCACGGTCTCATAGACCGTGGCTAGAACCATTCCGAAAGCCAACAGACTTCTTGTCTTATTTCTGAATCTTTGAACGATTAGAACCTCAGGTGCTCGAGCCAACACGATTCCTGGAATGAAAGTTAGGGCCCAAATGGGAGGCGCCGCACCGAAGACGAAAATGTTGATAGTCTCACCAATCGCCGAGCCGATTGCCGTGGACCAGAAGCTGACTTTGCGCGAAAACAGAACGGCTAGAGCGAGATAGAAGGCGGGTGCTGCGGTAATCTCCCCGAGTGGATAGGGAAGGGTGAAGCCAAACAAAACGTTGGAGAGGATCGTTCCGACGGCCACTAGAGCTGAAAATGCACCAATTCTGGCGATGTCTAATATTGGGTTTCTTGGACGAAGGTCTCTCTGAGCCGTGGTGGATTTTGATAATTCGAATGAGTTGTTCGACGGGCTGTCTCGATTCTGGTTCATTTTTTCCTTTTCCTGTCGCGAGGGCCAGTAAACAAGGCAGAAAGTAGGCTTCGTATCGTCCCTCCGCCGGCATTGCCCGGATCAGGTTCAAAGGGTCGATGGCAAGCGAAGCCATCCTCTCAGCCGGGTTTATCCCAGCTCCCCGCAGATCAGAGATTAGGAAGACCGCTTATTTAAGCGCTAGCCGAAGATCATTCAGTTTCTTTGAAGAAATAACGTGGCCAGTGAGGCCAGCTGGTCTCCTGTGACTTTGGACTGAAGTCGACCTCCAGCTCCATTCCAATCTTCAAAGATTCCAGTCGCGACGTTCTGATAATGCTAGGCAACTTGACCCCTTCTTCCATTTCCACAATTCCCACCGCATAGGGAGTCATATGTTTGAACTGCGGCGGCGAAACATGGACAATTGTGTAGGTGACGAGCTTGCCCTGAGTACTGAGCTGAACCCACTCAACCCTCGAAGACCGACACTTTGGACAGATTGCTCTAGGAGGGACCATAATGTGTTTGCAGCGCACGCACCTTACGGCCATCAGTTTGCGATCTGCGCACTGCCGATAGAACTCCTCGATTGTGGGAGGTGGTAGCTCGCTCAATTCTCATGCGCTCCTCAAGATGTGAACTACTCCGGTCGCTCCTGACCCGCCTAGATTATGGGCAAGAGCAATCTCGGCATCCGCAACTTGTCTCCGGTCAGCTTGTCCAGTCAGTTGTAGGTATAGCTCGTGGATCTGTGCCGTTCCGGTGGCGCCTACGGGGTGCCCTTTCGACTTGAGACCTCCGCTGGTGTTTATCGGAATAGTACCGCCAATGTTCGAAGCTCCGCTCTCGACGAACTTGCCGCCTTGTCCAGGCCGACAGAAGCCCAAGTCCTCGCATGCGATTATTTCCGCTATCGTGAAACAATCGTGGACCTCGGCCACGTCGATGTCCTTTGCCTTTACGTCAGCCATCTTGTAGGCTTCTTGCGCAGCTTGTTTTGCGGCGTTGATGGTGGTGAGGCTGTCACGCTCATGGAGACAGAATGTGTCTTGAGACTGCCCTGAACCGATAATATGGACATAGTTGTCGCTGAGTTTCTTCGCGAGTTTAGGCGCAGTCAGAATGAGGCAGCTGGCTCCATCAGTTATGAGGGAACAATCATACAACTTGAGAGGCCAGGCGACCATGCGAGATTTCATGACCTCATCAAGTGTCACTTCTTTCTGCATGTGCGCCTTGGGATTGAGCGCACCATTCTTGTGATTCTTGACGGCGACTGCAGCCATTTGCTCTTCTGTGGTACCGTACTCATGCATGTGTACTGTTGCCATGAGGGCAAAGAGTCCCGGGAATGTCATGCCGTTCCACTGTTCAAACGGATAGTCAGAAGCGGTCGCGAGTATCCCCGTTACCTCCGGCGTGGGTTGATTCGTCATCTTTTCAACGCCCCCAACTAATACGATATCATAGAGTCCAGACTTGATCGCCATTATCCCACAGCGAAGCGCCGATCCAGAGGACGCACAAGCGTTCTCGATCCTCGTTGCAGGCGCGGGCAACAGACCTGCCCAGCTTGCGGCTATAGGAGCATCGTGCGCTTGATGCTCGTACGCCTCGCTCATTTGGCCGATGAAGGCGGCTTTGATATCCTTGCCAGGGTCTAGGTCTTCGACTCGGTGAAAGGCTTCTAGAGCCGCTTCGGCGAATAGTTCACGGGCGTAGACCCCTTCTCGCCGTCCGAACTTGGAGAGGCCCGCGGAGATTATTGTAGCGAGCGGCTTGACCCGACGCGGCCTACGCAACTAAATCTGAAATCAAAGGGCGACCCTTCACTAAAATAGCCTTCCTTGAGCCAAGCCCAGGCGTTGCTCTCGATGCTCCCCCGAGCAATGCCTTTTTCTTCGGATTCCTTTGGATTATTGTGAGACATGAGAGCAGAACACGATTCCCAGCGACCAAGAATCAGTCGATCAGGTTCGATGAAGAAGAATTCGGCGATGGCTGAAGTTCGCCTTCTGGATCATCCTTTGGATTGTCGCCATCTACGTCACAGCTTATGGCTATCTGCCACTGCCTTGAATCAGAAAAAGGTGAGAGCCTACAGCCTAGGCGAACATTGGAACTTTCCAGTCTAGAGCGACGATTGCGAGGTCGCCGATGCCTATCCTTCCGTCGCCGTTCAGGTCGAGACTTGGGTTCCATTTAGGCGAACCAGGCACACTGGTCCAGGCGAATGCCACAGTGGCCAAGTCTGAGATGTCCACCGCTCCGTCTAGGTCGATGTCGGGGGCCTTTGAAACGATACAACTAGTTTGACCGCTGCTGGGATTCGTCAAGCACGATGCTCCTAACGCGCCGACGGTCGAGGGCATCACGAGTACAAACCGTGGGGTTTGTCCGGAGCTAAACGAGAATGATACAGTGAAAGTCTTTGAGAATATTGTTGAGCCATTTGTCGCATTGGTTGCGGTAACGGAGACTGTGCCTGATACTGTGTTGCTGCTGACTGTCAGAGATGGGGTTATCGCAAAGTTCACTCCGTCAAAGGTCAGGCTTTGGGATGCGGGGGGATCAGCCACCACTATCAACTGTACGGTTATCGAGGGGAGGTTGCAATTGCAGCCTCCGCCGGACACGGTTATCGTCGCTCCAGCCATGTTTGTGGTATTGGTCGAGACTGTCAGAACTGTAGTTGCTGTGGCGAACGCTGGAAGCAAGACAGTGCTTGGAGAGATCGAGACTGTCGGAGGAACGGGACACGTAGGATTGCATGGGGTCAAAGGCACGGCGACGCTCGCTTGGAGTGTTGCGTTGAAGGCATACGGCACGTGACTTGTCAAGGTGATCGTAGAATTAGCTGTTGATCCCTTTGGAACCGAGAGACGGCTCGGGTTGGCGGTGAGGTCGAAGTAGGGTCCCACTAGGGCGTCTATTGTCGCGGCTCCATTTGTGATTCCTCCTCCAGATCCGAAGATGTTAACGATATAATCGCCGGTGGTGGCGTTCGAGAGAGCGGTGACGTTGATGGTAGTGCTTGCGCTACCGCCGGAGGTTAGTGAGACGCTGGTTGGGTTCGTTGTTGCGGTGACAGGAACGGGGGATCCACTGCAGCCTTGGTTGACACATATGCTAATCGAGACTGAACCGGAATAACTGTTCACGCTAGATACCGTGAAGGTTGATCTTACGGAAGAGCCTGGCAGGAGGTGGACTGAAGATGGACTCGCGGCAATTGAGAAGTCGGGGGACGGCAAGACAGTGACGAGTATTGTGATCGAGTGGACAGTCGAGCCTGCGGTGCCAGTGATGGTTAGATTGTAGTTGCCGATTGCATACGCGTAGAAGCCGGCCCCGACTTGGATCGAGCTATTGGAAGATAGGCTCACGCTGTACTGCTTGAAATGCAGGGTGGTGAAGCCGAAATCGATAGATGATGCGGTGGAATAGGTCAGGGAAATAGTGCCAGAGAAACCGTTGAGGCTGGTTAGGAGAAGGTTGGCGTTGGCTCCGTAGTATTTGCTTTCGGGACCATTGTTGATGTAAATAGTGTAGCTCTCTTTGACGGATAGAGATGATTGATCCGCGGAGAGACTGAAATCAGGAGTAATCCCACGAGCTGGTCTTACATAGATTGACGGAAATAACATAACTGCTAGGAAAATCAGTACCAGAATAATCGTCGATCTGTTTCTCAACGAATACGCTTGGCCGAATTGGGCGATATTATAAACATTTATCGGGAAACATACCAGAATCGACCGTGGATCCTTGTGGCGCCTTTCGCCGACTTACGGGTGCTCTTCTGTTCAGTTTTCATGGAATTCTATTTTTTCTTCAGAGCCTAAATACCTTTCACGAGTTCATTCCTTGCTGAAACATCATGTCTGGGCCTGAGTCTGATCTACAGAAGCGGTTGAAGGGCATACAGTGGCAGAGCCAGAATTGTCTTTCCTGCATCTGGTTTGCCACAACCGATCCGCTCAACGCTGATCTCTTTGAGAGGGCAATGTGCATTCATCCGAAACTCAAGATCTACAAGCTCGTCGTCTCCGGCCGCGACTGGTGCAACCTCTATGAGGAGATTAAACAGAAACAGATCGAACACAAACAAGACATGGCTTTGAAGGCAGAGGAAAAATCCGGATAAGCTGAACTCGTCCTCGGCCTCAGATGGCTGAGGGAATTCGCCCTTTGGCTATTTCGTTGTTATGTTCACGTAACCACCCATGGGGGCTTCATCGACCGCGAACAACTTTTCGCATCACCTTAACGCGATTGCTCGTGCCGAGAGCACCGACGGGACGGAATCCTAGCTTGGCGTACATCGACTCGGTTCCACCCCAGATAAATGAGCTCGAGTATGGTTTCCCTCGCGGAAGTGCTTTGGGGTATCCGTCGACCGTTCCGCCCCCTCTCGCGGCGATGAAGCCGAGTGCGCCTTCCAACGCTTTCTTAGCGACCCCCTCACGTCTGTGGTCGCGGTCGACGAAGAAGCAGGTAGTCCTCCAGTCGGGCGGAGCCACATCCATCTTGCCGTACCCGCTCATTCGGCCAGGAAGCTCGGGAGGAGGTCCGAACTGACACCACCCGACGACGTCCGGTCCGTTGTAGACGAGGGCGGCGTGCGACCGGTTTGCTCGAACGAGTCTCTCTTTGTATTCCTTGTGCTTTCCCGACCACTGTTTCGCCAGACTGGGTGTGAGGTGAAAGAAGGTGCACCAGCAGCCGCCCCATACTCCATTGTGTTTTCGGACCATTCGCTCAAAGTCGGGCCACGTCGCGGACCCGAGCTCCCGGACTGAGAATCGCGCCTTGAGCTGCCGGCCTTGCTTCGTGGATGACGTGAGATCGCTCTTCGAGTCGGCACCTTGAGTGGTTATCTTCTTCAAAGTAGGGATACGCCAGCCAAGCCCCTTTTCTCGACTATCCCTAAATTATCATCGCCACCCTGAACCGGTCGCGCCGACATCCGCTGGGCGGCTAGCTAAGCTGCGTGATCTGAATCAGATTGCCTACAGTGTCGTCGAATCGGGCTATGGTTGAGCCGGGTGTTTTGGTTGGCTCCATGGTGAAGTGGACGCCGAGCTTCTTTAGCCTTTGAAACTCTTTCTGGATATCGTCGACGAAGAGCATCGTTGCGGGAATTCCTTGTTTGAGGATGGATTCTTGGTAGGTTCTTGCGGCGGGGTTGGCGTTTGGCTCGAGAACAAGCTGGGACCCGTTCGGGTCTTCTGCTGAGACGACTGTTAGCCATCTGTAGTTGCCCGCGCTGATGTCAGATTTCTTGACGAAGCCTAGGGTCTTCGTGTAAAAGTCAAGCGCTTTGTTCTGGTCGTTGACGAAGACGCTGGTTAGTTTGATCTTCATGACGCTTTCCGGGTTGGCGAGGCCCTAAATATTCTTGCCCCGCTTTACACGGCCCCGCACCGAGCTGGAGATCGGATAAGCCCACTCTCGCGGACGAGGCTTCTGCAAAAGTTATACGAATTTGTTTTCCAGATCCTCTTCTTGTCCGGGCATGTTTTCGGGCTTGTTTTTTCGAGACGGGCGTGATATCGGCTTGTCCCGTTTATCGATCCTTGTGTTTTCCCCTTGGGATCAGCGTGGAATGTCCTGTTCTAGAAATCACGGGCTTGAAATCGCGATCAGGGCTGACAACGGCCGATTTCGCTGTGAGAACTTCGCCGTGAAGGGCGACGGGCTGTACGAGGCGTGGCTGAACCTGAAATTCTCTGCGTTTCACGAAGGGCGTGGCGCGGGAAAAGCAGACCCCCCGGGGGGTCATGATTTAGTTAACGGAAAAAATAGTTATGCAGTAGGAAAGGTTAGAAAAGAAAAAGCATGCTTCCTTAGACAGAATTGTCCAAGTTCCCGACTCGTCCCAGTGAAACAGCTGGGGACTTGGATGTTTTCAAAGGTCGAGAACTTCGTTGTCGCCATGTGTCATCAACCATTGTATGGTCAACCCACAAACAAGCCTCGTGGGCTAGACGGTCGTTCTCAATCCTCGCTGTCGCAGCGCTATCTAAGCCAGTCGTCGGCGGTTTGGCTAGAGGCTGAAAAGGAGGTCGTCATACATAAGACGCCGATTCTGAGTGCTGGCTAGTGGGTTTCGGGCTTGCCAGCGTGGGTCACATTGATGAAAGAATCGCCCACGTTGGTCGAACTATCCCCTCATGAGATCGCGGAACTACAGACGTTGATCCAGCGGCTTGGTCCCCAAGAATATCCGACAGTAGAACGATTGCTCAAGCACACGGGCAAGGATTTCCTCTTTCTGGATGGACCCGATTGTAGCCGCGTCCCAAAAGAGGAGGCCAAGCTGCACTATGAAAGGGGGAAAGTCATGGACGCCATCGGGAAGAAACTGGAAACGCTTCGAGTGGAGTCTTGGCCATCCCCTTACAAGGTTCGCTTTGTGGTCGCGAGACGAGAGAATGAACATGAACCGCTCCGATTGACCGTGATTGAAATGGTCTCTAGCCCTCATGGAGGATTGAGCGAGCCTGCTCAAGAGGACCTTCAAAAAGCGCTGGGATTCTTCTCGCGTGAATATCGTTACCTTCAGGAAATGAAGCCGGCAAGATCGTATCCAGAAGACGACGTTGTTCTGGATGAAACAAGGACTAGAGAGCTGATCAACGAGATCAAACGCCTGCAGTCTGGAGAAAACCCTCATCTCGACAAAGTATCATCGGAGCTAGCGGAGGCGCTAAGCAGTATTCTACCAATTCTCAGTCATGCATTGAAGGAAGGATTCTATGTATGGTTGAGCCGGGCATGAAACAAGGGATTCGACTCAGCTCAGATAATCGCTGACAAATGGATGGGACGAGCCTACACCACGCCACGCTTAATCTCGATCAAGGAAAGCTCGGAAAGGTCCCAGGAATGATCTTGTGGGGGGAGACTGGATTCCCGAAACCCTGCGGGCAAATTCGGCATGGTGAGTCAACAATTTTTGGTACGCGCATCGCGGTTGACAACACTATATCCGTAGGAAGCCCTTCAACGCTAGCGTTCCGCCCCCATCGACTCGGGCTCGGCTAGCATGTACCGGCGCTATTCTTATTGGGCTGAAACTTGGAATATATGCCGACGTTTGAAAGTTCAAAGCTCGACTTGGAACTCCCGGCTGAGGGAGCGTTGTGTGCTGGCGCAGGATGCGTAGGACTCTTGCTGATGAGCCATCTTTGGGCAAAAAGGACAGAGGATAGAGATATTCAACTTGTTCCTACCATTCGACTTATTCGCGATCTTCTTGATCTTCTTTGCACTAGCAGTGATGATTGTATACCGGGATCGAAGAAAGTTCGATAAAGTGTGGGTTGGATTGTGCTCTTCTCCGATCCTACTTGGACTCGCCATCTTGCTTCGTGATTATGATTTGATTCCGTCGATTGCTGGATGGACGGTTGTCGGCACCTCGGTAGTGCTTTTCTGGACTTTCCTAGTTGGCCTCTTCTTTGGAAAGGAAAAATGTCGAAGCTAACGGATTCTTTGCCCGGCCCAACCCAGCACTAGATCAAACTTTTCCATCAGGCCCGACATCAGGGGCCTCAGGGCGCTATGGTGAGTAACATTGGGAGACCGCTAATTGTCACAATGTGCACCTTCGGCGTGGTCCCGGAATGTGCTCCTATCAGAAGAGGACTCGCTGAAGGAGCAGAAATAGTTGCGTTGTTTCCAAGGGGATGGTCTTGTGGGGTTCGAGTGCGTGTAGCGGACAAAAAGTGGTACGAAACAACTCCTCGAATCTCACCGGTTGGAGTCGACCTGGAGACCGGTGGGCAGACCGCCAATTCTCTCTGGGGCAAACAGGCGTTTGTTAGTGAAGAGGTCATTGGTCTCGAAGCGGGTCCAAATAGAAGTCGAGGTCACGCTCAAATGCCGGGCCGACCGATACCCTCTGCTATGCCCAAGAAGGGAGGGATGTCTAGGACATTCTACAGCGTTCGTTATCTGCGGCGGAGTCGCGAACTGTACGGAAGATATCTAGAGTCCAAATCCTGGGTGAGACAGCAGTACCGAGAATTCCTGCAGCTGAGACGGGGAATGAGAATTGTGGACATTGGCTGTGGAACGGGGGATTTCACCAGGTACGTCGTCAGGCTCGTCTCGGGTAAGTGCCAAGCCCTTGGAATCGATTCACGGGCCAGTTCGCTCAAGGCGGCTGAACTCGAGACTGGAACGGCGGGATTGTCAAACAGAATTTCCTACAAACAAGGAGACGCCTACAACCTTCCGGTCGCTGATGACTATGCAGACCTTACTTGCTGTAGGTCCGTTCTGATGCATCTTCAAGACCCTCTTCAGGCGGTTCAGGAGATGACTCGAATAACGAGGCAAGGAGGCTTGGTGGCCGCCGAAGAGCCGAGCCAGATGATCTCCCTCTATGACCCTGAGGACGAGGATTTCGCAAAACTAGCCCGAAAAATCTATCCTTTATACCATGAGGGAATTCGGAAACTTGAGGGCAGAGACTACGAGATAGGGGAACGACTGCCCACGATATTTCGAGAAGCCGGTCTCAGAGAGATCAGTGCCGAAGTACGGGGGAATCTTCTTATGCCCTCCGACCCGAGGACCAGCATCCGCGACGTCAAAGCGCAAATCCAGATGGAATTGGGAATACATCGGGAGACGAAGGCGGATTTCAGTAGGGCCTTGGAAGCTGCCGGGGTATCCTCGAATAGGATTGCTAGATTTCTCAGGTTACAGGAGACGCAGTTCCGGAGATTACTCGCAAGTCGTGAGATGCTTCGAGGCAACACGACCTTTTTCGGCTCCGGCCGGTGCTTGGTGACAGGAAGGAAAAGGGCCCCTGCCTAGAAAAGAGGCGGGGGTTTCTGACTTTCGGAGACTTCGACGCTCCGGCAACGCGAGCCCAGCCCTGCGGATCGTATGATTTGTGGGGGTTGGGTACGTGGAGCGGATAAAAAGTTCGAAACCCTAACAAAAACACCGAAAAAATACATCTTTTTATACCCCCGAAGCGGAATAGACTATTAGACATGGGAGGAGTAAGCCGTTGTTCACAAAGCTCGAAGCAGAGAACGCCCTCAGCCAAGCAAGGGCCCAGGCCGAACGACGAATAGCCCGTCCCTCACTACCACTCCTCACGAACTTCTCCAGATCCTACGCCACATACCAAGAAGCGAGAAGACATCTTCCATCAGGAACATCCTCGAATATCCGAGTTCACGCTCACGATCCATTCCCGATCCTCTTCAAGAGCGGTCTGGGGTCTCGAGTTCGCGACCTTGATGAGAACGAGTACGTGGACCTTCTAATCGCCTATGGCGCGCTAATCCTCGGGCACGCTCACTCAGCAATCGTCAGCGCTGTCGCCGATCAGATCCAAAACGGTTCCATGCTCGGGACCACTACCGAGTTGGAGGTAGAGGTTGCAAAGAAGATTCAATCGATGGTTCCTTCGGCTGAGATGGTTAGCTTCTCGAACACTGGCACGGAGGCTACTATGGAGGCGGTCCGGGTTACTCGAGCGTTCACGGGGAGAGAGAAGCTCCTCAAGTTTGAAGGCCACTATCACGGACACCACGACTATGTTCTCTTCAGCGTCGAATCACCTTCAGTTGTCGCTGGACTGGAACAATCACCCTCGAAGCTTCCGTTCTATCCCGGAATCCCCGAAGAGATAGCGAAGACAGTTGTCATTGCAAAATGGAACGATACAACTGCCCTAGAGAAAGTCGTCAAAAGGAACGCAGCAGATCTCGCGGCGATTATTATGGAGCCGGTTCTCGGAAGCTCCGGCGTGATTCTGCCGGAGGAAGATTATCTCAGGTCTGTCAGAGAGCTCGCTGACAAGTACGATGTTCTCCTCATCTTCGATGAGGTTCTGACAGGGTTCCGTCTCGCTCCTGGCGGTGCTCAAGAATTCTATGGCGTGAAGCCCGATTTGTCTTGCTTTGCGAAGGCGCTAGGAGGAGGAGCACCGATCGCGGCTGTCACCGGCCGAAGAGATATCATGGGTATGATCGGGCCGGGACGAATCGGCTACGGTGGAACATACAACGGAAACTCGATGTGCCTTGCTGCCGCCCAAGCTACGTTGCGGGAACTTACCAGGAATGATGACGAGGCGTTCAGGCACATGCACGTCATCGGAGCAAGAATCATGGAGGGACTAGGAGAATTGATGGAGCGATACGACCACGAGGGGATCGTTCAAGGTCTCGGACCCATGTTCCAAGTATTCTTCACCAACGAGAGCAAGATTACGGGTTATCGACAGACCCTCAATGCAAACACGGAGAGATTCAGGACATTTCGTAACCTAATGCTGCAGAGAGGAGTTTACTTCCATCCTGACGGTATGGAGAGGATCATGATCTCTGCAGCACACGACGAGCTGGATGTCGAGAGAGTTCTTGCAGCAGCAGAAGAAAGTCTTCGAGAACTTCCCAGAACTCATTAGTTCTACTTTCCTTTTTCTGTGTATATGTACCGCGGCAAGCGATTGCTCAGGTTGGATCAACAAACTTTGCGCCTGGCATTTTCCGGAGCCCTTGTGGCAGCAATCGGAGCGGTTATTTCGTTGATATTGATCCTTGTCTTGGAAGAGCCAAAGTAGCCTAGCAAGACCGGGCTAATCAGATAAGCTGCTATTGAAAACAACTGGAGCGGTACTGAAGGAATCCTTGGATAGACTAATCTGCTTCAGAACTGGATCTCATTTCTAGGTTTGTCAATTGGCAACTCTGGGCCTTGGCGGGCCTGTAGGTTTGTCATTTGCCACCGTGGGCTTCTCCAGCGCAGTCCTGGTATCACGTGTTTGGGAATACGTTTCCCTAGAATCTTATCTCAGCTGCGGCCTTTCCTGTCCGATTCGCTCCTCTAACGCGTTTCAACTGCACCACTTCTACTATGGTCTAGTGCTGATCTCGATAGCTATGGGTTTTCTAGTAGTCACTGGGAGGCGGAGGGCTAGATGGGACGCTGCTTTGATCTTCGGCATAGGCGCAGGGCTTAGCACTGACGAGGCAGGCCTCTTGCTAGCAAGAATTCCTTACAATGATCCGCTCTCTATTCTCTTGTTAGCATGCGTTGGTGTAACATTCTTCGTCGGAGCAATTATTGCAGCTGTGCGCGACGGGACACGCGAGTTCAAGCTATTAGACCGAGCCGATATTCTGACTGAATTGTCGATCCTTCTCGTTATGGCGGGCTTTCTCTATCTGGACCGGCCTCTGATCACGATCGTAGAAGTTGCTGGAGGAGCATCTTGGGCGTGTGCCGTACTGCTTTTCGCTCTCTTTGGAAGGAAGCACTTTGCCAGAATCTGGACGGGACCAGGGTAACCCAGCATATCTCCTCCCCTTGTCTGCTCTTCACCGGTTCACTGAGTTGATGACTCCTGTCTCTCTGAACTTGAGGGGCGTTTCGAGATACTTCTCTAATTCTCTCCTGAGTTTTCCAGAGATCTGAACCGCTGATGTCATT
>Ga0209236_1000546_pt1 | contig 21967 bp, 16 predicted proteins | sample GraSoi013_1_40cm_FD_185819 | JGI IMG/M metagenome (GOLD analysis project Ga0209236, IMG submission 185819) | Grasslands soil microbial communities from the Angelo Coastal Reserve, California, USA - Sample 09_27_2013_1_40cm (SPAdes) (version 2) | ecosystem: Environmental > Terrestrial > Soil >... | reverse complement strand
TAACCGGCATGAATCCGGCCGCTCGGATAGTTGGGCTGGGCCGTGAGCACGGTGACGGAGTGTCCCTCGCGCAGGAATGCGGCGGCCAGTCCGGAGAGCCGTCCCTGCGGCGCACCGATCTCGGGCGGATAGTACTGGGTCAAAAACGCGATTCTCATGATGGGGCGCGTCCATTCAGGACGGTTTGGTAAATGCGGATGACCCGCTCGGTGACGAGTCGCTCGTCCAAGTGACCGACCGCCGCGCGGCCGGCGACGCGCCCGCCGCGCTCGAGCACACGCCCCAGCGCCGCCGCAATGGTTTCGGGCCGGTCGTCCGCGCACAGCTCGCAGCCGGCAACACCCTGGAGCCGCTCGGCGACGTCGCCCACCGCGACGGACACGACTGGAAGGTCGCAGGCGAGCGCTTCCTTGACGGCGTTGGGCGAGCCTTCCTGGGCCGAAGTGAAGACCAGCGCGTCGCAGGCCGCCATGTAATCCGGCATCTGCACATGCGGCACGTGCCAGCCGACAATGAGGCGGGTAGGCGGAGCAGCCGGGAGCAGCGCGACCGCGCGGGACGCCAGCCCATAGCGCTTCCGGGCGAGCTCTGGATTGCCGACGAAGAGGACGAGGCGCTCGCCCTGGGGCAGTCCCAGGCGGTCGCGGGCGCTGACCCGCGGCTGCGGACGGAACAACTCGAAATCGATCCCTGACGGCACGACGTACATCGGCGTGCCGTTTTGCAGGTAGCGCTGCATGTGCCCGGAGACGACAATGACGGCGTCGGCGTAGTGAGCAGCCCAGCGGGAGAAGCGCCGCAGCAAACGGCCGGCCAGTGTGAGGTGGCCGTGCCGGTTGTCGAGAATCCCCTGCAGATCGTCGCCCCGGTAGGTGATGACGAGCGGCATCCGCTTGGGCAGCGCGAGCAGAGCGCATTGACCGAATTGCGCATGCACCAGGTCGAAGTGCTCGCGCGTCAGCCGGCGCCGCGCCTGGTACCACGCCACGGCGTAGTTGAGAGGGTTGCCCTCGCCCTGGAACGCAAACACCTCCACCTCGACGCCGGCCGCTCGGAGAAACGCGGCCTGGCGCGCGATGAACTGCGCGGTCCCCCACGGGACCCAGGGCCACTCGGTTGTGATCATCAAGACGCGCATCATGCCGGACTTTCCACGCGCTCCGGTTCGTCCGCCTGGCCCCAGCCGAACCTCCGGAGCCGCGCGAGACGCCCGCGGACGCCCTGCTGCCAGTGATAGCCCCGTTCGGCGAGATCGCGCGCCGACATGAGCCAGCGGTAACGGCTGCGCACCCAACGCTGCTTCGTCGTGTCCAGCTCGGCGCCGAACTTTGTCTTGAAGTCCCCGAGCCCCATCAGGTCGAACGTGACGCACCCGGCAGCCATGGCACGCTGCATGACGGTCCAGGTCATAAGCTCAGTCGGCCGAAACCAGCGGTATGCCGTGCGATGGGCCCAGGACCACAGCAGGAGCTCACGGCCGTCTGCCGTGAACAATCCGCTAGCGATGCTGACCCCGTCCGGGAGGGAAACCGAAACCGCGAGCAGCTTGCCAGCGGCCCGCATGCGCCGGAAGAATTCCCCGACACGCTCTTCGCCGAACGACACGGTGTTGCCGCCCCGCACAAACACTTCGCGGAGCTGGTCGTAGTGCTCCGCGACGAAGCTCTCCTGCTCTTCGATGCGAGCCACCAGTCCGAGCTTTGCCGCCCGGCGGATGTTGCGACGCGCGCTATCCTTGAGCGCGGTAAAGCCGCGATCGGTCTCGCCGGGATAGAGGCGGGCGCGATAGGTGGGGACCGGCTCGGCGCGGAACCCCAGATGCCGCATGGCCGCGCCATCGAGGCTGTCGCTCAACAGTTCCACATGGTGGACTCCGTGGCGACCCTCGAGGAACGAGAGGAGCGCGAGGATCAATTCGCGCGCGCCAACCCGGTCGGGATCGAACACGGGTCCCATCATGGGGGTCTGCCATCCGGGGAGCGGCGATCCGTACAGACGCAGCGGTCCCACGCGGGCCAACAGCCCGGGGCTCGCGCCGATGATCTCCCCGTCGCGCTCGATGATGAGACACAACGGCGAGCCGCAGCCGCACGCCTCCAGCCACTCGATCCACGCGCGCTGGTGGACGATGCGGGAGTTGGGGAAACGCGCCACCATGAGGTCCCAGTCGCGCCATTCGGCGGGCGTGGCGTTCCGGACGGTTATCACGTCAGTCCGTCCCCCCGATGAATTCGCGCGTCTGGGTCCGCACATAATGCCGGTACAACGTCGGCAGACTCGCGCGCGCGAGGTCTTTGAGGCGCCGCACCAGCAGCGCACCGCGCCAACCCCGAAATTGGGCCAGCGCGGCGACCTGCTCGAGCGGCGTCGCGGTCGTCGGGGCGTAGCGGCCGAGGATCCAACAGGTCCGCACGCGCCGCGGAGAGAGCCAGGGCTGGGAGGTGAACAGATAGCGCAGCCCGATGTCGGCGGCGGAGTCCAGCACCGCTGGAGCGATGTCGCCTCCCGGCACCGACGCGGCGACACATGACTCGCCCAGGATTTGCGCCAGAATGTCGCCACTCACGCGCCACTCGTCGTCCATCCGGGTGCGCGGCTGTTCGCGAAAGATGTCGGGATGAGTGTGCGAGTGGCTCCCGATCACATGGCCGCAGCTGCGCAGGTAGCGCACCTCTGAAACCGTGAGGAAGCGTCGCGTGCCGATCAAACGCGTGACCACGAAGAAGTGTCCCAGCCAGCCACGGCGCGCGATCTCGTCGGCTACTGCCACGGCGCTCTGGCCGCCATCGTCGAACGTCAGCAAGTGGTGGCGACCGGGGATCGCGAGGTTCACATCGAAGATGCGGGACGGCGGGCCGCCTACCCCGATCGCGTCCAAATGCCGGGCGAAAGCGGCGCGAGTCAGCTTGTACCGCATGGCGGCGGGCCGCTGAAATCCCGAATCGGACGGATCGTCGGTAACGTCGTGGTAGGTGAACGTCGCCAGTTCCGGGCGCACGCTCGTCGCCCGAGCCAGCGGATCGAAAACACGAGACGAAGTCATCGCGACAGCGGGACCACGGTCGGGTCGCGGCGTGCAGCGCGTCGCTGCACCAGGTGATCGAACGCACCACGCAGCGAGCCGAAGCCGTAACTGAAGTGGATGGTCGGGAACACGGCTGCGAGCGCCAATGCGCAGCGCCAACCGTGGCGTCGCACGGCACCGACGACACAGGCCAACAGCGTCACGACGTATGCGGCCGCGGTGGCCAACCCCACGCGGCGTACCAGGAGCACGGGAGCAAACACGATCGTGCCGATCAGCGTGAGGACAAACAGGCCGGGGACGAGCTGCCGCCACGTCATGACCCCGTCGACCTTCCGGGCGACGAGCGGTTTGTAATAACCGTACTGGTAATACATGCGCGCGAGGTCCGGCAGCGAGCGGCGGGCGAAGTAGTACGAGATGACGTCCGGGAGCAGCAGAATGCGGCCGCCATACTTGATCAAGCGGAGGTTGAACTCGTCATCCTGGTTGCGGATCAAGTCTTCGTCGAACAATCCGACGCGATCGAACAGCTCGCGGCGGAAACACCCGAAGGGCACACTGTCGACCCAGCGCGGCGCGCCGACGCCGATGCGGAAGTAGGCGTTCCCCACGCCGAAGGGGTGCGACAGCCCGATCGCGATGGCCCGTGCCATCGTGCTGGGGTCGGCGGGCAAGGTGAGGATGACGCCGCCGACATTGTCGGCGTCGCTGGTCTGCAACGCATCGATCAGGCGCGGGATGTACTGCGGCGGATACACGACGTGCGCATCCATCCGCATGATGATCTCGCCGGTCGCCGCGCGGATGCCCATGTTGAGCGCCGCCGGCGTGATGCAGCGCCGGTTGTCGAGCAAGCGGATCGTGCTGCGGCGGGTGGCGTACTCGGCGACGATCTCCCGGGTGCGGTCTTCACTCATGCCGTCCACCACGAGCAGCTCGATGCGGTCGAGCGGATAGGTCGTCGCGAGGATGGATTCGAGACAGGCGCCGATGTAGCGCTCCTCGTTGCGACAGGGGAGCACGATCGAAATCGTAGGCCGGTCGTTCGCAGTCATTGGGACAGGGGCATAACGGTCGGATCGCGGCGCACCCGGCGTCGGTGCGCCAGGTGATCGACCGCGCCATGCAGCGAGCCGAAGCCGTAACTGAAATGAATGGTGGGGAAGACTGCCGCCAGCGCGAGGGCACAGCGCCAACCGTGACGCCGCACCGCACCAATCACGCACGCGAACAGGGTCCCGAGGTACGCAGCTGCGACGGTCGCCCCGATCGCGATCACCGGGAGTACGGGAGTCAACAGGCTCGTGGCGATCAGCGTCAGCACGAAGAGACCGGGCACGAGCTGCCGCACTGTGACGACGCCGCTGGCCTTCTTCGCGACGAGCGGTTTGTAATAGCCGTACTGGTAGTACGTCCGCGCCAGCTCCGGCAGCGAACGGCGGGCGAAATAGTAGGAGATGACATCCGGGAGCAGCAGAATGCGGCCGCCATGCTTGATCAACCGGAGGTTGAACTCCTCGTCCTCATTGCGGATCAGGTCTTCGTCGAACAACCCGGTGCGATCGAACACCTCGCGGCGGAAACACCCGAAGGGCACACTGTCGACCCAACGTGGCGCGGCGACGCCGATGCGGAAGTAGGCGTTCCCGACACCGAAGGGGTGCGCCAGTCCGATCGCGATCGCTTGCGCCATGGTGCTGCGGTCCGCCGGCAGGGTGACGATGACGCCGCCGACGTTGTCGGCGTCGCTGGTCTGCAACGCATCGATCAGGCGCGGGATGTACTGCGGCGGATACACGACGTGCGCATCCATCCGCATGATGATCTCGCCGGTCGCAGCGCGGATGCCCACGTTGAGAGCCGCCGGCGTGATGCGACGCCGGTTGTCGAGCAAGCGGACCGTGCTGCGGCGGGCGGCGTACCCGGCGACGATCTCCCGGGTGCGGTCTTCGCTCATGCCGTCCACCACGAGCAGCTCGATGCGGTCGAGCGGATAGGTCGTCGCCAGGACGGAATCGAGGCACGCGCCGATGTAGCGCTCCTCGTTGCGGCAGGGCATCACGATGGAGATCGCAGGGCGGTCGCTCGACGCGCTCACCAGGAAAGCCCGAACGCGCGCAGCCAGATCTCGAGGCCGAGCGCGGTAAAGATGCGTTGGTACAAGCCACCGCGACTCAACGACCCGCCCGCAGCGCGCTCACGAAACGCCTGCAGCCAGGTCCGCAGCAGCGTCTGATCGAACACGCCCCGGGTGCGCGCGGCCGGCGCGAGCAGCAGGTCCTCGAGCGCCGCGTGGAATCCCGGGGGCACCATGCGGTCGAGCGGAATCTGGAATCCGTGCTTCGGATGCCTGGCGACGCTGCGGGGCAGCCACCGCGATGCCAACGCCCGGAGCACCTGCTTGCCGGTCCGGCCGTCGGTCTTGAGGCGATGCGGAAGGCCGAGCCCGAACTCGACGACCGCGTCGTCCAGCAACGGCACCCGGACCTCGATGCTCGCCCGCATGCTCATCATGTCCACCTTGCGCAGCATGTCCGACGGCAGGCTCACGGTGAACAAGGATTCCGTAAGCCGCTGCGACAGGGCTTCGAGATCTGCGGTCTCGGGTTCCGGCTCGACCTCGTACAGCCGGTACACGGGCTCCAGCCCGAACCGCGCCGCCGGCGGCACGAGCTCAGCCTTCTGATCCTCGTTGAGATAGTTCGCCAGCCCTGCGAGCAGGACAGCGGGCGCGTCCCGTCCTGCCTGCGCCAGCGCCGCCGCTTTGGAGACCTGACGACCCAGATCCTGCGTCCACGTCGTGAGGCGGTTCCCCGCGTCATGAGCGGCGTGCTGCAGCCACTCCGGGAGACGCATCAGCTGCACGAGACGGTTGAGACGCCAGAAGCTCGGGTAACCTCCGAACCCCTCGTCGCCGCCGTCGCCGGAGAGAGTGCAGATAATCCCTCGGTCGCGGATGGCCCTGGAGATTCCATAGGTCGGGATGAAGCTCGTGTCCGCGAACGGCTGGTCGAAATGCCGCAGGAGATCGAGCACTCCGTCCGGCGAGAGTGCCTGATCGGGCAGATCGATCACCTGATGCTGCGTGCGGCAGTGTTGCGCCACGGCGACGGCGGTGGCCGTCTCATCGTCGCTCGCATCCGGAAAGCGGACGTTGAACGTGCTGATGGGGCCGCGGTTCGTGCGGCAGTGAGCGGCAACGACGAGGGACGAGTCGATGCCGCCGCTCAGGAGTGCTGCAACCGGGACGTCAGCGACCGCTTGGGCGTCCACCGCCCGGAGCAGGCGATTGGCGACCTCGTCCGTCGCTGGGCCCGCCAGGCGTTCGCCGTCGGGTCGGGCGACGGTGCGATGAAACATGGTCTCGCGCGGCTGCTCCTCGAGAGCGATGCGGAGCGTCGCGCCCGGGCGCAGGGCGAGCACGTTTGCGAACCCGGTCGCCGGCTCGGGAACGTATCCGAGGCCCAGGTAATCGTAGCACGCCTGCCGATCGAGCGAGGGGCGGAACCGAGGATGAGCTGCGATCGCCTTGATTTCGCTCGCGAACACCCACTCACCGCCGATCGTGGCGTAGAACAACGGCTTCACGCCGTAGCGATCGCGAGCGAGCAGCAGCGCGTGGCGCCGCCGGTCGTACAGCGCGAAGGCGAAGATGCCGCGGAGCTGGTCCACCAGTCGCTCACCCATGTCCTCGTACAGGTGGACGAGCACCTCGGTGTCCGACGTGCCGCGGAACCGATGACCGCGTCGCTGCAGGTCGATGCGGAGTTCGCGATGGTTGTAGATCTCGCCGTTGAAGACGACGAGGATCTCACCGTCCTCATTCGCGAGGGGCTGATTCCCCGTCGGCGAAAGGTCGATGAGGGCGAGGCGGCGATGCACCAGCTCGCAGTGCCCATCCTCGAAGTGTCCCTCGCCGTCGGGGCCGCGATGCGCGAGCAAGCGCGCCGCACGCTCGTGCCACACGCGCGCGGGCGACAGACCGGTGGGGTCGAAGCGACCGGCTATCCCACACATGGCGTGCCACCCGGTTTGCGGCATCTGGCTTCGACGACGTGGTAGTAGCGGAGAGCCTGGATCTGAACTCCGCCGAGAGCCACGAGCGTCTGCCGGATGCTGCGGACACTCCGCAGTCGTTTGAAATGATCCGTCAGCTCATCGTACGTATCGAGGCGGCACCAATCCTCATGCTGCGCCCGTGTGAGCTCCGTGTAGATGTGACAGTTGGAAAGACACGGAGACACGCGGCTGAGGAGCTGCTGCAGAATCTTCGTTCGCCGCACCGCCCAGTGCAGCGGGAAGAACACGTCGACGAGCACGTCGGTGATGCGTTTGGCGCGGGCGGGGGGCAGCCGCTTGAGGACCTGCCGATAGAGCGGTCCGAGTTTCGTGAGTCTGGACAACGTCCAGGTGTAGTGGTCGATCACGAGCAACCCACCGGGTGCGACCATGCGCCACAGGGCCGCGATGCTTGCCTCGGGCGACGGCGTGTGCTGCAGCACCCCGAGGCAGAGCACCACGTCGAATGTCCTGGCGGGGAATGGCAGGTCGCGGAGATCCGCCTGGGCGACAACGTAATTGCGCGCGTCTCCGATATTGCGTCGATTGGCGTCCACGGCCGTGCTGAGGTCGATGGCGTGCACCAGCGCGCCGGCGCGCACCAACAGCTCCGTGAAACGTCCTGCGCCGCAGCCCGCTTCGAGCACGCGGAGGCCGGCGAGCATCTCGAGCGGCATGCCGAGGCAGCGTTCGAGTCGGGTGCGCGACAGATTGGCGCCGAGCCGGCTGTCCAGCTGGGTCTGGGAGTGCAGGTTCCACTGCAGCCCGAATGCGGACGCATAGCCTTCCGAGCCCACGAAGCGGGGAATGGCGCGCACGACCGGGACACTCTCACCGGCAGCCGAAACGAGCGCGTCCCCATCCTGCCGCAGCGGTGCGCCGGTGCGCGGAGAGACAAAGCCGACCATGGGATTCGGTGCGCGCGAAACGTGCATGGGTTCGCGTACGGTCACGGGCGACTCACTATGCAGAACCCGTACGGTAGGGAGCGGGCCGGTAAACAACGGTCGATGCTGGGGTTACGGTGGCGATGCCATAGGCCTCGAACCCCGTTTGTGGCAGCGCTGATACATAAGCGCGCGTCTCGCGCCGCGCGCTCGCGACCGCATACGCGAACGCGAACCACAGAAGTTTTGAAGCCATCCAGTTGCCGCTCATGTTCGACGTGAGGACGGTGACGCAAAGGGCGAGCGGGAGGATCCCTTCCGGGCCGGCGCGCGCCCGCCACCCCGCGCGCAGGCAGAGCCACAAGCCGAGGCAAAAGAGCACCGCCCCCACGATGCCGGTGGCCGTCAATGTTTCGAACACGATGTTGTGCGTGTCGCGGCGTGGTCGATTGAAGTACCGATTCCCTTCGCGCAGCGAGAGCTCGTACTGATTGTTCTCCGGTCCCCACCCCAGAATCGGCTTCTCGACAAACATTTGGCCCACGAGTGGATAGAGATCTTCGCGGCCGGCCATCGCCCCCGAACGCGCCGTGTCGCTCAGGCGGTTGCGCATCACGGGCGTCTGGTACGCAAACACGGCGACGAGCGCGAGGCTCAGGATCGCCACGGCGCCGCTGCGCGCACGCGCCCCCATGCTCTCGCTCCGTGCCAGGAAGAGCGTGATGACACCGGCCGCCAGTGCGAGCAGGCCACCCCGTGATCCGGTTTCGACGATGGCGTAGGCCACGAGCGCGCACGCTGGAAGCAGCAGCAAACGCGGTCGGACCAGCTTGCGCACCCGGGCGTAACCGATCCCGAGCAGCACGATGATCCCACCGGCGAGGATCATCGCCGCGTTATTCTCGTTTTGGCCGAACGCGGTGAGCCGCTCGCCCCCCGTCCACACGACGGTGGCCGTGCGTCCCACGCCCACCAGCGGCAAGATCGCTCGCAGCAGACACGCGCCGCCGAACACGAGCAGAGAGGTCCCCACCAACCTTTCGTCCTCGAGCAGGTTGGCTGCGGCCCAGAGGATGAGGACGTTTTCCAGCAGCAGCAGGAAAAGATGCAGCACCTCCCCTGCGTCGTTCAGGAAATTGAGACTCGTGGCGAGTGCGAACACGCACAGATAAGCGAGGAACGGCCAGACGGCGGCAGGGATGCGGGCGTAGCACCGCTTCGGATGGAGCAGAGTGGCCGCAAGGAAAATGGCGCCCGCCAGGGTCGGCATCTCGACCGGAAGCGACACACGGTTGGGGATTTCGAACGGGATCGCTACCAGCGTTGCGTACAGTCCAAGTCGCACCGCCAGATAGGGGCGTTGGTCAGCCACCACGCACTCCCTGCCAGATCTGCCGCATGCGCGTGATGACGTTTCTCCGATCGCTCTCACCCAGGCCCGCGAGGAGCGTCGCGGGCAGCAGCAAGGCGAAGCTCACGACCACGAGGCCGACGCAGGTGATCCAGCCAGGCGCGAGCACATGTTCCCCCAACGCAGTGGCGGCTCCGAGCACGAGCGCGCTCGCGAGCACTGGACGCACGAGTGGCCGCCACGGCAGGTCGAGCGCTCCGCCGAGTGACGCGTGGACGAGTGCCGGGTACGCGATGCTCTGGACGGCCCGACCCGCGACCAGTCCGAGACAAACCCCCACCATTCCGAGCGACGGCGCGAGCGCGATGCCGACGCCGAGGACGAGCACGGCGGCCACGGCGCTGACGATCACGCGGGCACGCGGCTGCAGGGCCGCGTCGAGCATAAATGCGTCGCTTCGCACCAGGGCCGTCTGGATGGTCACGAGGACAATCAGCAGGTTCACCCACAGTCCGGCGTACAGCTGCGGGCCGACCCACAGCGCGATAAACGACCGATTCCAGAGCAGGATCGTCGCGCCCACCGCGGTCGCAAACAACCACGTGAGCGCGAGCAACTCGCGTCGCAGTTGAGCCGCGCGCTCGAACTGGCGCTCACCGAGCACGCCCCCCAACCCCGGCATCGCCGAGCTGACGGCGCGAAAGTGCAACCCGAGGGCAAGGCGGGCCGCATATCCGGTCAGGACGTATGTCGTCACCGTGGACGACGACACTACGGCGCCGAGAATCAGCACATCGCTCGCGAGCGATAGGTTGGCGATCAGCTCGCCCCCAGCGAGCCAGCCGCTCATGCGGAGCAACGCACCGACCTCGCGACGAGTGGGGCGCGCCACACCGAACCACGGCACATAACGGCGCGCCAGGAGCCAAAAGCAGATGCCCGTGATCGCACCGAGGATGAGCTGCGAACCCGCAGCGCCAGGCAGACCCAAACCAGCGCGGACGGCCAGCGCCAGCAGGGCGCCGCCGACCACGCTGAGTCCCGCCTGCAGCCCCATCCGCTTGTAGCCGAGATTCATGCCGCGCAGCACTGATTCGGGCACGGTGCCCAGCCCGGTGATCAGGAACGTGCCGACGAGTAGCACCGCAGCCACGCGCAGTGTCGGCCGCAGCTCAGCGGTGACCTTCGTGATGATGGGAGCGAGCCAGACCAGTAGGACGCCGACGGCGATGACGAGAGGGAGAAAGAACATCCATACGATGAGTGCGCTACCGACGGCACGCCGATGGCCGGCCGGATCATTGAGCCCCTGGCGCGTGGCGATGACGAGACGCAACGCTTCCATCGGTCGCGCGTCACTGGCCGACATGTACCCGATCAGCCGGGCAAGCATCTCCCAGACGCCGTACAGTGAGCGGCCGAGACCCGCTACGAGCATGGGCGTGACAACGAACGTGACGATCAGCTTGGCGCCATAGTCGAGGAGCGCCTGCAGGGCGTTGAGCGAGGCTCGCCGGGTCAGCGCGGCCGATCGATTGGCCACGGGGGCCGGCGGCGACACCGCCAACGCTGCTTCAGTGTGCATGGGTGACCTGCCCCAGCGCGACGAGCAGTCGCTCATCCAAAGGCTCAGCGCGGTCGTCGGCGGTGAGGCGAAGCACGGTCGGCCCGCCGGCGGCCTTCAGGTCGACGAGTACGCGCTCGGTCGCATCTCGGTAGGCGGTCGCGAACGCGGACACCTCACTGGGGCTCCGATCCTTCATCAAGTGCCACTTTGCGCGCTCGCGAATGCGAGCGGCGAGAACGGCATCGGGCGCGTCCAGGATGACGACTGCGTCAAGGCTCCGCGCCCAGCGGCGCAACGTGCGCGACCACCACCACCCGGGTGGGCTGCGCCGGAAATACGCGTGTCCAATCACCAGCAAGTAGGTGAGCGTGTAGAGCGGGCCCTCGTCGAGCACGACCAAACGGGTGCCATTCCACGGCGACGCGCGCAGGGAGTCGTGCAGAGCGTCGAGGCGAGCGAGATGCTTCACTTCGTCCCAGAGCCAGGCTCCGGTGGCGCAGAACAGCGCGAGCACGGCGGGCACGTGCCGCAGCATGCTGCGCGCGAGGAGCCCAACGGGTACGCACCAGATCGTGCCGCGCAGGGCCTGGCCGCTCGCCTCGAGCTCCTCCGACAGCGTGGTCTTGCCCACGCCCGCAGGACCGACCAATTCGATCACCGCCGGGCGCCGGCGCAGGTCTAGATCTCCGCCCAGACGACGGCCTTGAGGTGGGCCACGACTTCGGCGAGGGGCCGAGAGGCGTCCACGAGATGTGCGCCCGTGTCGCTCCAATCAGTCTCCCAGATAATGCGGGAACGGGCGCGCACATAGTCCGCTGGCTCGTCGGTCTTGCGCTGCACCGCGAGCTCGGGATCGACGAGGAGGACGATGATCACATCGGGACGCGTGATGCGGCGGTAGTACCATTGCTCCACGCGCATCAGCCATCGCGATAGGATCGTATCGCGCCCGTGGCCGATCAGCCGCGCGATCTCCGGGCCCACGAGGAGGCGGTTCTGCTGCACCGGGTAGCGTTCGCAGAGAGCAATGCCGCCGGCCACGGCGAAGCGACGCATTTTCGCGAACAGGTGGTAGCGATCACGGGCCGTGCAGACGAGGCGCAGCAGCTCGAGCAGGTCGGGCGTGCCTGCTGGAGCCCCGCTGCCGCGCAGCGCGCGGCGCAGCCTGAGGAGTCCGCCAACCAGCAGCGTTGTCAGCGACCGCGGTGGTCTGCCCAGGTGCGCCGTCCGGACATCGAACTGGGTCCCGAGCCAACTCGCGAGCTCGGCGGTGCACGTGGTCTTGCCTGCGCCATCGCCGCCCAGGAGCGCCACCAGGCTGCCGCCGTGCGCGAGCCGCAGGCGGCGCGCGCGCGGGAGAATCCGCAGCCGGCGGCCGACGCGCAACGGGAAGAGGACTGGTGAAGGGCCGTGCGCGTGGGGCCGCAGCCGCCAATGCAAGCTCAGGCGGAGCCATAAGCGCACCCAGCGCGAGACGCCTGGCCGGAGCGAACGCGCGCACGCATCGAAGAACGCGGCATCGATGGAGGGCAACAGCGCGGCAAGCCGTGCGAGCAGTAGCCGGCGATCCACTTGGGCGAGCAAGTACGCAAACTCCGTTTGGAGCGCTCGCAGCCAGCGCGGCTGTCCGCGCGTCAACAGGTCTCTCACGCCATAGCGCGCCACCGAGCGCAGGACGAAGACCAGGAATTCGAGCTCGGGCGCGGGGACGGAGAAGGGGAGGCGCGGGGCCGTCGCGTCAAGCAGCGCGCGCTCGATCGGCAGGCGGTACATCGTCGTCCCGAAGCGCCCCAGCATGAGCTGCACGTGGACGTGCACGTGCACGAGCGCGCGCTGGTGCGCGTCGTAGCCGAACCAGTTGGCGCTTCCTGGAATCAACGCTACCGACGGCGGCAGGGCGAGCTTGAAGCCGAGACGATCGAGCGCGCCGTCGAGCCGCTCCGCCAACGAGGGGTCGACCAACAGATCGACGTCGCCGGCGCCGCTCTCCCAGTGGGACCGTTTATAGTGCCCCTTCCACTGGCAGCAGCTCACCCCACCCAGATCGAGCGCCTCGCCCAGCCGGTCCAGCAACGTGGGCGTTCGGGCTAGCGTCGCGCGTTCGGTGACCGCCGCCATCAGGCCATCATCCGGGTGTCACCCTCCTGCCGCAGGATGCGCTGGGCCTCCGGCAGCTCGGGAGGAAGCGGGAACGAGCGACGACCGAGCAGCGCCGTCCCCAGGGTCCACACGGTTCGGCAGATCAGGGCGATGTCGTAGCCGACTCCGGCGCGGGCCACGTACACGAGATCGAGCGCCATCTTGATGGGCAGCAGCTGCTCGCCATAGGAGCGCTCGGCGTCGCGGAGATCGAGCTGCGCTTCGCCGTGCGTGTAGGCATAAATGCTCCCCGGGCTGGTGAGACCGGGGGGCACGTCGAAGCTCTTATAGTAGAAGGGCGCGTAGAACCGCTGCACCATGCTCGGATCCTCAGGGCGTGGCCCAACGATGGACATCTCACCTCGCAGGATGTTCACGAGCTGCGGCAGCTCGTCGAGCTTGAGACGCCGCAGCAGACGCCCCAATGGGAAGATTCTGGGGTCGCCTTGAGCCGTGATGACGGTCGTCGCCGCGTCACCAATCCGCATGGTGCGGAGCTTGTACATGGTGAACGGGCGGCTGTCCCGTCCCACCCGCTGCGCGCGATAGAAAATCGGACCGGGACCGGCGAGTCGGATGCCGATCGCCAGGAGGGCGAGCAATGGCGCTATTCCCGCCAGCGTCACGTCCAGCATCCGCTTGGCGCTCATGTCCGGAAACTCCGCACGACATCGCGGACCGCCTCGATGACGTCGCCCACATCGGCATCACTCAGCCGCGGGGCCAACGGCAGGCTGAGCATTCGCTCGTAATTGGCGTACGCCACCGGGAAGCTCGCGGGGGAGAAGCCGTACCGATCGCGGTAATAGGGGTGCAAGTGGATCGGGATGAAATGCACCGACGTCCCGATGTTGCGGGCCGCCAGCTCGTGAATGAAGCGGTTGCGATCGATCGAGAGGGCGTCGAGTCGCAGGCGTACGACATAGAGATGCCACGCATGCTCCACCTCGGGACGCGTGACCGGCAGCTCGAGCGCCGGCTCGTCGGCGAAGGCTCGGTTGTACTGATCGACAATTTCCGCGCGCCGCTGCTGCAAGCGCGCCAATTTGCGCAGCTGCCAGAGACCGAGCGCCGCCTGAATGTCTGTCATGTTGTACTTGAAGCCGGGCAGCAGCACCTCGTAGTACCAGCTGCCGCCCTGGGCGTAGCGCTTCCAGGCATCGCGGCTCATCCCGTGCAGGCCAACGATGCGCGCCTGGGCGAGAAACTCCGGTGCCGCGGTGAGCATCCCACCTTCAGCGGTTGTGAGGTTCTTGGTCGCGTAGAAGCTGAACGCGGTGGGGTTGCCTCCGGAACCGATGGGACGGCCGCGATAGCGGGCGGGCAGGGCATGCGCGGCGTCTTCCACCAAAATGCAGCCCCCCCCCCCGCCCCCCGGAGCTGCGGCGATGGCACTGAGCGCATCGAGCTCGGCGGGGTGGCCGGCGTAATGGACCGCCAGAATCGCGCGCGTGGGCGGCGACGTTCTTCGGATCGAGGTTGAGCGTGTCTGGCTCGACATCCACCAGCACAGGCCGCGCACCCACATGCTCGATTACGTTCACGGACGCGGCGAACGTCATGGGCGTGGTGATGACTTCGTCGCCCGGCCCGACGCGCGCGCTCACGAGCGCGGTGTGCAGGGCCGCCGTGCACGAGCTCACGGCCAGCGCACCGGGCGCTTGCAGGTAGGCCGCGAAGTCGGTCTCGAACTGGCGAGTCTTCGGGCCGGTCGTGATCCAACTGGAACGGAGGGTGTCCACCACCTCGGCGATTTCTTCTTCGCCGATCAGCGGTGGTGCGAACGGCAAGAACTCGCTCCGCCGGGCTGGTCTGCTGTCAACACGTACCGCTGGTATGCCAACCACGTCGCCCCCATCTGAGCTGTCGTGCGGGGCGAAACGCACGTCACATGCTGCGGCGCCTCGCGTGGCAAGGGGCGAGTCTGCAATTACTTAGCTGCAGGTCCTTGGGGAAGCGACCGGCGCGATGACACGCCGGCGTTACAGATGTGCGCGAGTGGCGCGACGCTCGCGGCGGTCGCGCCGCTCAGTCGTCAGGCGTGTTGGCCAGGGAATCGCGGCGCAGACCGTGCCGCTCCATCAGGCGGTAGAACGACGTGCGATCGATGTGCGCGAGACGAGCCGCTTTCGACAGGTTCCCACCGGCGCGGATCACGACCTTGGTGAGGAACCGCCGGTCGAACTTCGAGAGCAGCTGCTCGCGGGCGTTATAGTAACCGCCATCCGCCAACGCGCTGTCCGCGGCGACCTCGGGCTCGGGCTCCGCGCCGGCATCGCCGATGAACGGTATGTCTTCGGGACGCACGCTGGCGCCCGGGTCGAGCAGCACGGCGGCATGCTCGATCACGTTTTGGAGCTCGCGCACGTTGCCCGGCCAGGGATAGGCGCGCAGCGCCCAAATCGCGGCCTTCGTGAGCGTGGGCACCGGCTCCTTGCCCCCGCGGTGCGCGCGCCACGAGTGTTCGAGGAAATACGACGCGAGGAGCGGAATGTCGTCGGCCCGCTCGCGCAGTGGCGGCACGTGGATCGGCACGACGCGCAGCCGGTAGTACAAATCCTTGCGCAGCGCGCCGCTGCGCACCGCTTCTTCGGGATCGCGGTTGGTGGCAGCGATGAAGCGCGCGTTGATCACCGCGTCCGTCGTTTCACTGCCGACCCGGCGCACGATCCCATCCTGGATGACGCGCAGCAACTTGGCCTGAATCGGTGTCGCCATCTCGATCAGCTCGTCGAGGAACAGCGTGCTGCCGTGCGCCGTTTCCAGCAGTCCCGGCTTGTCGCGGATCGCGCCGGTGAACGCCCCCTTCACGTGCCCGAACATCTCCGACTCGAGCAGCGCCTCGGGCAGCGCCGCACAGTTCACAGCAACAAGGGGACGCGTATGCCGGTGACTGTGGGCATGAATGAACTGGGCGATCAGCTCTTTGCCGGCCCCGCTCTCTCCGGTGATGAACACCGATGCGTTGGTCGGCGCCACTTTCCGCGCCTGATCGATCGCCGCGCGGAACGTCGGCGCGTTGCCGAGCAACAACACGCGGTCGCTGTTGGTCCCGGGGCGTCCTGACGACTCACGCGCACGATTCTCTCGCGCCACGATCACTGCGTGGGCGGCGCGACCCACCATGATCTGCAGTTGCGTTCCGGTAAACGGCTTCGGGAGATAATCCGACGCCCCGGCGCGGAGCACCTCGAGACTGGATTCGACACTCGGCTTGCCGGTGATGACGATCGCGACGGTGTCGTGGTGCGTCCCCAGGGCCACACGGAGCAGCTCCTTGCCCGGAACGTCCGACATGAAGAGATCGATCAGGACGATGTCGAAGATGCGGTTGTGCAACAGATCGAGGGCCTCGGCCCCGCGCCCCGCCGTCGTGACGTGGTAGCCTTCCGCGGTGAGCACGCTGGCGCAGCTGTCGCGCATCACGCGCTCGTCGTCAACCACCAGAGTGCGAATGCTTTGGCGGACCGATGGAGAGATGGAGATGAGATCGCTGATGGCGGGCGCCGTCATGGACGCCCCAGCGAATCGGTTGCCGGTGTCATTGTACGCATGTGCCGCACGCATGGTGTTGCCGCTCCCGCGACCTCGTCCTCGTTCAATCCCTGACCGGCGCCATGCGGCGCAGCGGTACAACCCTCAATTCCAGACACAAGAGACAGGCTCCCGCGTTGTCTGTCAAGGTAGTCATGGCGCGTGCAACGACTCACAGGTTGTAACTGATACGTGACAGTTGCGCGTGCGGCGCGAATCCGCGTGCTGCGCGAGCCGCCTATGTGACACTCGTCATGGTCGTTGCGGTAGTCACGCCTGGCCCCCCTAACGGTATCCCCCTTGCACACGCTGCGCGCCGGATGCCGCAGGGCTCGAGCATCCGGTAGCTCATCCTGCACCAGGACGACACGCGATGACGCGATGACAAGGGATTCGACTCCGGACGTGGTGACATCCACCCTCGTGGTGCCCGCGCGTCCGAAAGGTCCCAGTGTCTACCCCGCGGTGGTGCCGGCGGGTCCCGATGACTGGCGGCGCGTGTTCGCGGCGATGCGGACGTCCCGGTGGCTCATTCTCGCGGTGACAGCAGTCGGCACGCTGGCGGGCATCGTGGGCTCACGCTTCCTCAAGCCGACCTATGAGGCGCGCGCCACGGTGTGGCTGGAGATCCCCGACGAGGCGTCGCACGCTCGGGAGCGCGGGCCAATCGAGTCCGGCGAGCTGTTCCCCACGGCGACCGGATGGCTGGACTTGCTCCGCTCGCACGTCGTCCTGGATGACGTCGTGCGCAGGTGGCGGCTCTATCTCAAGCCCAAATCGGCCGCGGACAGCGCGGCGCTCGCGACATTGACGGTTCCCGGGGACGTTCGCCCCGGCCATTACCGCCTCGTCCTGGATCGCGCCGGCAAGCGCTTCCGCCTGCTCGATGCTGATGAAAAACAGGTCCTGCAAGAGGCGACGCCGGGGGAGGCGATTGGCGCGGCGCTCGGACTCGTCTGGGTGCCGCCGGCCGGCACCGTGCAACCAGGTGGCCGCGTGGACTTCACCGTCACGACCACCAGCGAGGCCGCGCTGCAGTTGGCGGAAGAGCTGCGTATTCGCGCCGCCCCCGAAGGCAATTTCGTGCGGATCGCCCGACGCGGACCGGATCCCGACCAGGCGACGGGGATCGCCAATGCGGTCGCGGAGCGATTCGTCGCGGCGGCGGCGGACCTCAAGCGCCAACGGCTCACCGAGCTGACGGCGATCCTTCAGGATCAGCTGAATCACGCTCAGGCGAACCTCCGCACCGCGGAGGCCGCGCTGACGGTGTTCCGCGTGCACAACGCCGTGCGACCGTCCGAAGGACCTGCGCAAGGCCCCGACGGCCGGCGCATCACGGCGGACCCGACCTTCGCGAGCTACGTGGACGTTCAGGTCACGCTCGACGGCCTGACGCGAGATCGCGCCGCGATCGCGCAGGTGCTGACGCACGCCGCTGATTCGGGGGTGGCCGTGGATCAGCTGGCGATGATCGGCGCCGTGCAGCGCTCATCCGAATTGACCGCTGCACTCAAAGAACTGACGGATCGCCAGGCGGACCTCCGCGCCCTGCGGTTTCGCTACGCCGACACGCATCCCCCTGTGCGGCGCCTGGCCCTGCAGGTCGACACGCTGGCTCAGCGCGTGATTCCCGGACTGGCGCGGACGCTCATGGACGGCCTCGCGGCGCGCGCGCGCGAGCTGGCGTCGCGCCGCGACTCGATCGCTCGCGACTTGCAGAGTGCGCCGCCGGTGGCGCTGACCGAAATCCGCCTCGCCCGTGACCAGACGAACGCCGAACAGCTGTTCTCCAATCTGCAGCAGCGATATCAGGAAGCCCGCCTGGCCGAGGTGAGCACGCTCCCCGACGTGCGCATTCTCGAGCGGGCGGTTCGGCCAACACGCCCGGCCAGTCGGACCGCCCCGCTCCTCATCATCGCGGCGTTCTTGACGAGCTTCGGCGCGGGGGTGGCGGGAGCGGTGGTGCGCGAGCGTGCCGATCCCAAGGTGCGCTACCCCGACCAGGTGACGAGCGCCATGGGACTGCCCATCCTCGGCGCTGTACCGCACGTGCGGCAAACCGCGCCCTCGCGCCGGCCGGCGGAAGTGCGGGCGACCTGGCGGGCTCCCGAAGTCGACGCCGAAGACGGCGCGAAGGCCGTCGAAGCGCTGCGCGGCATTCGTCTCAATGTCCACCATGCGAGCGGGGCGGTCGGCCCGCTGCTGGCGACGATCACGAGCCCGGGGCGGGGGGAAGGAAAATCGTTCGTCAGCGCGAACCTGGCATACGCGTTTTCGGCCGTCGGCTATCGCACCCTGCTGATCGATGGCGACGTGCGACTCGGCGCGCTGCATCGAACCCTGCGAGCCGCGCGTCGTCCGGGGTTGACCGACGTGCTGGCGGGCCACGTCGAGTACGCTGCGGTGCTGCAGAGCACGCCCCACACCCGCCTGTCGTTTCTCGGCGCAGGGTCCCGCATGCACCGCGGCCCCGAGTTGCTCGGCTCTGCGGGGATGCCGCGCCTGCTGACGGCGCTCCGATCCGCCTACGACGTGATCCTCGTCGACAGTGCGCCGCTCGCGGCCGGCGTCGATCCGTACGCGCTCGGCGCGGCGACGGGCAACGTGTTGCTCGTGCTGCGCACCGGCGTCACGGATCGCAGCCTCGCGGAGGCGAAGGTGGAGGTGTTGCATCGGCTGCCGCTGCGCGTGCTCGGCGCGATCCTGAACGACGTGCGCCCGGGCTCGGCATACAGCTATTACTCGTATTCGCTGGAAGGCTACGAAGTGCGCGATGAGGACCCAGAGGGGAAGGCCGGCAAAATGCTGCTGCCGGATCCGGCCTGAGCGATGTGCGGCATCGTAGGCTACGTCGGCCGGCGCCAGGCGGCACCCATTCTCGTCGATGGTCTCGGGCGACTGGAATATCGCGGCTACGATTCTGCGGGTATCGCCGTGCAGAACGGCCATGGGGTGGAGGTGCGCAAGCTCGCCGGCCGCGTCGGAGCCCTGAAAGTGGAAGTGACGCGCACTCCGTTGATCGGGACGAGCGGCATCGCGCATACGCGTTGGGCCACCCACGGCGCGCCCACCACCCGCAACGCCCATCCCCACGTCGACTGTCGCGAGCGAATCGCCGTCGTCCACAACGGCATCATCGAGAACGCCGATGCCCTGCGCGCCGCACTGGAGCGCGCCGGCCATCGCTTCCGCACCGACACCGACACCGAAACGTTGGCCCACCTGATCGAGGATGCTCCCGGGGCGACGCTGGAGGAGCGGGTCGCCGCAGCGATCGCCGCTGTGGTGGGAACGTACGGCCTCGCGGTGCTCTCAGCCGACGACCCCGGAAAAGTGGTGGTGGCGCGGCAGGGCTCTCCAGTCCTGCTCGGCATCGGGGACGGCGAGTTCTTCGTTGCCTCGGATGCCGCCGCGGTGCTCGCGCACACCCGCTCGGTCGTCTACCTCGACGATGGCGATCTCGCCGTACTCACGCCGGACAGGTATCACGTCACGGATGCCGACGCGCACGTCCAGCTGCGCGACGTGAGCGACATTGCGTGGGATCTGGAAGCAATCGAGTTGGGCGGCTATCCGCACTTCATGTTGAAGGAGATCTGCGAGCAGCGGGAGACCGTGCAGAGCACGTTACGCGGCCGCTTGCTCTTTGCGGACGGGACGGCGCGCCTCAACGGTCTCAACCTCCCGCCGGAAACGTGCGCCGGCATCAATCGCATCGTGATCGTCGCATGCGGCACGTCGTGGCACGCGGGGCTGGTGGGCCGTCACCTCATCGAAGAGCTGGCGCGCGTACCAGTCGTGGTCGAATACGCGTCCGAGTATCGCTATGGCCGTCAACCGCCGCGTCCCGGCACGCTGGCGATCGCCATCTCGCAGTCGGGTGAGACCGCCGATACGCTGGAGGCGATGCGCGCGGCACGCGCGGCGGGCTGCCGGGTGGTGGGGATCGTGAACGTGGTTGGCAGCACGATCGCGCGCGAGGCGGACGGCGGGATCTACCTGCATGCCGGGCCGGAGATCGGAGTCGCCTCCACCAAAGCCTTCACATCGCAGATCGCCGCGCTGGGACTGCTGGGCCTCTATCTCGGACGGCAGCGCGGACTTTCGTTGGAAGCAGGCCGGGCGTTCGCCTGTCGCTTGGCGCAGCTTCCCGCGCTGGTGGGTCAGGCGTTGGCGTTCGAGCCCGAGGTCGTCGCCATCGCCGAAACATTCGCGACGGCGCGCAACGCCCTCTATCTGGGTCGGGGCGTAAATTTTCCGGTGGCCCTCGAGGGCGCGCTCAAACTAAAAGAGATCAGCTATCTCCACGCCGAGGGGTACCCGGCCGCCGAAATGAAGCACGGACCCATCGCACTCATCGACGCGGATATGCCGGTCGTCTTCGTCGCACCGCGCGATGAGGTCTATCCCAAGGTCCTCTCCAACATGCAGGAAGTGAAAGCGCGTGGCGGGCGCATCATCGCAGTCACTACGGACGGCGCGGGCACTGAGGGGCTGAACGCGCTCGCGGACCACCGCCTGTGCGTCCCCGCGACCGCCCCATTGCTGTCTCCGGTCGTGACGACGGTGCCGCTGCAGCTGCTGGCGTACCACATCGCCGTGCGACGTGGCTGCGACGTGGATCGGCCCCGCAACCTCGCTAAAAGCGTGACGGTAGAATGAGAAGCGCCATCGCCTTCGCCGCGCTGCTGCTCGCCGCCCGATCCCTTGGGGGGCAGGTGCCGGCGCTCGGACTGGGCGCAACCCGCATCGGGCTCGATGAGCGCGCTCAGCGCCTGGAGGAAGTGGCTCTGTCCCCTAATCAGTCGGCGGCGGCAAAGACCGCGGCCGCGCAGGAGGCAGCGGTCATCCGCCGGCGCCTGGCGGAGGGGGATTTCAAGGTCGGCGATCGCATCCTCCTGCTGGTCGAAGGTGAGCCGAGTTTGTCGGACACGTTCACCGTCGGCCTCGGTTCCACGCTCATCCTCCCGGCCGTCGGCGACGTATCGCTCGTGGGCGTGCTGCGGTCCGAGTTGCAAGACTATCTGGCGCGCCGTCTGGGACAGAATCTGCGCGACGCGGTGGTACGCGCGCGGGCGTACGTGCGCCTCTCGATTGACGGCGCCGTCGCGCGGCCGGGCTTCTACGGGGTCCCGGCCGATGCGCTCCTGTCCGACGCCCTCATGGCGGCTGGGGGTCCCACGCCCGAGGCCCAACTTGGGAAGCTGCGCATCGAGCGGGCCGGGCGGCCGATCTGGGAAGGCAGGGCGCTGCAACAGGCGATCGCGGCGGGCAAGACGATCGACGACGCAGGGCTTATCGCGGGCGATCAGTACGTGCTGCCGCGCCGCGGACGCACGACCCCCGGGGACGTGCTCCGTTTCGGAGGGTTCCTGTTGACGATACCGGTCACCATTTAC
>Ga0209236_1000542_pt1 | contig 22055 bp, 18 predicted proteins | sample GraSoi013_1_40cm_FD_185819 | JGI IMG/M metagenome (GOLD analysis project Ga0209236, IMG submission 185819) | Grasslands soil microbial communities from the Angelo Coastal Reserve, California, USA - Sample 09_27_2013_1_40cm (SPAdes) (version 2) | ecosystem: Environmental > Terrestrial > Soil >... | reverse complement strand
GGTTCGCCGCCTCCCGCGGATGGATGCCGCCCTTCTCCGGCTTCACCATGTCGTAGACGTTCGCGAGCACGCGGCACTGCTCGTCCACGATGCCCACGCCGACCGTGTGGGCGGTGCCCTCGATCCCCAGTGCCCGCATCCCTTTGGTATCGCGCTCCGCGCCAAAGCGTTTGGCCCGCCCCGAGACCTATTAACGGCGGCCGCGTTGCGACGGACCGATGGCCGGCCCGGATCGAGGACCGCTCCTGTACGCGTATCGCCCGATCCCCGCGAACCCGATGACCGTGGCGGTCCTGCTGCTCGGCCTTGTCGTCACCTTCGTCATCGGACCGATTGCCGCGGGGCCCGAGGGCCTTTGGCCTCTCGGCGGCCTCTGCTTCGCACCCCTCGCGCTGGTCCTTGCCGCGATGGTCGCATTCAAGCCCAGCCCGACATTCGTATTCGAGAACGGGATCGAGGTCTCTCTCCCGCTCTGGCGCCGGATCCTCGGTGAGCGCCGGTATTATGCGTGGTCGGAGATCCGCGACGTCTATCCGCGCAGCTACGAGGTGGCCGGATCGTTTCTCTCGCCGTTCGCGTCGTCCGCCGGCACGCTCGTCCACACGGGAATCGGGCTGGAAACGACCGAGGGGCGCCGCCTTCTGGTCCGTTTCACTCCGGGATCGATCCGGGCGTTCCGCGCGGAGACCCGCGGCTACCTCGAGGCGATGTCGGTCATCCGGGATCGGTTCGCGCGCAGAGGAGAGCCGATGGTGCAGACGGCAACGACGTTCTCCGACGACCGGGTCCTCGCAATGCAGGCGCGGGCGCGAGAACCGCTCGTCCCCATTACCGGGGTGTTCCTCGCATTCTTCCTCCCGCCCTCCATCGTAGCCGCAATCTTGATCGCGCTCTCGGCGGCGCGGGTTGAACTCACACCCGTCATCCTCCTCGTGGCCCTCGCGATCGCGATTCTCCCGCCGGCCGCGTCGATGCTCCGCACGCTCCGCCAGAGCGAGCGCCGCAACGAGATTCTCTCGGAACTCGCGAAGTACCAGGAGCATGTCCGAGAAGGCGCGGAGGCCATCCGACCTGGTCCAGAGACCGCTGAGGATTAGCCTTAAACAAGGTTAACGGAGACGCCGAACCGGCCTCGCGAGATGGCCTACGAGGCGGTGTCGCGAGCGATTGTCCCGTCCAGGAGGCGGACATGCTGCGGATCGCTCACGTCGTACGTGTGCCCTCGCCACCGGATCGTGGTCGGCCGCCGCGTCCGTAGGAGGCCCGCGGTCATCACCCACGGGACCGCGATCGCGGCGACGGCGGTCCGCCACGCGGGGACCTTCCAGGCCCCCGCAACGGTCGGGGCGGCGGAGAAGAGGGCTCGCCGCCGCAAGAAGGCTTTCGCGACCGAGACCGGGAGAGGCGCCAAGAAGATCGCGGCAGGGATGAGATAGGTGACGCCCCAGATCACCGCGAGCGCAAGGCAGGCGATGCCGAACAGAATCGAGCCATTGAAGACGGCGAATGCTGCGGTCGCGTATCGTCGGACGATGGGCAAGTAGAGCGTGGCCATCGTCATCTGGCGGAAACACCACTCGGTGCAGGTTGCCCGGTCCGCGCCCTCGAACGTCGGTACGAGGGCCGCGGGCACGTATGCAATCTTGAGTCCGGCGTCCCGCACCGCCTGCGTGAGGATGAGGTCGTCGCTCAACACGTCTCGCCATCGGTCTTCGAGCCGAAGCGGAACCAGGAGATCCTTCCGAACCGCACAAGAGCCGCCCCATGCGAACGAGCGTCGCGGATCGAACAGCACGTTTGCGCTGACCGCGTTCCACTCCGCGCGGACGAGAGACCAGAATGTGGGCCGCGGCGGAAGGTACCAACGGAAGCCCGTCGCGACACCCACGGTCGAATCCGCGAGGGGTTGCACGAGTTGCCGCAGCCAATCCGGCGGGGGCCGGATGTCGGAATCTGCGAACACCACGACCTCGTCCTCCGGACGAAGGTGGGCGAGCGCCGATCGCAGCGCATTGACCTTCCCTCGGAGCAGACTCGCATCCGAGAGGATCGTCGCCATGGCCACTTGAGGGAACTCGCGAGCGACCGACCTGATTCGCACGAGCGCGGGGTCCGCGGAATCGTCCGCGACGACCACGAGTCGGTAGCGCGGATATGCCTGGGACAACAGAGCCCGCACGTTCTCGTCGAAGCCCGCATCGAGCCCTCGGACGGGGAGAATCACCGCGACGGATGGCAGGAATGCCCCGAGGGCCAGGCGCACGGCACGTCGCACGCCGCCGCGCAGCCGGATTCCCTGCACGATCGATGCGATGCTGGCGAGGAACGCCAGGACCGCGAGGAGCGTCAGCCCAATCCAAAGAAGGTCCAGCGCCACCGCCGCGCGAACCTCCAAGCGCGGAATAAACCTTGGCGCTCAGGCGCCGACGAGGACGTCGTCCCCCTCGACTCGCACTTCGAACGTCCGGAGTCGGGCCATCGGATTCGCCAGGTTGGCGCCCGTTCGCACGTCATACTCCCATCCGTGGTTCGGGCACGTGACGACACTCTCATCGAGCATGCCCTCCCCGATCGGGCCGCCGCGGTGGAGGCACACGTTCGAGACCGCGTAGAATCGTCCATTCACGTTGAACAGGGCGACGGGATGGCCTTGAACGACCACGACGCGTCCCTCCCCCGGGGGCAGGTCCGACGTCTTCGCGACCCGAACGAACGTCGCCATCAAGACCCACGAGCCGCGACCGCCCCATGAACATTTGCGAAGTTTTATGGAAGGCCACCGGCATGGGCAGGCGGGTCTCTCCATGACGCGCGAAGAGCACGCGAAGTTCTTGGCCCAGTGCAAAGAGTTTGTCCTCGGGATGAACCGGCTCGAGCAGACCATCACGAAGATCGATGCGCGCCTCACGAAGGACGAGCAACGCTCGGCGTTCAAGGAGATCTTCGAGTGGCTCGGCACGACGACGGAAGTCCCGCCGAACTCATACACGCGGGAATGGGCGCGAGAACTGCTCGCGGCAATCGGGGCCATGGCGCAGTACGACAAGTACGAGGGCTCGCCCGACTCGTACATTCTGTAGCTGCGCCGGCGTTCAAGGTCGGACCGGCCGTCGAAAGTCCCACGAGATTTTCTGCTCACTTGAGTGGAACGACTCAGATCCGTCCAGAGAGGCGAAACCTTATTCTCGCCACTCGCATCCGTGGCCCGAGGGCGTGGGATCGTGGAATTCCGGAACGAGCGGACGTGGCAGAACGCGGTCGAGACGAACAGGACGGAGGAATTCCACGCGGCGTACGAAGCCGCCGTCGACAAGGTCCGTGCGGATTTCGGACAGAAGCATCCGATGATCATCGGTGGCCAGGACGTTAGGGCCACATCGACATTCGAGGACACCAGCCCTGCGGACACGAAACTCGTCCTCGGCCTATTCCAAAAAGGGGGCCGCGCGCATTCGAAACAGGCGATCAAGGTCGCGGAAGCCGCGTTTCCCCACTGGTCCACGACCGCGTACACGGACCGAGTCCGACTCGTTCAACGCGCCGCCGATCTAATCAGCGAGCGAAAATTCGTCCTCGCGGCCCTCATGTCCTTCGAGAACGGGAAGAACCGCTACGAAGCGATGGCGGACGTCGACGAAGCCGCCGACCTCATGCGCTGGTACGCCGCCGAGATGCTGCGGAATCAGGGATACGAACGGGCAATGGGGCAATTCCTTCCGGGGGAAACGACCCGATCGATCCTCAAGCCGTATGGGGTGTGGGCCGTCGTCGCACCGTTCAACTTCCCCCTCGCGATCGCGGCCGGGATGTCGACCGGCGCACTAATCACGGGCAACACGGTCGTCTTCAAGCCGGCGAGCGACACGCCGTTCATGGGCCTTCGTCTGGCGGAAATCCTCCGAGATGCCGGCGTCCCGTCGGGCGTGTTCAATTACGTCACCGGACCGGGCGCGACGGTTGGGCAGGAACTCGTTGACAACCCGGACGTCGACGGTTTCGTGTTCACCGGATCGAGGGCCGTGGGCATGAAGGCGCTCGAGACGTTCAGCCGAACGCGCCCGAAGCCGATCATCACGGAGATGGGCGGGAAGAACCCGGCGATCGTCACGGCGAGTGCAGACCTGGACAAGGCCGCCGTCGGGGTGATGCGCGCGGCGTTCGGTTACGGCGGACAGAAGTGCTCCGCGTGCTCGCGCGTCCTCGTCGACCAGCACGTGAAAGATGCGTTCGTCGCCAAGCTGCTTTCGGAGACCGAGAAGATCAAAGTCGGTGACCCGACCGTCCGCGACGTGTACCTGGGGCCCGTGATCAACGAGGCCGCCGTCGCGACGTACGAAAGCGCAATCGCGGAAATCCAACGGTCGAAGGGCAAGATCCTCTCGGGCGGAAAGACGCCCAAGGGAAACGGGTACTTCGTCGAGCCCACGATCGTGGACGACCTGCCGCGGGACCATCGGATCAACAAGGAAGAGCTCTTCGTCCCGATTCTTTCCATCGTCCCGGTCGACGGCCTCGAGGACGCCATCCAAATCGCGAACGACGTGGATTATGGCTTGACCGCTGGGATCTTCAGCCGCGAGCCCGCGGAAATCCGAAGGTTTTTCACGGAGATTCAGGCGGGCGTGTTGTACGCGAACCGGACCGCGGGCGCCACGACGGGCGCGGTCGTCGGCGTGCAGCCCTTTGGGGGTTGGAAGATGTCCGGAATTTCGGGGAAGTCCGCGGGTGGCCATTACTATCTCCCGCAGTTCCTCCGAGAACAGAGCCAATCGGAGGATTCCTAACGGTTAATCACCGGAGCCAAGACTTCTCTCGTCCGTTCCTGCGGATGTCCCAATTCGGGCGTCCGGAGAAACGTTATATAGAATCCGCCGAATCTCGTCACAACGTAGCACGGACTGCGTCTGCTCCGTGGCTGAGTGGCCGTGGGGGTTCGTTAAATGGTCGGGGAGGAGACAGACTATCGTCTTGAAAGAGTCTGGCGACAGCAGCTGATTGCATGCGCAGTGGTTGCGGTGATGATCCTCTCGGGCCTGAGCGTCTTCGTCATCCTGGCCTCCGGCCCCGCCGCCGCAGCCGGTCCGTTCCGCTCTCTCCGAATCGGAATCAATCCGCTCGTCATCACGACCCTGAATCCGCTCAAGATCACCTTGGCGGACGAGTACGTGGTGGTGTACAACGTATACAGCACGCTCATCACGTACGACAAAACCTACCACGCAAAGCCTGATCTCGCGACCGATTGGAGCTTGGCCCCGGACAACATCACTTGGACTTTCAACTTGGTCCACGACGCCTACTTTACGAGCCCCCTCAACCCGAGTGACCGGAGCCACCCGGTTACCGCGGACGACGTCGTTTACTCGTACCAACTTCAGTATGACACAAAGGGGAGTGTCTTTAACAGCTATGCCAACAAGAGTGTCATCAAATCGATCAGCAAGATGGGGACTTACCAATTCCAGATCGTCACAAACGGAACCTACGCGGGGATGTATTCGACCGCAAGCGCGATCCCCATCCTGCCGCAGTATATCTGGAGCGGATACGCGAAACCGCTGAACGCCCCAATCAAGTACCCGGTCGGCTCCGGAGCGATGTACTATGATTACACGAACACGACCACGACGACCCTCGTCCTTCGGAAGAACCCCAATTATTACGGGCTCCAGCACTACTGCCAAGAGTCTCGGCCCGATGAAGTCCGGTTTATCTCGTACAGCGGGTCCACGACGATGGTCAATGACTTCCTTACGGGGGCGACGACCCTCGACGCGCTCATCGGCATCGACCCGTCCGACTACAAGGTCGGGCTGAGCACGTGGAGTCCAAAGTGGGCGGTGAGCCTTGGTTTTGTCGGTGAAATCTCGATCAACGTCATCACGCCTCAGGTCGCGGCGTTGTACGGATACGCCGTCCCGCCGAATGAACCCGTCCTTACCAACGATACGTTCCGGCATGCGGTCGCGATGAGCATCGACAAACAGAAGCTCGTCGATGACGCCCTCCTCGGGTATGGAAACGCGGCGGACACGTTGGTCCCCGACGTCAACCCGTGGCACTACGGCATCCCCGCGAGCCAGCAATATCGGTTCGATCCCGCGGCTGCCCGGGCCCTCCTCAACAGCCAAGGCTGGGTCTACGACAGTACCGGGGCCAACAAGCCGGGCGCGACGCCGCTGTACCGCAAAGATACGGCTGGCAATCTCGTCGACGGGCTCAGTGTGCGCTTCTACACGCTGAACACCCGCCCGCAGTGGGAGATCGCGGCGAGAGACATTGTGGCCTGGCTTGCACAGGCGGGAATCCAGACCACGGATCGCCTCGGGCGCACCAGCCCGGGCTACGGCCTCTACAACACGAATCAGATGAGCGGCTACTGGTTGAGCGCAGACTACGACATGTGGCTTTGGGACTGGATCTTCACGCCAGCTTCCGATCCGTCCCTCGACGTCCTCGAGGTCGAGACAACCGGCGCGATCGGGCCCACGAATGACAACTATTACAGCAACGCCACGTTCGATGCCCTATACCGTCAGTCGCTGCTGACCGTGGATCCCGTAGCTCGGCGTGCAATCACGGACGAGATGCAGAGGATGTTGTACGACTACCATTCGTACATCCTGCCCTACTACCGGAAGGACCTCTACGCGGCCGCGACGCCGCCATCGGCGCGACAACAGACATCTCCTCCCGACCCCGGCTGGACGAACTGGGGAAATTGGTCGTCCGAACAGGGGCTCGTTCCGGACAGCGACCTGCCAGCCCCTTGGTTCGAAGTCTCCCCGTTGGATAACCAAGCGCCCGTAGTCGCATCCTTCCCGGCCGTCCAATGGGTTAACGGTGCGCCGGTCAGCGTGAGCGTCAGCGCGAACGATCCGGAGGGAGGCGCGCTCGGCTATACATGGAATTTCGGGGACGGAACTCCAATCCAAACGTCCGCCTCGGGGAGCACGACGCACACGTTCGCGCAGCCGGGCAACTACACGGTCCAGGTCCGAATCAAGGACTCCGAATGGACAACGTGCACCACCACGACGGCGACGATCGTCGCCGGGGGTGGGCCTGGCGCGAATTTGCCGCCTCAAATCAAAGGCCTGGACTTCAAGCTGAGTCACTCCACCTTCGGCGTGCCGGGTGAGACGATCCGATTCAACCTCACGGTGAACGACACCGAGGGCGACCCGCTGTATGTCACGTGGAACTTTGGAGACGGCTCCGCGGTCGCCGTGAATTACGTCACGAGCACGCTGAGTGACAAGACGGTGAGTCAGCAGCACGCGTACACGGCGAACCGGACGTACAGTTTGGTGGCCGTCGTGACAGACAACAAGACAGGGACCCTGAACCATCGCCCGAATGTGACCGCCCAGATCGTGATCCAAACAATCTCGACACCGGGCGGGAGCATTCCGAACTCGTCAAATCCGTGGATTAACTACGGCATCCCGCTCGGGATTTCCGCCGCAATCGTCATCGCGGCGGTGGCGGTGTTCCTCCGTCGCCGGAAGGAGCGGAAACAGGACGAGATGGAAGATCGGACGGCCGGCGGCCCCCCGCCAGGGCAGCCGCCTCCGCCCCCGCCGCCGTGATGGGGAAAATGGAACGTCCTGGCAATGACGGGAGCGACGCGAATTGGCGCGAATCCTGAAGGTCATGGTCCGGAAGGGCGTTAACGCCGCGATCACGATCTTCGGGATTATTTGTCTGAACTACGCGCTCCTCCGATTGATGCCCGGGGATCCGGCGCTGAGCCTGACCCCGCGCGACCCGAAATATCAGGGCCTCGCCGAGTACAATCGCGAGCTCTTCGGGTTCGGCAAGCCCCCGTGGGAACAGTTTTTCATCTATCTCCAACGGACGGTCACCTTGGACTGGGGAATTTCCTACCGACTCGGCCTTCCCGTCTTCGACGTGCTGATGCGAGACCTGGGTTGGACCCTGGTCCTCGTGGGTACCTCGACGGTGGCCACGATCGTCATCGGCATGTTCATCGGATCGATCGCAGCGCAGAAGAGGGGCAAGCCGTTCGACATCCTGTCGACTGCCACGGGAATCTTCCTGTATGGGATGCCGATCTTCTGGCTCGGGTTCCTCCTCCTCGCGATGTTCGAGAAAGGCTCCATCGTCGGTCACTACTTCACGTGGTGGCCCGCTCTGCCGTCCCAGGGATACTACGACGACATGCTGGGCCCGTGGGCCTGGGACGGAGCCCACTTGGCGAGCGCCGCTCAGCACCTCATCCTGCCGGCCCTGACCCTTACGCTCGGCACGCTCGCCGGAATTTCTCTCGTCATGCGGAGCTCCCTCATCGACGTCATGACGGAGGACTTCGTCACGACCGCGAAGGCGAAAGGGCTCAGCGACCGCCAGGTCCTCCGCCGTCACATTCTCCCGAGCGGTCTGCCGCCAATGGTCGCCCTGATCGCGCTCGACATCGCCTTCGTGATCGGTGGAGCCTACCAGGTGGAGGTCGTCTTCAACTATTACGGAATTGGCTGGGAGACAATCCAGGCCATCGACAACCTCGACTTTCCGCTCCTCCAGTTCATCATCGTCGTCGGGGGCGTTGCGATCGTGCTTGCGAACCTCGTCTCCGACTTCATCCTCCTTTTGCTCGACCCCCGGATCAAGGTTTCGTGAGGGGAAAACGTGGGAACGACCGAAGTGGTAATCCGACCCGGAGTTGTCTCTCCATTCCAAGCCTCCCTCCGGGTCGCCCTCCGTCGAATGCAAGAAGTGTGGACCCGGATCCGACACAGCCGGACGGCCATGGTTGGACTCGCGATCCTCGTGTTCTTCATCGGCATGGCGGTCTTCGCACAGTGGCTCGCCCCGTACGGCCCGATTGACCGGGTCGCGGACACGAGCAATTGCGTCCCGAACGTCTCCTGTCCGCTCAGCCCGCCGAGTGCCCAACACCTGTTGGGAATCAGCGAGGAGGGTGCCGACATCTTTTCCCAAGTCATCTGGGGGTCCCAAATCAGCCTCATCGTGGGGATCTTCTCGGCGATGGTCGCCAGCGTCCTTGGGACGGCCGTGGGGCTCATCTCCGGTTACGTCGGAGGCTGGGTCGACGAGGTGATGATGCGCTTCAACGACGTCGTCTTGTCCGTTCCTTGGCTCGTCCTCATGATCGTGGTTGCCGCTCGAATCGGAACCATCGACCTCCTCGGGCTCATCCTAGTGATCGGCCTGACGGGGTGGTCGATCACGGCCCGGGTGATCCGGGCCCAAGTGCTCTCCGTCAAAGAGCGATTGTTCGTCGAACGCGCTCGGATGATCGGCTCGTCCCGGTCCCATATCCTCATGCGACACATCTTCCCAAACGCGTTCCCCCTCATCTTCGCGAACACGATTCTGACGGTGGCCGTCTCAATCCTGTCGGAGGCTGTCCTCGCGTTTCTGGGCCTCTCGATCTACAATACAGTGAGCTGGGGGAAAGTGATCAACCAAGCGATCGGCGGCGGCGCCCTCGTGATTGGAGGCAACGTCTGGTGGCTTGTCGTCCCTGGCCTCTGTCTCGTCTTCCTTGTGTTCGGATTCTACCTGTTCGGGTTCGCCCTCGACGAAATCCTGAATCCTCGGTTGCGGAGGCGATAGGCTCTGCTCCTCGAGGTCAAGGACCTCGTCATCGAATATACCACCGAATCCGGTCCGGTGCACGCGGTCTCCGGAGTTTCCTTTGCCCTTGATGAGGGCGAAGCACTTGGCCTCGCGGGAGAGAGCGGATGCGGGAAGACGACCACCGCCCTCGCCCTGATGCGCCTCCTCCCGTACAACGGGAGGATCATTTCCGGCTCCATCGTGTTCCGCGGTCGGGACCTCGTCAAGGCTTCCGACATGAGGATCCGGAAGGTCCGCTGGAAGGACATCTCGATCATCTTCCAGGGCGCGATGAACTCTTTGAACCCGGTACGGAACATCGGCCAGCAAATTGCAGAGCCGATCATCCTCCACGAGAAGGTCGAGGAAGACGCGGCAATGGACCGCGTCGGCGAACTCTTGGAACTCGTCGGAATCAATCGAGAGCGGAGGCGGGACTTCCCGCATGAGTTCTCGGGCGGCATGCGCCAGCGCGTGATGATCGCGATGGCTCTTGCGTGCAACCCGAAGCTCGTGATTGCGGACGAGCCGGTCACGGCTCTGGACGTCATGATCCAGGCCCAGATCCTCGAGCTGCTGGAGCGGTTGCGGAAGGAGCTCCACCTCTCGATGATCCTGATCTCCCACGACCTCAGCGTCATGGCGGAGACGTGCGAAAAGGTCGCGATCATGTACGGCGGCAAGATGATGGAAGTCGGAAAGACCGTCGACGTATTCACGGATCCGAAGCACCCGTACACTCAGGGACTTGTCGCGGCCTTTCCTGACATTCGGGGACAGAGGACGATGCCCGCCTCCATCCCCGGGGACGTGCCGAGCCTCATCAACCCGCCAACGGGGTGCGTCTTCCATCCGCGGTGTAAGTTCGCATTCGACCGCTGCATCGCCGCGGAGCCCGCCCTCGCGGAGGTTACGCCGGGCCGTCGCGCGGCGTGTTTCCTGTACCCAGAGGTATCGGAGGTGCCGCCACGGACGATCACGATGGAAACCCACTGATCCGTGTCCGCGATCTCAAGGTCTACTTCCCCCTCAGGCGTGGCCTCCTCCGGGAGCTCGCCGGTCGTTCCTCGCTGTGGGTGCGCGCCGTGGACGGGGTCTCGTTCGATGTGAAACGCGGGGAGGTCTTTTGTCTCGTTGGGGAGAGCGGCTGCGGCAAGACGACGACGGGCAAAGCGCTCCTCCGCCTCGTGGACGCGACGGAGGGCGACGTCTTCTTCGAGATCCCGACGGACGAGTACCGACGGTACGAGGAATTGCGTTCTCGCGGAGCGCCCGACGCGGCGGCTCGGATCGATGCGATCCGACGGAAGTACTCGTTCTCCTGGAAGGAACACCTCGCCTGGGACACCCGGCAAATCCTCACCTGGCTCGGAGCCGTCGCCGCGGCCTTCGTCCTCGGCCTTGGCCTCCCCGCGTTCGCCGCGGCGGTGGTCCCCGGAGCCCTCGTGGATACTGGCTTCATCATTGGAGCGAGCCTGTTGTGCGGCTTACTCATCGGAGTCATCGCGTCGTTGCCTCCGACACGGCCGTCCACCCGCACACCCGCCGGGTTAGCGCTCCTCTCGATCCTCGCCTTCAACCTCCTCCCAATCGTGGCGGGACTGGGATGGCCCGCGACCCTGCCGAACGCCCCTTCAGATGCCCTCGGCATCTCGGCGAGGGTCTGGGGGTCAGCGACCTTCGCAATGCTTCTGGGCGTGATCTTCGCCCCCGCCGCAGCGGGAGGGGCGTCGAAGATCCTCCTCGGTCGACGTCGGGAGACGGAGGGCCTGCTTGGCATCAAGATGAGGACCCTTCGGAGACGCCTCCACCTCATCTTCCAGGATCCGTACGAGTCCCTGAACCCGAAGCAGTCCGTCTTTGAAATCGTTTCGGAGCCCCTCGTCGTAAACCGGATCGCTCACGACCCGGAGGAGATTGCCGCGCTCGTGTCCCGGTCGCTCGAGGATGCCGGGCTGAGGCCCGCGGAGGAGTTCGTGCTCCGCTTCCCGCATGAGCTGAGCGGCGGACAGCGGCAGCGCGTCTCCATCGCCGCGGCCCTGGCCCTCGAGCCCGACTTCATCGTCGCCGATGAACCGGTGTCGATGCTCGACGTGTCGATCCGGACGGAAATCCTTCAGCTCATGATGGACCTTCGGGAGAAACGCGGCTTGACTTACTTGTTCATCACGCACGATCTCAGCCTGGCGTGGATCCTGGCCGATCGCCTCGCGGTCATGTACCTTGGGAAGATCGTGGAGCAGGGGACCGCGGAGCAAGTCATCTCCCGTCCGAAGCATCCCTACACGCAAGCGCTGATCTCCGTCGTCCCGAGTCCCGATCCGCGGCACCTCGCGAAGCGCACAATCCTCAAGGGGGAGAGGCCGGACGCCGTGAACATCCCGAGCGGATGCCGATTCCACCCGCGGTGCCCCCTTGCGTTCGAGAAATGCGGATGGAGCGCCGACGAGGTCGCCGACGAACTCAGGTCCCTCTCGGCCGGAGGCCTCTTGCCCGAGATCGCCGGAATCCAAGTCCAGAATCCGGGGACCGTTGCGATCGGGATCGTGCCTGGCATGACGCCCGGTTCGGCGGCCGCCAACCTCCGCCGGGTCGCGTCGGAGAACCGTGACTCGCGGCTCGCCCTGAAGGGCATCGCGGACATCCGGGAGAACGGGGACGCAATCCGTGTGACGCTTCAGGCGTGGGAGGAGCCGGTGCTCGTTGAACTCGAGCCCGGCAATGCGGTCGCGTGCCATCTCGTGACGCCGCCCGCGGAGTCCGTCCCGACGGTCACGGCCTGAGCCGACTCATCCGCTCCAGGAGGCGGTGGAAACGAGAGACGCGGCTGCCCGCAATCAGCCGGGAGGGCAGCGGAGTCACCGCGGGCCACGCGGCGACGGTCGTGCGCCAGCGGGCGAGGATGTAGGCGCACGGGAAGAACGTCACGATCCCGAGGAAAATGCCGAGGTTCAGCAGCCCGGTGGTCGTCGTGAGCGCGCCCGCGAGGGGCTCGACGACCACGAGGCCGAGGGTGTACGCGAACGCGCCCATCGACAACACGGTCGCCCGCTGGCCGGGCTCGAGCCGGCGGTTCAGGAACGCGGTCGTGAGGGCGGGCTGCAGGCTCCACACGATGTACAGGGGCACCTGGAGCAACGCCGCGCCGGGAAATTGTCCCGCGCCGTACATGCCGAAAAACGCGGCGGACGCCATGAAGACCAGGAGGGCGAGCGTCCCGAATTCGCCGAGGACCCGCGTGATCGTCCCCGCGAACGCGGACCAGATCGCCGCGACGAGGAGGAAGCCGCTGATCGAAATCGCGATCGCGGATTCGGAGAGGCCGAGCGCCTGGAGGTACAGTGGCCGGAACACGGCCATCACGTAGAGGGTGACCCCGAGGAACACCTCGACTCCGATCAACAGGGCCACGCCCTCCCGTCGACGCACGACCCGCAGGCCTTGCACGAGTTGCTCCACGTACGTCGACTCGGGAGTGCGTTCGACCTTCGGCTCTCGGAACGTGACCGCGACCCCGATCGCTCCGAGATTCAGGATGGCGCCGACCAAGAGCGTGAGTCGCAGGTCCCCGACCACCCCGACGAACACGCCGCCGACGAACGCCCCCGCCGCGTTCGAGAGGAGTTGGATCATCGTGACTCGGCCGATGTATCGCGGGAACTCCGTCTCGTGGCCCGCCTCGAGCAACGTCTCGTACAGGTACGCGGAGGTCCCAATCGAGAACGCCGCGCCGAGGGACCACACGACGTTCGCCGCGACGTAGCCCCAGAACGTTGCGCTGATGCCGTAGCCCAGGATGCCCGCGGAGCGGAACAACTCGCTCAGGACGATCGTCCGTCTTCTCGGCGTACGGTCCGCGACGACGCCGACGGGGAGCTGGAACACCAGGAGCCCGACCCAGAACGCGACGTCGACGAGCGTGAATTCGAAGTCAGAGGAGAGATGGCCGCGGATCCACAGCGCCCAGAACGGGATCCAGATCGCGAACGACGATGCGGTCTGGTACGCATAGAAGCGACGGACGCGCGTCCGCAAATCGGAGGATGACACCGGCTTCGTGAACCGCGAAAGCCCCATTCCCCTTATACGATGCGCTCGAACCGGGTGTGCGTCTGAGAAAACGTTAAGGCGGTTCCCGGCGTCCTCGAACCACGCTCCGAAAAACGGGTTCCCGAGCTCGTCCGACCCATCGCGCGGAGCGGTAACATGCCGCTCTTGACGGTGAAGGGCCTCAAGACTCATTTCCAGACGCAAGAGGGGACCGTCCGCGCGGTCGACGGCGTCGACTTCACCTTGGGAGAGGGCGAGAGCCTCGGGCTCGCGGGGGAGAGCGGCTGCGGCAAGACAACGGCGGCCCTGTCGATCATGCGCCTCCTCCCGTCGAACGGGAAGATCGTCGACGGGACGATCGATTACGTCGGGTATGACCTCGCGAAGGTCACGGAGGGTCAGCTCCGCGGGATCCGATGGAAGCACATCTCGATCATCTTCCAAGGCGCGATGAACGCCCTGAATCCGGTGAAGCGGGTCGGAGACCAGATCGCGGAGCCGATCGTCATCCACGACAAGGTGGACAAAGAAGCCGCGATGAAGCGCGTCGGCGAGCTACTCGAACTCGTCGGCATCCACCGAGAGCGTGCCCGGGAGTACCCGCACGAGTTCTCCGGTGGCATGCGGCAACGCGTGATGATTGCGATGGCCCTCGCATGCAATCCGAGGATCGTGATCGCGGACGAACCGGTGACCGCGCTGGACGTCATGATCCAGGCGCAGATCCTCGAACTCCTCGAGCGACTCAAGAGCGAGCTCGATCTCTCGATGATCTTGATTTCCCACGACCTCAGCGTCATGGCGGAGACGTGCGACTCGATGGCGATCATGTACGCCGGGAAGATCGTCGAGCGGGGGAGTGTGCGGGACGTCTACAAGAACGCGAAACACCCGTACACGAAAGACCTGATCGGCGCGTTCCCGGACATCGAGGGCCCGCAGACCCTGCCGGCGTACATCCCGGGCCTGTTGCCCTCCTTGATCAACCCGCCGGTCGGCTGCCGCTTCCATCCGCGATGTAAGTTCGCTTGGCCGCTGTGTGTCGACCAGGAGCCGGGCCTCGATCCCGTCGGCGAAGGCCACTTCGCCGCGTGCCACTTGAACACCACGACGCCGCCGCCGAAGGAGGCGACGTGAGGTGGCCCGCGAGCCGTACCTGGTCCTGCGCGATTTCCGGGTGTGGTTCGAGAAGCGCCAGGGATTCCTCGCGGCCTTGCGGAGGACCACGCCGGAGTACGTGCGTGCGGTCGACGGGGTCGACCTCGACGTCGGGAGGGGAGAGATCTTCTGCCTCGTGGGAGAAAGCGGCTGCGGGAAGACGACGACGGGCAAGGGGATCCTGAGGCTCGTCCCGCCGACCGGTGGCGACGTCTTCGTCGGGGTGCCGAAGAACGTCCTCGACGACTACGAGGCCGCGAAGGCGGGCCACGGCCGCGCGGACCTGGAGACGATCCGCCGGCAGCACTCCCTCTCCTGGAAGGAAGACCGGCCTTGGACCGTCCCGCACTTCGTCCTCCTCGGGATCGTCGTCGCGGTCGCCAGTCTAATCGCGACGGCATTGCCCGCATTCGTCTCCGCGTCGGTGTTCCATCTGCCCTTCACGACCGGCTGGAGTTATATCGGCTATGGGCTGGTCGTCGCCCTCCTTGTCGCGTATTTCGGGAGCATCCCGCCGACGCGGCCGACGCCTCGGACCACGACCGTCCTTGGAGGCTTAGCGGTCCTCTTGTTCAATCTGAGCACGTACCTCGGCCTCGTGTTCTCCGGGTACGTCGACGCGGGCGGGCTGTATCAGTCCCAGGTGTGGGGCGATCAGACCGTCGCGATGCTCGGCGGCACGCTTTTCGCGTTCGTCGTCGCGGTCCTCGTCGGCCGGGTCCTCATCTGGAACCGGTTGCGGGAGGAGGGCCTCGAGGGAATCAAGATCCGAGGCTTGCGGAAGAAGCTCCAGATCATCTTCCAGGATCCGTACGAGTCGTTGAATCCGAAACACTCCGTGTACGACATCGTCGCGGAGCCGCTGATCGTGAATGGCCTGAGCCGGAACCGCGCCGAGACCGAAGCGCGGGTCGAGCAGGCCCTGTCCGACGCCGGCTTGCGACCGCCGCGGGACTTCCTGTTCCGATATCCGCACGAGCTCTCCGGAGGCCAGCGACAGCGCGTGTCAATCGCGGGCGCTCTGGTCCTGGATCCCGAGTTCCTGGTAGCCGACGAGCCCGTCTCGATGCTCGACGTTTCGATCCGAACGGAGATCCTCGAGCTGCTCCTGGAGCTGCGCGAGAAGAAAGGCCTCACGTACCTGTTCATCACCCACGACCTCTCCCTCGCGTGGGTCCTCGCGGACCGCATCGGGGTCATGTACCTGGGGAAGATCGTCGAAGAAGGGCCGACGCGGGAGCTGATCAAGAATCCGCGGCATCCGTACACGAAGGCCTTGGTCTCCGTCGTGCCGGTCCCCGACCCGGACCGACGGCGGCAACGCATCATCCTGAAGGGCGAGCGACCGGACCCCTCGGACATCCCGCCCGGATGCCGGTTCCATCCGCGATGCCCCGTGGCCTTCGAACGATGCGGCTGGACCGTCGAGGAGGTCGTGGACGAGCTGAAGGACCTCGCGGCCGGCACGCCGGAGGAGGGACTGTTCGCGGGCCTTCATGCGGATTCTCCGCTCGTCTTCACGATGCCGGCCGCGCCTCCGGACGCCGAGGCGGCAATCCGTCGAATCATCGAGGGGAAGGCGGATCAGTTCCGCGGACTGAAGGCAATTCAGGCCATCGAGCGTACGGAGGGCGGAATCCGGGTCTCGTTGCACGAATTCACGGAGCCGGAGTTGAAGGCGATCGCCCCGGACGTGAAGGTGTCGTGCCACCTCTTCGCCTAGGCCGGGGACCCCGCTGCGCAGGGTGGCAAACGGTCGAAGAGCCACAACCCTTACTACGAATCGACGCGTAGCCGGCGCGGGCGGAAGGCATGGACAAGCTCATCATCACGGTCGCGCCGACGGGCTCCGTGCCACGGAAGAAGGACACGCCCCACGTGCCCGTGACACCGGACGAGATCGCAGAGACCGCGTATCGGAGCGAGCAAGAAGGCGCGGCGATCATCCATGTCCACTGCCGCGACGAGAACGAGCGTCCCACATCCCGATTCGACATCTTCCGGGAGAGCGTCGACAAGATCCGCAAGCGGACGAAGCTGGTCGTGATGACGTCAACGAGCGGCATCGCCGGCCAGACGGACGAGGATCGTGCGACGCCGTTGAAGACGAACCCGGAAATGGGCTCGCTCACGACGGGAACCCTGAACTTCGTCGGGCGCAAGCCATCGGTCGTCTACGTGAATACACCCGAGACCGTTCAGTTCCTCGCGAAGACGATGCTCGACCAGAACATCAAGCCGGAGCTCGAGGCCTTCGACGTCGGCTTCATCCAGCAAGGGAAACGGTTGATCGACGCAGGCCTCGTCAAACAACCGGCCCACTTCCAGCTCGTCATGGGCGTCGACGGCGGTGTCCCCGCGACCCCGGAGAATCTGCTGCACATGCGGAACCAGCTCCCGCCTACGGCAACGTACGTCGTCGCGGGTATGTCACGGATGCAACTGCCCATGACGACGATGGCGATCGTCCTGGGCGGCCATGTCCGGGTGGGCCTCGAGGACAACCTCTACCTCAAGAAAGGCGTCCTGGCCCGAAACGAGGAGTTGGTTGCCCGCGCGCGGCACCTCGCGGAGGATCTCCAACGGGAGGTCGCGTCGCCGGACGAGGCGCGCGCGATCATGGGTCTCGGACCGCGACGGTAATCACGCGAGGCCGGGCAGGCTCTCCTCGAACGCTTCGAGCGTCTGCCGGATCGCGAGGTCGTCGTGGGCCGTGGACAGATAGAACGGCTTCCCTGGTTTCACGAAGACCCCTCGGCCCAGCAGGGAGGTGTCGAGGACGCTCCGACGCGCTTCGTTCGCTTCGAGCGTGTCCCGGTAGTTGCGGGGCAGGCGATTTGTAAACAGGATTGAGAAGACGGTTCCCACGGCTGGGACCACCGCAGGCATGTGTTGGTCCTCCAGAAGTTTCTCGAAACCGGAGGCCAACGTCCGCGTCGTCTTGAGGAGAGCGTCGAAGACACCAGGCTTCTCGAGTTCATCGAGGGTCGCCATCCCGGCGGCCATCGCCATCGGATACCCGGCGAACGTGCTGCTGTGGAAGAAGTCTCCGCTCGCCGGATCCGCGAGGTCGAGAATATCCGAACGTCCGAGGAACGCGCCACAAGGCAGGCCTCCTCCGATGATCTTGCCCAGACAGGTGAGATCCGGCGTCACGCGATACGCGTGTTGGGCTCCGCCGAACGCCAGGCGAAAGCCGCTCATCACCTCGTCGAAGATGAGGGGAATGTCGTGGTCCGCGGTGACCTCCCGCAACCCGTTCAGGAAGTCCGGGTCCGGCGCGATGTACGATCGTTCGACCGGTTCCACGATGACGCACGCGAGACGGTCCGCGTGAGCCCGGATCCGCGCCTCGGTTTCGTCCAGATCGTTGAAGGGCAACACGACCGTGTTCTTCAGGACTGAGTCAGGCGTCCCGCGAGATCCCGGGACCGGCACGAAGCCTCGCCGGACCTCCTCCTTTGACGGAGTGTGGCTCACGAGGAATTCATCGACGCCGCCGTGGTAGTGGCCCTCGAACTTTGCGATCATCGGACGCTTCCGGTACGCCCTCGCCAACCGGACGGCATGCACCGTCGCCTCGGTTCCGGACATCGCGAAGCGCATCTTCCCCTCCGGTCGGAAAATCCGGAGGAGCCGTTCCGCGTAGGTCGCCTCGAGCTCGTGGGGAGTGCCGAACATCGTGGTGCCGGCCGACTCGAGGCTGTCCCGGATCGCTTTCATGACGCGCGGATGGCCATGGCCCAGGATGAGCGGGCCGAAGGACAGGCAGTAGTCGATGTACTCGTTGCCGTCGAGGTCCCAGAGACGGCATCCTTTCGCCTTCTTCATCGCGATCGGGTACGGATCGAAGTACTTCACGCCAGCCGTGACGCCGCCCGGGAGGGAACGTCGTGCCCGGTCCGCGTACGCGCGAGACGCCTTCGTCTTCGCCGCTGAATCGGTATCCACGTCGGACCTGGTCATCTCCGGGCGCCATCTTGCGTCCGGCCGATATACTCTTCGTGGACCACTCGCCCTACCCGAGATGTCCACGTCCTCGGCCGAGCCGACACCGGCGCCCGCACAAAGGCAGCCTACACCTCGTCCCCGACGGCTTGGAGGCACGTGCGACGTTGCCGTTGTCCTGCCGTTAGCTTAGCTCGAAGTATTTCCGCCCCGCGCGATGGGGCTCTTGGTGCGGCGCCTGCGAGATAATGCTAGGGGCTCATCGCGGTAAGCGACCGTGTGGTGCGCGTCGTTTGCTCGGGAGAAGACATCGGGTTGATCCTTTGCGGTCGGGATTCGGCAACCTCGTCAATATGTTTATATCGGTCCGAGGCAGCTTAAATCCGCGTGCGCGCGTATGCGCGCACTCGCGGACGCCTGGAAAAAATGCCGACACGCGAGCTTGGCACAATACTAGAGGCCCTGAAGAGGGCCACGTCGCAGGATTTCAGCGGACGCGCTTTTCAGAGTCGACTGCGTATTCAGAAGGCAATCTATTTTCTTCGGGCATTCGGGTACGATCCCGCCAGGGAATACTCGTTCGGCGACTACTTCCATGGTCCGTACTCACCGAAGCTCGCTAACCAATATTACGAGCTTAGGAGCCTCGACTCCGAAGAGGTTGCTGTTGGCCCCCCGCCTGCGTTCCCGCCGGCGGCCATCGAATTCCTCCGGGAGGCCATAAAGGCGGGAAACGACGTGCTCGAGGCCGCTGCGACGATGCACGCGTTCTTGACCAGGAACCGTGACGCGTCAGGAGATGACGCAATCGCATACCTCGGCAAGGTTAAGGGCTGGCTTGTTGGCCGCGGGAGAGAGGCGTTGTCATTACTAAAGAAACACGGACTCGTTCCCGGTGCCACCTAGACACCGACGTCCTGCGCTGCGCTCTGGGGGACGATGTCGCCGACCGCGTGAAAACCTGTCGGCCGTTTCTCCACAGCGGCAAGCAACTTCAATCCTGCGCCTCATTCATCGTACTCGGGGAGCTCGTTAACGAGGTCCTGACTGAACCAAAGAAACTTGACCTCCAAGACGTCGCCCGAATCCTCGAACTGCAGACCAAGAGTGGCAACCTCGTAACCTACGGCCTCGGAGACAAAGCCACTCGAGTCTTCGCGATGGCGAAGGAATTGCGCTCACGGGAGCGCGAACTGACCCCTTGCGATGCGATGATCGTCGCTTGCGCTATCGAGGACCCTGTCTGCTCAGTGCTCTATACCTTTGACCGGCTGCTGTTGGAGAGCCACGTGATCCAACGCTACGTGGCAGACCACAGGCGCAAGATCAAACCGGTTGAGTCGGCGGAGCATTGACCGTGCCTCTGTCCGCGATGTGCCCTTCCTTCTCGTTCGCGGTCGGGAAAAGCCAACGCTCATTATCGGCCCTCGAGAACGCGCCTTCCTCGGCGGCCCTCGGCGCTTAATAGGCATCCGTCGATGCGCGTCTGAAAGCCGGTGGAGATTCGATGAGTGGCGGCGAATTCGAAAAATCATACCGAACCGGCGACACCCCATGGGATTCCGGCGTGCCGAGCGCGGAACTCGTTCGGGTCCTCGACGCCGGTTTGTTGCCCGGAAAAACGGTCCTCGAGATCGGGTGCGGAACGGGGACGAACGCCATCGCATTCGCGCGCCGCGGATATCGGGTGACCGCGGTCGACTACGTCGAGCTTGCCGTACGGCGAGCGCGGGAGAAAGCACAGAAGACGGGAATCGAGATTGACTTTCGCGTCGGAGATGCGACGCGGATGGATCTCGGTGGACTGTACGATGTGGTGTTCGACCGTGGCGTCTACCACGGCATTCGCACCGGGAACCTCGAGGGTTTCCTTAAGATGCTTGGACGCGTCACCCGCAAGGGCACGCGTTGGTTGACCCTCGCAGGGAACGCCAACGAGCCGATGGTCAACGGTCCGCCGGTCGTGAGGGAGGAGGAATTCCGGACCGAGCTGGGACCGCTGTTCAAGATCCTCGAGGTACATGAGTTCCGTTTCACGCTCGACCGCGAAGACTTCCGGCCTCTGGCCTGGTCGATCCTGCTGGAACGGCGGTAGTCGAGCCACACGCCGCGCGCTCGAAAGCGAATTCAATTGAGAGCCGTCATCGGGGAGAAGCCGAAGTCTCCTGCTTGTGAATCGGACACGGTCTCCCGGCCTTGCAGAATCGGCACTTCTCCGGCTTCGTCACCGGGAGCGGCTTGATCATCCGACCGTACTTCCGGCGCGGCGTTCCGACCACCGTCTCCCTTGCGGCCTCAGACTGCCTCGACGAGGGACATCTCGGCCCGACCGCGCTTCATGCTCTCCGCGACGTCCTCGAAAGCGTCCAGATGCCGCGAGACATCCGCCTTCGTGTGCGCGACGGAGGACGTCCACTGCTCGTCCGGGCCGGTGGCCATCGGGACGATTCCACGGTTCAGCATCGCGGTGTAGAAGCCCCACCACCGGCCCACGTCGACATCTTGGAACGACCGCCAATCCGTCACCGCGCGGCGCGCGAAGTGCACGGTCCCGCTGATCCCGCCGGCCTGGACGACCATCTCGAGACCGTGGTCTCCGCTGATGTCGCGATAGCCCTTCGCGAGATCGTCGCCGATCTGCTGCGCGTGACGCATTCCGGCCCGCGTCAGGATCTTCGTCATCGTCACGAGCCCCGCAGAGATGCTGAGGGGATTCGCGTTGAACGTCCCCGCATGACCAATCTGACCCGGGACCACTTGGTCCATGATCGACCTCGATCCGCCGACGGCCGCGAGCGGGAATCCGCCGCCGATTGCCTTTCCGAGCACCTTGACGTCCGGGGTGACGCCGAACGCTTCCTCCGCGCCGCCGTACCACTTGCCGCACGTCTTGACCTCGTCGAAGATCAGGAGCGCGCCGATCTCAGTGGCGATCTTCCGCAGACCTTCGAGGAATCCCGCTTTCGGCTGGACGTAGCCCATGTTCATCGGCACGGGCTCCAGGATAATCCCCGCGATGTCGTCGGCGTGCTCGTTGGCCAGGGCCTCCGTCGCCGCGAGGTCGTTGAACGGAGCGACGACCGCGGTCTGCACGAGTTCCGGCAGGAGGCCTTTCGACGACGGCACCGGGTTAGGGCGCCTTCGGTCTCCGGAGTCTTCTTTCTTCGGCTTGATCGACACCATGAGGGCGTCGTGGGATCCGTGGTAGCAACCTTCGAACTTCAGGATCCGGCGTCGACCGGTGACGGCTCGAGCGAGCCGAACCGCGAACAACGTCGCATCGAGACCGGTCA
>Ga0209236_1000540_pt1 | contig 22095 bp, 15 predicted proteins | sample GraSoi013_1_40cm_FD_185819 | JGI IMG/M metagenome (GOLD analysis project Ga0209236, IMG submission 185819) | Grasslands soil microbial communities from the Angelo Coastal Reserve, California, USA - Sample 09_27_2013_1_40cm (SPAdes) (version 2) | ecosystem: Environmental > Terrestrial > Soil >... | reverse complement strand
CGTGGGCCGGAACTTCCTGATCTTCGACGACGACGACCAGCGCGCCGTGATCCGGCAGTGCCTCAAAGATCTCGGACTGGACGAGCGGCGGTTCCCGCCTGCCGTCCTGCTGGCCCTGATCGATCGCGCGAAGAACGAGGGTGTCGACCACCTCGCGTACGCGGAGCGCGCCAATGGTTGGTATGAAGAGGTGGTCGCGCGGGTCTTCAATGCCTATCAGCGGCTGCTGCGAGAGCAGAATGCCCTGGACTTCGACGACCTGCTCCTGGAGGTCGTCCGATTATTCGGCGAGGCGCCGGATGTCAAGGAAGAGTATCAGGAGCGCTTCCAGCACATTCTTGTCGACGAGTACCAGGATACGAACCGCGCGCAGTATCTCATCATCCGCACGCTGGCCGAACGACACCGCAACATCTGCGTGGTGGGGGATGACGATCAGTGCTTGCCTGCTGGTACTCTCGTGACCACTGGCCGTGGGGTGCTCCCTATCGAGTCGTTGGACGAGGAGTTGGAAGTTGCATCGGCGTGCGGAGGCGGTCGAATTACTTTTGGGACCGCAGCGACACCGGTGCAAAGGAACTATGCTGGACCGGTCATCACGATCCGTACCAGGGGAGGCCTTGAGCTCACGACGACACCAAACCATCTCTTGTTTGGCAGACTTGTTCCGAGACCGGATCTGCACTACGTGTACCTGATGCATAAACGCGGGCTTGGCTATCGGATCGGACGAACTCGCGGAGTCAGGAGTCGATCCATTGAGTATGTCGATAGTGGCCTCGCATTGCAGTTGAATGGCGAAATTGCGGATAGGCTGTGGGTCCTCGCTGCGTCGACCGACGAAACGGAGATTGCCTGCCTGGAGCAGCTGTACGCTTTCACCTATGGCATCCCACCGACGGTGTTTCACGTTCGCGGCCGTAGGATGAAGCTGCGTCAGGGTCACGTCGATCGAATCTATCACGGCATTGACACCGAGCCGCGTGCGGAGCGCCTGTTGACGGATCTTGGCATGCTCATCGAATATCCTCATCATCGTTCTGGTGCCGTCGTTCGTGGCCAGACCACCCGCCGACTAGTGCACTTTACCATGTTCGGTGACAACCGTGCATATACTCATCGGGCGTGGGCAGACCACCGTATTCAAATGGTTACTTCGGGAGATACTCTTCGCCGGCGGGTGGCGCTGGAGTTTCCGACGCGCGCGTCGCGCGAACTCGTGTGGCGGGTCGAGACGGCGCGGAAGGACTACGACGCTGGCTGGGAGATGGCTCGTCGCTTAGCCGCGACGATAGAAGGCGAGCCGGTGTTGCGGGCCTGCCTGGTCGACGGGACCAGGGGAAGCGAACGATACAAGCCCGTACATTTGGTGTTGCCGGCAAGCCACTTGCGCATCGGTATGATGGTGGCTGTTGTTCGTGATGGACGCGCAGTCGAAGATGAAATCGTTTCGCACACTGTCGGTTACCATGAAGGGCCGGTGTTCGACATTGATGTGGCCAATCTCCGGAACTATGTAGCCAACGGCGTTCTTGTTCATAACTCGATCTACCGGTGGCGGGGAGCCGATGTGCGCAACATCCTGGAGTTCGAGCAGGACTACCCCGATGCCACGATCGTGAAGCTCGAACAGAACTACCGCTCCACCAAGACCATCCTGCAGGCTGCTAGAGAGGTCATCCAGCACAACCCGCACCGCCACGGCAAGGCGCTGTGGACCGATAACCCGCCGGGAGAGCCGGTCGCCCTCTACGAGGCGTTCGACGGGCACGATGAGGCCCGCTTCGTGGCCGACGAGATCGCGCGGTTGAAGAACGGGCTGCGATATCGTGATGTCGTGGTCCTGTACCGTACCAACGCCCAGTCCAGATTGTTTGAGGAGCAGTGCCTCCGCGCCGGCCTCCCCTATACCATCGTCGGCGGGGTGCGTTTCTATGAGCGGAAAGAGATCCGCGATATCATCGCCTACCTGCGGCTCGCCCTCACCCCGGCCGACGACGCCAGCCTGACCCGCATCATCAACGTGCCGCGGCGCGGCATCGGTGATATCAGTCTGGGGCGGCTGGCCGGATATGCACGAGCCCACGGCCTCAGCCTGCTGGAGGCCATGGCCCAGCCGGAGGCCCTGGAGGATCTTCCCAAATCGGCGCAGCGCGCCGCGGCCGAGCTCGTGGATTTGATCGCCCGGCTGCGCGACCGCGCACAGCGGGTCCGGACCACCGATTTGATCGACGCGGCGATCGTGGAGACCGGGTACCAGGCCATGCTGGAAGCGGAAGGCACCGACGAAGCGTACAGCCGGCTAGAGAACCTCCGGGAGCTGGTCACGGTGGCCAAGGAGTTTGAAGATGTCACCGGTGAGGAAAGCCTGGAGGCGTTCTTGCAACACCTGGCGCTGGTCACCGACTTGGATACCTGGCAGGAACAGGTGGACCGGGTGACGCTGATGACACTGCACAGCGCCAAAGGGTTGGAGTTTGCGGTCGTCTTCCTGGCCGGTCTGGAGGAAGGCCTGTTCCCTCACGCCAGGGCGCTCGAGGAGGCGGAAGGTCTGGAAGAAGAGCGACGGCTCTGTTACGTCGGGATGACCCGGGCTAAGCAACGCCTGTATCTCTCCTATGCACGCAGCCGCACAATCTTCGGCAGCACTATGCCGGGCGTGCCCTCGCGCTTTCTGGAGGAAGTCCCGGCCGAGCTTCTGGCCAGGCATGCGCACGCACCGCCAACAGTCGCGTGGACGGAGGAAGAACGGGAGATTCCGTCTTTCGCCGTGGGGGACCACGTCCGCCATGCCAGCTTCGGAGAGGGTCGTGTCCTCGGGGTGGAAGGGGAAGGGGTGCGTGGAGTCGTGACGGTGCAGTTCGCGCAGGGCGTCAAGCGGCTGGCCCTCGGCTATGCACCGCTGGAACGCGCCTAGAGGGCAGGAACCGCAGGCGGGCGCTGGAAATAGCCTACCCAATGCCGCGTGACACGTTCGGTGAGAGGAGGACACTGATGCGAGAGCGGATCATCATGCCGCTGCTGGTGATCGTGGCGGCGACGCTTGCCGCCGCGATGGCAGCCTCGCAAAGTGCCCCTCCCACGCTTCCGGACATCCCCAACCCGAAGGTCGTAGTGGAAGCTCCGGAGATCGGCAAGTTCGGCGGGACGTATATCGTGAGTTCGATCAGCGACCCGCGCACCTTCAATCCGATCGTCGCGCAGGAGACGTCCTCAACCGGGGTGACCGGGGCCATTTTCGAAGGGCTGGTGGAGCAGAACTATCTCACCGGAGAGATCGAACCCGGGCTCGCCGAATCCTGGACCACGAGTCCGGACGGCCGGACCTGGACGTTTACCCTCCGCCAGGGTGTCCGCTGGACCGACGGCACACCCCTGACGATGGATGACGTCCTCTTCAGCCTCGAGGCGGTGTTCACGGACGGGGTCCAGACCAGCACCGTCGACCTCCTCACGATTGAAGACAAGCCGATTCGCTGGCGCAAGGTCGACGACCGGCGGATCGCCTTCATGACCGACAAGCCGGTGGGCACGTTCCTGCGGCTGATCGGATCGCTGGATATCATTCCAAAGCACAAGCTCGGGGATGCCCTGGCCAAGGGCGGCGCGGAGTTCAATAAGACGTACGGGATCGACACCCCGCCGCGCGAGATCGTGGGCACAGGTCTTTTCATTCTGCAGTCGTATGTGCCCGGGCAGCGGGTCACCCTCCTGCGGAATCCCAACTACTGGAAGGTCGACCGGCAGGGCAACCGCCTGCCCTACCTGACCCGCTATGTGATCCTGATCGTTCCCAACCTGGAGGCGGCGAGGCTGAAGTTTCTGGCGAAAGAGACCGACCTGTATAGTGCACGGGCGCGCGAGTTCGCGGAGTTCAAACAGGGCGAGCAGGCGGGCAACTATACCATCCATGATGGCCCGGAGACGTTCAGTTCCGAGTTCCTGGTCTTCAACCAAAACCCCACCGGGGTGGCCCCACCGAAGCTCACCTGGTTCCAGGACGTACGCTTTCGCCGGGCGCTGAACTACGCCATCGACCGCAAGACCATCGCCGAACAGGTCTACGCGGGCCGGGCGTCTCCGGCGTGGGGGCCGGAAAGTACCGGCAACACGCTGTACTATAATCCCAAGCTGCCGCAGTACCCATACGATACCGGCCGCGCCCAGCAGTTGCTTGCCGAAGCCGGATATCAGAAGGGCAGCGAGGGCCTCCTGCGCGACGCGCAGGGGAATATCGTGGAGTTCATCATCTCCACCAACGCCGGGAATACCGATCGGGAGGCGATAGGGAACATCGTCCGCCAGGATTTCACCAAGCTCGGCATCCGGGTGACGTTTGCGCCGGAAGCGTTCAATACGCTGGTCGGCAAACTTACGGGGACGTTCAAGTGGGAGGCGGTGATTATCGGGCTCACCGGCGGCATTGAGCCGGTGACCGGCCGGAACGTCTGGCTGAGCTCCGGTTCCCTGCACATGTGGTGGCCCAAACAGGAGAAGCCGGCCACGGAGTGGGAGGTAGAGATCGACCGCCTCTTCGAACGCGCCACGGCCGAGATCAACCAGAATCGGCGCAGGCAATTGTACTTCCAGTACCAAGAAGTTGTCGCCACGCAGGTGCCGATGATGTTTTTCACCAACCCCAAGACGCAGCCGGCCGTCCGCAACACGCTGGGCAACATCAAACTCGGCCTGCAGGGCGTCCCTGGAGAACTGGAGACGCTATACCAGAAGACCACCTCCCGCCCATAGTTCCACCCTGATCCAGCCCATCAGCAGCCGTGATCCGCCACATCGTCAGGCGCATGCTCCAGTTGATCCCCATGCTGCTGGGGATCACGGTCATGTCGTTTGTCATTATCCAGCTGTCCCCGGGCGATTTTCTCGCCGAGATCCGCTTGAACCCCATCGTGTCGCAAGAGACTGTGGACCGCATGCGCACCAACTTCGGCCTTGACCAGCCGCTGCATGTGCAGTACCTGCGCTGGCTGACGAACATCGTGCGGGGCGATTTCGGATACTCCTTCGCCTACCAGGTGCCGGTCCTGTGGCTCGTCCGGTCCAGACTGTTCAACACGCTGCTCCTCAACATCATAGCCCTCATCGTGGCATGGGCCATCGGCATCCCGATCGGCATTCACGCCGCCACGCACCAGTACTCGTGGTCTGACAACCTGCTGTCGCTGTTCTCATACGTCGGCATCTCTACCCCTACGTTTTTCTCCGGCCTGTTGCTGTTATTCGTCGCTTTCAAAACAGGATGGCTCCCGATTGGTGGGATGACCAGCCTCGACTACGATCTCTTCCCCTGGTACGGCAAGGCCTTCGATGTCGCCCGGCATCTCGTCATCCCGGTCATGGTACTGGGGGTACTGGCCGTGGCCGGGTTGACCCGGCAGATGCGGGCCAACCTGTTGGAAGTGCTGCGGCAGGATTACGTCAAGACAGCGCGGGCGAAGGGCCTCGCCGAGCGGGTGGTCGTCAACAAGCACGCCGTGCGCAACGCCATCAACCCACTGATCACGATTTTCGGATTCGAGTTGGGCGGGTTGCTCAGCGGCTCGGCCATCCTGGAAGTGGTCATCGGCTGGCCGGGGCTGGGGCAGCTGATTCTCGACGCGGTGGTGCGCAAGGATCTATACGTCGTGATGGGCAGCCTCGTGATCGGTGGCGTCACGCTTGTACTGGGCAACCTGATCGCCGACATCTTGTTGGCCTACAGCGATCCCCGGATCAGATATGACTGAGGCTGTCGGAGATCAAGGGTCGGGGATCAGCCACGGCCCGGGAGAAGAACGCCAGGCTGCCACGTCGTCTGCCCAGCCCCCCGAGACCGGTCCCCTGACCCGTCCGCAGCCAGGGCGGCTCCCCGGCACCCAACCCCGGACACCTCTGCAATTGGCCTGGCGCCAGCTCCGCCGACACCGCCTGGCGCTCCTGGGCGGCGTGGTGCTGGTCATCTTCTATGTGATGGCTCTGGTGGCGGACTTTCTCGCTCCGTATCCTCTCGACTTCTCTGACCGGGAACGGTTCTACCATCCGCCCGCCGCGCTGCATCTCCGCGACGCTACGGGGGAGTGGCATCTGCGTCCATTCGTGTACGCGACGAGGCTCGTCGATCCCGGCCTGCGAACGTTTGAGGCCGATCGGTCACGCGCGTATCCGGTGCGCTTCTTCGTGAGGGGCGAACCATACCGGCTGCTGTGGTTGGTGCCCACCCGTGTCCATCTTTTTGGTGTCGATGATCCGGCGCGCATCTTCCTGATGGGAAGTGATGGCTTCGGGCGCGACGTCTTCACCAGAATCGTCTATGGGAGCCGAATCTCGCTGATTGTCGGCCTGCTGGTTGTGGCGGTAACGATCCCCATCGGCATGGTGTACGGTGGGATTGCCGGCTACTTTGGCGGGCGCGTGGACAACCTGATGATGCGGGTTGCTGAAGTTATCATTGCCTTTCCTTCGTTCTATCTCTTGCTGACGCTCAGCGCCGTGCTCCCGGCGACCGTTGGGTGTGCGACCCGATTCTACCTGATCATTGTGATCCTCAGCTCGATTGGGTGGGCAGGTTTCGCGCGCCTCATCCGCGGTTATGTCCTCGCGCTCAAGCAATTTGAGTTTGTGCTGGCGGCCAAGGCGATGGGGCAGGGGGATCTGCGTATCATCCTTCGGCACGTCCTGCCAAACACTAGCTCCCTGGTTATCATTGTGGCGACGCTGACAATCCCCTCAGCCATCCTGGGGGAGTCGGCACTGAGTTTTCTTGGGTTGGGAGTGCGGGAGCCCTGCTCGAGTTGGGGGAATCTGTTGTCCGCCGGCGCCAATCTCATCAATCTGAGCCGTTCCCCTTGGCTGCTGATACCCGGTCTGTTCATTGTGGCCACTGTGGTGGCCTTCAACTTCCTGGGGGATGGACTCCGCGATGCGCTCGACCCGAGAATGCGCACCGGGTAGCCGAAAGCCGTTTGGGGCGTTTCGCGAAGCGTAATCCAAACGTTTGTTTGGTAAAACTGCCGTGCTTACGATTTGATTCATGGAGACGATAGCCATGGTAGGAGAGATGCCAGGTCCAGAGAGAACCCCGAACAAGGAATAATCGTATGCATATCGTATACGATAGTGTACTTTAGTGAACTCGGAGGGGACCCTGCCATGTCGTCCGACCCAAAAGGCGCCTGGTCTGATATTTTGACCGTCGGTCAGGTTGCCGCCTACCTGCAACTCAACCGGCTCACCGTCTACCGCTACATCCGCGAGGGCCGCCTCAGAGCCTCCAAAGTCGGCAAGGCCTACCGGATTCGCAAGGCGGATGTGGACTGGTTCCTGGACAGCATGCGCACTCCACCGGTCCGCCGGTCGAAGGCAGCAGTTCGCCCGGAGGCTGTCGCAGCGAAACGACCGGATCCCGTTGCAGTCGCGCCGCGGGTCGATTCGGCAGACCTGCGGGATCGCGAACTAACCCTGAACCCGATGGAGTGGGTGACACGGGGATTGCACTAACTCAGAAAGTGACCAAATCTGCTCGTGGAGGGTGAGTGAGATGCGAGTACGCTGGCAGTGGGTCTCACTGCTGCTCATGACGCTGCTCACGCTCACGGTCTGGCCTGCTGCCGGGATCCAGGCACAGCCGACTGCGGGTCGTGACACTGTCGTGATCGGCATATCCCAGGAGCCCGACTTTCTGAATCCGATGTTCGTGGAGATGGCCGCCGCCCGCGGAGTGCAGGCCACGATCTTCACAGACGACGTCCAGCGGGACAACACCTGGAAACAGTTTCCACAAGGCGTCGAGTACATGCCGAGTCTAAAGGACGGTACGTGGAAGCTCGATGGCGAGAAGATGACGCTGGTGTGGAAAGTCAAGGCACGCAACTGGTCAGACGGAAAGCCTGTCACCTGCGGCGACTACGTCTTCGGCAACAGCGTCGCCCGCAACGAGCAGGTCCCGGTGGTGACGCGCGATATCACGAATCGCATCGCCAACGTCGTGTGCACGAAAGGCGCGGAGGGTCTGGATATCACGGTGAACTGGAAGGAGCGCTACGCGCATGCGAACGCGACCGTGACGGAGTATGGTGCGATGCCACGCCACGTGCTGGAGCGCTATTACCGAGACAACCCGACCAAGCTCAACGAGGCCCCGTTCGGCAACGACCCCAAATTCACAGTCGGCGATGGTCCGTACAAGCTGGTGGAATGGCGGAAGGGTTCGTCTCTGACGGTGGAGTCGGTCGGCGATCACCCCATCTTCGGTGCGCCGAAGATCAAGCGCATTACGTGGCGCTTTATTCCGGACACCAACGCGCTGGTCGCCAACATGCTCTCCGGCGCCATCGACGCCATCAGCACCACCGGGATCACATTTGACCTGGCGGTGCAGCTGGACAAGCAGTCCGGCGGTCGGTTCAAAGTGTACTTCGAACCCGGGCTGATCTGGGAGCACATAGACCTCAACTTCGACAACCCGCTCCTGCAGGACGTTCGGGTTCGCCGGGCCCTGGCCTACGGCATCAACCGTGAGGGCATCTCCCAGCAGTTGTTTGAGGGCAAGCAGCCGGTGTCCAATACGTACCTGCCGCCGCGTCATCCCGGGTACACCGATGCCGTCCAGAAGTATGCGTATGATCCGGCCCGGGCTCGCGCGATGCTGCAGGAGGCCGGGTTCACCCCCGGTTCCGACGGCATCCTACGCAACGCCGCCGGGCAGCGACTGGCGTTGGAACTGAATACCACGGCCGGCAACCGGGTGCGGGAACAGGTGGAGCAGATCATCCAGCAAAACCTGAAGGACATCGGGATCGAGATCACGATCCAAAACTACCCGGCTCGTGTCTACTTTGGTGAGATCACCAACCAGCGCAAGTACAAAGCGCTGGCGATGTATGCGTGGCTGCAGTCCCCCATCTCCGACTGCGCCGACCTCTACACGACGGATAGTATCCCGAACGAGAAGAACGGATGGTCCGGGCAGAACTACCCGGGCTACAAGAATGCCGACATGGACAAGATCTGCAAGGCGGCCCGCAGCGAGGTCGACGAGGCCAAGCGGAACAAGCTGCTCAACGACAGCGCGGCCATTTTCGCGCGGGATCTGCCGGCGATCCCTCTCTACATTCGCGTCTCCGTGTCGGCGGCGAAAACCGGCCTGCAGGGCTACTCGGCACTCTCGCTGAGCGGCACGTATGAGACCTGGAACGCGTCCCGGTGGTTCTGGCAGTGATCGGCTAATCGAGCTCTGGAGCCGGCGCTTCGTCGGCTCCAGAGTTCCTTAGGCCGAGAAAGGACAATCGCGTGCAGCGGTACATTTTCCGGCGGCTGGTGCAGATGATCCCCATTGCGCTGGGGATCTCCGTGTTGATGTTCACCCTGCTGACGCTCGCCCCGGGCGATCCCGTCGACCTGCTCATTTCCTCCGACCCTCGCGTGAAGCCTGAAGATGTGATTCGATTGAAGCACCTGTACGGCCTGGATCAGCCCATTCACATCCGTTACCTCAAGTGGCTGGGTCGTACGGTGCGGGGCGACCTGGGGTTTTCGCGCACCTACAAAGAGCCCGTCACCGAATTGATGCAGGACCGCATCGGCAACAGCCTCTGGCTCACTGTGACCGCGTTTGTCTTGGCGATCGCGGTGGCGGTCCCGGTGGGGATCTTCTCAGCGCTGCATCAGTATTCGGCTCTGGACTACACGGCCACGACCTTCACGTTTTTTGGGGTGTCCATCCCCGTGTTCTGGTTTGGCATCATGGCCATCTATCTGTTTGCCGTCTGGCACCCCTGGACTCAGATCCCGGGCCTGGCCGGGCTGGTCCTGCCGCCCGGCGGCATCAGCACTCCGGGCGTCCCCGGCGGGCTGCCGTTTTTCCTGGACCGGGTGCGCTACATCATCCTGCCGTCTATCGTGCTGGCGTTGTTGTCGATGGCGACCTACACGCGCTATACGCGGTCCAGCATGCTGGAGGTCATCCGGCAGGACTATGTGCGCACCGCGCGCGCCAAAGGACTGGCCGAAGGCGTGGTCGTCAACAAGCACGCGCTGCGTAATGCGCTCATTCCGTTGGTGACGATCATCGCGCTGTCCATCTCCGGCCTGTTCGCCGGCGCACCCATCACAGAAACCGTGTTTGCCTGGCCGGGGGTGGGGCGTCTGTTGGTGGACTCGGTCATCGGCGGCGACTACGTCGCCGCGCAGGCTGTGCTCATGTTCCTGGCGGTGCTGGTCCTGATCTTCAATCTGATCGCCGATGTTGGGTACGCACTACTCGATCCGCGGATCAAATATGACTAGTCTCCCCGGTCTTCCCAGTCTTCCCGGTCTCCCTGCACCTTGGCCGTGTAGAGGTTGGGTGGTGCGCGCGGGAGCGGCCGACCCCAACCAGTTGGACCGGGTAGACTGGATCGACTGGACAGACTGGAAGGACTGAGGATAGTGCGCAACGCGATCACGGTGCCGGCGCTGACAGCGGCGGTACCGGCCGCGCGGGCCGGAGACGGATACTGGCAGATCGCCTGGCGGCGGTTGCGCCGTCACCACCTGGCGATGGGGGGTCTGCTGATCATCGTTTTGCTGATCGCGGTGGCGGTGTTCGCTCCCTGGATCGCGCCGTACAAGTTTGAACAGATTGATCTGCTCAACCGCTTCGCCAAGCCGTTTGCGTCCCGCCACCTGCTGGGCACCGATGATCTGGGCCACGACGTGCTGACCCGCCTGCTGTTCGCCGGTCGCGTCTCGCTGTTGGTCGGCTTCGCCGCCGCGCTATCCGCGGTGGCGCTGGGGACGCTGGTCGGCGTGATGGCGGGTTTCTACAGCGGGGTGGTCGACAATGCCCTGATGCGCCTGACCGACATCGTGCTGACGCTGCCGATTTTTGGCGTGCTCCTGCTGCTGGGTCGTTATTTCGGCGGCGGCATCGTGCCGATTGTGGCCATCATCGGCCTGTTTGGGTGGACGATCGCCGCGCGGCTGGTCCGCGGCGAGATCCTGCGATTGAAAACCCAGGATTTTGCCGACGCGGCGCGGGCGCTGGGCGCGAACGAGACGCGCATCATCTTCCGGCACCTGCTGCCGAATGCGCTCGCGCCGATCATCGTGGCCGCCACGCTGGACGTGGGCGGAGCTATTCTTACCGAGGCGGCGCTGTCCTACTTCGGGGTGGGCATCCAGCCGCCGACTCCCTCATGGGGCAACATGCTGCAGAATGCTCAGAGCTACATGTGGACGTCGCCGTGGCTGGCGTTCTGGCCAGGGGCGATGATCTTTCTGACGGTGTTGTGCTTCAACTTTTTCGGTGACGGGCTGCGGGACGCGCTCGATCCTCGCTTAAAGCTGTGAGTACCTCTCCCATGTGGGGAGAGGGTAGGGTGGGGACGGAATTTGGAGGGATGACGATGAACACGGCGGGTGTGAGAAGGACCCTGGTGGCAATCGGGCTGGCGGCGGCGCTCCTGGCCTCGTGGCCTGTCCCGGCATTTCCCCAGGCGAAGCGCGGCGGCGTGCTGACGTTCGCCCTCTATCAGGAACCCGAGACACTGAACCCGTACATTGCCACACAGACCGCCTCATTTGAGGTAAACGTGTTCACCATCGAGGGATTGCTTGGGGTCGGTCCCGATGGCGAATACTTCCCGCTCCTGGCCAAAGAGGTGCCCTCGCGGCAAAACGGCGGGGTATCCGGCGACGGTAAGACCATCACCTACCATTTCAAGGATGGCTTGAAATGGTCTGATGGCCAGCCCGTCACCTGCGACGACGTGCGATTCACCTGGCAGGCCATCGTGGATCCGAAGAGCGGGGCCAGCGGTACAACCGGGTACCGTGACATCGAGACGGTGGATTGTCCTTCCCCCTCCACGGTGGTGGTCAGATACAAGACGTTCTACGCGCCGTTCTTGAGCAGGTTCGACGCCATCATGCCCCGGCACGCCGCAGGCGATCCCGCGGAGATGCCGCGCTGGGCCTACAATCGTAAGCCGGTCGGGACGGGCCCGTTCACGATGCTGGAGTGGGTCTCGGGGGATCACATCACCTTTATCCCCAACCGGTACTATCGTGAGGCGGGGAAGCCATACCTGAGCGCTGTGATCATCCGGATCACGCCCAGCCGCGAGGTGGGTAAGCAGCTGATCAAGACCGGCGAGATCGATGTCCTGTGGGACCTGGTGGAGTCGGACGTCCCGGAACTGCAGCCGGCGGCGGGGGTGAAGATCAGCTCGGCGCCGAGTTCCTTCGCCGAGCGCCTGGTCCTCAACCTGGCCGATCCCACACTGGATGGGCCGCCGCTCGACCAGGTGGAGAAGAATCCGCATCCGATTCTTGGAGATCCCCGAGTGCGCGAAGCGATCGAACTGGGGATCAATAAGCAGGAGATCATTGACAAACTGCTGTTCGGCCTGGCGACCATCGGCACCAACGAACTGCATATCGGCTGGGCCCGGTGCGCGACGAAGCCCAGCGAGTACGATCCCGCTCGCGCCCGACAGCTTTTGGAGCAGGCCGGATGGAAGCCGGGCTCCGATGGGATCCGGGTGGCGCAGGGCGCGAGGTACGCGAAAGACGGGACCCGACTTCGCCTGAAGCTGCAGACGACGACGGGCAACAAGCTCCGCGAGCAGGCCGAGCAGCTGCTGATCGACTACATGAAGCAGATCGGGCTGGAGTTCTACATCGAGAACGTGCCGTCGCCGGTGCTGTTCGGCTCGTGGGCCAGCGGAGCGTTCCGCAAGCATGGGCACTTTGATGTCGTGCTGTACACGACGAACCCCGATGTCGACCCGCAGTCTCAGGTCGAGGGGTACTTTGCGTCGTGGAGCATCCCCACGGCGGCCAACAGCGGGGCCGGATTCAACTACGCGCGCTGGGGCAATAAGACGGCCGACGAGAATATCAACTTGGCCAAGAACAGCCCAGACATCAATGCCCGGAAGAAAGCCTACTGCGCGGTGATGGGCGAGATCGTGAAGGACCGGCCGCACATCTATCTGTACGATCGCAGCTCGATTCACGCGTACCGGGATCGAATGCAGGGGTGGGTGACCAACGTCTGGGATCGCCTTGGCTGGAACGCCGAGGACTGGTCCTTGCGATAAGGGGGTCCGGGATGGGAGCGTACGTGCTCCGGCGCCTCGTTCAGGCGGTGCCGCTGTTGTGGCTCATCAGCCTGGTGGTGTTTCTACTCCTGCACGTCATCCCCGGCGGGCCGATGGCGGCGTACGAGAACAACCCTGACATGACGGCGGAGGATCTGCACCGCCTCGAGCATGACCTCGGACTGGATGCCCCGCTTCACGTGCAGTACGTGCGGTGGCTCGCGGCGTTGGTGCACGGCGACTGGGGGTACTCCCTGGCCTCGAAGCGGCCGGTGCTGGTCGAGATCGGTGACCGGTTGCCCAACACCGTGTATCTGATGGGGGTGGCGACGCTCGTCACATTGCTGCTGGCGATTCCTATCGGCATCTTTTCGGCGGTGCGCCAGTACTCGACGCTGGACCACGTGGTCACCACCGTTGCATTCATGGGCCATTCCATTCCAATTTTCTGGTTCGGGCTGATTCTCATCATTGTATTTCATGTCATGCTGCGCAATCCGTTATCTGGCGCGCCGCTGTTTCCCGGCGGGGGGATGTACACGCTGGGCATGCCGTTCTCTCTTCTCGACCGTCTTCATCACCTGGTGCTGCCGGTGGGGATGCTGGCCGTCGCAAATGCGGCGACATATACCCGGTACACCCGGGCCAGTATGCTCGAGGTGATCGGCCAAGACTACATCCGCACAGCCCGCGCGAAAGGGACGCCGGAACCCCTGGTGATTTGGAAGCACGGGTTGAAGAACGCCGCCACGCCGGTGGTCACGATTCTGGCCCTGGACCTCCCGGCGCTGTTCGCCGGCGCAGTGTTCACCGAGACGATGTTTTCCTGGCCCGGCATGGGACGGTTGTTCATCGAATCGGCGTTTCGGGTCGACTACGCGTTGTTGATGGCCATCATTATGGTGACGGCGGCGCTCACGGTCGCGTTCAACCTGCTGGCCGACGTGACCTATGCGGTCCTCGATCCGAGGATTCGATATGGATAGCGGGGTTGGGGGCCGGGGGTCGGGGGTCAGAACAAGTACGGCGCTGGTCGTCGACCGGACGCCTGACACCCAACCCTTGACCCCGTCCTCTAGGGTGCGACCCCAGACGATGGTGGGGCTGGCCTGGTGGCGGTTCACCCGTCACCGCATGGCGGTGGCCGGGCTGCTGGTGGTGGCCGTCTTGGGCGCGGCATCGGCCCTCGCGTCCTGGGTGTCCCCATACGACCCGGATAAACCAGACCTGCAGTTGCAGCTGCGGGCACCCTCGCCGGTGCACCTGCTTGGCACCGATGACCTGGGACGCGACCTCCTGACGCGCATCCTATACGGCGGCCGGATCTCGCTGAGCATCGGCGTCCTGGCGATGACCCTGGCGGTGCTGATGGGCACGGCTGTGGGCGCCGCGGCCGGCTATTACGGGGGCGCGATCGACAATCTCCTGATGCGCTTCACCGATTTGATGCTCTCCATTCCTGCGCTCTTTCTGCTGATCTTGCTGATCTTGGTGCTGCGCAGCTTCCCGCTTCCATTCTTGCGGGGCGGGGTTCTGGCGATCGTCCTGGCGATCGCCTTGCTCTCCTGGATGACGGTGGCGCGTCTGGTGCGGGCATCGTTTCTATCCTTAAAAGAGCAGGTGTTCGTGGAGGCGGCTCGCGCGCTGGGCGTGGGCAACGGGCGGATCATCATCCGGCACATCCTGCCCAACGCCGCCAGCCCCATCATCGTGGCCGCGACGCTGCGGGTGGCGAGTTCCATTATCACCGAGTCGGGTCTGAGCTTCCTGGGATTCGGGGTCCAGCCGCCCACTCCCACCTGGGGCAACATGCTCAAAAACGCTCAGGACCAGATGATCACGGCGCCGTGGACGGCGATCTTTCCGGGGTTGTTTATCTTCGTGACGGTCATCGCCATCAACTACGTGGGCGACGGCCTGCGAGATGCGCTTGATCCACGGCATCTCCGGTAACGACGATGTTGAAGCGTTGGAGCGTTGAAACGTTGAAACGAAACAGCAGAGCAGGGGCGTTGGCGGAAACGTGGAACGTCAAACAGAGGTTCTCCCTGGGGTTTCAACGGTAAGTCGTGATGAGGTGACTGTATGGCCGAGGTCTTACTGTCTGTCCGTAACCTGAAGACCTACTTCTACACCGACGAAGGCGTCGTGAAGGCGGTGGATGGCCTCTCCTACGAGCTCCGCAAGGGACAGACCCTGGGCATCGTGGGCGAGTCCGGCAGCGGCAAGAGCGTGCACGCCCTCTCGGTGATGCGTCTCATCCCCCAGCCCCCCGGCAAGATCGTGGAGGGCCAGATCCTGTTCGAGGGGACCGACCTGCTGAAGCTCCCGGAAGATCAGATGCGCAAGGTCCGCGGCAACCGCATTGCCATGATCTTCCAGGAGCCGATGACCTCCCTGAACCCGGTGCTGACCATCGGGGAGCAGATCGCAGAAGCCGTGATACTGCACCAGGGGTTGGCCAAGAAAGATGCCTGGGATCGCGCCGTGCAGATGCTGGAGAAGGTGAAGATTCCGCTGGCGAGAGAGCGCGTGCGCGACTACCCCCACCAGTTCTCCGGCGGTATGCGCCAGCGCGTCATGATCGCCATGGCGCTCTCCTGTAACCCGTCCATCCTGATCGCGGACGAGCCCACCACCGCGCTGGACGTCACCATCCAGGCGCAGATCCTGGACCTGACGCGCGAACTGCAACAGGAGTTCAACATGGCGATCGTCTTGATCACCCACAACCTGGGTGTGGTCGCGGAGACGTGCGACGACGTGGTCGTCATGTATGCCGGCCGCCCGGTGGAGCGTGCCACGGTACAGGACATCTTCAACAGCCCTCAGCACCCGTACACCTGGGGGCTATTGCATTCGATTCCGAAACTCTACGAGCGCAAGGAGCGCCTGATCCCGATCGAAGGGCAGCCGCCCAGTCTGATCGATCTGCCGCCGGGGTGCTCGTTCGCGCCGCGCTGCCCGTTTGCGATGGAGATCTGCGTGAAGGAAGACCCGCCGGTCTACCCCGTCGGCGCCAACCACGGCGCACGCTGCTTCCTGCACAGCGAGCACGCCACCGCGGAAGAGAAGCGCGCCGCGGCCGCGGCCGGACTGGCCGCCTCGAGCTACGGTCCGACCCGATGAGCGTGGACGAGTCACGAATCACGAATCACGATGGAGGAGCGAGGCGTGAGCACGGTAGCCGGTAGCGAAGTTCTCCTGGACGTCCGCAGCCTGGTCAAGCATTTTCCCATCACGAAGGGATTCATCATCCAGCGCCAGGTCGGTGCCGTGAAGGCGGTGGACGGGGTGTCCCTGACGATCCGCCGGGGCGAGACCCTCGGGCTGGTCGGCGAGTCCGGCTGCGGGAAGACCACGCTGGGCCGGGTGATCCTGCGGCTGATGGAGCCCACCAGCGGAGAGGCGTACTTCGAAGGCCGGAACATCTTCAAACTCACCAAGGAGGAACTGCGCCGGCTGCGCCGGGACATGCAGATCATCTTTCAAGATCCGTACTCGTCGCTGAACCCGCGGATGACCGTGGGCGACATCATCGGGGAGCCGCTGGAGATTCACAACCTGGCCCACGGTAAGGAAAAAGTGCGGCGGGTGCAGGAATTGCTGGAGGTGGTCGGCCTCTCGCCCTATCACATGAACCGCTATCCCCACGAGTTTTCCGGGGGGCAGCGCCAGCGCATCGGCATCGCCCGGGCGTTGGCGGTTAACCCAAAACTGATCATCTGCGATGAGCCCGTCTCCGCGCTGGACGTCTCCATCCAGGCGCAGGTGCTCAACCTGCTGGAAGAACTGCAGAAGGAGTTCGGCCTGACCTATCTGTTCATTGCGCACGACCTGTCGGTGGTCAAGCATATCAGCGACCGGATCGCGGTGATGTACCTCGGCCGGATCGTGGAGGTTGCCGTGGCGGACGAGTTGTTCGCCAATCCGCAGCACCCCTACACCGAAGCGCTGCTCTCGGCGGTGCCGATCCCGCACCCCGGGCTGCGACGGGAACGCATCATCTTGCCGGGCGACGTGCCCAGCCCGGTCAACCCGCCGTCGGGGTGCCGGTTCCATACGCGCTGTCTGTACGCGCAGGACAGTTGCCGGGTGGACGATCCGGAGCTGGTGGATTACTGGGGCAACAGCCACTTCGTGGCCTGCCCGATTCTGCCATTCAAACATCAACGGAGCAAAGCAGCGGTGCTCGGAGGGACAGCAAAGCCCGAACGAGCGTGATCCGCACGGTTGGTGATGTGAGCGCGTGGACCACGACGTGCAGGTCAAGGGGGGTGATGGCGGGGGATCCTCGGTACCAATGCAGCGGAATCACAAAGGAGGATTGTGAGGATGAGCTTTAAACGACGGTTGCTGATGCTGCTCGTGTTTACCCTGGCCGTGGCGCTGACGGGCGTCAACGGTGTCGCGCAGGGCCAGGCGGTCAAGAATCCAGACACGCTGATCATTCAGAGCTTTGGCGATCCGGAGAGCCTGGATCCTTCGTGGGCCTACGACACCGCCAGCAGCGGCACGTTCCTGTGGAACGTGTACGAGACGCTGATCTTCTTCGTTGGCGGCCGGACCGACCTCTACGAGCCGATGCTGGCGACTGAAGTGCCCAGTGTCGCCAACGGCGGGATTTCAGCCGACGGGAAGACCTATACCTTCAAGATCCGCCCGGGCGTGAAGTTCCACGACGGAAACGTGATGACGCCGGAGGATGTCCGGTACTCGCTGATGCGGTTCATGTTGGTGGACCGCGATGGCGGGCCGTCCTGGATCCTGCTGGCAGCGATTCTGGGATTCGACACCCAGTCCACACGCGATGACAACGGGAAGTTGCTGCCCGACATCTGGGACCGCGTGAACCAGGCTATCCAGGTCAAGGGCAACACCGTGGTCATTACCCTGAAAGATCCCTACGCTCCGTTCCTGAACATCATGGCGTCGTGGTCGATGGTCGTCTCAAAGAAGTTCGTCGTGAAGAACGGCGGCTGGGACGGCGCCAAGACCATGGTGGCCAAGTACAACAACCCGGAGAAGCCTGACGCCCAGGAGTTGTTTGACAAGGACGCCGGGACTGGGCCGTTCAAGCTCGACAGCTGGGACCGCGGCACCGGCAACATCACCCTCTCTCGGTTTACCGACTACTGGCGCGCTCCCGCGAAGTTGAGCCGGATCGTCATCCAGAAGGTGGAAGAATTCGGACCGAGGCGGCTGGCCCTGCAAAATGGCGACGCGGATATTATCGATGTCAGTCGAGCCGACCAGCCCGCCGTGACCGGGATCTCGGGTGTGCGAATCGTGGATGACCTCGCCCAACTGACGAACTCCCCCGCGCTGTTCATGAACCTGAACATCAGCGCCGAGGGGAACCCGGATGTCGGCAGCGGCAAGCTGGACGGGAACGGCGTCCCGCCCAACTTCTTCAGTGACATCCACGTGCGCCGGGCCTTCGCCTACCTGTTTGACCGGCAGGCGTTCATCGACCAGGCGCTGCGCGGGAAGGGCCGCCTGGCGAACGGCCCGATTCCATACGGGATGCTGGGCTACAACCCGCGCGGCAAGTGGTACGAGGTGAGCAAGGACAAGGCCGTCGCCGAGTTCAAGGAAGCCTGGGGCGGGCAGGTCTGGAACAATGGCTTCAAGTTCTCGGTCCTGTACAACAGCGGGAACGTGGCGCGGCAGACCGGATCCCAGATGCTCAAAGAGACCACGGAGTCGCTCAATCCCAAGTTCAAGATCGACACCCGCGGCGTCACCTGGTCGTCCTATCTGGGCCTAATGAACCAGAAGAAGCTGCCCATGTTCTTCGTCGGTTGGGCTGCCGACTATGCGGACCCGGACAACTTCACCGTGCCGTTCATGCACAGCACGGGGACGTATCCAGGCCGGCAGTCATACAAGAACCCCGAAGCCGACCGGCTGATCGAGCAGGCTGGAAAGGAAACCGACGCCAAGAAGCGCGAGGCACTGTACTTCCGGGTGCAGGAGATCGCATACCAGGACGTACCGACGATCTATATCGTCTATCCAACGGCCTTCGTCGCGATGCGTGCCTGGGTGAAGGGTTGGTACCACAACCCGATCTTCTTCCAAACCTGGAACTACGCATACCGGCTGTCCAAGGGCCAGTAAGCCCGAGGTGTTCGTGCCCGGAGATGCCGGGGGCCGGGCCGCGTGCTCGGCCCCCAGGCATGGGAGGTGGACGAGATGGCCACCTATATCGCGCGCCGCCTGCTGCTGCTTCCTCTTGTGGCGTTCGGCGTCACACTGCTGATTTTTGCGCTGCTGCAGTTTCTCACGCCGGCGGAGCGGGCGGCGCTGTTCGTCACCGATCCCCGGCAGCTGTCGTCGATCCCGGCGATCATCCGTAAGTACGGCCTGGACCAACCCATCCATGTGCAATACTGGGTGTGGCTGAAGCAGTTATTGCACGGTGACCTGGGTTGGTCGCAGACGGCTCGCATGCCGACCAGTCAGGCCCTGGCAACGTTCTTCCCCGCCACCCTCGAGCTCACGTTTTACATGTTCATCCCCATCATCATCATCGGGGTATGGTTGGGGACCAGGGCGGCGGTGCACAAGGACCAGATCGTTGACCACTTCTCGAGGATCTTTGCCATCTCACTGCGCGGGCTGCCGTCGTTTGTGTGGGGCCTCATCGTCTTGATGGTGTTTTACGGGGGACTGAACTGGTTTCCCCCGGGGCGCCTGTCCCTGGAAGCCGACCTGTTCGTAAAGTCCCCCGAGTTTCATCGGTTCACCCGCATCATGACCGTGGATGCGCTGCTGAACGGCCAGCCGTGGATCTTTGTGGATGCGTTGCGCCACATCGCCGGGCCCGCGATGACCCTGGTGCTGGTCGAGATGGCGCTGCTGGTGCGTGTGACGCGCTCTTCGATGCTGGAGGTCCTGCGGCAGGACTACGTGCGGACCGCGCGCGCCAAGGGGCTGGCCGAGCCGGTGGTGATCAATCGCCATGCCCGCAAGAACGCGCTCATCCCGGTGGTCACGCTCAGTAGTTTGCTTTTCGTGGGGCTCCTGGGCGGGGTGGTACTGGCCGAGACGATCTTCAACTATCCAGGGATTGGGAAGTGGGGCGCCGAGGCTGCCGTGCAGCTGGACATCCCCGGGGTGACCGGGTTTGGGATGTTCATTGCGCTGATCACCGTGTTCGGAAACCTGGCGGCCGACATCCTGTACGCGACGATCGATCCTCGCATCCGCCTGCAGTGACGGCGTGATGGTCAGCGTCATCCGTCTCACCCTCTCCCGCAGCACCTCGCCGCAGGTCCTCCGCGTCGCCGGCGCGGCTCTGATCGTGCTGGTGGCGGTGATGGCCGCCGCGCCCGTCGTGCGTGGGCGCGTGGTGCAGCACCCCCTGGACGTGGCCGCATTCCTGCTGCTCGTCGTCGCCGTCGGCGTGTTCTGGTCGCTGCCCGGTGACTTCACGCGTCGCATGAAACGCAATCCGCTTTCCATCGCCGGGTTCTCCATCATTGTCCTGTTTGTCATGGTGGCGGCACTGGCTCCGGTGCTGGCGGCGCCGCCCGCCACCTCGCGTGATCCGTACCTCATTCCGCACGCAGGATTCCTGCCCGATCCCCAGCCGCCCCGGCCGGGCCATCCCCTGGGAACGACCGGCTACCAGTACGACCTCTACTACGGCGTCGTATGGGGCACCCGGACGGCGTTCCGTGTGGCCACCGTGGTCGTGGTCATCTCCGTCGCGGCGGGCCTGTTGCTCGGCAGTCTCTCCGGATTTTACGGCGGCCGGCTGGACGAGGTCATCATGCGCATTACAGACATCTTTCTGGCGTTCCCCAGCCTCGTCCTGGCCGTCGTCATCACGGCCGTGCTGGGCAAAGGGTTGGACAAGGTCATGCTGTCCATCGCCATCGTCGGCTGGCCGGTGTACGCGCGGCTCCTGCGGGGGGAGATTCTATCGGTCAAACAGCGGGACTATGTGGAAGCGGCGCGTGCCGCCGGTGCCGGGGACCTGCGGATCATTCTGCAGCATGTCGTTCCGAACACCATCTACCCGTTTCTCGTCTACGCCGCGTTTGATACCGGCGTCATCGTCCTGGTGGCGGCGGCGCTGTCCTTCCTGGGTTTGGGAGCAGAGGTCGGGTATGCCGACTGGGGGCAGCTGATCAACATGTCCCGCAGCTGGATCCTCGGGGTTCCGGGCGACCCCTTCATTTATTGGTACACGGTGGTCTTTCCCGGCCTGGTGATCTTCCTGTTCGTCCTGGGGTGGAACCTGCTGGGCGACGCCTTCCGGGATATCCTCGACCCTCGTCTGCGCGGATCGGCCTAACTGCCGGGACCAGGAACCTGGGACCAGGGACCAGGCTGCTGAAGATGGTGTCGTGCTGCGGGGGAACTGGAGAACGGTGCATCGTCATGACGTGAGCCGTAATCCCGCAGGCGCTATTGCCGCTTTTGCCATCGTCGTCGCCGCCGCGGTATGGACCCAGCCTCCACCCACGCCGCCGTCTGTGGGGCAGATCCAGGAACTACTCCCGGCCGCCGGTGTCCTCCGCAGTCTCGTGCGGCTCGAGATGAATGGGACGCCACCCCTGGAGACGGCCGTGGTCGCGGTCGTACCCCGCTACCCCGGCGCGGCGGACAGTACCTATGTCGGGTTCATCATCGCGTATGACGAGTGGCGCAGGCGACCGGAGCGCGTCTACGTCCAGCCGCTGCCCGGCCCGATCCCGCTCTCGCCCGACGCCGTTCTCCTCGGCGGGGGCCGCGAGGCCGCGGTGTTCAGCGCGCTACGTGAGGATGGAACCCGCGCGTCGCGCGTCGTCAGCTTCGTGCACAGACGTCTTCGAATCCTTGATGATGAGGCTGCGGCCCGAGTACTCGCTGGCATCCCGCCTGCGCCGCCCGGCGTCACCTGGCGCTACCGGACTCATGCCGGCGTGATCACGGCGCAGACGCTCCTGCTGCAGGTCAAGCCGGGACAGCCTGTCCGTCTTGCCCCCAGCGGCGGCGGTCCCACACCGATCGTGATCCCTGA
>Ga0209236_1000539_pt1 | contig 22110 bp, 12 predicted proteins | sample GraSoi013_1_40cm_FD_185819 | JGI IMG/M metagenome (GOLD analysis project Ga0209236, IMG submission 185819) | Grasslands soil microbial communities from the Angelo Coastal Reserve, California, USA - Sample 09_27_2013_1_40cm (SPAdes) (version 2) | ecosystem: Environmental > Terrestrial > Soil >... | reverse complement strand
GATTGTTGTGTAAACAATTCTTAAATACGTCACACGCCTTGTTAGCCATTCATCCGAAAAATATTCGCGAGAAAGAGAAATCAACTCCAGAAATGTTCGGACCTCATCTTACACTGGACTTGTCGGAGTGTAATCCTGAAAAGCTCTCCGACCTTTCTTACATCTACAATCTCCTAGATGAGCTTCCGGATGTTATCGACATGCACAAGATCACAGCGCCGTACGTGTTCGTATACAAACCGAAAGGAAATCCGACAGAGTGGGGGATCAGTGGCTTCGTGATCATTGCCGAGAGCCACATCAGTATTCACACGTTCCCCGACAATGGGCATGCATTCATGGACATTTTCAGTTGCAAGCAATTCGACATTCACAAGGCCGTCAACTACATCACATCGAAGCTTGAGGCACACAAGGCGGACAAGAGACTCTCGGGAAGAGGAAAAGAGTACCCGCGCCAAGTTATGGCCGCAAGAGAGATAGTCGCAAGATCGCGTCCCGCTCTCAAGCACTAGACAGCTTTCGAGAACATTTTCTGACTGGACCACGATTGGCTCCGCTTGCCAAGTACATGGGACGAAGAAACCTTAAATGACGTATTCCGTCGGCGGATGACCAACCTCCAGAAGTGAGACTGTGCCAACAATCGAAGTCGGACGCGTCTGTGTCAAACTCAACGGAAGAGAGGCCGGTCGCAAATGCGTCATAGTCGACGTTATCGACAAGAACTTTGTTCTAATTACTGGACCGAAGAAAGTGAACGGAGTCCGTCGCCGCAGAACCAATGTCAAACATGTGGAGCCGACGACCGAAACCATAGAGATCAAGAAGGGTGCAGCTGACGAGGATGTCGCCAAGGTAGCGGAAAAGGCGAAGAAGACGAACTACCTGAAAGAGATCGTTACAATCAAAGAGATAAGCGTAGCAGCGTAGAGCGAACCCGTCTACGATCAGCCGATCCCAGCCTTACTGGTACGGACTGACGAGTTCTTCGGCTATGACAGTTTAAGAACCAGAAACCCGCTCCATCTCTGGTGGAGAAAAAATCGGTTGTCACAACAGGCTCCCTGGAATAAGTCACAGAAACTGCTCATAAAACTCGACGATGAGACAGACCCGGCCTTAGGGTGTCCGCCAGAGAAAAGAACGATTGATCAGCACATCAGATTCGGCTTGATCAACCTGGACAAGCCTTCAGGTCCGTCAAGCCACGAAGTCGTAGCATGGGTCAAACGTCTCCTGCGGTTGCACCACGCTGGCCACGGTGGAACTCTAGAGGTCCCCTTTGGGGCCGGAGTAATCCAATGGTCACCGGTGTTCTTCCGCTAGCCCTCGAAGACGCTACGAAGACGATCCAAGTATTCCTCCTCACCGGGAAGGAGTACGTCTGCCTAATGACGATGCACGGCGACGTCAATGAGACCAGACTCCGCGGTGTACTGGAGGAGTTTGTCGGTGACATATTTCAGAAGCCTCCTGTGAGGGCTGCGGTCAAGAGGGAAGTCCGAAAAAGAACAATCTACTCGATCGATGATGTGGAAATTGATGGACGACAAGTTCTCTTCCGTGTCGCTTGTCAAGCGGGAACTTACATCCGGAAACTTGCCTACGATGTCGGGGAAGTTCTCGAAGTAGGCGCCCACATGCGGGAGCTCCGAAGAACAAGATCCGGATCCTTTACTGAAAAGGACATCCACTCGCTCTACGATATCCTCAAACTCTCTCAAGCTTCCCCAAACGATAGGGAAGAGATAGTCCGGCAAATCGTTAGGCCCATGGAGGCCGCTTTCGACTATGTTCCGCGAATCTACATTCGCGACTCCGCGGTCAGTTCAATATGTCACGGCGCTGACCTTGCTGTTCCAGGGATAGTCAAGCTAACCGAAGGAATACGCCCCAAGACCGCAATCGCACTTTTCACGCTCAAAGGGGAACTCGTCGCGTTATCAAGAGCGCTCATGGGAACAGAGCAGATGATGAAAGATGAACGTGGGCTCGCCGCGAAGACAGTTAGGGTGATCATGCCCACCGACACATATCCCAAGCTCTGGAAACCGAAGCATAGTCGTCCCGTGGTAAGCCAGTTCAATTGACAAGCTTGAGCACGAACAAGGTTACTTTCGTCTGCAACTGCGGAGACGAGATCACGGTCGAGGTCGATCCTAACCAGGAAAATGAGGTTGTATGCCCCAAGTGCGGCCAACAATACCGGTTTTTTGGACAGAGCGTCCTGAGATTTAGAAGCAGCTCAGAGAATATGGAACACTGAGACAGCGATGGCTGCTATCCACAGAGGAATTGCAGCAGCTGCCCAGACTCTTCGATCCCAAGTGAAGACCTTCTGGCCATCCAATATGAAAAAGGGAATCATGTTGAATGCACCTAGCAAGAGGTTGATCTGAACCCCCACTTGAAGAAAATAGAAGCTCTGGCCAACCACGACGTCTCCAAAGCCGAGAGCCGTTGAGGCAACGAGAGCTAGCCCGAATATTGCAGCGGCTCCTATGTTGACAAGGGGTCCGACGAGCGAGATTATTCCGTTAGCCTTCCGGTCTATCGCTTCCCCGAAATAGCTTGACCGGGAGGCGATGTAGACCGCCCCTGGGGCGGCGAAGATAAAATTGCCTTGGGAGATCACAGCGAATAACAGCGCCATGATCGCCCCGACGGTCCATAGTTTGAATTCTGCCCAGCATCCATATCGCTGAGCGCTGAACTTGTGCGCAAGCTCGTGTCCGAGGAAGCCTGTCCCTATCACCAACAGAGTGAGTAGGAAAATCTCTAAAATCTCAACTGGTCCTAGGCCGCCGAACACGTATCGCATCGAGAAGCTGAAGCCGAGAACAAGGAGAGCTGCGGTCAGGGCGTAGAGTTCTCGGCTGGAAAGGGATGATAGTTTCGGTGCTCTGATGAGTCTTAGGTTCGCTCCTGAGGGGCGTTGTTCCACCCTTATGATGGGTCTTGGGGCTCGTGCTTGTTGGATGTTGGGGCACTCGTGGTTTTCGGGGAGTCGGTGGTAGACGCAGTGGACGCGGTCGCAGTATCTGCATACGTAGGGGATGAATTCTTCCGCCCCGCAGACGGCGCAGCGTTCCATGATTGTCCAGTGATTGTCTGCTTGCCCACTTAAAATCGTGCCTGAGGAGGGAATATTTCGTAGTAACGACCGTGTGTGTTGATCGGTTACGCGAAGCTTAGAATCGTGTCTCACGACTTGGCCGATTCAAGGGTGGCGTCCCCCGGGCGCGGACACTGCCATTCGCCCGTTAAGGGTTGACGGCTGGCCCGCACCCACCGCCACTCTAGTTCCTAGTTCTCGAACGATCACTGTCTCGCTGGGCTTTTTGATATCTGTCCAAAGGGGAAAATACTCCCAGTGTCAAAGGGCAAGATTGGGCCGGGATTCCTGAGCCTGGTACAGGGCAGTCCACTAGAAACGTGGGCCTAGGCCTGGAAAAATAGGCTCCTGTCAGCCTGTGGTCCTTGCGGGCCGCGTGGGTTCAAATCCCACTCCCGGCGCCAAAATGGTAGTCCATTTCAGACTCTCAGGCTTGAGACAGATGAGGGTCGTGCTCTCTTTCTTAGGGAGACTTTCTCTACAAACATCGTCATAAGGGATACCAGTACAGATCTGTACTAGGACTACAGGTTTGGCCAACCTGCAACGTCCGATTCTGACCTGAGCCGCCGGTCGAACAGTGGGCAGTAGTTAGAAGAAACTTGAATCCTCAGCCACAGCTTCACAGTCGGGAATATTGCAGATGTGGCAAGTCGCCCTCCAAGTTTTTGTCGAGCAAGTTGTTCGCCTCTTCCATTCTTAGCGTCCGAGGTTCTGGTGTTATCAGTCGACCCTGCGAAGCTGCTTCTCCAATTCATTATTTCGTTCCTAGGTGTCAGTTACGACCGGCTTCTGGAGAATCTTGCTCTCAGGGAAGAGTGACGCGAAGATCTTGCTATGATGGGCTGGGCGATATGCTCTGGCTTGATTCTGTTGATGTATGAGAACAAGCGTTCCATGTTCTGGACAAACTCCGGGGGAAGCTGGCTGAACGGAATGTTTGGGAAGTCGTTCATGATCTGCCTGGCAACCCGGAATCTCGAGAAGCTAACTCCTCTCTTTTCCAGCTCTGCCTCAACGTATCTCCGGATCTGCACATCTTTTGCGAGTGCCTCGTTGCCCAAACGATTCTTGCCCAGCTCTCCGGAATAGGCATCGTTTACGAATCTGAGATAGAGGCTGGGGGGCAGAAGGTCCTCCAGCTCCATCACTCGTTCAGACTCCTGGGTAGCATCGTTTACGAAAAGTACGTTTGTTTCTCTCGCTATCGGGCTCTCAATCAGCTGCTTCTTGACGCTGATTCCTTCGACGTCTGAGTCCAGCAACACCGATACTCCCATATTCTGTCCGCTGAGCATTGTGGCAAATAGAGCGGATTTCTGGCCGCCACCGGAGGGCGTGATTACTATATCATCATCTATGGAGCCATGGCTTGATTCCCTGAAATGCTGCGAGATCGTCGAGAGTAGCCATAGGTCAGTAATGTTTTCCACGAGTAGGCTGTACTGTCCAGTGTACAAGCCGCGTGACAGGGCATACCCCAAGGCGGCCTGTAGCGGGAATAGGGCTGTCTTGTCGGTGGTCTTTGTAGGCTCGGAAATTTTTGTGCCTTTCGGAGTTTCGGCCAGAACGCTGATAGTATCGATGTGATCAAGGTCGATCATGAAGGGGGAGTGGGTCGAATAGATGACCTGGTTCTTTTCGGATAGCTTGTTGAGGACTCGGAGAAGGTCCTGTTGTGCAGCAGGGTGGAGGTGGAGCCCAGGCTCGTCCAAGAGAAGCACCGTGTCCTTTCCATGGAGGGATTCCATCATGAATAGGATGTAGAAGGAGAGGAACCACTGGAATCCTTTACTGCTTTGTTCCAGCTCGACTCTGGAACCATCGCGGGCGTCTGCTACCCAGAGTCTTAGATACTCTCCGTCGATCGCAAGGTCTAGCCGGGCCTTTCTTTGCTGCCAGATGTCGGCTAGGAGACCGGAGACGGATAGGGCCGCTCTGTCAACCATGAGTGCTCTGGTATCGAATGCTTCCTGCACCTCCAGTGAGGATTTTCCTTCATGTGTTCCCAGCTTGACCAGCTTCTCGGGGTCTAGTTTTAGGAATGATAGCAGCATTCTGGCAGTGTTCTCTTCCGGGTTGAGCTCGCCGGCTATGAACCGTTCCACGAAAGAAGGGAGGTGGATTCTGCCGGAGAGAATTGCATAGTTTTCGAAGTATACGAAAACCGGAAGTTTTTCGACTATGTATTTGTTGATTCGGGTGTCGATGCTCGGCCAGTCGATCGTGTTTAGTATGAGCCGTACGATGTCTCGGATAGTCTTCTTCGATCCCTCATCCGTGCTCTTCTCCAGAAGGACTTGGATTTCTTGAAGCTGTCTGATGAAGGCCTCTCTGGAGGAGGATGCATTGGAAAGGTCTGTCTCCTCTGCAATGCCTGTTCCCACTCTGCTTAGAGCGTCGAGGAGCTTCCAGCGGACGCCTCCCTCTCGTCCTAGGATCGTATCATCGAATCTGTCTATTGTGCCTCGGAGCTGGATGAGGAGGGGAAAGACTCCTTTCAGGTTTGGGGATGGAGTTTGTATATCGGGCAGTAGCTCGACAGCGTACCGTCCCGCGTAGTCTCTTGTGACCGATGCACCGGATACTTCCGCGAGGCGCGGGTCGATCTGGGCGAGCTCATCCATCTCATCATGGTCTAGTGAGAATTTCAGCTCGACTACCGTGGCCTTGTCCTCGTACTCGTGAAATCGTCTGCGCGGAAACTCCTTCAGTCCATTGAAGGGCTCCGGAGTGGCCGGGTTGAACTTGTGCAGAGCCTTTAGGATGCTTGTTTTTCCGCTCTCGTTTTTTCCCACTAGGGCTTTGATATGTTCGACAGGTGCTTCGCCGGAGTCGTCTATGCACCTGTAGTTTCTGACCCTGAAGCTTCTCAGCTTCATGGAAGGTTGTACCTCATCTTTTCTCGTTTCATTTTTGACATACCCATGAAGACTTGACGGGATGATATGCGCCTGTCTCGAGGGAAGATCCCTTTTTCTGTCGCGCATGTGTAAACCGCTGTCACGGTTTCTCCTCACTCTTCAGATACTTGTGTCCGCGGAATTGTGATGGGATGATCTGTGTCTGGGCTTGCAGCTGGTTCTGGTAGAGCTGCGTGTAGGCTCCCTGGCGCTGCAGCAGCCCGCGGTGAGTACCGATCTCTGCGATTCCCCCCTCTTCGAGGACGACTATTCTGTCGGCGTCCATCACTGTCGAGAGTCGGTGACCGATGACGATCGTGGTCCGCTCTCCTGTCATTCGTCCTATGGCTTCTTGAATGAGCGCTTCAGACTTTGAATCAACGTTCGATGTCGCCTCGTCCATTATCAGTATCTTGGGATCTTTGATGAGTGCTCGGGCGATGGAGACTCGCTGTCTCTCGCCAACTGAGAGAGTTACGCCTCGTTCGCCGATCTCCGTAGCATACCCATCGGGGAGAGCAAGTATGAACTCGTGAGCGTTGGCCGCTTTTGCTGCCTGGATGATCTCTTCTTGGCTTGCCCCAGGCTTGCCATAGGCGATGTTGTCACGTACGCTGCCGGAGAACAGGATCGGATCTTGGACAACGAGTCCAATGTTCTTTCTCAAGTAGGACAGTTTCAGCATGTTGATGGGGTAGCCGTCAATTCGGATGGCTCCGGAATCCGGCTCGTAGAAGCGCAACAGCAGGTGGACTATGGTAGATTTTCCGGCACCACTGGGACCGACTATTGCTATCGTCTCACCGGGGTTGATTGTCAAGCTAAAGTTGTCAAGGACGGTCTGGTTGCGCTCGTACTTGAACGAGACTCCATCGAATTCTATCCGTCCTAGTATCTCGGGTGGGGCAAACGCTCCCGGCACATCGAGGACTTCAGGCTTTGTCTCTGTAATTTCAAAGATTCTGTCCCCCGCCGCGGTGGCTTTTTGGAATTTGAAGTTTGATTTGCTCAACGCTATTAGAGGTGAGAACATCTTGTCGAGTAATCCGAGAAATGCGACGAGTGCTCCCAGTGTCAAGGCTCCATTCAGCACATCTGGGACAGCCACGAGGATGAGGGTCAGGAGTGCTAAGGTAGTGACTGCATCCACGGCGGATCCGTATACCGAGCTTAGCTTGGCCAGGCCAATGTTGGATTTTACAATTGCCAGGGATTTGTTGCGAAAATCTTTAGTTTCTTCTTCTTCCATCGTGAAGCTCTTTACTATGCGTAGGTTGCTCAACACCTCGTAAGCTCGCGCGGAAAGGTCACCTACAGCCTCTCTGATTCTCCTCGACGCTCTTTTGATCCTCCGTTTGAACAAGTTCACGACAATGACCATGCCAATTATGAACGGAACGACCGTGAGGGCAATCCTCGGGCTGGCGTAGAAGAGAAGGACGGATGCTCCGGCCACCATGCCGAAATTCGCGCCCAGAGCGCTGAGGTCTGATGTCAGAACGCTCTCGATCTCGTTTGTATCGCTCATGACTCTGGAGATGAGTTCACCAGAACGGCTGTGGTCTAGGAATTGTACTGGAAGATGCTGTATGTGCTGGTAGACCTGTGTCCGTAGCCCGTGAACAGTCTTTGAGGCGAGAATTTCCGTAAGATACTGGTCGACAAAATCGAGTATCTGCTTTGCGAAGAAGGCCCCGCCCAGCATAGCTATCACGGTCGGTAAGAATGCTATGTTTCGAAGCGCGATAACATTCCCGAATAGAAGAAAGCCAATGATCCAGGGCTGTGCCAAGTTCAGAGCGTCACTAGTTGCCATGGCGATTCCAATCGCCAAAACATAGGGCCAGTGTGGCTTGAGGTAGGAAAACAGCTTGCGCAGAGTACCCTTCGGCTTTGATAGAACCATCAACGAGATGATGCCAACTCCCAGAACGCTGATGCTGAGAACCACCAGTGGGTCTAACAGAATCGAGAGGAACCCATACCTGGCTACGAGCGAGTTCTTCAGAGCCGGATTCGCCTGGCTCACGAATGTGACATAGTTCAGCAGCGAGATGATTGCAACCCACTGCAGAATTACGAGTGCCCTTGCGATACGCAATATCAAACGTTCTCTGAGCCTTTCCGCTCGCATAGCACCTCGGCTTCCAGTCTTCTTTTCTGGCTTCGTTGTGTCCCGTCTCAAGAGGATGCGTCCTCCATCCACTCAACGAATTGATTCTGGCCTGGAAGGCTGTCCTCGCGAGCACCTTCCCAAGAAACGTTGCTGCTCGCGGGACTGACTGAATCGGGCTCGCCTCTGCCCCTCATCCCGACATAGATTGCAGCCACGAGGGCAGATATCAAGCCCAGGAAACCCAGGCTCGCTATGACCCCATCGTCCAAGGGCAGACCAAAGGTCCGGTAGCAGGTCAGGCAAATCTGACCGGTACCCGCTCTAACTTGTATGATTATCGTCTGACCAACCTCCATTGGAGGAGTACTACTGTCTAAAGCAGTGAACGTGATAGAGTAGTTTCCCGTCTCGTCTGATGACGGCGTCCAAGCGAACTCTCCTGTGCTTGAGTCGAAGCTTGCTCCCGTTGGAAGGTTATGTGCAGCAATGGACACAGGACCCCCTTCGGGATCGGATGCTGCTACAGTGAAGGTCAAAGACTGGCCGACACTTACTGGCAGGAACCCTGATTGGCTGGAAAATACTGGGGGCCTATTCTCCACCACGCTTACTAATAGCGTCGTAACCGTGTTGGCGCCGTTGGCGTCGTTGATCGTCAGGTTGACCATGAAGATTCCGGAGGCTGCATATGTGTGGGTGGCTGGGCTACCATCGTCGTTTGGAGAACCATCCCCATAATTCCAGCTGAACGTGAAGGGACTCCCACCACCGTTGGTTGTGGCTGTGAAGGTTACAGACTGCCCAGTCGTTGGAGCAACAGGGCTGGATGCGAAGTTGACAGTAGGGGCAACAGCGACGCTGATCTGGAGAGAGATCGATGCTGCTACACCCAGGGTATCGGTTGCAGTAAGACTGGCAGTAAACGAACCTGTCGTAGCGTATGTGTGGATTGTATTGCATTTGCTGGCTGACCAGCCATCGTCGAAACTCCAGTTGCAGTCTAGACTACCAACTCCACCCGTGGATACGAGAGCGAAGCTTACAGGGACTCCTGCATCCGCCGGGTTCGGACTGGCCGCGGCCGTGACCGCGAGTCTTGAATTGACCACTAGGGTTTGGGTGGCCGTTGCCGTGTGATTTGCAGAATCGGCCGCGCTAATTGTCACAGAGAATGTTCCAGCAGCAGTGTACGTGTGGGCCACCTGGCTGCCTCCGATCGCTTGCAATCCATCTCCGAAGTCCCAGCTGAACATGTAAGTCGGCGTGCCACCTGTCGCGATGGCAGAGTAACTGGTGGATACTCCGATCTCCGAGAGAGAGGGGGCGCTAGATGTGATGTTAACGGCGAGGCTTTGAGTCACAGCCACGGTGTGGGTCACAGTGGCGGTTTCGCCCACTACATCCGTGACTGTTACGGTCACGTTGAATGTTCCAGCAGCAGCGAATGAGTGATTGGCAGGAATGCCTGATCCTGAGCCACCGTCGCCATAGTTCCAGTTGAAGCTGTACGGGCCCGATCCGCCGGTTGTTGCTGTCATGAAATTCACGGGCTCGCCAGCCATCGGCTTATCCGGCCCAAAGCTGAAGTTAACTCCAGGCAAAGGATTCACTGTTATCGTAATGCTGGCTGCCGTAGTGACACCGACCTCATCAGTCGCAGTGACAGTGGCAGTGAAAGTTCCGGTACCGGTGTAAGTATGAGTTGTTGAACATCCGGTGGCGCCAGCCATGTCGCCGAAGTCCCAACTGCAGGTGATGGCACCGACACCACTGGCCGATACGGGAGCAAGGCCTACTCGGACACTATCGTCAGTCGGGTTCGGCCCAGCGGTCGCAGTAAGAGTCAATCTGGCGTTGACAGTTACAGACACGCTACTCGAAGCGGTCACACTGAGAGCATCAGTGACAGTAACAGTGGGATTGAACGGTCCACTAGTGATGTAAGTGTGACTTGAAGAGCATATGTTAGCGGTACCACCATCACCAAAGGCCCAGCTGCAGGTCGCCGCACCAACACCACCGGTTGTAGGAGCGGTAAAGTCGATCAGAGCACCAACCTCTGTAAGATTAGGATTCGTATAGGCCGTAACCGTAAGCTTCGCATTGACGGCTACTGTGTTACTAGCGGTCGCGTTCATGCCAAGACTATCGTTGGCGGTGACAGCGGCAGTGAAAGTTCCGCTATTAGCGTAAGCGTGGGTCGTCGAGCAACCAGTGCCAGTAGTGGTATCACCAAAGGCCCAGCTGCAAGTGACAGTACCAACACCACCGGCAGGTGTACTGGTAAAGCTCACTGCTGTCCCGACCTCAGTAGGCCTCGGACTAGCAATAGACGTAACGGCAAGCTTCGCATTTACTGTTACAGAGATGTTAGTGGTCGCTGTCACGTTGACAGTATCAGTGGCAGTAACACTTGCAGTGAACGTTCCTTGGCTGGCGTAGGCGTGGGTCGTGATGCATCCGGTGCCCGTGGTTCCGTCACCAAAAGTCCAGTTGCAAGTCGCTACGCCAACTCCACTTGTTGCATGTGCGGTAACGCCAATGGCCGCGCCAACCTCGGCTGGATTAGAACTGGCTGCAGCGGTAACAGTCAACTTCGCATTGACGGTCAGTGAGACACTACTGGTCGCGGTCACACCAAGACCATCGATCGCTGTAACGTTGGCAGTGAGCGAACCAGTGGCAGCATAGGTGTGAGTCGTCAAGCAGCCAGAACCAGTAGTGGCATCACCAAAAGTCCAGCTGCAGATGATGATACCAGCACCACCAGCAGGCATAATGGTAAAGCTCGTCGCCTTGCTCGCCTCGGTCGGGTTTGGACGGGCAACAGTCGTAACACTCAATCTAGGATTGACCGCTACCGAAACTGTGGTCGACCTTGCAGTCACGCTGGTTGAGTCTGTGACTGTTACCATTGCGCTAAATATTCCTGTTGCGTTGTATGTGTGGTTGGTAGTAGCCGTTGTGGTTGTTGCGGTCGTGCCGTCGCCAAAGGTCCAGTTGTACGAAGCGTATGGGGGCGATCCGCCCGTGGCCCCAGCAGTGAAGGTCGTGCTGACTGCAAGCTCCGTCGGATTTGCACTGATGACCAGAATCACAGCAAGGGCCGATCCAACATTGAAGGTAACCCACGTCGTAGCATTGACGGTGAGAATGTCCGTGGCGGTGACCGTGGCGGTGAAGGTCCCGCTATTGGTGTAAGTGTGGGTAGTCGAGCAGCCAGAACCAGTAGTGTTATCACCAAAGTTCCAGGTGCAAGTCGCAGTGCCCACACCACCAGAGGGAGTGGCGGTGAGGGTGAGGCTCTGTCCAACTACAGGGTTAGGCGTACTAGTCATCACAGTCACCGTCAGTTTGGGGCTGACAGTTATGGTCGTGTTGTTTGTCGCGGTCACGCCCAGAGCATCAGTCGCGGTGACAATGGCCGTGAATGTTCCAGCACTAGTATAGGTGTGGCTTGCGGAACATGTGTTAGCCGTGCCACCATCACCAAAGGTCCACTTGCAAGTCGCTGTGCCAAGACCACCTGTAGTGGGCGCCGTAAAGCCGACCGCAACGCTAACCTCAGTTAGATTCGGAGTCGCGACTGCGGATACGGTCAACCTCGCAGTGACAGTTACTGAGAAGCTAGATACCGCTGTCTTGCCAGCCGAATCGGTGACCGTTACCTCTACGCTGAACGCTCCAGTAGAATTGTAAGTGTGGATTGTAGTGGCCACGGTTGTAGTCGCGGTCGTGCCATCACCAAAGGTCCAACTGTATGACGTGTAAGGAGGCGTTCCACCAGCAGCTGCAGCCGTGAAGGTGGGACTGACGATGGGTTCGGTCGGGTTCGGACTGGCATTTAGGCTCACACCGAGCGTTGATACAATATTGACGGTAACCGACGCGGTAGCAGCGACAGAAAGAGTGTCGGTTGCTGCGACTTTGACCATGAAGGTTCCCTGAGTGCTATAGGCGTGGGTTGCGGTGCATCCGGTGCCCGTAGCTCCGTCGCCAAAGTTCCAGCTACACGTGGCCACACCAACACCGTTGGCGGTCGTGGCCGCAAAAGTGAGGCTCTGTCCGACTACGGGGTTATGCGTGGTGGCGGTCGCAGCCACGGTCAGCTTGGGGCTGACAATCATGGTGGTGCTGTTTGTCGCGGTCACACCGAGATTGTCGGTTGCATTCACGGTTACGGTGTAGTTCGCAGCATTAGCATAGACGTGTGTGATCGAGCATCCGGAGGAGGGTGGAGAACCGTCGCCGAAGCTCCAGTTGCACGAGACTGGGGATACGCCGCCTGAGGTCGTCGCCGAGAGACTGATGGAATAACCAGCCTCGGTCGGGCTGGGAACGGCATGGACAGAAGAGACTTGTAATCTAGCGGCCACGGCAACGGAACGGGGTGACGAGGTCGCGGTAATTCCTGCCGAGTCCTTCACTGTGACCGTTACGCTGTAGGTCCCAGACGCCGAATAGACGTGAGCGACTGAATTACCTGAGCCGGTAGAGCCGTCACCAAAGTTCCAGATGAATGAAACGTATGGTTGTGTCCCACCAGAAGTTGTCGCTGTGAGGTTCACTGCGAGGCCAACCTCGCTTGAACCGGAAGCAGTGACAGTTACAGTCAAGGCGGGAGCATTAATCGTGATGGCGGCAGATGCTGAGGCGAGTCTCCCTTTGGCGTCGGTCGCGTTCACTCGTACGGTATAGGCTCCTGTGACGGCGTATTTGTGGGAAGCCGTACTGCCGGTGGCGAGGTTGGTTCCATCGCCAAAGTTCCAAGAGAACGAGTAGGGAGAAGTGCCGCCTGAGGCCGCAGCGGAAAAGCTGACGCTGGTTCCAACGATGCCAGAGGAGGGACCACTGACCGTCACGGCTAGAGGAGCGGCAACGGTGATCGTAGCTGATGCCGAGCCAATCTTGCCGTTTGTATCAGTAGCGTTCACTGTCACGGTATAGGTTCCGGCCCTGGTGTATGTGTGGGTCATCGTGTTGGGAAGGCCTGTCCCTCCACGCACATTGCTCGTAGACTCGCCAAAGTTCCAGCTGAATGTATACGGGGGGATTCCGCCTGTGGCGGTGGAGTTGAAACTGATCGAGTCGCCCACCACCGGGTGGGTTGGAGCGTATGAGAGACTTGTTTGTGGTGCTAGGTTTTTGAAGAATTCGGTCATGGCGGATGTGGAGCCGTCTTGGGAGGTTAGGGGCGAGAGGCCCCATGCGGTTTCGATGGTCGTGAGAAGTGAGTAATGGTTGTATGATTTCGATGATTGGAATTTTGTCTTTGCAATGGGTCCTGCCCAGATGGCTGGGACGTTGCCGACGGATGAGCCGCTGGCCTCGGCGAACGTGACGAAGAGTGCTGCATTCTGGGTTGTGAAGACGGTGCTGCTCAGTATTTTCGGGACGAGCTGTGAGAGATACTTGTCACCGGTCGATAGGGAGCAGTCGTGTATGTCGTCGCACTGGTTGGGCGTGAGCCAGTTGTAATTCGCCACCGAGGAGGTGGAACTGAGGGATTTGAGGAACAGATCGTCTGTCTCGATGCTGGACGTGACCACCGAGTTTGCCCTGAGCAGGTTGTCGCATCTCGCGGGATCGTTGACGATGTTTTGGAAGTAGAGGAAGGGGAAGTGTTTCGAGTTGTACTCGGCGTTGGACGGTGAGAGGCTGCACCCCTGGGAGACCGGATAGTCTTCAGCCCAAGCCTTCCAAGTCAGTCCCGCTCCTTCTATACTGTCAACAATGCTCGTATCGCTGACCGAGCACTGAGTCGGGTAGCAGTCGACTGTTAGACCGAAAGTACTGCCGCCGATGAGGGCAAGATAGTTGGGATCGCTAACAGCCGCTTCGACATCGGAATAGGCAGTGGCATAGCCGTATGTGCTTGCTAGAGAGTTCAGGTAGGGCGCAGCCGAGGACCCGTAGACCTGTTTTGCGCTAGCGTTGTTCATGACGATGACGACTACGTGGTCGAAAGCGGCCTGGCTGGGGGGTGTTGCCTGGATAGTTGAATAGCTTCTCCTATCGTGATCCATTGACACCGCACAGGATGCTATCAGGATTCCGAACACGAGGCAATGCCCCAGAACTAAGACTCTGAATCTGGTTCCCACGTCGACTGGTCTCCCTGGTGTCTGCAATTGCAGTCCGGGTCTGGTTTGCATGAACGGACAGAGGGTCTGGTCGAAAGTCCAATCTGGCCCGTCGCGATGAATCTAAATTGTCCCAAGAATCCGCGCCGCTCCACTATTTCCGACGGCGTACGATCATGAAGATCATCAGCGGGAAGGCGCTCATCGCCGTGAGTATACCTCCGACTTTGAGGGTGGCCTCTGAGACTCCGAGGAAGCTGAGTTCAACTGGGCGAGTGATGACCGTTATGTTCATGACTTGCGAGGAAGTGTGGCCTAGCGAGTCAGTCACCGTCACCTCGACCCGATAAACGCGGGGAATCGTATAGTTGTGGAGTGGCGTCTGACGGATGGACGTCAGACCGTCTCCAAAGTCCCACGAGAAAGTGTACGGAGACTGTCCGCCGGACACTTGCGCGCTGAACAAGATGCCCAGCGGGGCCAGCCCCTGGGTTGTGTTGGACGAGGCCGCGAGCGCCATTGCAGGATGAACCCACACTGCCACCGGCTTGGTCACGGTCACTCCACTATCATCTGTCACTGAGAGCGTGACTTCGTAGACTCCAGGGGAGGAGTAGGTCTGGAGAACCCCGATCCCCGTCTGAAGCGATCCATCTCCGAGCTGCCACTGATGGGCGATGATTACTCCGTCAGGGTCATAGCTGGTGGAGCCGTCGAAGAATACTGTTTCTCCTGCAAAGACTACTGCAGGTGTCCAGGTGAATGCTGGTACGGGAGGCACGTCGTACTTGACATTGATGATCCTGTATGTCCAGATAACAGCTCCCGTGCTGTCCCTGATTGTCAGAGTGACATTATACGAGCCTCCACTTGGAAAAGTGTGGATGGCCGGGTTGCTGGTTCCGTTTGTGCCATCTCCGAAGATCCATGCGAACGTGAAGGGCGCTGTTCCCCCGCTGGACGTGGCGTTCAGAGTAACAGGGTATCCGGCTGCCGGGCTAGACGGGCTGACTGTGAAGGCTGCGGTGGGAGGCTGGACTGCTGCAGCGAAGACGGCGCTAGTTATCAGCGGTCCAAATTCGTCTCCGGCGCTTGGACTGGCAGGCCTTCCAAGCGGGGAGAGAATCTTGTTGTGTTGTACGAGAGGAATCAGAACTAGACAGAGGATTATGATTGTTAGAGCCCTCCCAGCCATTCGCCCGTTACGAGACTGGACTGACAGTCTGGACGCAGGTCTGCGCCGGCTTCGAATTGTTGACGAAATCATGGGTCTTTGCTCCTCCCGGTCTGACGATAGCCGCTTCGTGCTTTGACAAGGCAGCTCTGGCACTCGTTCAGCCATTCTGAGATCAGATCAAAGTCTGGCCTCAACGCAAGCAGGTAGTAGGTGTGGTAGATTCTCTGAAGATAGGTCTGTGCTTCGAAGACTGCTGCTCGCTGCGCAAAATCCTGGTCTTTGTTCGGCTGGTTTTCTTGATATTCTTGGAGGAATGCTTCAACGGCTTGGAGGGTGGTGTCTCCAAGTCCGTGGGTCATCTTTGTCTGGGCGGTGAAATAGCCGACGTCAAAGGCAGGATCACCCATCCGGGCTTCTTCGAAGTCTATGACAGTAGTGAGATCTGGTGAAACGATGATGTTCCTCGGGTGGTAGTCTCCATGAATGGGCTTTCCCACGCAGGGCTGGAGGGTTTTCTGCGCGTCGATTAGCTGGTTTGAGATCGACTGTATCTCCGATCTTAGAGTGGGAAGAAGCCATAATGCGGCTCTCGCGTATCTGTGAGAGTTTGCGATCTCATCATCGCGAGAAGACGCGCCGTCCACTGTAATGTTGCAACTGTGCAGTTTTGCTAGCCATCTAGCAGCGCCCTTTACGTAGGGGTCCGGATCGCTCCTTCTCTCCAAGACTTCACGAAGGGGCTCTCCCTGCGCCTGCTCCATCATCAGGAATGATAGTGCAGGTATGTAGAGGATGGGGCTTGGCACTCTGAGCCTGCTGTCTTCTCCAAATCCGTTGGACCTGAGGGTCTTCATGACGGAGAAAGTGTGGCCGAGGCGCTCGTCTGATTCTCGGTATAGGCCAATGTAGTTTTTCGTCGAATCCCTGAACCTTAGAGTGTAGTCGATTATTACTTTCCGTAGATGTCGTTTCAGGATTCGAGTTTCGAATCCTTGTAGCTGCTGTTGTGCTCCGCGGTCGAATACCTCGGTGCTTAGGATGTCCCTGACGAACTCGGCCTCGGTCAGTCCATGCAGGATGGGCTCGTTGAACGATGAGCTGTCAGGATCGTTTCGGATAGTCTGGGTCATGCCTGAGCCTAGTCCTCCGCTCCTATCCAGACGGTAAAACCGCGGAATCCTGTCACCCTCAGGAGATAGCCGTGTCCGAACCTGTCTTGTCTCGGCTTATCCCAGATCGCATATCCCCCGTCAAGGCGGGCCCCTACAGTCACGCCCTCGTTGGACCATCCCCTGATGCCCTTGGCGGGAGAGCACTCCTCGACGGCCGAAGGACCGCTCCTGAGGAGCTGCTGATAGTCTGGTGAGAATCCTATCTCGGTAGATAGTTTAGCTAGAGAGTTTGGAAGGCTGTACTCTGTCCGGATTGTACTCTCGCCTTGTCCCAGGCTAAGATTCTTCAGTATTCCGCAGCCAGTGCTCTTCTTCTCGGAGTTTGAGAGTCTTGCCCATACGGTGTCCCCGTCTGGTACGCGTATCTCTGTGGAGTAGTGGTCATGCTCGTATCCAACATCTGCGAGTGCTCCAGGATGATTGGGCGGAGCATCCATGTATGCGTGGAGATCTTCCAGTAGATTCCAGTCGTCGATGGGGTTCCCGATGACCAGTCTGCCCGGTGGATTGCTGACGGTGAACAGGTAGACTAGTCGACCGCCATTCGTTGGAGAGAAGACCGCGAATAGCTTGTTATTCTTGAGAACAAGCTCGTCGTCTCCGTCCGAATCCAGATCCCTAAGATCTGCGTGGGCCCGGTCGCTCTTGTGGGTCATCCAGTGGGCTGCTTCAGCGACTATCGCTGCGATCCGACTGTGGCTCGCTATCGCCCGGGTCCATGCGCTGGGTCCCTCATCGCTCAGATTCTCACCATGGGCCCCGGTCCGGGGAGTGTGCCATGCCGTCTGCCACGTGGTCGCCAGCAGAGTCTTCCATGCGAGCTGTATGAGACCCGGGTCCGCTCCTCTGGAGTCAAGCTCTCGAACTCTCTCCTCTGACCAGGCATAGTAGTTGCGGTAGAGGGACCATCGCGTATCGTAATACCACGATTCGTAGTTCTCACCTGCCCCGAACTCATTGACGAGTTCTGCGTATGCTCCTGTGTCGATCTGTCTCTCGGTGCCTGCTCTGTGCGCGGCGGCCCATTCGGCCAGCTTGACGGGCTGCATGAATGGGTTTTCGGAGAGCCATCTGAGCATCGCCTCGAACTGGAGCGGACCCCTTGTGTCCCAGCCAACCCCCGCGACCTTCTCCATGTCGTCCGCATAGATGGCGACGAGCTGATTGTCGTAGTCGGAGTTGATGTCAAGAATCCATTCCAGCTGAGCCTGAGTTTTCTCCAAGTCGTCTTGTGTCCGCGGAGGAATGTTCCGGCGGAGTCCAAACGAGATAGGTAGCGCGCAGAGTCCTAGGCCATTCTTGATACTGTGCATCTGGAAGTTGACGGGGTCCCAACAGTGGTCATAGTCGTAGAGCTGGCGAGGGCTCGGGCTCCCCACGGTAGGATAGAGCAGCCTATCGTCTATCACAACGTGCCTGTAGCCCCCATTCAGGAGCTGGCTGCTCGTCAGGACAGGGGCCATCGTTTCAGTTTCCCAGAGGCGTTCTGTAGGCCAGAATGTCGTGATCCTCTTCGGATCCCAATCTAGGAGATTCTCGTAGAGGAGTAGCTCTTCATTGATCTGTCTTAGATTATGCTCCGTGGAGAAGAACCGCATCATGTTCTGCGCGTAGGTTCCGCCTATGAGTTCCAATATGCCAAGACCTGCTAACCGATTTATCTCGGAGAGGAAGGCGGGGCTGTGCCATGCGAGAGATTCGAGGAGGGTTCCGCTGATGTGGAGGCTGAATGGGACCCTGTATCGTTCGTGGAGTTTCAGGACCCGAAGGAGGCCTGTCTGAGACGAGGAGGTCCCGACAATCCCGGATATTCCAACCCGGTTATCATAGCCATCCGTGACCATGTACTGGTTTGCGTGGTGGACTATTGCTAGGGTAGCGACCTCGCGTTGGACCGTGACGGCTGTGTTCATCACTGGCCATTTACCTCCGCGAATATGTGCTTCCAGCTTGACCGGATCATCCTGACTTTGCGAAGATGGCTGACGTAGAGCTGAAACTTTCGAGCCCGTCTCAACATCTTCTTCTTTCCCTCGGTATTGACGAGTCTGCGAATCCGGCGAAAAGCTCCCCAGGCCACTCTGGCCTCGACTAGGACGGGGAGAGCTTCTAGCTCCTCGTCAGACAAAAACTGGATCTTCTCGTAGGAATTGATGAAACTGCGAGCCAGGCTCATAGCAACCCCATTGCTGGTCCTCGGCAGAATGTCAGCGAGGGCTATAGCCAGGTCCAGCGACCGAGCCTCAAGCCTAGACCGGTGGAAGTCTATGATCGCGGCGAGCCTGTCGCCTTGGAACAGGATGTTCTGGCGTCTGTAGTCTCCGTGGATAGTCAGCCTCGGCAGGTTCTCATACGGGAGCCTCTGGAGTGATAGCTCGATATCCCGCAGGCTGTCTTTGAAGTAGTCTAGACTTGCCTCTATTCCAAGCGCCGCGGGTTGTCCATTCAGAGATTCGACATTCTCGGTGAACGAGTCTAGTCTGTCTTGGAATCGGCTGGGGAAGGGTTCCTCGGATCGGCTCATTCGTCTCGGGTATCCTGCCATTATGCGGTGGTAGTCTCCGAGGGTTGCACCGGCCTCTGCTAGTTGACGAGTATCGCCTCTCACCATGGCTCGGCCAACGACGTAGGGGTAGACGGCGTAGTGTTCTCCGTTGATCGTCGTTATCGTCGAACCTGAACTGGTTAGAAGTGGAGCGGGCGCTGGGAATCCGTGGCGTGCTAAATGATAGAAGATTCTGTTCGCTCGTAAGAGCTCTTCTCGAGGGATTGTTCCGTAGGAATGCTCGCGCGAGACTGGTCGTGGTTTGAGTAGGGCGAACTCACCAATCGATGCTCGAAGTCGGTACATGACGTAGCGTGCTCCTCCGGCAGATTTCCCTAATTGGCTGGTACTGCCTAATCCGAAACTCGAGGCTAAGGTTTCGAGAATGTCTGGCCGAAGCCGTTCTATGTACTCTCGCACGGCCAAGACTATGCCACCTCCTGAAACGCACAACAATCTTCTCGACCACTTCGGACTTCAAAGAGTAACGCGAAGCGGGTCACGTGTCCACGGAATTTGCACGCATGGACACGTTTCCTCCTCTGATCCTGCTCTACTGTGAGTCGTTGAATCGGGGATGGGTAGGTCTGCAAGCTACCGGAGCAGCCTCCCTAAACATCGACTAGCTCTGATCGGACCCTCTTTCTTACCGGAGTTTCTAGCCTCTGCTATTCTTCGCCTCCTAAGCGCTTGCACGGTGACCAGCGTTACCGCGCCCACTAATCCTAGGACGCCAATGATCGCGGCTGAGCCGAGACAGAATCGGCAGGGTGGGCCTGTCGTTGGGACTTGGGTATACTGAGCTACGTCCACTTGTACAGTGATAGAATGCGTTATGGATCCATTCGTAGCGTTCACCTGTATCCAGTAAGGTCCGGGAGCAGTTGTGGAGGAGACGCCTATGCTCAGACTGGTTGAGCCTGAGCCTTCTGATGTTAGAGTGACATTTGCCGGGTCGAGCGAGATTTGAGGCCCGGACGGTGAGATTGTCGCATTGAATCTGATTATTCCTGAAGGACCGGCGATGTCCTTTACCGTGATGGCGAGTGATTGTTCGGAACCTGGCTGGGCGCTGAGGGTCGACTGGTTCGTGTTCAGTTCAAAGTCTGGCTGGGCAGGCGAGTAGATGGTTAGATTCTGGGAAGTGCTGTTCGAGTGGTTCGTGGAATCCGTGACTGTCAGAGTTACCGTGTATGGTCCGGCAGTTGCATAGGAATACGTCGCGGAGGCTCCTGTGGCTGAGGCTCCATTTCCAAAATCCCATGAGTAGGAGTATGGAGGAGTCCCGCCCCTAGCGGATGCTGTGAAGTTGATATTTTCACCTGGTTGCGCGCTAGTGCGACTATGCGTGAATCCGTCTAGGAGGGGAGACGTTCCAACGACTAACGGTTCTACTCCTGTAGCGGTATTGCCTTGTGAGTCGGCGACTGTCAGTGTGACCTGGTAGGTCCCAACACTGGGGTAAATGTGGGTCGATTGTAGACCTGTCCCAGTTGAACCATCTCCATAGTTCCACGAGTAACTGTAAGGCCGAGTCCCTCCGGAAGCAGAGGCTGTAAACGAGATAGATTGTCCAACATCTGGCGAAGACGGGTTGAGTGTGAAGCTCGCCGATATTGGAGGGGGAGGGCTAGTGACAGCGACAGTATTCTGAGACGTCGCTGTCTGCTGCGGTGAACTGCTATCTTTGATAGTCAGAGCAGCCGTGTAAGATCCTGCCGATGAGTACGTGTGCGTTACTGGAGAGCCTGTTCCGGTCAATCCGTCTCCAAAGTCCCAGCTAAACGTGAACGGAGACGTCCCACCACTAGCGCCGGCTGTGAACGTGACCGGTTGTCCAGCCTGGGTCGAAGAAGGACTGTAGGCGAAGCTAGCCGTCAATGGAGGAGGTACACCGGAGACGGTTATGGATTGCTGAGATGTCGTGGTTTGCTGAGGCGAGCCGTTGTCTTTCACCGTAAGAGCCACGGCGAGAGTTCCCGCGGACGAGTAGGCGTGCTTCGCGGACAATCCTGTTCCAGTCGATCCATCACCGAAGCTCCAGGAATAGCTGTAGGGTGAAGTACCTCCCGAAGCTGAGCCGGTGAACGAAACGGTCTGACCTGTTTGGGGTGAAGATGGACTGTACGTGAAGCTGGATGAGAACGTGGGTGGTGGCGAGGTTCCGAAGAACTCTGTCATGGGAGTGGCTGACGCGTCGTTCGGCGTCAGACTTGAAAGGTTCCACTCCGCTTCGAGGGTTGAGAGATACGAGTAGTGGTTGTAGGATGTGGTGGAGCTGTAGGCTTTCTTTACTGCTGGGCCGGACCATTCCGCGACGACGCAGTCGCTGCTGCTGTTACTCGTGGGGCAGAAGTCGTTTCCCTCATCGAATACAATGAACAGTGCCGCCTTCTGGGTGGCGAACATCCTGCTTGACAGGATCAGCGGGACTAGAGCTGCGAGGTAGGAATCTCCTATTGTGATTGACGAACTGTGCATATTGTCGCTGTCGTTGGGAGTGAGCCAGACGTAGTTTGGTAGTGTTACGCCGTTGATTGCAGCTAGGAACTCCGGGTCGAGGGGAGACTTTGTGGTGAGCATGTTGCCGCATCGTGTAGATGTTTTCATGTCGCTGAAGTCGATGAACGGGTAGTGGTCTCCCGACCTGGGCGGCGTGAAGCTGCAGGTTGCAGAGCCGGAAGAGTCCTCGGCAAACGCCTTCCAGCTGAGCCCCGCCGCTTCTAGACGGTCAACAAGGTTTGGCGAGTTTAGCTGGAAACAACAGTAGCCGTCGGAGATGTATCCGAACGTGCTCCCCCCCAAGAGCGCAACATAGTTAGGCTCGCTGGGATGACCTACTCCCGTGTAGTGAGTGTTGAACCCGTAAGACTGGGCTAGGCTAGTAATGTAGCGTGCAGGATTTGACGCGGAACCGCAGCCCGAGACTAGGCTTGGAGTAACGTCGCAGAGACCATTATTCTCCATAAGGATCGTGACTATGTACTGGAAAGGAG
>Ga0209236_1000538_pt1 | contig 22118 bp, 19 predicted proteins | sample GraSoi013_1_40cm_FD_185819 | JGI IMG/M metagenome (GOLD analysis project Ga0209236, IMG submission 185819) | Grasslands soil microbial communities from the Angelo Coastal Reserve, California, USA - Sample 09_27_2013_1_40cm (SPAdes) (version 2) | ecosystem: Environmental > Terrestrial > Soil >... | reverse complement strand
TGGCGGCTCCTCCGTGTCCGAAGTACGGCGGGAAACACATGTGCGGAGGTCGCTCAACGCACGGAGAAGCTCACAAGTGCAAGTGCGGAGCCAGTTGGTAGAGGACCCTCCACGGACGCGCCGCTCGCTGGAGACTCCTGGTCGGGGACCGAGTCAACCATTTCGCATCGCCGGCAACACCTTACGGCCGAAAAGTCGATCCCTTCTGCCTGATTCGCGTTGCCATGCCCATGCCTGAGCAACAATTGCACTCGGCTTTGGCCCGGTGGAAAGATTCCGCCGCGTTGAACTCGTGCTCAGGGCGTTGAGGGCCAGGCACCTTCAATAAGCTCCTTTCATACTTCTCTTGGCTGGCAAGATGAAGCAATACGATTTGATTGTGATCGGTAGCGGTTCCGCGATGAACGTGGTAGAACCGATGATCCAGGAGAATCCCAAGATCAAGGTCGCAGTAATCGACAAGGACGAACCGGGCGGGATATGTCTGACGAGGGGGTGCATACCATCAAAGATTCTTCTCTATCCCGCAGAGCTCGTCAGAACACTCGAGAAGGCGGGAGAGTTGGGCATCGGAGCGGAGATCAAGGAGATAGATTTCGGGAAGATCATGGACAGAATGAGGACGCTAATCTACGAGGAGATAAACGCGATACGCAAGGGACTCTCTAGTTCGGAGAACATAGACTACTACCAGTCGGTCGCCGAATTCGTCTCCCCCTATACTCTGAAGGTGGGAGACGACACGATAACTTCGAAGATGATCTTTCTCTGCATCGGGTCGAAGACCATGATACCACCGATAAAGGGACTGGAGGAGACCGGTTACCTCACGAGCGATACGGTCCTGAAGTTGACGGCCCTGCCCAAGAGTATCGCGATCGTGGGGGGAGGATACATTGCAGCCGAGTACGGCCACTTCTTTTCGAGCATGGGGTCGCGGGTTACGATACTGGGGAGGAATGAGCGGTTCCTCCCGGAAGAGGAGCCTGAAGTCAGTGCTCTGGCCAGGAGGGAGCTTGGGAGACACATCGAGATCCTGACCGGTCATGAGGTGGAGGAGGTGGAGAAGACCTCGAGCGGTCACAAACGCCTGACCGCCCGAGATAGAAAAAGTGGAAGAAGGAGACAGGTGGAAGCCGACGAGATCTTGGTCGCGGCTGGGAGAGGCCCCATTACGGAGATCCTGCATCCCGAGAAAGCAAAGATAAGCGTCACCAAAGACGGTTGGATCGCTGTCAACGAATACCTTGAGACTTCGCAGCCAAACGTCTGGGCCTTTGGCGACGCAGACGGAAGTTACCTCTTCAAACACGTCGCAAACTACGAATCCGAGGTAATCTACTACAACGCGGTCCTGAAAAGAAGGGTCAAGGTGGACTACCACGCCATTCCACACGCCGTCTTCACCTATCCAGAGATCGCGAGCGTGGGACTGAAAGAGAAAGAGGCGGTCCAGCAGTACGGCGATAAAATCCGAATCGGTTTCTACAAGTATGAAGATACAGCGAAAGGAGAGGCGATGAACGTCAAAGACTATTTTGTCAAGGTGATCATCGATGGCTCCACTCGGCGAATATTGGGTGCGCACATCATCGGACCGTACGCCTCAATCCTGATACACGAAATCGTAAACGTGATGTATACTTCCGATAGAAGCTCGGACACAATCAATGAGGCGATCCACATCCATCCCGCGCTGAGCGAAGTGGTTCAGAGGGCGTTTGGGGGGCTGATGCCGGTGGAGCATTACCATCACCACACACTTCAGCAGACGCTGGAGCAATCGGCGTATCGGGCGGTACCACCGGAGAAGACAGAGAAGATGCAAGGGAAGAGGATTGCCGTGAAGAGCGGTTCGGCAAAGTGACATCCTCCCGCGCCGAAGTCGTGGGCTTCCAGCGGCGGGATTCTGCCGGATGGCATGATTCTCGCCGCGTATAGTCCCTGCTTCGACGACCGGGGTTGCGCGTTCCGTTGTCGGGACGGGCAGACCCGTTAGCTTTCTCGCCTAGCTTGGCAAAAAGGGTAAGCAGATTCAGATATGCTGGCGACTCTTCCCGTTACTTCCTTGTGGAATCGCTCAATAACACCGTCTGAATCTGAATCCCAATCTATAAATACATGGAGTAAGATACATCTTACGAAGTGAGACTGTGAGCATAGAGTTCACGAGGCTTTCGGACAAGGGACAGATAGTAGTTCCCAGCGAGATAAGGAAGAAAATGAAACTCGGCGAGGGGACACGCTTTGTCATAGTTGGATTGAGTGACACCATAATACTGAGAAAGGTCGAGTTCTCGCAGGAGAGGATAAGGCTGAAACAGCTGCTGGCCAAGTCAAGAGAAAAGGCGAATAAGATAGGATTCACCCAGCAGGAAGTCGAGAGGCTGATAGAGTCTTCAAGAAAGGTTACTGAATGAAGATTGTACTCGACACTAACGTTCTCGTTTCGGCCTTTATCTCCAAACAGGGACAGCCTGCAGCCGTCCTAGATCTTGCAGTCACTTTTCCCGAAATCGAACTCATTTTGTCCCAACCAATTCTTGACGAGTTCAAGGGCGTCATCTCGAGGAGAGAGGTCAGGGAAAGATTTGGTTATTCCACGAAACGAATAGACCAATTCGTCACAACAATTCGGGACGCCTCTACGACTGTAGAGGTAAAATCAGATTTCAAGGTGATAAAGGAAGACCCGAAGGACAATTTCATCGTTAATACTGCAGTGGACGGCGAGGCCGAGTTTCTAATTTCTGGCGACAGGCACCTTCGGAGACTGAAACGGTTCAAGAAGGTGCGGATAGTCAGTCCTAGGACAATGCTGGGAATCATTGGTGACAGATTCCAAGAGCTGGTGATCTCGAAGGATTTGGAGTAGTCGTGAACGAAGACGAGATCTACATTTCAGTTGATGTGGAAACTTCAGGACCAATTCCCGGTGAATACAGTTTGCTCTCGCTTGGCGCCTGCGTTATCGGTGAAACATCGAAGACTTTCTACAGAGAAATCAAGCCCATCGCCGACGCGTTCATCCCACAAGCGCTTGAGGTCACTGGATTGTCATTACAAAAACTAAACGAGACTGGAACCGAACCGGCCGCTGCGTTGCGTGCCTTTGAGGACTGGCTGAGTTCTGTCTCTGGTGGAAAGAGGTCCGTCTTCGTGGCTTTCAACGCAACATTCGACTGGATGTTCGTCGCATATTATTTTCACAGGTTCTTAGGCCACAACCCGTTTGGAATAAGTGGCTTGGACATCAAGGCGTACTACATGGGCAAGCTAGGCACAAGCTGGGGCGAGACTGCCAAGAAGAAGCTCGACAAGAAAGTCCTTCCGCTCGGGCGAAAGCATACTCATAACGCTTTAGACGACGCTATTGAGCAGGCGGAAATCTTCAGAAGAATTCTGGAGATTAAGAAGACTTCGTGAGGGGCGTTCGACTATACATAATATTCAGTCAACCACTTCATGCTGTCTGAACAAAAATTGGACAGTTCGAAATTTTTCGAGGATTATGACCATCACGACAAGATTTACAGCACGCAGTAACATGTAAGGCGTCGCCTATCGGAAAAAGGTAGAACCCACACGGGTCAAGCCTCGCGGAGGCGGCTGATAGAGAGATGCAGAACGGTCCCTGTATGCAACGATTCAGCACCTCCTCTTCCTTTCTCGTGAGCCCTCCTCATCTGATCAGTTTTGCTGAGTTGAGGATGAAGATGAGCTCGGAGGTGACGTGTATCCCTGCGGCCAGCAAGGGATTCAAGAGACCGAGGAAGGCAAGAGTCACGCCCATGCCGTCGACAGTCATGGTTCCATAGAAATTCTGCATTATGGTCCGATACGCCTTCCTGCTCAGCCTCGCCACGTCCGCGATCTTCTGAAGGTCGTTGGTCATGAGCACGATGTCCGCTTCTTCTATCGTGACGTCCGTCCCCGCGCCCATTCCTATTCCTACGTTCGCGCGGGCAAGGGCAGGGGCGTCATTGATACCATCTCCGACCATCGCCACGCTGTGGCCTTCAGCTACGAGCCTCTCCACAACGGAGACCTTCTCCTCGGGGAGCAATTCGGCGTGGACCTCGTCAATCCCAACTTCTTTTGCGACGTCCTGCGCAACCGTCCTGTTGTCCCCCGTCAGCATGACTGTACGTATTCCCATCTTCCTCAGGTCTTCGAGCGCCCTTCTGCTCTCTCCTCTCACCTTGTCGGCGATGGATATTGTTCCGCATATCTTGCCACGGTAGGCAACCAACACCGTAGACCTCCCCTTGGGGCCGCCCCCCCAGAGAGATTGATCCACGCCCCTCGGGAACTGAACTTTCTTTTCTATCATCAGAGTGTCGTTTCCTACGATTATCTGCCCTCCGTTGAACTGGCAGACAATACCTCTTCCTGCGATGTAGCTCGATGAGGCGGATGAGGCCTCCTCAGAGAACTTGATTCCCAACTTGACGGCTTTACCCAGGATTGCCCGCGCCAATGGATGGTTGGAGTATCTCTCCGCAATCGCCGCGCATTTCAATACCTGCAGCTCGCCGAAGCCGTCGAAGCCTACTATGTCTGTGACCTCGGGTTCGCCGAAGGTAAGGGTACCGGTCTTATCTATCACGACCGTATCGACCCTGCTCATCTCTTCGACGTACGCTCCACCCTTTACAATCGTGCCTTTCTTCGCGGCCTTTCCCATTATTGCCACTATCGCAAGAGGCGTTCCAGCGGCGACTCCGCAGGCGCCCGCGACCACGATCACGGAGATGGTCGAGGTTACATCTCTAGTCACCAGGAAGGTGAAGGCCGCGAATCCGATGGCGAACTCGACCAGCCAAGATGCGAGCCTATCGGATAGCTTCTGTATTGGCGCCTTTCTGTTCTCGGCATCCTCAACCAGTTTTATGATCCTCCCAAAGACCGTCTCGGTCCCGACCTTCTCGGTACGCACCTCGATCAGGCCGGATTCGTCCACGCTTCCGGCGTAAACTCTGTCGCCGGCGCTCTTTTCAACCCTCGATGACTCGCCGGTTATCGAAGACTGATTCACGAAAGCGGACCCGACGACGATCGTCCCGTCCACCGGCACCCGCTCGCCTTCCCTAACGATGACTACGTCGTTCGGCGCCAGCGACCTCGGGTCGACTTGGACTTCTTCTCCCTCCCTTCTGACAAGAGCCAGCCTGGGAGCCGATCTTTCGAGCAGCAAGATGGTCTGTCTTCCCTTGTCGACGGCGTAAGTCTCAATGTACTCCGAGAGCAGCGCGAAGAGGGTGATAACGACCGAGACGGTGAACTGTCTCACGATCAGGGACGCGAAGATTGCAACGGCCATCGACACCTCCATGTTGACGTGGCCATGCCTGAGCGCGCGGAGAGTTTCCCTGTAGACCGGATAGCCACCGAGCAGGGTTGCTGCTATGGCAACAATGTCGACCGGCAGAAATTGGCCCCAGATTCCACTCCAGCTCGAAACCGCCGCTGCGGCCATGATCGCAAGTCGGACTGCATCGGTTCCGGTGTTCCCGAGATCTTGCCCACTAGCAGATTCAGCCATACGACCATCGACCATGAGGTTTTCACCTGATCTTGGCGACGATCTCTTGTAGCTCCACCAGGCTGTCCGTCATGGTTTCCTTTCTTTCGGCCTTTGCGACGCAGTCCTCTACCAGATCGTCCACGATAACTTGGATGACGCTGTCGAGCGCCGACCTGATTGCCACTATCTGGTGCACGACCTCAGAGTATGACCTACCGTCCTCAAGCATATCCTTGACAGCCTGGACATGGCCGTGTATCTTCGCAACCCTACTCGCAACCTCCTTTCTCTTGTGCTTTGCCAAGCCTATCCCCTCCAAGGGGAGGGGATAGGTATATACCTATCGGCCGCTCGCCGGGACGCACGACAGGTTTAAATCCCACTTTGGCTTCCCAAAGTGGGATGAGACGGCTAGCGCTAAAGGTAGATTCCAAAGGGAGAATTCAAATTCCTAAAGAAATACGCGAAGAACTTGGAATTGGAAACGAGGTTAGCGCATCAATCCAAGATGGGATAGTGACAATCGAACCCGTCGAACACATCTTTGACAGGCTCTCGAGAGAAGTGAGGTTCAACTTCAAGGGCGTCGAGGAGAGCATGCCGAAGTTGAGAAGAGCTGCTGAAGAAGAATTGTCCAAGCAGATATTGTGAAACGCTTGCTTATTGAAACGGATGTCCTGCTTGCTGTTCTAAATCGCTCGGATCCAGCAAACCTGCTCGCGCGAAAAGCTCTCGAACAGGATGGACTATCGTTGTCTCCGTTTTCATTGCTTGAAGTGAACCTACTGGCGAGGGCGGGAAAGTTAGAAATCAAGAACTTCGGCGGTTTTGCGAAGGATCTTACCCAACTGCTATCTGCGAAGTCCATTCGCACGCTGAATGATAGGCCGGAATATCATTCAGAGGCGCGTCGCCTAGAATCCGCCTTCAGGCTAACTTTCTTTGATAGCCTCCACGGCGCCGTTGCAAAAGTCCAGAGGGAAGTCATAGTGAGCTTCGACAGAGCCTATGATCGGCTTGCAAGAGAAGGAATCAAGAGGCTTGATCCCAAGGATCTTTGAGGAAGAGAGCGGCGCTGGTTTTGAAGTTGCCTTGAAAAGACGAACGGAAGGAACTAGACCCCCGCTCGAGGCGATGCACCCTGCAGCCGACGAGGGCAAGTTCGCCAGACCATGAGAAGGAACTCGAGTGGGTTGGCACTCCTTGCTAGAAAAAGACTGTCTGGCGAGTCCTACCCGTCTGTATAAGTCGAAGTAGAGGTAGAACTCGTAGGTGGGGTCTCGCGCTGACAGCCCTGTAGTTCTCCATCTCGAGCTCCATCATCACCCCGAGGAGGTCGCCAGGGAAGATGGGGGAGAGGAACTCCGAATCGCTCTTCACGCTCTCGACGGCTTCCGCGAGGCTGCCGGGAAGCTCCTTCACCGAGAGTTCCCTCCTCTTCTCCGGTGTCAGCTTGTAGATATCCTGGTCCACCGGCTCCCCGAACGTCTACTCTGTCTGCGTCGAGACTGGCTGTCGGCTCCTTTGCTGAGACGCGGGGATGGTGAAGGAGAAGGTGGCTCCCTTCCCTCCTGAGTTGTTCTCAGCCCAGATCTTCCCGCCGTGGGCCTCGACGATATTCTTCGAGAGGTAGAGTCCCAGCCCCGTTCCTGACTCCGACTTCGCGACGAATCGGGAGAAGAGCTTCGGGAGGATTCCGAGGTCGATTCCCTGACCAGTGTCTGCCACGCTGACCACGGCCTCCTCGGATTTCTCGTCAAGCCTGGTTTTCACTGTTATCCTCCCCTCCTCGGTGAACTTTGCGGCGTTACCCACGATGTTGTGAATCACTCGAGCGATTCTGGCTTTGTCGCCATAGAGTTCGATCTTCCGTTTGTCGGGGACGAAGACTATCTCCAACTTCTTGTTCCTGATTCCGCTTTCCTCGTCGGCGAGGACCTCGGCGACGACCTGAGTCAGGTTGAAGACTTCGTTGCTCAGCCGAAGGTTTCCGCTTTCTATCCTCGCCGCGTCGAGTATCTCCTCCGTTAGCTTCTGAAGCCTATTTACGCTGCGGAGCAGCCTGGCGTAGTACTTCTCTCTCTGCCCCTTGTCGGCGATGGCCAGCTCCGCATAGTTGATGATCGCCTGCACCGGTGTCCTCAGTTCGTGAGCCGCGATGTTGATGAAGTCCTTCTGCAGCGTGTCGTGCACCTTCAACTGCTCGTAAAGCTCCGTCTGCCTCCAGATGCTCTCGAAGATTGTGGCGTATGACGCCGCGATCGACTTGCTCTCGGTGTAGGTCGCGAGCCCAACGGCTTCGTAGAGGTCCTCCTTCGCGTCGTCATTCGTCTCGAAAACCATCGACTTCCTTCTGTCCACTATTACGAGGCTGATTCTAGTCTTCAGGCTCTCGTTCATAACCCTGAAGTCGACTGTGGGAACCATCTTCCTCACTTCCTCCATCGCTGCGATCACCTGCTCGTCTTGAGGAATGAGAATCTTGACACGAGCCTGGGTACTCTGGACGACATTCTTGAGCCTCTGGAAGGCCTCCACCTTCACTTGGCGCAGGAATGCCCTCGGTGTGGAGAACATCACGAGCACTTCCCTCGAGGAGCCGATGAGATCCCAGGCTCGCCTGAGCGACTCTTGCGGGTTCTCTATTACCTCCACGCTCGTCCGCTCGACGCCCCTGACGAGTTCGTCTATCCTCTTCGCCGCGTCGATCCCGTTCCTCCAGAGTTCGTCGAAGACGGAGCGAAAATGCCTGACGGAGGATGGGTCGTTGCTGACGAACGCCCTCTGAACCGCCCTCTCCCCTCTCTCTAGCGAGACGAGCATCTCGGATTCGGTGCAGCCGAAGTTGAGAGGGGGGAGCTTGCTGATGTGTCTTATCTCGATCCCGAGCCCGACCCATTTCTGCATCATCGGCACATCTTCAGGCCCGATCGATGTCAGCCACTTCGCGGGCCTGTTTTCCGCGGCTCTCTTGTTTGCCAGCATGTCTTCAAATCGCTTGAGGAGGAGGTCGTAGACGGGTTCCAGCGCGCTGGCCTCGGTGCAGGCGATCAGCTCGCCCGGAGACGCGAGCATCTTCTGCATGAACTCGCGGATCGCGGTATCTCCCTCCAGGACCCGGGTCTGAATCGGCTGGACGCCCTCGTCCAGCTGCATTATCCTCTGCTCTGCGGGGATCCCCTTCTTCCAGAGCGCCTCGAAGAGGTAGGTCTGCTGCTCGGCGATCGCCCGCGCGTTGCTGTAGATTAGCCGCGTCGCGGGCTGCGCTTCACGGAGGACCGCCGTGGCGATGTACTCCGGGGCGTCGGAGACAGCGAAGTTTCCTGTGACACCATCGAGGTGTCTCACCTCGATGACCTTGGCCAGGTCCTTGACGAACTTCTCGTTCTCCCTCGTAATCTCCGTCAGGAACCTCACCTTCTTGCCCGAGTCCTTCCAGTCGACGATCAGTCGCTTCGAGGCTTCGACCCCCATTACAACCGACGGTCCGTTCGAGTCGGAACAGACATCGATTTTCTCCTTCGCGTTCCAGATAAATCGAAGTGTCCCTCGGGCGACCTCGTCCACTCCCTCGAGCACGCGAATTGTCTCCCTAGTCTCGCTGACTGGTAGGGTCAACGTGGAAGAAATATCGCCAATTATTTATAAGTCGGTATACAAAAATGTACATAGAAAAATCTTAGTAGTTTCTCACCGACTCAGACTCCATAAGATTCTCCTTCATTCATATCGCGCGGGTGGTCACTCGGATGGAGCCGAAACAAAGAAGAAAGAGAGCGCCAGCCGTCGAACGCGGGTGACCTCTACCCGCGAACCAACTCTTTCAGTCGGGCCGCGAGTTTCGTAATCGTGATCGGCTTCTTGAGGAAGAGTTTCACCTTCAGGTCAGGGAACATCTTCTCGAACTCTTCGCGGTAGACTTCGAAGGCGGTGAGAAAGCAGACACTTGTCTGCCCATCGATCTTCGAGAGTCGGCGGTAAAGGTCGAAGCCGTTCATCTTCGGCATTCGTATGTCGAGAATCGCGACGTCGTACTGACCCGGCTTGAAGCTCTTGAGTGCCGCCTCGGGGTCGTTGAAGGTCGAGACTTCGAAGCCGTGTCCTTCGAGACCGGCCTTGAGGGCGTCGGTGATGTCTACTTCATCGTCCACGATGAGGACTCGCTTGTCCATTGCTGCACTGAGTGAGCCCCTCGGTTAAGTCTATAAGGGTTTCACGAATTCTAGCTGATAATCTACGCAAGCGTCGATACCCATGAAAGATTCAGAAGTCTCTGCGCGAACTTTCCGCGAAATAATGCTCGCGAAATAACAATCCATAACCACTTAAATTACTCGGCGAATCTCGAGTCATGACGTCGTACAACAGACGGTCCCGCACAAAGGGAGGTCTCATCACCTCACTACTTGTGGCATCGACTCTGCTAGTCATGTCGGCGACCCTGAGCTCGGCTCACGCACTCGCGCTCTACTCATTCACCCAGACACAGCCCGGGCTGGTCAAGCAGGACACACTCACCACCGGAGACACGAGCTACTGGACCTTATCGGGGAGCGCGGTCCTTCAAGGGGCTCCGACCACCACCTCCGAAGACGCACAGGGACTGCACCTGGGCATAAAGGCCGCAGTGAGCGGGCAGTGGGCCGGCTACTACGCCCAGTCGCCCGATACGAGCGCGTACCTCTTCCATGCGGTTCTAACTCTCCCATCCACCACGATTTCAGATACAGCACCCAACGCCCAATTCAACACAGGACTCTACGTGCAGACCGCTCCACTTCCAAAGATAAACTACGTCACATGCAGTGGGGCAGTGAACCCCTTCGGGTACTACTGGGGAGTATGGCTGGCCTCGGGCAACACGAACCAGGCCACCACGATCACCCCACTCTGGTTCATGTGGATGAACAACCAGCCGCTCACGAGGGATTGCACAATCATCACAAACGGTAACAACCTCCTCAAGGTCTACTTCGATGGCACTCCAGTCTTCTCGAGCACCACGATGAACTTGAACATACCGCCACCCTTTAACTCATTTCTGGAAGTTCAGACGACCAGCGCTGCTCAGATGCTCTCCTCCACCTACACTGACTACTATGCGACTAAGAGTGGCACCGTCACGGTAGCGAGCGCGCCACTGTCTTCCAGGGTGACAATAGAGGACACCTCGGGCAAGGTGCTAGCTTCGGCCCAAACAGACTCGAATGGTAATGCTGTCCTGAACGTCGAAAACATCCACATGCCGCTGCAGGGGTACATTCGTTCCTACGGCCTCGACCTCCTCGGGGGTAGTGTCATGACGGCCACGACTTCTTCGCCAGTCACGATCTGGGGAGGAAACTCATACGCCGCCACTTTAGGCCCCAGTCTCGCACCAGGAAGCGCAGCGTCCGCTCCCACAAACGCTCCTAGCAGCAGTGCTGGGACGTCTTCTAGCCCGCTCTCCGCCGATACGGTAACAGCAACGGCTGGTCAGAGTCTTTCGAGCGCAAGCGCAACCCTGCCTACTCAGATAAGTCCCACCGCACCGCATCGCCTGATGCACTTGGTGTCACGGACGTCGTGACCACGACGACTACTGACACGGAGGGTCTCGTAACCCAGCCCTCATCGGTTGTCGACCTCCCTACACTTTCGCTCTGAGGCTGACGCCTTAGAGCTCTTCCCTCTTTTTTCTCGTAAGAATCATTGGTAGGTCAACCAAGGTCTACGAGTAACCCATCATCTTATCCTCACACACCCTCCGAAGATTCTCCTAGTAGATAGTTCCTTCCCTCTTAATACTTCTGAATCGATTTTTTCTTGAATCAGGTCTCATGTCAAGACGAAGCAACCTAGTGCTATCGCTCGACGACCTCTCCAAGGAAGAGGTCGGAATCGCGGGCGGAAAAGGCGCGAATCTGGGGGAGATGCGGAAGGCGGGATTCCCCGTGCCGGACGGGTTTGTGGTAACGACGGAGGCGTTCGAACTCTTCGCCAGGGAAAACGACCTCGAGAAGAAGGTCGGCTGGCTTCTCGCCAAGATAGACGCGAACAACCCGAAGAAGTTGGAGACTTACACGAGCATGATTCGGCTGATAATCGAGTCTTCGAGAATCCCGAAACCCATCATCGAAGAGGTTCTCGCAGCTTACGATCAAGTCTGCAAGAAGACTGGGAAGAGGGTCCCGGTGGCCGTGAGAAGTTCGGCGACGGCTGAGGATTCGCGGGATGCCAGCTTCGCGGGGCAGCAGGCCACGTTCCTCAACGTGAGCAAGAAGGACGAGATCATCGCGTCGGTCAAGAGATGCTGGGCCTCGACGTACACATCGCGGGCCATCTACTACAGGCTGAAGAAGGGGTTTGCCATGAATCTCTTCACGACGGCGGTCGTCGTACAGAGACAGATTGCGAGCCAAAAGGCGGGAGTCGGCTTTTCAATCCATCCCACCACGGGGGACCGCGATTCGGTCGTAATCGAGTCCGTCCTAGGTCAAGGAGAGGAGCTGGTCTCCGGGAGGGTGACACCCGATACATTCACGATCAACAAGCGCACAGGAATGATTCGCGAGAGGAGGATTGCGCAGAAGAAGAGGATGAAGGTCACCAACAAGCGCGGGGAGGGGCTAGCCGAGGTCGCCATACCGAGGAGACTCAGGCAGGCGCAATCCCTCAAGTCGTCGGAGCTCCTCGAGTTGTGGAGTCTCGCTCGAAAGCTCGAGGCCCACTACAACCACCCGCAGGACTTCGAGTGGGCGGTAGAGGACGACGGCATCCTCTATCTCCTGCAGACCCGCCCCGTCACTGTATTGGGAGGGAAGCCAGGAGCTGACGAAGTAACTTCGGAGACGGAGGCGGAGCTGAAGGGTCTGGGTGCCTCTCCTGGGATCGGGGTCGGGAAGGCGAGGCTTGTCCTCAATCCGAATGAACTGGCCAAGATTCAGAAAGGCGAGATACTCGTCACCAAGATGACCACCCCCGACTACGTTCCGGCCATGATGAAGGCGGCTGGCATAGTAACGGATGAGGGAGGCATGACGAGTCACGCAGCCATAGTGAGCAGGGAGTTAGGCGTACCGTGCGTCGTCGGGACCGGAAGGGCGACGAAGGCTCTTACTCAAGATACCCTCTTGACGGTCGACGGCACGAAGGGTCTGGTCTTCAGGGGGAGGGTGGAAGCCGAGATTCAAGAGGAGGGCGGCGATGCGGAGGTTCCATCTCCTTCTTCCGGCGCCGCCGCCGGCCAGGCTACTACCATGACGACCGGAACAAAGGTGTACATGAACCTCGGCGTGCCCGAGAAGGTTCAGGACTACCTCAAGCTTCCATTCGACGGAATAGGGCTGATGAGGATAGAGTTCATCATTGCGAGCTACGTGGGGGCACATCCCCTCTTCCTTCTCGAGAACGGGCTTTCATCGAAGTTCGTCGATAGGCTCGCTGAGGGGATGGCGACCGTCGCGCGGGCGATCACCCCTAGACCAGTCGTGGTCCGCTTCTCAGATTTCAAGACGAACGAATACAGAGACCTGAAGGGTGGTGAGATTTACGAGGAGCAGGAGTCAAACCCGATGATAGGCTGGAGGGGTGTTTCGCGCTACATATCTCAGGATTTCTCGGAGGCATTCAGACTCGAACTCCGTGCGATGAGGAGGGTGAGGGATGACCTGGGGTTGAAGAACGTCTGGGCGATGCTCCCCTTCGTCCGCACCCCATGGGAGGTGGAGAAGTGTCTCGGGATGATGGAGGAGGAGGGGCTCGTCAGGGACGAGTCCTTCAAAGTCTGGCTGATGGCCGAGGTCCCTTCGATAGTCTTCAGGGCGGAGGAGTTCGCTCGCCTCTGCGATGGTTTCAGCGTGGGTTCGAACGACCTCACCCAGCTGATCCTCGGAATCGATAGGGATTCTTCCCGGCTGGGGAAGATGGGCTACTTCGACGAGAGGGACGTGGCGGTGAAGAAAGCGGTCAAGCAGCTCATAGAAGCCGCACACGCCTCCGGAATAACCATCTCAATCTGCGGGCAGGCGCCCTCGGTCTACCCCGAACTGGCGGAGTACCTCGTGGGCGAAGGCATCGACTCCCTCTCTGTCAATCCCGACGCCGTCACCAAGACGAAGCAAATCGTCTTTGAAGCCGAGGAGAAGAAGATGAAGAAAGTCATCGCCGGCTGATCGTGGAAGCGCCTCGTCCTTTTCCTCGTGGGCCCCCTCCCTCCCTCCTTTCTTGCAGGAATATTGCCCCCGAGGCGAGAACCGCCGCCGCGACCACTCCGAGCAGGAGAACTCCCGGTCCGTAGTTCACGCCTGATGAGGGCAGGGTGGGATTCCTGAGGAGGATATCCTGCGCTTCAGAGTTGAAATAGGATGGGAGTGTCCCGTAAGGGTTCTTGCTCTGTTCGCCAAGGTCCGTTACGTAGACCCAGCCCGCACCACGGCTGATGGCCTGCGATATCACATCGTGCATCCTGTCGGAGGGGACATTCAAGACGATGTGGAAGAAGCGGGTACTCGGGTACATTGAAGTCCAATTCGCTCCTGCGTAGCTGCTCTCGTAATTTGCATAATCGTTCTCGAAGGTCACGATTACGTCTGAGATTGTGGCGTAACACTCTCCCGTGGGATTTCCCGGGTTCAGGACAACGAGGGCGAGGCCGGGCTTGGCCTTGGTGTGCTGGTAGAGTGACTGGTAGAAGCTGAGGGCGGATTGGTAGCACGTCGCGTTAGCCTCATCGAGGAGGATTCCGTCGACGTGGTACCAGTCGTAATACTCGTCAATCCAGGTCTTCGCCGTTTCAAGCTTGACGCTCCCATTCGCATAGCTCGTGTGAACGTATCCTACGATGCGGACGCCCATCGCCTGCGCCTGCTGGGCGCGGGAGGCGTACTCCGGGTTCCTCGAGTCTCCGGGGCCGTTGAAAGGGTTCAGTACGACCATCCCCACCGCCGGAGACTCGCCGATACCCTGATTCCAGTCACTGGGGTTGTCCGCGTTCAAGGGAATTCCGATTCTGACCTTCATGTCACGATTCGGAGGAGCGTTGAAGAGAAGAAGACTCTGCGACGTCGCCAGTAGGGCGATAGCCAACAGAAGCGGCAAGAATCCGAGCAACATTTTTCTTCTCAATCTTAATCACCTCTCCACTGCAGTCGGGGCGATTGAAGGATGGACAGACGATTTTCGAGACAGACTGTGATGACGATGACGACGGTTGCTAGCCCGACCCCGCCCCGCACGTGCAGTACCCCTCCTCGTCTATCCTGTTTCCGCAGACTGGACACGTCTCGTCGCTGTACTTGACTCTGAAGTGTTTCTCTACCTCGTCGGCATAGGCTTCTTCTTGCATCTCCCCTTTGATTCGCGCAAACTCATATTATGGTTTGTACAACAAAGTCACGGAAGAAAGTGAGGAGGAATGTTCTGTCAGACCATCGATTCGAGACGAAGAGTCGGAACACCCGAACTCTTCTGAGCCGAGATTCCAAAAAACCCGGACCAAGGCACCTCCGAGTGCAGAAATAGCGTACCGCTCATGTTCGAGATTCTGATCTGGGTCGCCGTGACGCCGGCGACCGAGTGGCGAGGCGAGGTCGGCTTTGTCACCAGGATTGAGAGGTCAGCCTCACTCTTGGCCAGTGCTGTGACTCGTTGTAGGGTCTCGGGTTCACCCTCGTAGTAAGTCGAGGCTCCTCCCCAGCTCATTATGTTAAGTATGCTCCCCTTCGGGCGTCCCTTCCTCGCTGCATCGAGGGAGCCTCGGAGTTTTTCCAAGAGCGTCCAGCCATTCTGAGGGAGGCCGCCTTCGGTTTCTTTTTTCTCGCTCTCGCCACTCCCCCAGGTCACAACTTGGCCCGGCTTTGATCCTCGGAGGAACGTCTTCGCGAAGTGGTCGAAGTAGCCTTCCTCGACTCCCCTCATTTCCTGAACCACGATGGGGTTGCCGGAGGCCGCCCAGGTCGCGATCAAGGCGCTAAGAAAGACGAGCGCTACTTTCATATCGACGCGAGGGTCGAGTTCCAGGGTGACCAGAGACCCCTTGGAGAATCCTCCCTCCATCTCCCGGTCGAGGTTCGGGTAGCCTGTCGAGAAGCGTCTACCGGCTGCGCCCCGGGGCAGCATCAACTCGATCGGCGCCGCGCCTGACGAGAACGAGTAGTCGACGGAGCGAAATCTGTCGAAGCTGCGGAAGATACCGCCATCAAGAGTGAAGAAGTATGTAGGTCGACGGATTTCTACCCCGCGCAACTTTGAAAGCAAGACCTCCCTCACCCTTCTGCCGAGAAATGACCTCTGCCGCAGCATGAGTACCCCGTCCATCAGGGAGTCTAGGGCCGTGCTGCGCGGGTCCTCCCCCGTGAAGATGAACCTCGCGCCCGCTCTTTCTCTCCAAGTCTCGAGCACCCTGGCGTTGACTCGAAGCGCCTCCGCTTCCACTGAGTCGCCCAAGGCCTCCCACGAATCAATCACGATGGTGGGTGCCTGCCTGTCCATCAACTCGTTGGTGATCCGCTCGAAGATTGCGTTCGGTTCATCGAGCCTCGCGTCTACGAGAGTCTCGGAACCTTCGACCGCCCCGCCTGAGGATGAGGACTCCAGGAGTGGGCCCAGGTCGAACGTTTCACCGATCCAGGTGTAACTCTGCAGCAGCTCTACCGGCGAAGTCCTAGTCGAGACGTACAGGAAGCCCTTCGTAACCTTCAGGGCGCGGAGGATGCTCAGGGCCAGAATCGTCTTCCCGGTGCCGGAGGAGCCCTTGATCAGCAACGAGTAGGTCGCGCGGTGGAGGAAGTCGGCAAGCTCCCTGGGAATGCGCTCGGGTAAGATGGCCTCTTCCTTTTGCTTGCCCTTGGGAGTTCTACCGCCCATCTGACCCCTAATCATCGGGACAGGATATATGAGAATATTGGAGGGATGACCACTGAAGACCCGGCGACGACTTCCGACCTGTCTACCGCTAGAGCATCACGTGTCATAGGCCGCGTCCGGCTCCAAAGACGGGACCCACGCTATCTCATCACGAGCCCGCCCGGTACCCGCCATCTTCCAGCAGGGGCCGTGATACCATCTTCGCTCGAATAGGACGTCCCCCTCCTGAAGAGACATCTGCCTTCCACAGGCCTCGCAACGATTGATCAGAAAGTTCCTCGTCCGGGGCGGAAGGCTCTCGCCCTTCTGACCCGCCTGAGAATGGCCGAGCCGCTGTTCATTCATCATGGTCTCTTCTCGCCCGGGGAAATAAGTGACTTTGCGGCAAAACTACTAGTGGATTCTTATCTTCCAGGAGATGTCACTTGACTGTGACGGACTTCGCCAGGTTTCTTGGGTAGTCCGGGTCGGCGTTCCTCTCCACGGCCAGGTAATAGGCTAGCGCCTGGAAGGGAACGACCTCGACGAGTGGGGAGAGGGTGGGGTCGAGCTTGGGAAGCCCCAACCATTCATCGTAGACGTCAGATGGCTTGTCCGAGATTCCGATGATCTTTGCCCCCCTCGATTTCGCTTCGTGTGCCGAAGCCAGCATGTCAACGTAGGTGGCGTCGCTGGGGTTGACGACGATGACGTAGACGCTTGGGTCGAGCAGCGCCAAGGGTCCGTGCTTCAGTTCTCCGCCCGGTAGCGCCTCCGCGTGAACGTACGCGAGTTCCTTGATCTTGAGAGCCCCCTCGAGGGCGACGCAGTAGTGCGGCCCCGTCCCTAGGACGTAGATGTCTGAGGCCCCCTTCATCCTCCTCGCAACCTCCCGAAGGTGAGGCTGCTTCACCAGGAGTTCCGAGATTCCCTTCGAGACACCCCCGAGGTCAGACGGGACCCTCCCTCCAGAGAGGTGACTCGCGATGGCGTAGAAGGTCGCCAGCTGGGAGGTGAAGCTCTTGGTCGCAGCCACCCCTATCTCGGGCCCACAGCGAAGCCCTATCGAGAGTGTGGAGATCCGGGCGAGCGTGGAGGTAGCCACGTTGACGATTGATACGACTTTCGCACCCTTCTCGCGGCCAATCTCGACGGCCTCGAGGACGTCTGCCGTCTCGCCGCTCTGAGAGAGAGCTATCAGGACAGTCTTGCTGTCGTACTTCGCGGGAAAGAACTTCGCCTCGCTCGCAAGCACTGGCGTGGCGTTTACCTGGGTATACTCAGAGAGCAGGCGGCACCCCAGGAGGGCGGCGTGGTAGCTGGTTCCACAACCCATCACGTACACTCTGCTCGCCTCGGTCAACAGCTGGGAGACTTCTTTCAATTCCGACTCAGTCAATTTGCCCGCCATCGCGATTGTCTGCGGCTGCTCGAAGATCTCTTTCAGGGTGAAGTGCACATATTTCCCCTTCCCTATCACGCCGAACTCCTCCGCGACTCTCGTCACGCTGTGCGGCACGGGGTTCCCAGAGAAGTCGAAGATGCTGATCCCTTCGCCGTCAATCACGGCGAACTCCCCGTTGTCGAGGTAGACGACCTTGTCCGTGACGCCCGCGAAGCCGAGCACGTCGCTCGCGACGTAGTACCCGTTCTCCCCTATCCCGATTATGAGCGGCTCATGGAATCTCACCGCGGCCAGCCTTCCGTCATCGAAGATCGCGACGAAGGCGTACTTTCCGTCTATCTGAGTGACCACCCTCATCATCGACTCCTCGATGCTCCTCGTCTCGGCGAAGGCCTTTTCGAGGAGGTTTGCTATCACCTCGCTGTCCGTCTCGCTCCTGAAGGAGAAGCCCTCTTTCAGGAGGCTCTCTTTCAGAACCCGGTAGTTGTCGACTATCCCGTTGTGGACTATCGCGAGTTTCCCCGAGCTTGACAGGTGCGGGTGAGCGTTCTTCTCGGTGACCCCCCCGTGAGTGGCCCATCTGGTATGGCCGACGGCGACATACCCCGGGAGCTCATCCATTCCGAGCATGTTGTTGACCTCCGCAACCTTCCCGACACCCTTCCTGACGTGGATCTTCTTCCCCTCGAGGACAGCGATTCCCGCGCTGTCGTACCCTCTGTACTCCATCCTTCGAAGCCCCTGAACTATCGAGGGGGACGCCTGCTTCGAACTAACAAAACCTATGATGGAGCACACGGTGATAGTTTCACCCCTCGGTTTTAAAGGGGAAGATGCCTTTCCTCTCGTAGATTCTACCAGAAGATAATTTCCCTTCTCTTAAATGACGAAACGGAGTATCTTCAGACGAATGCGGGTAGTCACCTGGCTAGACAAGCTCACGGATGAGTCTAATACATGGTTCGCTGCGCTGAGGGCCGAAGCAGAGGGGGACTTTGTCAGCGCAATCGTTCTGTATCTCAGGGATGCGACCGAATCGCTCAGGCAGGGTTCGCTCGTCCGGGCGGGGCTGAGCTGCTCCTGCGCCGCGGACTGTCTGGTCAAGACCGGAGACCCGGTTAGGTCGCGAAACCTCTACCACGAGGCGGGGAACGTCTACAGGGAGAACTTTGAGAGGGCGATAAACGTTTCAGTCAGGGAGGCCCTCTGGTCGTTGGAGCGAGCATACGAATGCTACCTCCTCGCCGACGACTCGGATGGCGCACAGGAAGTCCGCGAGATATACAAACCGCTGACGCATAGGGCGTATCCTTTCCGCGAGCAGGAGAAACTCCAGCTTCCCAGGCCGGACCCGCCCTCCTCGAACAAACCGAATTCCGGAACGGAGAGTCGTCCGAGCGATGCCGAACTCAGAAAGGCGATCCAGGAGTTCCTCCAATCGCGAGGGTCGAGCAAGGGGCGGGGAGTCCCTCAGAAGCCTCGAAGAAGTGCTCAGGGTGGTCAGATTGACGAAGAGGATATTGTTAATCAACTGGGATAGCTATCCCAACCTGGCCACTGGCGGGGTCTACTTCTGGGCAAAGAGGTTAATCGAGGGTGTACCCGGCTGGAAGTTCGTCGTCTTTCACCAGCTTTCTAACCCGAACGCGAACGCGGAGTATACCCTCCCCCCGAACGTGGAGAAGGTGATCGAGCTTCCCATATTCGGGACGAGCAGGTTTGAGGAGTACTACGATGATGGTCAGCCGCTGCTCCGGAAGATACGCAAAACGCCGGAGCGGCTAGTGGAGGGTGGTTTCCTACCCGTCTTCGAATCATTCTTGACTGGCTTCATCTCTGATGATTACGACGCGACCGAGCTGGTCAGCTTGGTCTGTGAGATGCGCAGGGTGATGAGAGGACGAGACTCGAAGAAGCTCCTCGAGCATCCGGCTACCTGGGAGATCTTCCTGGACCGACTCCGCCGAGACCCACTCTATAGGGAGATGGGAATCAGAGAGGCGCTGACGGCTTTCCGCGTAATCCAGAGGGGACTCCAGATACTCTCGCTCGAGCTACCGAAGGTCGACATCGTACACTGCTCACTCGCCTGGTTGCCTTCCTTCATGGCCATCGTCGCAAAGATGGAACAGGGCTCCCCCGTCCTCATAACCGAGCACGGCGTGGCTTACAGGGAACTACTCCTCTACTACAACGCATACCTCTACGACCAGCCTTCCAAGATATTCTGGAAGGTCTTCTCGCGAAACGTCGTGGGAGCCGTCTACGAGGCAGCAGACATCATCGCCCCCGTCTGTAGGGCGAACGAGGTGTGGGAGAGAATTCTCGGCGCCGACCCCTCGAAGATAAGCGTGGTCTACAACGGGATCGACACAGAGAGATTCCGACCGATGGACGTCCCCAGGGAGGAGGGCGTTCCGACGGTCATCAGCGTCGCGAGGGTCGACCCCTTCAAGGATATCACGACTTTGGCCTACGCGATAAAGTACGTAAAGGAGCGCATACCTGGGATACGCTGCCTCCTCTACGGGGACTCCACCACCCTGGAGTACGCCAGGACCTGCGTGAGGGTCGTCGAGTCTCTCGAGTTGGGGGAGAGCTTCAAGTTCATGGGGAGCACGAAGGTACCGGAGAAGGCCTACAACGCGGGCGACCTCGTCGTCTTCAGCGGAATCACGGAGGGGTTTCCCTTCTCGATCATAGAGGCGATGGCCTGCGGTAAGGCCGTCGTCGCGACCGCAGTTGGCGGAGTACCGGAGGCTCTCGGAGACTGCGGATTGCTTGTGAAGAGCAGACAGCCTCGGGACCTGGCGAACGCCATCATCAAGCTGCTCGCGGACGAGAAGCTGCGAAACCAACTCGGAGCCGCCGCACTGAAGCGGGCGAGAGAGCAGTTCTCAATCGGAACCTCGATTCAACGCATCAGTCATCTCTACGAGACCCTCGCGTCGCGGGAGACGAGGCCCGAGGTGATGAAGGAGGTGCCCATGCCGAGATGAGTGGTATCTCGCGCGCCCTCGTGACCGGTGGGGCTGGCTTCATCGGAAGTCACATAGTCGATGAACTCCTGAGGAGGGGGATTGAGACCTGGGTATTCGACAACTTCAGCACAGGCTCGATGGGCAACCTCAGGAAGCACCTGGGTAGCAGACTGTTACGAGTCTGCTATGGAGACCTCTCGCGGATGAGCGGCCTTCCCCCAGAAGCGGGAGAGGTGGATGTCGTCTTCCACGAGGCGGCGATCGCGAGCGTCCCCGAGTCGGTCGCTCACCCGATGGTCGTGCACGACGCGAACGTCAACGGCACCCTGAACCTGATGAACCTCTGCGTAAAGACGAAGGCGAAGCGGCTTGTCTTCGCCTCCACCGCTGCAGTCTACGGCCGAGTCAGAAACCCGCCGGCCTCCGAGGAAGATCTCTGCTTCCCGACCTCCCCCTACGGTGCCTCGAAGCTCTCTGTCGAGAACTACCTCAGCGCCTACCGCTCGAGTTACGGCCTCGAGACTGTCGTCCTCAGGTACTTCAACGTCTACGGTCCGAGGCAGAGGATGAACGACGACTACAGCGGAGTCATAACGATCTTCGCCAAGAAGCTCCTCCAGAGGCAGATCCCGACAATCTTCGGGGACGGGAAGCAGTCTCGTGATTTTGTGAACGTCGAGGACATCGTCAACGCGAACATGCTCGCGATGGAGTCGAAGGCTGCGGTTGGCGAAACCTTCAACGTCGCCACGGGGAGGTCTGTGAGCATCCTCGAGCTCCTCGAATCCTTGAAATTCGTGACTGGAACACCTGAGATACGTCCGCAGTTCGCCCCACCACGCCCGGGGGATGTCCGAGTCGGGTCGGCCTCGATCTCCAAGATTTCAGGGATGCTCGGATACAGGCCGGCCGTGACCCTCTCCCAAGGGCTGGCGGCTCTTGTGGATTACATGAAGGGGCAGGTCCAAGGGGTCTTGTACGCGTGAGGGGGGAGGAGTGGTAGGCCGGTGGCTAGCAACACGCTTCAGAAGGGAACCTCCCGGGACAGGAGCGCCTTCGTCCACAAGGTAGCCAGGTCAATCACTGAGGTACAGGCGAACGTGAACAACGTGGCAGACGTCCTCGTCTTCCTTGAAGTTCTGGGGTACAGCGACAAGACAGCCTTCGAGAACGGATACTCCGACTTGCGCGAGCTCGCAAGGAAGGTCTACGACTACATCGACTTCTTTGAAAACATCCCCGGCGGCGGGGAGGAGCTGAAGAGCCCCTTCCTCGCTCCAGTATCCAGCGTGAAACGGCGGCTGCTCGAGAGCTTGGGCTTCGCCTTTCCGGGACTCGCGACTCTCGGGCTCTTGTACACCTTCGGTTTCTCCCTGTGGCT
>Ga0209236_1000534_pt1 | contig 22221 bp, 19 predicted proteins | sample GraSoi013_1_40cm_FD_185819 | JGI IMG/M metagenome (GOLD analysis project Ga0209236, IMG submission 185819) | Grasslands soil microbial communities from the Angelo Coastal Reserve, California, USA - Sample 09_27_2013_1_40cm (SPAdes) (version 2) | ecosystem: Environmental > Terrestrial > Soil >... | reverse complement strand
CGAAGTCGTTCCGCGCCTGGTTGACCCTCTCGGGACAACGCGACGTGGACTCCGGCGGCCATGTCACGCGATCCGGGAGCGTCGCGGGGGGCGCCGGATATCGCTGGTAACGCACTGCGTCCCGCCCCGGGACGAGTTGGGACGTTCGCTTCCGAACAATCCATCGAGCCGGGCCGCCCGCACGCACGGGGCAGGCGGCCTGCTGCTACGTGCTCGAACGCTGCCCCGTGGACAGTCTTGGCCGGGGGGATGGCCATTTCCTGGCGCCTGGAATTTCTATGCACGGCCGCGACCGCTGGGTTCTGCGCAGCGGCATGCGGCATCGCGGGTCCGAGCGCTGCCCCGGACGGGGGCTCCCCTCCGTCCTCCTGGAAGATCGACGTGTCTCTCACCGGCGGCGGAGCAGGGCGCGTCACCTCCACGCCTGCGGGGATCGACTGCCCGGGGCCGTCGGTCGGCACGATTCAGCGCCTGCAACGCGCGCCGGCCACCGGGGGAGTGGCGCAGGGAAGCTACGGACGGTCGGCAGAGAGACAAGTGGGAGCTCGCCTGGACGACTGTTTCGGGGAGTCGGCGCGTCAACAGCGGACCGGTCGCGCGGGTCGGATGCGACAGGCCCTCGGTCCCTGACGCGGGGCGTCTCAGGGAAGGAGGGGAACCGAGTTGACGTAATCTTTCTTATCAGACGTTCACCTGTAGCAGCAAAATGAAAATGTCCGCTTCTGGCCAAGTAGAAATGTCCGCTTTCGGCGACGTGGTGTCGCTCGGGAGCCGGACGAATGGCCAGGAGCTGGTCAGGATGAGCATCAAGGAACTCGACCGCGTTGAACGAGTCGATCGCTGGGAACCGCGTCGTGCTTCCCAACGGCAACGGCCCGGCGGCGGTGCTCCGCCTGGAGAACGAGGTGCTCAACCGCGTCGGCCTGCGGGCGGTGATCTTCTATGAAGGCACCAATGACATCACCGGCAACGCCACCTTCGAGCAGCTCAAGGCCGGCCTGCAGCAGGTCATCGATCGCGTGCACGCCAAAGGTGTGGCGATCTACGGCGGCACGGTCGTACGGCCTGGTGGAGATGGGCTCCATGATCGACCTCGATCTGTTCAAGCCGGCCAGGAACGGCGGGGACGACTGAGCCGCTCGACAGCACGCAACACCGCGAAGGCCCCGCGCCGCCGATCCAGGCGCTCGGGGCCTTCGCCGTTCATTTGCTGGCTGCAGCAGCAAGAGCGTCAGCCAGGGCCCTGGCAAAGGGGCCTTCTCTTGACCCGGCGCATACGCTCCGGCGCTGCTCGGCGCGCCAATGATGACCAGGCGATCGAACATGGCTGACCCCATCAGCGACCCGTGAAACCGACTCGACCTACGCAGCGATCCGGGTTACGCGGAGCTGCTCGAGAAGACGAACGTGCCGGCGAAGCGATCGTTGAACAGTTGCCAAGCAGGCCGCATCGATTGCAGAAGGATGCACAGCCCGGATGAAGCCGAGAGGTCCAGTTCCGCCGCTCATCGGCTACGCGATGGCTGCCGTCGCCGCGTTCGGCATCGCTCTCGCCTTTGCATTCGTGCTCCTGGACTACCCGCTCGAGTGGGGAGAGGGCCGGGTCTTCGACACGGCACGCCTCATCACGGCGGGCGACCCGATCTATTGCGACATCCGTCAGCTCCCCTGCGCGGACCTGACCTACCCTCCCCTCTACTCGCTCTTGGTGGCAGCGCTCGGAAAGCTCTTTGGCCTCACGTTCACGACCGGCCGCGCGGTGAGCTTCGCCGCGCTCCTCTGGGTCCTCTTTTCCCTCCACCGGATCGCGCGCATCTCTTCTGACAAGCTCTCCGCGCTCGTGGCCCCGGCGGTTTTCCTCTTGTTCGTCGAGGCCTGCTTCTACGCGGGGGTCATGCGGCCAGATTTCCTCTCCCTAGCGCTCGTCCTGGCGGCGATGGACCTCGTCCTCCGGCACACCTCGAAACGGAGCGCCGCCCTAGCCGCGCTGCTCGTGCTCACGGGCCTCTTCACCAAGCCCCACGCGCTCGCCTCGGTCTTCGCGATCTGCATCTACCTCGCGGCAACGGATCGCAAGCGCCTCGTCCCCTTCATCGCGGTCGGCGCCGCGGGCGGCACGCTGGTGCTGGTGCTCGCCCAGATGCTGAGCGGCGGCCGATTTCTCGAGCACCACATCGGCTACGTGGTCTATCCTTCCCATACGCTGAACCAGCTCCTCGTCGTGCTCTTCTACGGGGCGCTGCCGTGGGTCCTCTTCATCGGAGTCGCGCTCTATCATTCGCTCCGGGCGCTCCGGCAGCGCCCGGTGGGCTTCGTTCCCATCTACTTCCTCGTCTCCATCGCCTGGGCTCTCGCCACGAGCACCGGCGCCGGCGCGGCACCCAACTACCTTCTCGAGCTCTATGCCGCGACCGCCTTGGCCTCGGCTGGCTTTCTCGGCGAGCTCCGCGCAAAACCCGGGGACCAGGCCGTGCGCCTCGATCGCATGGCCGCGGCAGTGCTCTCGCTCCAGGTGGTCCTCTGCCTGGTCGTCAACCCTTGGCTTGGCCTCGAACGCTATCGGTCCAATGAAAAGATGTGGTCGAGCCGGGCGACGATGGTCCCCCCGCTTCGTTCCGCGCCCGAGCCGATCCTCGTCGAGGAGCTCGGGGTCGCCGGCTATACGGGGCACCGGCTGTTCGTAAACTCCTTCGTCGTCACACGGCTTTCGAACATGAACCAGTGGGACGAGGCCCCGTTCCTTGCGTTCCTCCGCAGGGGAGGGTTCTCGAGGGTCGTGCTCCGCGAAGCGCCCGCAGACCATCCGACCTCGCTTCAGCGCGAGCGCTTCACACCCCGGATGCTCGAGGCCATCGCCACGCACTACCGCGTTTCCTGGTCCGACGGGAACTGGTTCGTCTACGAGCCGCGCGAGGGCGACGAGCGCTGATTCGCCGCTTTGTACCTACCCCGCCGTTGGCCCTGGGCGGTCGGCCGTGCGCCCTTGCTTCTTCAGCAATTGCGATCGAAGCGTCAAGAAGAACGCGTCCTGCGATCGCTGCTGCAACAGCAGAGCCGTCCGCGTCGCCTGTGCGCCGGCTCTGTCGCCGGCCCTCTCCTGCGCGATGCCTGCTCTAGAGTTGGGTTTGACATCACCGACTTCACTGTTCGGGGATGCAACTGAATGCGTCACCCGATGAGCTCGTGCCCGTCACGAAGTCCGGCAGCGGCCCAGATGTGATGGGACAGGCATGCATGCCCTCTTGCTGGGTGCTGGACTGGCCCGGCGATGGATCGAGAATTTCGAGGCCATTGAGAGTCGCAGGACAACAGATCCGGATGCCAGCGCCTAGATGGGCACCTTGCATGTACGCGCCGGCAGGACAACTTCCCAGGCCGTTGCGCGTCAGCGTCGTCGCCGTGCACGACGTCGGTAGCGATCCGTTGTTGACGCGCAGGATGCCGTTGCTGTTGGTCACGCTCCATCCGCCCGTCCCTGCGCTGCAGAGAAATTGGTTGTTCGCCGCGTAGACTCCGACGACGCCGCTCCCTAGCGGACAGCAATGCATGACGGTAGAGCCAGACTGGCACGTCGTCTCCGCATCCCCACCGTAATCGCGACGCACCGCCGGAAATTGTCCAGTGATCAAGTACAGCGCAGAAGCTCCATCCAGCTCATGCGCCATTCCAAAGACATCGACGCGGTGGAGCCGGTTCGCAGCCTGAAATCTGGTCGCATATATATCATATGTTCCAATCTTGCGGCCGTTGTCGTATTGCCCCATATACGCGTTCTGGAGACACGTTACCGATTGCCCACCCAGGCTATCCGTCCCCGCGAACAGCGGATCCGCCGTGCCCCAGGTCACAACGAGCTGCCTTGGAGCGATCAACGCACCGATGTCCGGCGTGTCCAGCAACAAGATGTTTGCCGCGCCGTAATCGGCCTGTCTGGCTGCAAGATTGGTAATGCCAGGAAGGTTCTGACAGATATGAGTGTTGGGATCATTGAGGCATTGCATCGTCATGTAAAGATTTCCGGCCAACGCTCCGCTTACCCGCGTATCCAGCGCCGCCGCCATCATGGACTGCCATGAGCCCAGACTGAGACCGACGGTAAAGAGTCCGCGGCCCGCGTAGTGCTGCAAAACCGTCATGTTTGAGAGCGCATTTCGCATATACACCTGCGGAAGCAGTCCGTAGGGCCAGGAGACGCCGTCGTGGCAAATCCTGGAGTCAATGCATGGCGATGGTTCTTGTGGCATCAACGACTCACCAAAACTTGCGGTGTCTGGAGCGAGCGCCACGATTCCGTGCTCTGCCAGGTAGAGTGCGGCGGCATGGTGCTGATCGTTGTATAGTTTTGCGGTCGCGTCCTTCGCGCTGCTGCTGTGTCCGTGCATCACCAGTGCACCGTCATAGGAAGCGGAAGCGGCCGTAGTGTAACCCGCCGGTAGGAATAGGTAACCGTGCAGGGTGTGATCCGACGTGCCATCGCCGATGCTCGAGGCATACGTGAAAGTGATCCGCGTCACCGTAGCAGCATTACAGGCCGCAACGTTACCCTCTTCATCGACACATGCTGAGGCGGACTCGGTGTATTGGGGAGGAGGGTAAGTCGGCGGAGGCGGACCGGCTTGCGGGAGACCGCTTCCGGTCGGTGGTAGGTTCACGACGTGAGAGAGAAGATTCCGGGTCACGCGTTGCCAAATCCCGGGATCCATCGAGGGAAAGGCATTGATGCCTCGGTAGACCTCAGGATTGATGGTTACCGGAGCATTGTAGGTCTGTAGAGCACTGCTCACGGCATTTCCGTCTGAACAAAGAAAGCTTGGCGCGTATGGCGGAGCATAGGGAGACGTATTCTGCGCAAGACCGGTGACTACCGGGTTTCCGGTCGCGGAGGCAGACAGTGGACAGACATACATCCCGGATTCCGTTGCCGACCACGACCTCAGTCGCTCTGCGCTGCCCAGCTGTTGCAGCGGGGTGTAGCCGAGATCCTGGTTGTAACAGCATGTGAGGATGTCATTGTCTACGTGTACTCCGCGCAGGTAGGTTCCCAGTGGGCAGCCGTGAACGGCCTGCCGGTGCGTCGGGAAGTCGAGGAAGCAATCCTGCGACGGCTCGTTCGCCTTTCTGCAGAGGAAATCATTATGCGACGACACGCCCACACCGCGAACGGCGTAGCCAGGCGCGCAACAGTGCATCCCGAAACACGCGGTCGGGCTGCCTCCGGGGTCGACATATTCGCATGCGTTCCGATTACACGACTGACCACCGGGACAGTCAGTGTTGGTACAACAAGCGTTCGCGTTTACCAATTGCGAACTGCTTGCGCAGTATCGGGTGCCGGGCGGTAATGGATTGCATGCGCCATTCACCGGATAGTATCCTTGATTGCAAGTCACCGTGCAAGAGTTGTATACGCATTGGGCGCTCCCGTTCGCTGGTTGGGTGCAAGTGACCCTGGTTCCTGAACACTGGCCGGTTGATCCGCAAACGTCATTCAGCGTGCACGCGTTGCCGTCGTCACAAGGGGTCCCGGCCGCTGCATATATTGGAATGCATCTGCGCAATTCAGCGTCATATTCATATTGTACGCAGGTGGTATTGGCGGGACATGCCCACACGCCTTGCGCCACGGTGACGGAAATGGAGCAGAAGAATACCGCTATGGGCTTGGATTTCACGGAAAGGCCTCCGGATTTCTGTCCCTGGAAGAAGCGAAGGTGGCGACGGTGCGGCAGCAGGATCGAGATGCGCGGACGATTGCCCTTACGTTTAGAGGGCCCGCATGTCAATCGGCTCGAATCCTGGCTCAAACCGTCGAATTCAGAGCCACGGGCAGCAGATTCCTGAAATGACGCCGCTTTTACGTCTACTCGATCCGGTTTACAGAAAATGTTCAGCGCTACTAGAAATCCGTAACGGAGTTAAGGCGCGCCAGCGGCGACGCGCCGGCGGTAGACGCGCGAGCCTTCGATTTCCGCTACCAGCGCGTAATGCTCGCGCAGATATCGCTCGAGGGCCGGGACCGTGGAAAGCGGAACGCGGTCCCAGTGGTGGATGCCCGCCGGTGAGGTATCAACGAACACCGGCACTGTGTTGGTCTCGAGATCCCGCAGCGTGAGGGCGACGTCCTGGTCCGAGCGAAAGGGAGCTAGATCGACGTCGCCGCGCAGGTGTCCGGGATCGAAGTTACCGACGTGAACCGAAGTCGTCACGTAGCGCGTTCCTGGCAGCCTGCCGGCGAGATAGTAGATCGGTGAGTAATGACCCCAGATGAACACGCGTTCGTCCGGCGCTGTATTCCGCGCGAGCCATCCAGCCAGGGCGCGGGCGCGGGGCTCCTGTTCCGGGTAGCCGCCGGCGATTCCGCGCGCGAAGGAGAACACGAGGAGAACTAGGGCTGGTAGCGCGCATGCGGTGGCAAACAATGCGCGACGCAGGCGTGAGAAAGCCGGCCACGATTGGACCAGGGCGGCGGCTTGTGGCGAGGCGAGCAGCGCCAGCGGCGGGACGAACTGCAAGAAGTAGTGCTCGTAGAAGCGTCCTCCCATGCTCACGACAATCCAGCTGAGCCAGAGCGCGAGCACCACGCCCGTACGCGCCGGACCGCGGACGATGGGTCGGAAGGTCTCCCGCGTAGCCAGTACCCAGGGAACGACCGCGCTGCCGACGCACAGCGGAAGTGCCTGCGCGGCACGAAGGAGTGTGTCATATGACGTGCCGCCCGGAGCGTAGCGGAGGTTGCGGGTAACCACCCAATCCCAGAATTCCGAGAGCGCGCCGAGATGGGCGAAAATGCCCAGCGTGGCAATCCACGGCAAGGCGAACCCAGAGGTGACCGCGATGGGTCCAAGCAACCGCCGGACGTCCCTTTGCCGGAACGCGTGCCAGCAGAGCGCCAGGCAAAACGCGGCGACCAGGATCCCGGCCTGCTGCCGAATCAGCGACGCGCCGCCGATGCAAAGACCGGCGAGCAGCTGATCGCGGATTCCCCCACCCGTTTCCGCCCGGACATAGAAGTAGAGCGCCCCAGCCGCGGGCAAGGCCATGAGCAGCTCGGTGGACACCGACGGCACCTCGCAGAGCGAGGCGAGCAGCGCAAGCCAAGGTGCGCACGCCGCGGCCACCTCGTTCCCTGTCAGCCGCCGCGCAGCCCGCCCGAGCACGAAGCAGGTGGCGAGCACCCAGAAGATGCCGAGCACATGGACCGGTGTGATGGACAGACCGCCGAACAGGGCCCCGGAGAGGAAGGGAACGTAGGCGAGCGGCGGCTTGATGTCGACGATCTCGGTAAATGGTACCGCTCCCTGAAGCATGCGCTTCGCGATCAGCGTGAAATCGGATTCATCGATGTTCAGGATACCGAAGACGAATCCAGCGCTGCGTAAAACGGCGATCGCGGCAAGCAACGCAGCCACTGACTGGAGCCACCGGACACTGCGGTGCGGGCGAGGCAGCTCAATTCCGTGGACTGCGTCCCCGACTTCGTGGGCCATTCGTGGCAAGAAGCCGGCCTCAGGCGGCGTCCCGGCGCGCGTTTGGGCGGTCGAGCTGTCGAGGCCCGTGTTCCAGCGGCACCGACGCGCGGCGAGCGTGCTGCGCCAGAGCGAAATGGATACGGATCAGTTCGATGCCAAGGCGTGGAAACTGCACGAACCGCAGTTTCGAATCCGGAATGTCCGACCAGGTGCGAAGCGGCATCTCCAGCAAATCGGCGGCCTTCAAGCCGGGAATCCCTCGAGCCCCGGCGAGGAGCCGGCCGATCAGCTCGACGTCGAATGCCCAGCGGGCATGGAATGGCTCGTCGAGCGCTGCAGCGAGCAGACTCGAGGCGCAGAACGCCTTGGCGCCGCATTGGGTATCGTAGACGCGCAGATCGAGGATCAGCGATGCAGCCGTGGCGAAGACGCGGCCGAGGTAGTGTCGGAAAGCGTGGCGCTCGATGTTGGTGCCGAGGAGCGCGACGCGCGCTGCAAACGCCGCTTGCGCGTGGGAGGCGCGAAGGGTGGCGACGAGGCGGACCATCTCCTGCGCCGGCGTCGCCAGGTCGGCGTCGAGGAACCCGACGTTCTGTGCGCCCATCCGCATTCCCGCGAGAAGCCCCTGCCGGACGGCCTCCGCCTTTCCCTGGTTTCGGGGCAAATCGAGGCGCAGGGCGTGAGGACCGAGTTCCGCGCAGATCGCCTCGAGGACCTCGCGGGTATCATCTTTCGAGCCGTCGTCCACGAACAGCAGTCGGGTATTCGCGTCCTCCATCAGGATGCGAAATCCATCCGCGCGCAGACGCCGTCCCTCGTTGAAGCAAGGCACGACAACGACAAGCTCGACCATCTCTACCTCCGAGACGCGTGTACCATGTCCTCGCGCGTCGCACGACAATCCGCTCATTGACCGCCGCCCTGCCCTGCCGCTCACAGCGCTTCCGGCATCTGGTTTGCTTCGGGGTCCGCGGCGACGGACCTCTCGCGCACATCCTGAACGAGACTCCACATGCGGCTCGCGGCCCAGATGTTCCCGATGACGGTAGTGAAAGGATCGAGGGGCGCTGCCCATTGCACCACCGTGACGATCATGAACTGCGCGATGAAGCGGCGCCAGCGAGCGTCGGGCTCAATGATCAGGAAGGGCCCTATCCAGAGCACGTACCAGGGCTGGAACCAAGGTACGGTGAGAAAGATGGCGAGCAGCAGCAGCAGATACCCGCGCGCCAACCCGACAAGCGACCGCGCCTGCACCGCCGTCCAGGAGAACAGGGCTGCCCAGAGCAGGATCGAGCCTGTCGAAATGAGCCGATAAGCGATCGCCGAGGCCGCCGGCATGCCACAGTATTCGAACAGCAGGCAGACCATGTCGGCAAAGGAATGGGCGTGCCGCGACGTGTTTCCCCCCAGGAGCGGAATCAACGCGTGCAAGCTTATGGATGGCCACTCGGTTGCAAGCGCCGCCCCGAGGACGAGGCTCGAAAGAAGCGCCAACACCGCCGCTCGGCGCCGGGAGGAACGGCCGATCAGCACGATGTACAGCGCAAGAAGTGGCGCCAAGGCGCACTTGACCACGACCCCGGCAGCCAGTGTCATCGCTCCTAGCGCGTCGCGCCCATTCATCGCCGCCGCCAGGAAAGCGATCAGCAAGAAGAACAGCAATCCATCATTGTGCCCCTGACCCTGGATCTCCCAGGCGACGAGGGGGCCGAAGGCCAGATAGACGAACGTCTCCGCCGCCGCTGCGGATCGTCGAGCCGCCAGTTGACGTGCAGCTATCGAGAGGGCTCCCAGGACCGCCACGAGCATCACGGTCTTGAACGCCCAGAAGGAGCCCCACATCGGCGAGCCCGCTTTCGCGCCGATCCAATCGGCGGCCGCCGCGAGGGAATGGAATAGCGGGCCGTACGGACTCGATTCGTGGACCCACACTTCGGCCTGGACCGGCTCCAGAAGCGCGGAACGACCCAATGCGGCAGGGGTGCTGGTATTGGGACTCAAGCCCGCGAGCCTCAGCGCTCCGAGGCAGAGATAGACGAACACGTCGGTCGAGGTCAGCGCGAGCGCGAAAAACCCGAACACCTGCACGGCCAGCGCCCAGGACCAGAGCACGCGCCAGGAGAGGCGGTGGGCGCGCGGAGCAAGGCGCAGCGTACACAGGCCTGCCAGGATCAGCCCAGCCCCGGACACGGCGCTCGCGAGCAGGAACGGGGTGCTGTGGGTGTCGATCCGCGGCGTATGCACGAAAGCGTAGCGCAACCAAGACCCAGCGGCCGCGAGCGCCATGCCGCCCGCGCAGCCAGCAGCCAGCTGGTGCTCCGCCGGGACGGGCCCGCGGGAGCGAGAACCGCCGCCGAGGATCATCAGGGGAGTAGGGTCCAGTTCAGAGCGATGCGTAGCGGCACTCCTCGAGGGCTACGGCCCCGCCTGGGGCGCTCCCCCGACCTGCATCCGCGCGGATCGGGCTCTCGCAAGAGTCGGCTACCGCCGCTGAAAGAGCGAACTCGCAATTCATGGATCACAGCCATCGTAGCACGCAGCTTCAGCGTGTCGTTCGAAATCCGGCGTTTGGTGCGCGGTTGTGATAGTCAGCGTCGAGTGAACGCTCCTCCCCTGCGGCGCGGAGTGGTCGCGGCGCTGACCAGGGCGGGCCTCGACCGGCCCATTCCGGTCTTGCTGGTTTCCGCCCTCGTGGTGGCCGTGTGCGTGAAGCTGGCCTCGGGTCTGGAAATACGCTCCAGCTTCCAGGAACTGCTGCCTGAGGACGTCCCCTCGGTGCGAGAGATCAAGAACCTGATCCAGCGGGTCGGCGGCGACGGAACGGTGCTGGTGGTGGTGGAGTCGCTCGACGGACCCTCCGGCCTTCCCCGCGCAGAGGCGCTCGCTCCAGCCCTCGCCCGCGAATTCAACGGGATGGGTCCCGACCAGATCCGAAGCGTGCAATGGAACATGGCCCCGATCCGCGCCTGGTACGAGACCCACTGGCCCCTGTTCGTTCCGCTGGACGATCTGCGCCAGGCGCGCGACGCCGTGCGCGACGAGATCCGCCGGCGGACTTTGGCGTCCAACCCGCTGGCGGTTTCGCTCGACGACGAGGAGGCGACCGCCGCGCCGGCAACGCTTCCGGAAGCGGCGGACTTCCTCGATCCGAAAAAGCCCCTGCCGCGCGAACGCGTCGCCGAGCGCTTCGCCCGCTACGTCGACGGATTCATGGTCTCGCCCGATCATCGTTCGTTGACGCTGATCGTGCGCCCGGCCGGCACCAGCCTGGGAGTGAGCGAAGCGCGTGCGCTGATCGACCGGATGCAGTCGGTGGTGGATCGCCACAAGCCCGAGCTCGAGCGCGACCACTTGCGGGTCGGGTTCGGCGGCACGTTCCCGCTCTTCATCGCCGAATACGAGGCGATCATCAACGACGTCGCGAGCACCGCTCTGATCTGCGTCTCGCTGGTCCTGCTCTCGATCCTCCTTTTCTTCAAGGACATCCGGTCGGTGACCTCGCTGGGGCTGGCCGTCCTGATGGCCGTGGGCGTCACCTTCGGGGTCACCCGCCTGGTGATCGGCTACCTGAACACGCAGACGGCCTTCCTCGGCGCCATCGTGGTGGGCAACGGCATCAACTACGGGCTCATCTATCTCGCGCGTCTGAAACAGCTTCGCTGGCAGGGCATGAGCCTGCGCGAAGCCTGCCTGCAGAGCGCCGAGACCACTGCGCGCGCCACCCTGCTCGCCTCCGCGGCCACCAGCGTCTCCTTCGGCGTGCTCGTGGTCGCGGCCAACCGCGGGTTCCGCCACTTCGGGTTCATCGGCGGGATCGGCATGCTGCTCTGCTGGCTCTGCACCTTCCTGCTGGTGCCTGCGCTGCTCACCTTCTACGAGAAGCTGCGCGGCCCGCCCAAGGTGCGGCCGAATACCACGCAGGAGACGCTGCGCCCCGTGGTCGCGCGTATGCTCGAGTACCGCCGGCCGATCATCGCCGCCTTCGCGGTGCTGACGGTGATCTCCGCAGTGCTCTTCATCCGGCAGATCCCCGACGCGATGGAGCGCAACCTCGACAACCTGACGAACGACCTCAAGGGTCACGACCAGCTCAAGGCCGATCACGATCGCGCCAACTCGGCGCTCGGCCGGTCCATCTCCGGCGCGATCGCGTTGGTCGACTCGTGGCCGGAGGCGGACCAGTTCTGCGGCGTGATCCGGGAGCGGATGAAGCAGGCGCCCTACGACCAGCTGATCGACTCCTGCGACACGCTCTCCTCGGTGGTGCCGCGCGATCAGGACGAGAAGCTGAAGGTGATCCGCGAGATCGTCGCCGAGCTGCCCGACCGCCTCGTCCGCCGGCTCGACCCCGCGCAGCAGCAGCGCGTGCGGCAGGTCCGCGAGCAGCTGGCGGCGCAGAAGCCGGTGACGGTCGAGCAGGCGGATCCGGTGCTGGTCGATCGCTTCCGCGAGCGCGACGGGACCGTCGGCCGGCTGGCGGTGGTGACGGCGAAACCGCTGGCGAAGCTCGAGCTGGCGCAGAACCTGGAGGACTTCGTCCGCGGCGTCCGCGGCGTGCAGATCGGCGGCAAGACCTACGACGCGACCGGCGAGAACGTGATCTTCGCCGACCTGCTCACCAACATCGATCGCGAGGGCCCTCGCACCACTTTCCTCTCCTTCGCGGGCGTCTGCTTGCTGGTGCTCCTCTTCTTCCGCCGCCTGCGGACCGCCGCCGAGGTGATGGGCTCCCTCTTCATCGGCGTGGTCTTGATGTGCGGGATCGCCGCGGCGGTGGACTTGAAGATCAATTTCTTCAACTTCATCGTCTACCCGATCACCTTCGGGATCGCCGTGGACTACGGAGCGAACATCGCCGCCCGCAACCGCGAGCGGCAGGGAGACGTGATCGGTTCGCTGGCGGAAGTGGGCCCGGCGGTGACGCTCTGTTCCTGGACGTCGATCATCGGGTACGGATCGCTGCTCTTCTCGCTGAACCGGGCGCTGCGCAGCTTCGGCTGGTACGCGATGGCGGGCGAGGTGACCACCATCATCACCGCCATCGTCCTGCTGCCGTCGCTGCTCGCCGCGGCGCGTTCGAAGGAACGCGCGGGAGAACCCGGGTTTCCCGGGCGCTCCGCCGCCGGCGCACGTCCTGATACACTGAAGGGGTGACGCGGCCTTCCCGACCTTTCGTCGCGCTGCTCCTGCTCGCGACCGTACTCTTGCTCTACGTCGCCTATCCGTTCCGGACCCCACTCTTCCTCGCGGTGGTGATCGCGGCGGTGCTGCACGATCCCCTCGAGCGCCTGACCATCGCGCTTCGCGGGCGGCGCACCATCGCCAGCGCGCTGATCACCCTCGCTGTCTTCGTCCTCATCGTGGCGCCGTTCGCGGCGCTGGTCGGATTCGTGACCCGCGAGTCGGCGGCGGGACTCGCCTACCTGCGCGAGACGCTCGGGGTGAGCTCGGTGTCCGAGCTGCGGGGCATCGAGCTGCCCGTGGCGCTGCAGCGCGTCCTGGAGGTGCTGCACCTCGATCGCGAACAGGTGTTCGATGCCGTTTCCAGGTTGGTGGAGATCGTCCAGGGGGCGCTGCCCGAGATCGTCGCCTCCGGCAGCCGGGCCGTCCTGGCGACCGCGATCATGCTCATCGCGCTCTATTTCCTCCTGCTCGACGGCTCCCGCGTCGTCCAGTGGGCATGGCGCGTGTCGCCGCTCGACGCGCGGCAGACGCAGGAGCTGACGGCGGAGATGCGCCGGGTCACGCGCGCCACGGTGATCGGGATCCTCGCCACCGCGGTCTTCCAAGGCGTTGCCGCCGGCGCCGGGTACCTCTTCGCCGGCATCCCTCATGCCGCGTTCTTCGGCCTGCTCACGGCCACGGTTTCGTTCGTACCCGGCGTGGGCACCAGCCTGGTGTGGGCGCCTGCGTCCGTCTCCCTCTGGGTGGGCGGCCGCCCCATCGCCGCCGTCGCGCTGGCGCTGTTCTGCCTCGTGGTCGTGGTCGGCGCGGAGCAGGTCGGCAAACCGCTGCTGATGCGCGGCCAGGTGCAGATGCACACCGGGCTCATCTTTCTCTCCCTGCTCGGCGGCCTGGCGATGTTCGGTCTTCTCGGCGTCCTGCTCGGACCGCTGATCGTCGCCTTCTTCCTGGCCATGATGCGCATCTACGAGCGCGATTTCCGCGCCTCGGACGCGCCGCCCATCGCTTCCGACCGCGCCGCGTGACATGCCGCCGCCACTGCGCGGCTCACGTCGTACAACATGGCGCCGCGGTCCGTCACCGGCATCTCCGATGCCGGCATGCGGCTGCGCTGGAGCAACCGGTTGTAGCCGAGCTCCGCCAACGGCCGCAGATGGAAGACGTCGTAGAGGTTGTACTCGACGAGCCGCCGCAGCGCCGCCGGGTCGCCCTGGACCTGCGCGCGCCAGAGCTCCACCGCGTCCGCGCCGGAAAGCACGGCGAGATGTGGCGGCCGGAAGAATCCGGCGCTCGCCTCGACCTCTTTCAAGCCGCCCTTCTGGCGGAGCCGCCGGTACACGTGGCAGAGGTCGACGTGCACGGCCGGCGGCTCCCAGAGGGGCAGCACCCGCCGCAGGATGGGAAGATCGAAGGCGGTGCCGTTGAAAGTGACCAGCGCGCGCCAGCCGCGCGACCGCTCGCGAAACCCGAGCAGGTCCTCGCGGAAGCTGGCCAGCCCGTCGCGATCGAGCACCCCGGCCACGGTGACCTTCTCTCCGGCCGCTTCGATGTCGAGGAAGGCGGCATCGTCGATGACTTGCGGAAGAAGACGCCAGTGCTCGGTCTGGGGAAGAGCGCGGGCGAAGAAGTCCAGATCGCCCTCCGCCAGCTTCCGCACCGAGGTCGCGACGCCTTCGCGCAGCTTGCCATCCAGGCGCGGCGAGAGCACCTCACCGGTCTGCGGCAGCTCCGCCCAGCTCCGCACGCCGGAGAACCAGAGCTGCCGTTCGCGCAGCGGCCCGATCCCCGCGATGTGCCGGAACGACGCGGTGATCACGACAGCTCCTCTTCCGCCAGCCGGACGAGGATGGGAACGTCGGCCTCGCAGAACGGCAGCCCGGGGAGGTCGCGCCGGGAGACCCAGCGGATCCGTTCGCAGGCGATCGGCCTCGGTTCCTCGCCGGCGTGGAGTCTGCACCGATAGAGCGCGAGCTCGACCTGGAGGTCGGGATAGATGTGCTCGACGCGGGCGTACTCCTCGCCGATCGATGCACGCACGCCCAGCTCCTCCCGCAGCTCGCGCGCGAGGGCCGCCCGCTCGCCCTCGGCAGGCTCCACCTTCCCGCCGGGGAATTCCCAGAGCGAGGCGCGCTCGCCCTTGGGCCGGCGAAGGGACACCAGCACCTTGCCATCGCGCTCGATCACCGCCGCGACCACCAGAACGCGGCGGAGCCCCGTCATGGCAGAAGACCGAGCGAGAACAACGTCCCCCCGTTGGAGAGGACATACGCGATGCCGGGCAGCGCGTAGACCGGCTGGGAGAACCCGGTGCCCGGGTCGAAGGCTCCGCGCGCCACACCCGTCTGCAGATCCACGCCCAGCAGCGCACCGCGGTCCTGGGCGACGATGATCAGGCCGCTCATCGCGACCGGTTGCGTCGGGTAGCGGTCCTTGCCGAGCTGGAGCGTCCAGAGCTTCACGCCCGTGGACCGGTCGAGCGCCACGAGCTCTCCGCGCCCTCCCCCGACGATGCGGGCGCCCTCGACTACGACGTGGTTCGCGCCCGCGAGCGGATACGTCCAGGCCGGGTTCCCGGTAGCCGCGTCGAGCGCCACGATGCCAGCCTTCGCGCTGGCCGCATAGACGCGGGTATCGCTCTCCGGGGCGTCGATCCAGTCGACGTCGAGGTAGTCGCCGGTCCCGCTCACCTGCCGCGTCCAGTTCGCCACGCCGTTTTCCGGCTGCAGCGCCGCGACCACTCCGTCGGCGAAGGCGGCGAAGAGGGTGCCGTGGGCAATTTTTGGCTGCGCGTCGCCCCGGATGGTGAATCCGCCCGGCGAATCCCGGTGGAACTTCCATACCCGCTTCCCGTCCTTCAGGTCGAGCGCGGTGACGGACTGCTCGCTCGACATGACGAAGAGGCGTCCTTCCGACGCCGTGGGCGCCGTGGTCAGCTCTTCGTGGATGTCGGCGCGCCAGCGCAGCGCGCCGGTGAAGCGGTTGAGCGCGTACACCACCCCGTCGCCGCCCGCGACGTACAACGTCTCCCCTTCGATCGCGGGAGAGGCCAGCACGGCGCCGTCGGTCTGGAAGATCCAGGCCGTCCTGCCGCGGAAGCGGCAGCGCACCTTGCCGTCGCGCGTTCCCACGTAGAGCCGGGTCTGGGCGCTATCGAGCACCGGCGTCGCCGTCTCCGTGGGAGAGAAAGGCAGCTTTCCCTGCGGGACGATGTGCTGCATCTCGCCCACGAAGAATGGCGGATCGTGCAGGCCCGGCCGGCGCGATGGCCGCGGGCCATGCTCGAGGGGCATCCAGGAAAAGGCGAGCAACGCGAGCAGGATCACTTCTGTTTCTTCCCTTGCGGCTTCTTGCCCGGCGCCTCCTTCGGCTCCGGTTTCGCAGCGGGCGCCTTCGCCTGTCCAGGGGCCACGGGCGGAAGCGACGCCAGTTCCAGCCGCTCGTTCGCCTCGCGCACGACGTCGAGGTCCTTGGGATGTTCCTTCGCCACCCGCTCGAGCTGCTGCCTCGCATCGGGCTTGCCCTGGACCAGGGCGAGGCGGGCCAGCTGGTAGTCGGCGCGCGCGGGCAGCTCCAGATCGCGCAGTTTCTCGAACGCCGCTTTCGCCTCGTCGAGACGATTCTGCGCCTCGAGCGCATATCCGAGCGACTCTTGCGCGAACGGGCGCAGCGGATGGCCCTTCGCCGCGCTGGCGAGGAACTCCTCCAGGTCTTTCTGGGCCCCGGCCGCGTCCGCGCCCTTGAGCTTGTGAAAGCCGATCTCGGCGAGGGCGGTCTGCGCCGCGGTCGTGCTGCGGTGGTCAGCGCGCACCTTCTCGAGCGCGGCGATCACCGCCTTCTCCCGCTCCTCCTTGCTCGCGAACGTTTCCTGGCCTGGCCGGGCGGATCCTTCCGAGGAGATCGGCCGCGACTGAAGCTCGATCGCCTCCGCCAGCTCGGCGCCGGCTTTCGCTTCGCGGGATCCTTGCCAGGCACTGAAGCCCCAGCCGACGAGAGCGATCGCGATCAGCGCGCCCCCGACCCCCACGACCAGGCCGCGGTTCGCGACCATCCAGTTCATGGCGCGTCCGGCGACGACCTGGAACTCGTCCGGTCGCTTCAGCTGCTTGCGATCGATCCGCTCGGCCACCGACAGCCTCCTGCAGGACGCGCCTTTCTCGCGGAACTCCCCGGCGAAGTCAATCGCCGTGTAAGCTGGCGAGGTGCGCGTCCTCGCCGCGCTTCTGCTCGCATTCCCGGCCACCGCGGCGCCGCTCCAGCCAGGGGCTCCTCATCTGCAGCTGCGCCTCGAAGGGCTCTTCGGCCAGCCTACGACGCAACTCGGGGCCCGCGGCGGCGCCGCCCTGGGCGCCGGCTGGCGGATGACGGATCAGCTCTGGCTGATCGCCGACGCCGGGCAGCGGGCCGCCCCCGGCGGCGGCATCGGGTCGCTCGCCTTCGGGATCCAGGCGACGCTGGACGCAACGCCCATCTCTCCCTATGTGGAGGTCGCCATGGTCGATCTCTCCAATCGCAGGGCGCTCGGTTACTCGCTGGCCACGCGCACCGCGCTCGGCGCCGACTGGATGTTCTCGCGCGCTGCCGGCATCGGCGTGGTGGTGCGGACGTACACCGCGCTCGATCCGGAGAACGACAATCCCACCCTGGCGGGCCTGGAAGCGGCGTTCCGGCTCGTCCTCACCCCGGGAGCGCTGTGATGCGCGCTGTTCGCTGCGAGCGGCAGGGGCCGCCGGAAGAGATGAAGCTGGTCGAGCTGCCCGACCCGGTGCCAGCCGCGGGCGAGGCGGTGGTGCGGCTGTACGCGTGCGGGCTCAATCGCCGCGACGTCTGGATCCGGCAGGGGCTCTACGCGCGCATCCGGCTCCCATGCGTCCTCGGGTCTGACGGCGCCGGCGTGGTCGAGTCGGTCGGGCCCGGAGTGGACGCGAGTCTGATCGGCAAGCGCGTCGTGCTCATCCCTTGCGAGAACTGGGGGCCGGACCCCGCCGTCCAGGGGAAGGACTTCCTCATCCTCGGCATGCCGCGACAGGGAACGATGGCCGAGAAGATCGCCATTCCCGCGTCGATGGTCGTGGAGCTTCCGGAGAGCATCTCGTTCGAGGAAGCCGCGGCGCTGCCGGTGGCGGGGCTCACGGCGTACCGCTCGCTGGTCACCCGCGGTGGGCTGAAGCGCGGCGAGCACGTGCTCGTCACCGGGATCGGCGGCGGCGTGGCGACCCTCGCCCTGCTCTTCGCCAAGGCGCTCGGCGCAGAAGTGTCGGTGACGTCCGGAAACGACGAGAAGCTGGCGAAAGCTCGGGAGCTGGGCGCGATCGCGGCCGCCAACTACAAGGCCAAGGCGTGGGAAAAGGATCTCGTCGCCCAGGCGGGTCGGCCGCCTTCGCTGGCGATCGACGGCGCCGGCGGCGACGGGTTGAACAACCTGATCGCGGCCCTCGCGCCGGCCGGACGCATCGTCATGTACGGCGCCACCCGGTTCTCGCCCGGCAAGCTCGACATGCCGAGGATCTTCTTCAAGCAGATCGACCTGCGCGGAACCACCATGGGCACAGACGACGAATTCCGCGCGATGGTGAAGCTGGTCGCCGATCACCGCATCAAGCCGGTGATCGATCGCACCTTCCCGCTCTCGCATGCGGTCGAGGCGATCCAGCTGCTCGAGCAGTCGGAGCAGATGGGGAAGATCGTCCTCGACTGCAGGAAGTGAGGAGCTCTACAGCCCTCGCAGCGATGCGCGGGCGAGGCCCAGCGCCAGGCCGAAGCGGGCGTCCGGAGATTCGATCCAGCGCTCCGGCGTGAAGCCGGCGGCATCGATCAGCCGCAGGACTTCCTCGCGGCTGAAGCGGCGCGAGATCTCGGTGCGGATGCCTTCGCCGCGGGCGAGCTTGAGGGTGCCAGCGAGGCGCCCGAGCTGCACCTCGATCGCCTCTCGCGCCACCAGCCACATCTCGATGCGCCGCTTCTCGACGATGTACGGCGCGTAATGATCGAACTTCTCCGGATCGAAATTGCTGCGCGCGAACGAGTTGACGTTGAGGAGGAGGTTCCGGTTGAACGCCGCGGTGACGCCGGCGGCGTCGTTGTAGGCGAGATGGATGGCAGCCGGATCGGTGATCAGGTTGGCCCCGAGGAGCAGCAGGTCGTCGGGCTCCATGTGTTCGCGCACGCGGGAGAGCAGCTTGATGGCCTGTTCGTCCTCGTCGTTGCCGATGGTGCCCCCGAGGAACAGCACCAGACGGCGGCCTCCGGCGGGCTTCGGCGGAAGCTGCAGGTCGCCCGTGTAGTCGGCGAGCACCTGCTCGACCGGGATCTCGGGCCGCGCCGCCTCGAGGATCTCCTGCGTGCGCCGCAGCGCGTGCGCGCTGATGTCGATGGCGACGTACCTGGGCCGGCCCCCCGCCGCGAGCGCGGCATCGAGCAACGAGACCGTCTTGGAGGCAGCGCCGCTTCCGAGCTCGACCACGTCGGTGAGCTTGCGGCCACCCGCCGACTCGACGATGGCGCTTGCTCGCACCTCGAGCAGCGCCCGCTCCGTCCGCGTGGGAAAGTACTCGGGCAGGCGCGTGATCTGCTCGAAGAGCGCGCTGCCCGCGTCGTCGTAGAAGTACTTGCAGGGGATCTCCCGTGGGTTGCGCAGCAGCGCGTCGCGCAGCTCGCGCAATGCCCTGCTCCCGGAGTCGAGCCTGACCAGCCTCGCCGTCCGCGGCGACTGCGGCCTGGGGAGCAAGGCGCGTCGCACGCGCCGGGCCGGCGATCTCCGTTCCATCACATTCCCCCCGCGCAGCGCAGCCCGCTGGGAATCTCGCGGACGCCCGCCTCGTACCAGTTGCGCAGGCTCGGGCGCAACAGCTCGGGCGAGGTGGCCCACGAGCCGCCCCGCAGCACGCGATGGGTGCCGAACCAGGGAACCGAGTACCCCTCGTACGGATAGGGGCGGAATCCGGGGTACGGCAGGAACCAGCTGGAAGTCCATTCCCACACACCGGCAGGCTCGACGCGCGCCGCCTCGAGCTCGTGCTCGGTAGGAAGCCGTGCGCCGCGCCAGCGCGCGTAGGCATCGGCCTCGTACCAGGAGAGGCAGGTCACCGGCGCGTCGCGCTGCTGCTCCGGAAGACCGAGCGGCGCGCGCATGTCGTGGCGCTTGCGCCACAGCCAACCCTCCGAGGTCCAGTGCCGCGCCTCCCGATAACCTCCGTCCTGGACGAACGCGGCGAACTCGCCCGCCGTCACCGGCGTGCGATCGAGCCAGTACGGCTGCAGCTCGATCTCGTGCGGTGGCCGCTCGTTGTCGTAGGCGCGGGCGGCGTCCGGCGAGCCGACGCGGACGCGGCCACCCGGGAGCTCGAGGCGATCGGCGGGCCGGACGTGGAGGACCGGCGGCATGCGATGCAGCCGTTTCTCGCACAGGGCGGCGATCACCTGGACGTGCTCCGCGTGCTGCAACTCGTGCTGCGCGACGTTCTGCACGAGGAACGTCTCCGGCAGCCCGAAGATACCGGGGATGCGACCGGCGCGCAGCCCGCCGCAGACGCGCTCGAGCACGTCGTCGAGCCACGCCCGCAGCTCGCAGGGGTCGGGCAGCTTCAGCCTCGAGGTCTTCGCGGACGCGGTGGGGTCGAACAGGGGCCCGTATTGCTGGGGCTCGCCGGGAAGCAGCCATCGCTCCTGCATGGAGGCCACGTGACCGAGATGCCAACCGATGGGGCTATACGTCGGGCTCGGTTGCTCGGCCCAGAGCTGCTCGGGAACGGGATCGACCGCGCGCTGCAGGAAACGCCGCGCAGACTCGAGCTCGGAGATGAACAGGTCCGATGCCGCCGCGCGCGCCTTCATCGCAGCGCCTCGAGCCGCAGATCCTGGCCGGCGCGGGCGACTGCCACCTGCCCGGCGGGAACGTCCTTCCATCGCTGTCCGTCGAGCGGCTCCGACGCGAGGCACACGCCTTCTTTGAAGGGCGCCCAGTACAACGTGGCGGGACGAAACCCTCGCGCCCAGCGCACGCCGACGAGCTGTTCTCCGTCGCCGAGCAGCAGGGTGGCGACCGCCGTGCGCTCGAGGCTTTCGCAGATCGCCTCGAGCCGCCCGATGGCGTGGCGCACCGCTTCGACGAGCGACCCACCCGCGTCGAGGACCATCGCGAAGATATGTTCGGAGTCGCTGCTGCCCTCAATCGATTCGTACGCCTCGGCTCCGAGCCCTTCACGGATGGCGCGCTGCGCTCCATGGCGGAAGTCGGTGACGAAACCGTTGTGCGTGAATGCGACCCGCCCGCGGGCAAAGGGCTGCACGTTCGCGAGCTCGAACCCGATGGCCGGCGTCGCCGAACGCACGGCCCCGATCAGCGAGCGAACGGCCAGGCGTTCGCCCATCCAACCAAGGTTCGGGTCTGCCCAGATCGGCGCCGCAGTGCGGTAGAGCGCGGGATCCGGCTTTCCGTCGTCCAGCCACAGCGCCGCCCCGAATCCGTCGGCATTTACGGTCCCGCTCTGCATCTCGCGCGGCCGATAGCTTTGTACGAGCAGCGAGTGCGGCGGCGCGGAGACAATCTCCCCCACCCGGAGCGCCTGCCCCACGTAGCCCGCCATGCGGCACATTCGGGTACAGGCTGCCTCCTGGCGTTCTTCCTTGCAAGCGATCGTGCCGGCGCGTGGTGGTGTTCACTACTCATCAACTCGAGGCGGTGCAGGCCGGGAATGCTCCCGCACCGCCTTCGATCCTGGGAGGGGGGGCTTCCCAGGTCCTGGGAGCAATCTAGCCGCCGTCGTGCTCGCCGTGATCATCCCCGGCGTCTTCGTGCTCGCCATCGTCGGTCCCGCCGTCCCGCGCCTCGTCTTCCTCGCCGTCCTCGTTGTCATCCTCGAAGGCGCTGAACGAGCTGCGGATGTTCGCCAGGATCGCGTCGCGCGCCTTGGGGTCGAGCGGGCTCAGCCGCGAGCCGTCCGCAGCCGTGAACCACTTCGACGCGTCGATGTTCAGGGTGATGTTGCTCGTCGAGCCGCTGAGCTGGAAGCGGGCCTCGTACTCCAGCTCGGCCTCCAGCGCGGACGCGAACGTAAAGGGTGTCGTGTCGACGGTGCCTTCGATCAAGACGGAGGCGCTTTGGTCCACGAGCGGCTGGAAATCGGTCGACGGAGCGGATTGGAGGGTATGGATGTCGACCTTCAGCTTGTCGTACGTACCCGCGGGGACGTTCTCAGTGACGAGCTTGACCAGTTTGCCGCCCAGGTCGGTGGTGTCGCTGACGTCGAGCAGAAGCGGACCTTCGGAAACCTTCGTCTCGGTCTTGTCGTCTTCCCGCTCGAGGCGCAGATGCCGGATGACGATGCGCACGCCCGTCACGTTGATGCCGCTTGCCACCTCGGCAGCGCCGTTCGCCGTCGGCAGCGCTTGTCCGTTCGCGGCGGCCAGTCGCGCGCTTAGGGTGACGGAATCGTTCCCGCGAGTGCATGCCGCCGCCGCGAGGGCAGCGAGCATCAAGAGCTTCTTCATCGTTGTGTCCTCCGCAGCGAGGGACACCACGACCGGATTCCGCGGGACAGAAAAGTTTCCGGGCTCAGCGGCCCGACAC
>Ga0209236_1000533_pt1 | contig 22231 bp, 16 predicted proteins | sample GraSoi013_1_40cm_FD_185819 | JGI IMG/M metagenome (GOLD analysis project Ga0209236, IMG submission 185819) | Grasslands soil microbial communities from the Angelo Coastal Reserve, California, USA - Sample 09_27_2013_1_40cm (SPAdes) (version 2) | ecosystem: Environmental > Terrestrial > Soil >... | reverse complement strand
AGCCCTGAGGCTCGTCCACCGCCACGTACGGGATGTTGTTGTCCTTCAGGAACATGACTGTTCGCTCGGCATTCTTCTCGTTGAGCCAGCTGCCGTGGCGGAACTCGACCGCGATCGGGAGGCCGAGCCGCTCGCGCGTCTCGATGATCAGGTCTCGCGCCTCGTTCGACGGGAAGACCCATTTGGGGAACTGGACGAATATCGCGCCAAGCTTGTTCGCTTCCGTGAGCGGCTCAAGGGCTTCTCGGAACTGCTTGTAAATCGCATCGAGAAGTTCGGCCGGCATGTCCTTCCGATATATGCGCTTCTTGTCGGCCAGCTCTTTGGGCAGCTGCTCCCGGATTGCTTTCGGGAGCCGTGCCACCTCGGTGGGCTGCCCGGTCATGATCGCGTGCGCCTTGATGTCGAAAACGAAATCCTTGGGGGTGCGCTCGGTCCAAGCCTCCGTCATCCGCTTGTAGGGCAACGCGTAATAGGTTGCGTCGACCTCGACCACCGGGAATTGACTGGCGTAAAAGCGCAGCCGTTCCTCTGCGGTGTCGGCACCCGTCGGATAGAAGACGCCCAGGGCCGTCATCGTGGGATCTGTCCAGCTGGCCGTTCCGACGCGGACCTTGCCGCGGCCGATGTGGATGGGCGTCCGGCCGGCCTCGCCGGCGTCGTCGGCACGACGCTGGGCCAGCTCGATTCCTGGATCATGGATGTTGGTCGTGGCCACGACCAAACTCTAGGCTGCGGACATCATCGACGTTCTTGAATGATCCACAGATATGTTGTGAGGAGAGAAGTCAATGGATCACCCAAATCATGAGCTATGGCTTGCCGACCTGTATCCGGCGGAGCGGCTTCGATATTTCTACGGCCAGCTTTTGAGTGCGGGCGACTTCCAGAAGGAACAAGACTATTGGCGCCGCAAGAACCAGCTCCATAACCGTTTCGCGCTAGGCCATGGAGTCGTATGCGGGCTCGGCGTGAGCCCGCTTACAACGACGCAGGGCAACGGCGTACGTATCTCCGCCGGGCTGGCACTAGATGAGTGGGGTCGCGAGATCGTGATCTCGACCGACGTCGACATAGTTCCCCTGCGGCTTTTTGACGACTGCGACCCCATGTCGGCGGGTGACGATTTCCTGCCGCCGGCGGTGCACATCAGCGTCTGCTACCGAGAACTCGCTGGAGAGCGACACCCGGTGGGCTCTGTCGAGCCGGACGTGGGCGAGGATCGAGATGCGGTCGGCAGCCTGGTCGAGAGTTATTGCATCCGCGTGCAAGAGGGTGCGGTAGTAGACGTCTCGACGGGTACAGACGCAGAGGCCATGGAGCTTCTCCGGTCAGGTCGCTTGCGCGATGCGCTCTGCTTGATTGCCGCCACCACTTGCCCGCCCGCCTCCGCGGATCCCTGCGTGGTTCTGGCCAATGTGGAGGTGGATGAGAACGGATCGTTGAGCGTGGACGCCTGCGGGCCACGAGCGATCGTGCCTACGAATCGGCTGTTGCTGCAGCTGGCGGAAAGCTTGACCCGCACGACAACGACGTCTCCGTAGCCTGGGAATTCCTCAGCAGCCGATCAACGCACCTGGAGCAGTCGGCATGCCGCCGACTTCGAGTTGAAAGTGCAGATGCGCGCCGATTGAGAGACCCGTACTGCCGACATAGCCGACCTTCTCGCCCTGCTGAATGTCCTGCCCAACAGCCACTGCCACCTGCGACATATGGGCGTAGACCTCGACGAGGCCGAAACTGTCGGTGACCTCAACCCGAATGCCGAAGTAGCCGGCGGGACCGCTTGCAGTCACTCTTCCACCGGCAGAGGCGACGATCGACGTGCCATAGCCGGCCAGCAAATCGACACCGGTGTGGAAATGCAGATAACCGCCGAAGGACGGTTCTATCGCGAAGGACGTCGGTCCGAACGGCTGGATGATCTTGGCGCCGGCAATCGGACACAGGAACTGGCCGGGGTCGACCGGGTCGGCCGGTACACCTGTTCGCAGTATCGGACCCTGGGCAGCATCGACGGGAATAACAAGCTCTAAGCCGGACGTCAGCTGCGAGCCTCGAATTCGATTGAAGCCGAGCACGGTGCTGACGTCGACGCCGTAGGCGGTGGCGAGGCTCGCCGGCGTGTCCCCCCTCCCAGCGACGACCACGACGCCCGGCAGCGGTGGCAGCTTGACAGGTCGTCCCACCGTGAGCGGCATGCGCAGGCCTGGATTCGACCAGACGATGTCTTTCCAGGGCAGGTTGAACTGTCGGCCCATGCTTTCCAGGGTGTCTCCCGGCACGACGATGTGCACGATTGGAGCGTGGCTTGCGAGCGGTGATGTTGGAATCGAAAGCGGTTTGATGATGCCGCTGTCACGGCTCAGCGAGACGTCCCCGACCGCATGTCCTTCGTCAGCGGCGGCAGCCGTGATCGCAGCTGCATGGAAGCTAGGAAAGAAGTTTCGATCGATCGCGCTGTAACCGGACATGGCTCCCGCAATCGCGAGCACCATGGCATGGGTCATGTAGCGATAAATGCGCAACGCCTACCCCCAGGGTTTTCCCTTCTCGCGTGCCGCAGACGCGGAAGAGCGGCGTCACACTAACAAACCTGCCGCAACAGCGCAAACGCGCGCAGTCGGCTCAAAGCCAGTATTACGGCAAAGGGTCTACTTTCATAGTGCCCTACTCGATTAGGGCGGCTGCCCTGATGCGACCGAACTGCGTTGATTGAGCAAGTGCAAATTGTCGAGGTGAGAAATGGGAACCGATGCGACCGAAACAGAGAATTTTGAGGATGCCGTTTTGGATCTTCGCCACGCAAATGAGTTCACGGATGTCGAAAACTCGGCCATCGTGTACGTCCTGCGAGGATGGTTTGGCAATCTCGCCGGCATACCGGGGTCGCTTGAGGCCGGGGACGACGCCTGGGCCTTCACGACACTCGCCGAGCATTTCGTATCGCTGCTGAATTCCGACCCGGCGAAGCGAACTTCAGATCGCTTGAAGATCAAAGAAAAGTTGCTTGCAAAGGCGAAGGCCTCGCAAGACGCTTTGGACGCTATCCTGGGCGCTCAGAACCAAGAAGACGAACGCATGAACAAAGAGACTGATGACTTCGTGAATCAATTGGAGATTGAACTACGACGTCGCTGAGTCCGTCAGGGCCTCCCAACTAATAAGCCGGTCCCTCAAATTGCAGGCGGCACTCTGGGCCGGGGCGTCTACCCATCTGGAGCGGTTCCTGGCCGTCTCATAGCTCATGCCGCACCGGACCCCGGAAAGAGGGGCCGGATCTCGCTTGGCATCTCGAGGCCGAGCTCTTGGAGCCGATCCAGTACGCGGGGCCTTATGCCGCTAGGAATGAAGCTACCTATCACGTGGCCGTCCGGGGCGAATCCGCTCCGTGTGAACCGGAAGACGTCCTGCATCGTGATCACGTCTTCGTCCATGCCGACGATTTCGCTGATCTGAACGACCTTTCGCGTGCCGTCTCGCAGCCGCTCGAGATGGACAATCACGTTGAGCGCGCTTGCGATCTGCGCGCGAATTGCTCGCACCGGGAGGTCGTAGCCCGCCATCAGCACCAATGTCTCGATCCTAGCCAATGCATCGCGGGGCTTGTTGGCGTGCAGCGTTGACATTGAGCCGTCGTGGCCGGTGTTCATCGCCTGGAGCATGTCAAGGGCCTCGGGACCGCGGACTTCTCCAACGATGAGTCGGTCCGGCCTCATCCGAAGCGACGTGATCACCAGATCGCGCAAGGTGATCTCGTTGCCGTTCGATGCGGCCGTGCGCGTCTCCAGCCTCGCCACGTGACGCTGGCGCAGCTGGAGCTCAGCCGCGTCCTCGATCGTGACGATGCGCTCGTCGCTAGGGATGTAGCCCGACAGAACGTTGAGCAGCGTGGTCTTGCCGCTGCTGGTTCCACCGCTCACCAGGATGTTGGCGCGCGCCTCAACGCACGCTTTCAAGAAGCCGAAGGCGCTCGGGCTGCAGCTTCCCAGACGAACCAGGTCGGCCATGTCCAGCGGACCGCGAACGAACTTGCGGATGTTCAGAAGTGGTCCGTCGACGGCAACCGGGGGAATCGCAACATGCACCCTGGAACCATCCGCGAGCCGTGCGTCGCACAGAGGATTCGCCTCGTCCACGCGCCTGCCGACCGATTCAACGATCGTGCGGATCACATTCAAGAGGGCGTCATCACTCTCGAAGGTGACCGGGGTCAGCAGAATCTTGCCGTTGACCTCGATATAGATGTCGTGAGCGCCCATCACCATGATTTCAGTGACCATCGGGTTCGCCAGCAACTGTGCCAGCGGGCCCAAGTGCTGGTCTTGATCCAACGGGGCGGGAACCGGGACGAGCTCGCTCATTGCGTCAGGCGGACTGTAGATGGCCAAGCCCGCAGAGATGCGTCAGCTTTGATCGCGAGGTTCTCGTTGCCTTGGATGGTGGCGGTCCAGGCGATTACGCCTCCAGCAATAGTCGCTTGATACGAGCTGGTGCCGTTGATCGTCACGCCTGCCGCCGGGATATAGAAGATGCCAATCAAGCTGGTGAAATCGTGGCCGTTGATACTGTTCGAGCACGTATTCGGCTGCGATGATTGCTCGGGACCGGGTTCGTACAGAACGACACGCTGGTACTGGTTGCCGGTGAAGATATAGATGTCGCCGCCGGCGCGCAGGTCCACGCAGCCACCAGATGGAATGTAGAAGACGACCGCGCCCGGCGTGACGGTTGTTGGGCTGCAGACGACGTTGTTGCCGGTAGTCGGATCGACGCACTGATATTCATTGCCAAGGTCGCCGCGTGGCGGTGTGCCTGCAGCAGGGTCGGCGTTCGGGAGATTGCTGCTGAGCGGCAGCCTCTCCGGATCGGGCGGAGACGCCTGTCCGCTGGGCCAGCCGGCCGGGAACGAACTGCTGTTAATTGTCACGCTCGAGTTGGCGGTGTTCTGGAAGCGAGCTAGATAGGCAAGTCCCGAACAGGACCCATTCTGTGCCAGATAGACGTTGAGATACTGGGCGCCGGGGACCGCGGAAACGGCTGTCACTTTGATGTTGGTGCTGCTGCCAAGAGTCACCGTTTTGCACATCGATGGCGCACTCTCCCGTATGAAGCAGCTTGCGGACGCAGCCAGCCCGACGCAGCTGTACGGTTCCCACCGCACCGCGGTCACTTCGACCGACCAGGTTCCTGAGAGGTTATTCGTGTTGCCGACGGCCTCAGCCTTGAACGAACCGCTGCACGTGACAACCGAATCCCAGAACTGGTGGAGTGCCCGCACTGAGAGCAAGGATCCGCTGGGAATGCTTCCACTCACGTTTTGCTTGTTGATGCTGATCGTGGTGGCGCCGGCGATGGCGCTAGATGAGACAGTAAACGTCTGCCCGCCAACGGTAATGGAGGAGTTCAACGGAATCGGTCCGGGAAGAGGGCCAACGGTGATGGACGTGACGTTATTTCCGCTCAGATTCCCACTGAGTGTTGTGGTGTTTGGCTGGTTGGAGGGCGCAATGTTCGGCTCATCGGGTGGTCGCAGCTCGTTGCTGACGAAGCCACCCAACTGCGTGTATCCCTGTGCGAAGTCATAGACACCGCCCTCCAGGAAGTAACAGCCGGCGCCGCCTGTCAGGTGCGGGTCAGTGTTGTACGTGCCAGGACACTCTCCCGCGCAGTTAGCCGAGTTCCATGACTGATTGGCGGCGTTGAGCGCCAGCGGCGAATAACCAGGGTCGGGCATGGTCCAGCCGTTGGCCTGGGATCCAGTCACCGTCCATGGCGCGGTCAGGAAAGGAGGCGGAGGGGCCGAGCAGACCCCTACGACGTTGCCGCCGACAGAGCCGCCTGCACTGCCGCTGTCGTTGACGCCGCCATTCGACCAGATATCGCCGGTTAGCGTGGTGGTCGAATTCCCCGTGAATGTCAGCGAACCGTTGCATGAAGGGCTCAGCGTCTGAATCGCAGCACCATTGGTGCCGGCTCTGCGCGCGAGCGCGGTGGCTGTTGCGCCGATTGCCATCGTGCTGGATCCCAGTAGCTGCATGATCGTGACACCGATGTGGTGGGTGCCAGTGGCACTGAATGTGACGCCGGCGATGGAATGGTTGACCACAGTCAACGTGAGCGTCTGGTTGGTGGGGTCACCAAAGCTGCACGAGACCGACAACGTTCCGTAGCCAGAGCAGGTCGGTGTCATGTAGAGACGCTCATTGTTCGCATACTGATTTGTCGCCGCCTGTTCGGCCTGCGTGTAGTCGTTGTTATTCATGTAGTTGTAGGCCGCGGCCAGCGCGGCGGCATCCACCGAAGCCTGGAGCTCGCGACGGTCCAGGTATCCGCGCCCACCATCGACAGCCAGCCCAAGAAAACCAAACAGCACAACGATGATCAGGGCAATCAAAGCGATCGCCTGGCCCAGTTGCCGGCGACGGCCGAAGGCGGCCATCTCAGTACTCCACCGCGTAAGTCGCTGCGGCTGAGATGACGATGTGGTTGGCGGTCACCTGCTGGATGAGCGGCGTGAAAGGAACGAAGTTGTACCGAATCGTTACCTGCAGCGTGACGTGGTCATGCGCAGGGTTGGTCGCGCTGCACGTCCCGTTGCTGACCGCCCACATCGTGCCGCCGGGCGCATTCTCGAGGGACGGAGACAGTTGCTCAAGCGCCAGAGTGTTGCCTGTGAATGGCTCCGTGATGTAGATCCAGCCCTGGTTGGGCGGCGGCGTAGCAGTCGTTACCGGTCCGTTCGGGCAGGGGTTGGCGAGCGAGACGTCAACGGCATGCTGCTTCACCGCCGTCTCCACGTCGGCGTTTGTAGGCAGCTGCGCTGATGATCGAATCGCTGCCCGCGCTCCTTCGTTGACCGCCTGGTTCAGCGTGACATAGACGTAGATGACCCGCCCGAAGTCGACGACTCCGAAAAGGAAGATCAGGAGCAACGGCGCGACGATCGCGAACTCCACGAGTGACTGCGATTGCTGTCGGCCGTGGCGTTTGGATACACGTGCGTTCACGGCGTGTAGCCGCCAATGGTCATGTGGGCGTTGCCGACAATGTGGACTGAACTCCCCAGGACGCCCCCGAGGAGCCCTGACGCGAAGCCGAAGCTCATGACCAGGATCACATTCACGTCCGAGCCCTTGTAGTTGTTGTCGGTGGGAGCTGATGTGAGATCGAGACCGGGTGTGTTTGCGTAGCAGATGAAAAGCAGTGGTTGGTTGAGGCTGGTTGGGTAGAGCGAGTCGTCGTACGGCGGGTTGTAGTTCGCGTTGCCGTCGACAGGACTCGGACAGGTCGTGGTTGGGTTCTGCAGCTGCGAATCCGGCAGGCCTGAGTGGGCAAGGACAGCGTCCACCGAACTCTTGATCGAGGCGTCGTACAGGAACGGGTTCGGGTTATTGCTGTTGCTGGGGTCGAACCAGCTCGCCTGGCGAGCGCCTTCGCGAACGGCACCGATCAGGCCGACGTCGAAGTAAAAGACCCGGCCGAAGTCGATCAGGCCGAGCAGGATCAACATGAGGACGATGGCGGAAGCGCCGAATTCGACCGTCGACTGGCCGTGTTGAGGCTGCTTCCGCCAATTCATCGCTACCCGCTCCGGAAGACACGGAGGGCCAGTAGGGCGGCGGGGCCCAGCAGGATGATCCAGAGAGTCGGGAAGATGCATCCGATCATGGGCAGGAGCATCTTGAGAGAGGCCTTCGCTCCTCGCTCTTGCGCGAGTAACAGGCGCTTCTGCCGGATCTCGTCCGACTGAATCTTCACGATGCGAACGACACCGGAACCCAGCTGCTCGGACTGAATGACGGCCTGAATGAAGCTGTTCAGGTCCTCGACCCCCGTCCGCTGCCCCATGTCGTAAAGCGCCTCGAGTCGGGGCCGGCCAACGCGTGTCTCCTGCATTACCCGCCCGAACTCGACGGCGAGCGGATGGTCGTACTTCTCGACCACCTTTTCCAGCGCCGCCTCGAAAGTGAGCCCGGCCTCCATGCAGACGATCAGCACGTCGATAACGTCGGGCAACTCGAACTGGATGTCGGACTTTCGGCGCGCTACTTTACGTCGAAGCCAGAGAATGGGCAGGTACAGCCCAGCGCACGCCCCAACCACAGCACCCACTGCGATCATTGGCGGGCTCCCGATGAGAGTCCCCACGCCGATGCCCAAGGCGCAGAGAAGAGCCGTCAGCACATAGCGCACTGCGATGAAGTCGCTGGTACTCAGGCCGTTGGGACGACCAGCAAGCTGGAGCTTGAGGTGGATCTGCTGCCGTGCCTTCTCGGGCATTGTCTGCTCGAGCAAGTGTCCTAGGCGCTTGATCATCGGCCAAACGATTCTTCGGCCGAACGATTGCTGAAGCTCCAGGTCGGCCAGGGACGTCACCGGCCCTGCTTCGTACACGCGCAGCCGGCCCTCCATCAAGTCGGCGTTGCTGGGAGGCGCGGGCAACCAGCTCCAGGCTGCGGCAAACACACCACCGGCGGCCAGGGCACCCAACGCAAGTGAGACGTAGAGTGCCGCCACGCCTAAACCTTGAAGTTGACGATTCGCCTGATGAGGGCGTTGCCGACTGCGATGGAGAGGCCCGCTAAGACCAGGAGCGCTCGTCCCCTTTGCTCCTGGAACATGACCTGAAAATATGGCGGCGTAATGACGTAAAGGAGCCCGGCCACTATGAATGGGAGCAACGTGATGATCCAACCGGAGGCCCGAGCTTGAGCCGTGAGCGCCGAGATCTGCGATTTGACATGGATCCGCTGGCGAATCGTGTGCGAGATGCTTTCGAGGACGTGGGCGAGGTTGCCGCCCACCGAAGTCTGAATGGTAATGGCCGTGACGATGAGGTCGAGGTCTTCGCTGCCAACGCGCCTGACCATCTTCGTCAAGGCTTGTTCGGTCGAGCTTCCGACGTTCATCTCTCGGATGGAACGCGACAGTTCGTCGGAGATCGGCGCTGCGGTGTTGTGCGAAACGGTGTCCAGGGCCTGAGGCAACGAGAAGCCTGCTTTCAACGCATTCGAGAGCAGGCTCAGCGTGTCCGGTAGCTGCCTGTTAAATGCTTTCAGCCTTTGACTCTGGCGGTATTTGACGTAGCGCATCGGCAGCAGGTACGCGCCTACGCCCGCGATGACGAACTGGGGCCCGAACCCGAACCGCATCAGCGAGATGGCCGCCCCGGTCACGAGGAAGGCGACCTGGACCATGACGAACTCGGAGGTGCGGAGCTTCAGGTTGGCGCGGGCCATGTGCTCGGACAGGCTCAGGCCGCCATTCAGGCGCCGGCGCCGGTTCGACCGATCCGCCAGTGCTTCGAACGGCTGGTAGATGCGATCCCGTAACGAGGACTGCTCCCAGCGGCCCGACGCCCCGCCTTCCGCTCCTGCGCGCGGGTTTGCAGCCGCATCACCTCCAGGTAGAGCCATCGCGATGCAGGCCACCAAGACGCCAAGCGCGGCGATGGTGGAGAGAAGAATGGTTGTGCCCATCTCAGCCCGATGCCCGGTCGGCGGCTCCAGCCACAGGCTCGAAAATCGATGCCGAGAGCAGTACACCTCGCTCGGCGATGCGATTGATACGGACTGAACGGTTGCCGGTGGCGGTGTGGAACCCCTTCGAATTGCCGGCGTCGTCCACGCCGGTTTGATGGAAGTGAAACAGCTCGTGGTGCTGGATTTCGCCATTCGCCAGCCCGGTTATCTCGGCGATGCTGACGATCTTGCGTGCTCCCCCGCGCAAACGCTCCGCTTGAACGATGACGTCGATGGCTGATGCGACCTGCTTCTGGATAGCCCGTGCGGGTAGGTCAGCGCCTGCCATCAGAACCATCGTCTCCAGCCGGCTCAAAGCGTCGTATGCGCTGTTGGCGTGGACCGTGCTCATGGAACCCTCGTGCCCCGTATTCATCGCCTGCAGCATGTCGAGGGCCTCACCGCCGCGGCACTCGCCGACGATGATCCGGTCGGGCCGCATCCGCAGCGCGTTGCGGACGAGATCCCTGATCCCGATGGCCCCCTTCGACTCGACGTTGGGCGGCCTGGACTCGAGGCGGATCACGTGCTGCTGGCGCAGCTGCAGCTCGGCCGCATCCTCAATCGTGACGATGCGCTCGTCAGAGGGGATGAACCCGGACAGGATGTTGAGCAAGGTGGTCTTGCCCGACGACGTCCCTCCCGAGACCAGAATGCTGAGCCTGCTTCGCACCGCGGCCTCGAGGAACTCGAGCATCTGGGCGGTCGCGCTACCCATTGCAAGCAGGTCCTCGGGGCGCAGCTTGTCGCGCGAGAATTTGCGGATCGTCATGCAGGGCCCGTCCAGGGCAAGCGGAGGCAAGACGACGTTCACGCGTGAGCCGTCTCGCAGGCGAGCGTCGCACATCGGAGAGCTCTCGTCGACACGTCGGCCGATGCTGCTCACGATCCGATCGATCACCTGGCGGAGCTGAGTCGTGCTCTCGAAAACGACAGGGCTCAAAGCGACGCGGCCGGCACGCTCCACGTAGACCTGCCGAGGGTGGTTGATCATGATCTCGGAGATCGCTTGGTCCTCGAGCAGCGGCTGGAGCGGACCCAACCCGAGAATCTCGTCGAGAAGGGCGTCGACCAAGCGGCCGTAGTCGAGCCGGTTGAAAGCAAGCCCGGAAACTCGCATGTACTCCTCGGTCAGGCTCGCGATTCGCGAACGCACTCCCTCGCGGTCGCTGATGTCGATCTCGTCGGCATGCCTTTCAACGAACAGGCCGTGTATTGCGGCTTTGGTGGCCGCAAAGGAGGTCGACACGCCGCCCGGCGCTGTCGCCGTGTCCTCCGCGCCGGCAGGGCGCAGAGCTGTGGGTGTCTGCTCCACACGTTCATTAGCGAGCACGCTGAGCCTGTTTTCACCGGGCGCGACCATCTCACCGTCAGATTCCTTGCGCGCCGCCAGCTTCTCCTTCAGAGCCATAACCACTCCATGAGGCGCGGCGCCATTTCCTTACGCAACCGGCGGAGCGCGTTCTGTGCCGCCTTTCGAACACGTATGTTTCGATCGACCAACAGCGCGTCCAGCTCCGGCATGTACCCATCACACTTGAGCGCGGCCAGCGCCTTCACCGCCGACATCCGGACCATCCAGTCGCTGTCCCCGAGCGCGACCGCAATCGCTGGGATCGCGGTGCCGGCTCCAATCCAGGCCAACGCCCTACAGCTGATCGCCCGCTCTCGTCGAGTTCCGGATCCGAGCAGCGCGAGGAGAGGAGTCACCGCCGCGCGGCGGCGGCGCAGGCCAGCCGCGACCGCCACGGCGCCTTTCACCCCGGTCCGCTGAGGAACGCACAGCGCAGTCTCGAGGAAGAGGTCCGGTGCGGCGCGAGCAAGCTCAACTATCAGCGTGGGAGTCGGACCCCGACGCTGGATCGCTCGCAGCAGCGCTTCGGCGCTACGGGTACCCCCGATCTTGCCCAGTGCTTTCGCAGCGGCGTGACGAACGACCGGCTCGTGTGCGAGCAGCAGCGACGACAGCCAGGGGACGGCCAGGTGCATGTCAAGGGCGCCCGCCATCCGCGCGCTACGCGAGCGCCGAACAGCATCCCCGGCGGCGAGGCTGTCGACCACCTTGTTCCAATCTCCGGACCTTTGGAAAGCGGCCGCAAGCCTCTGCTGTGTCCGGCCGTCCGGCTGATGCCGGGCCGTGAGCTGCCTGACGATCAATGCCGTATCGACCCCTGCGTCGTTGAGGTCGATCCCCAGCGTTTGGCTCTTGCCTTCTGCCACCGCTTGCAGTCGACGGCGCACCAAGGATCCTCGAATTGCAACCCGAGTCCGCTCGATCACTCCAGTAGCGGTCTCACCCGGCATCAGAGTTCCCCGATGCGTGCGCCGATCGTGACCTGAGCTCTGGCGTTGGTGGTGCCCGCTAATCCCCTTCGGCCGTGATGTACCTCGAGAAGATCGGCCAGTGCTTCGGCACCTTTGGCGATCTCGCTGCGCGGGTTGGTGATGCTCAGGATCTCGCCGTTCACCGCGGCTTGGTCCGGCCGTGAGTAGTCGAAGCCTACCTCGACGTCTACCGGGCGTTTGAGCATCCGTTCGACCGCTTGTCGCGCGACGACCGGCTTCAACGAGCGGTTATTCAGCACCACAGTCAGGCGGTCGTGGGGAGTACCGAGCCTCAGCAGGATGTCGATCGCGTCGGCGGCGCTCTTCACCGCTGAAAGTTCGGGCGCAGCGACCATGACTATGTGCTGCGTGAGATCGAAGAGCGCAAGCGTCGAGTCGTTGATGGTGACGCCGAGGTCCACGACGATGTAGCAGAAGGTCTTGCGCAGAATGCTTATGGCCCGGGTCACCAGGTCGGGCGTAATCTCGTCCGCCTCTTCCGGGCGCAAGGCGCCCGAAAGGATCATGGGTCCGCCAGAGTGGACGAGGACGGCGCTCAGAAGCGCTTCTTCGAACGAGTCCGCGGGAACCGCCGCCATCCGCGCGAGACAACTCGTCGGCACGAGGCCGGCCAGCAGCGCGGCATGGTTGTATGGGAAGTCCAGATCGAGCAGCAGGACCTGACCGGGATACCGCCGCGACAGAGATCCGACGAGGTTGATTGCGAGACAGGTGCCCCCCGAGCCACCCTTCGGGGAGTAAACGCCGACCACCGCGGCCTCGTTAAAGAGAGTTCCCCACGTGGCCTGCACGGTTGTATCCGCGAACGTATTGAACCGATGGCCGGCCACCCTGCGGAGATGTTCGAGAACTGTTGGATGACGGGCCAGCACAGCCTGCAGGACTTGGCGGTCGATGGCTAGCAACGTGCAGTCGGTCTGGGCGAAAACTGACGCCTGCTGGGGTCGGTTCAAGAGGCACGCGCCTTCTCCGAAAAAGTCGCCCTCGCTGAGCACCGCGACGGTAACGACGCTCGGAGGTCTCTCAATCACGACCCTGCAGCGGCCTTGCTCCATGACGAAGATCGTGTCGCCTGCCTCGCCCTGGCAAAGGATCATCTCACCGCTCGAGACGGTGATCCGCCGCAGGCGCCTGGCTAGTGCCCGCAAGACTCCTTCGGGAAGCGCGAACAAGACGGCGGCCCGTTCAAGGACCGCGAGCCGGGCGATCATGTCGCTGTAAGCGGGCCAACCGCTTTCCGGGTGCCGTCGCAGACTCTGCGGACGTGATCGCCGGTCGGCTTCGGTGAGCACCTGCCGAGGGACGCGGCCGTTCCCAGGTAGCCCCTCGACCTCGGTGTGTGTGCTCATCGACCCATGCTTCGCATTGCTAACTAGTCGAGAAGCCCCAACGCGCGTCCACCTGGTGAGGTCCAACGACGGCTGGCGCCACGGTCGAAAGGCACGCGGTCTCTGGTGCCGCCGGGGTGCCGGGTGTGTAGTCGTGAAAGGAAAGAAGGACGTACTTGAGGCTGGCGTTGACCAGGAGCCAGTTCATGAACTGTGCATCGCACAGCGACATCACCACGGTCAAGCTACCCACGACGCCCTGAGGTTGCCCTTCCTTGGGCGCAGCTGAAAGCGGTCCCACGCGGATGACGTGTAGGTTGGAGAACACCGTCCGGGTGACCGACCGCGGGTTGGATGGTGTGAACGTCGCGCTGTTGACAGTCGCGATCACGTTGATGTAGTCGCCCTGCGCTATGTAGCCGGCCACACCTTGCTGCTCGCTCGTCGGTACGGTAATGGCCACGTAGCCTTGCGGGATTGGCAGATACGTGGAAGCGCCGGCGAGTACGTCCGGGTTGCTGGCGACCACGTTCGAGGTGATCGGCTGGCCCTTGAAGATCGTCACCACCGCCGAATAACCAGACACATCGGCCAGGCGAAAGAAAGCCTTCGGCGGCAGCGCTGCTGCTGGGACGTTTGCAACCGACAGCATGTCGGGGAGGATTGGTTCTCGGGCCTGGATGTCCTGCGCGGCCATCACAATTGCGATCTGCCTCCCTCCCTGCGAGCGATTCACGAACACGATCCCAAATGCGAACATCGCGATGAAGGCAAGCAGGGCTAACGCGATGCCGACCAGGAAAAGCGGCGTGCGCACCCTGGGCGACGACCTCAGCTGGCCCGCAATCGGTGTAGCAATCCCCATTCCTAACCCTCACCTCGAATCGTCGATTGGACTACCCACTGGCTCCCATCCCATTGCTCACCCGACATCTCGGTTACCGGCGGTGGAACGTTGGCTGTCGCGGCTCCCTTACGAAGGACCAACGTCCCTGCGAATACGTCATGGAGTGCCTGCTTCTGTGGCGTGAATGCGGCCATCAGCCAGCCCACCATCAACGTGAGCGTCGAGAGGGTCTTCAACCAGTAGCGGGCGCTAGCCCTAGCAAAGCTGATCGGGTCGCCGTGCGCGTCGGTGACGTAGATCTCGAGTGCGATCTTGCCGACGGTGGCGCCCAGCGGGGAGCTTTCCAGCAACGCGAAATAGGCCCAAAACATGGCGAGCGAGACCGGCGCAAGGTTCGCTGCGGCCCTCAGGTCGCCCGGCGCCATCAGAGCGACCCCAACCACCAAACTAACTTGCACGCCAAGCAGCAGCGCCGTATCGATCAAAACTGCGAGCAGACGGCACCAGAAACCCGCGTACGCGGTGCCGCCATTCGCAAGTTCCACGTGCCGGATCCGGGGTTCGTGTGTCATAACCTTCGTCTGGCCCTCTGCATCACTCCGACGCTTGCGGACAAGCGTGGCGAAGCCAGGTAAGCTCGGCGCGGCCGAATTCCACGACTGGGACAGCGCTTAGTGGTCTTCTCCATTGGGCCCCACCTATTTCGGCGGAATGGGCCCCACCCTAGTCGTCACCAGGCGGTCGCACAACGTGGCAACTGACCTAGCGCCGAGCAGGCCGGGGGTGGGACGGATCTCAAGACCCACTCCCATTTGGGCATAAGGCCCATTGCGCGTGGGTCGCGGTCACGGCTAGTCTTCGGAGCCCTATCTAGGGAGCAGCCAGATGCAGACATTTCAGGTCGAGGCAGGTGATTCAGAAAGTGCTTAGGAACGAGCCGTCCATCTATCGCCGCGGTCAAAGCGGCCAAGGCATGGTCGAGTACGCGTTGATCCTGATTCTTGTTTCGATCGTTGCCATCGTGGTCCTCATCACCATGGGAAACCAGATCGCTAACATCTTCTCCAACGTGGTCGCGGGCCTGGCCTGACAACTCACGCGCATTGGCATCAGGTCAGCGAAGCGCGCTGTTGGGCTCGCTGGGCCGCGGAGTACTGCCACTCGCTCGGTAGTTCGTCACCACATCTTGGCTGTCTCTTACTAGCGAAAGAAGACGTGCCCAGGTAGACATTCGGGAGTATGGGGACGCCACTCGGGACAAGGACCCGCCTACTCCGAATCTATCCATTTCAACCGCGAACCAGGGTTGACAAGATCCTCGGACGCCATGCGGCGCAAAGGGACCCGGAGACGTCGGAGAAGGAAGAGTGCGCTTAGGCGGCTGGTGCTCCTCGTCGTTCCGTTCTCGGCTGCTCTCGTGTTTGGCATCGCCGCCGGCGCGGAGTCCCTGGGAGGCGCCGCCGCCGACTCCCCATCCGCGACCGGGATAACTCCCACCGTTAGCTCGCAGAGTGGGGCGCCGCTTCAGGTCGCGGCCGCCGGCAGCCTCCGAGCAGAGTCGGGCCGCGTCGGTCAGGCCGTCCCAGCGCCGCCCCCAGTCAACACAAGTCGACCACCGTCTGAGCCGTCCGGGCACCGCCCAGCCGTGGGCACCGTCTCACTCTTGGTCAAGCTCGTATCCGGTCTGACCACCGCCCAAGAGCAGGCTCTGCTGACGGCGTACGGCGGAACCGAGCGTACGAGCATCTCCGCCCTTCACCTATACGTCGTCGATGTGCCGGCTGCCCAGGCGACTGCGATCGGCGCCCGCTACCTCGCCGACCGACGGGTGAAGTCGGTGGAGCTCGACCATGTGCGGAAGACGGCAGCGAGTCCGTCCGATCCGCTCTATTCGAGCCAATGGAACCTACCTCAGATCGGCTGGGACCATGTCTACGGCAGCGTGACGCCGACCGGCACCGCAACCATCGCCATCCTGGACACAGGCGTCGACGCGAGCCATCCCGATCTGGCCGGCCGCGTGCTGCCCGGGTACTCGGCCTTCGCAGGATCTGATCCACTAACCGACCCGAACGGACACGGCACGGAGATGGCCGGCATCACTGTCGCGGTGACCGATAACCAAACTGGGGTCGCGGGCGTCGCTTACTCAGGCGTGTCGATCATCCCGGTCCAGGTTCTCGATTCCGCCGGCGTCGGCCAGGACAGCGACATCGTCAACGGCGTGATCTGGGCCGCCGACAACAGGGCAAGCGTGATTTTGATGCCGTTCAGCAACAGTGGCTTCAGCCAGAACTTGCAGGACGCGATCAGTTACGCGTGGTCGAAAGGCGCGGTGCTTGTCGCAGCTACAGGAAACGATGGATCGCCGAACGCGACGTATCCCGCCGGGGACGCTGATGTCGTCGGCGTTTCCGCGACCGACCCGACCGATGCGCTGTGGAGCGGAAGCAACTACGGCGTTGACACTTTCATAGCGGCGCCCGGCGTGAACATTCCGACCACAAATCCCGGCGGTACGTACACGACGATCAGCGGTACCTCGGCGTCATCAGCGATGGTTGCCGGCGTCGCTGCTTTTGAGCGTGCGGTCGATCCGGCGGCCAGCAATGCGGTGATAGTCGGGCGGCTGGCGCACGACGCGGACCCGGCCGGCACTGCCGGTCAGACAGGCAACGGCCGCGTGAACATGCAAAGGGTCGTCGCGGACACAAGCAGCATCTCAGCAACGCCAGTGGGCGTCCCCGGCGGCGGCCCCTTGCTGGGGCCTTACACAGTCGCAGCGCTGCATGACGGCGACGGATCCATGACCGTCACGCCAACGACCGCCGTAGCGGGTAGCACGGGCAACAGCTTCACGTTCACCTTCACTGCTGGAGCCGGTGGTGGAAACATGAACGGAGGAGCGGTCGCGATGACCGTCCCAATCGGTTGGACAACCCCGCAGACAACAAACAGTGCCAACCCGGGGTTTATCAGCACAGCGACCGGAACGTGCGACGTGGTGAGCACCGCGATCACAGGAACTGGCCCGTGGACAGTGACCTTTACCGTCGGGAACTGTTCCACCAGCAAGCTGTTCACATTCACCTACGGAGGCGGAGGAACGAAGGTGACGGCGCCAACTACCGCTGGAGCCTACCAGTTCACGACGCAGACCAAAGTCAGCGGCGGCACCTTGACCAACATCCAGCCGCCCCAGCCAACGATCACGGTCAACCCGGCCGCGGCCAGCAAGCTGGTCTTCACGACCTCGGCTCTGAGCTTCACGGCGACCTTGAGTCCGACCGCGGGCCCGATCACGGTCCAGAGCCAGGACAGCTTCGGCAACCCGTCCAACCCCTCGAGCACCGAGACGGTGGCGCTGACCAGCAGCAGCCCGGACAGCCCCAGGTTCTCGCTCACCTCGGGCGGGAGCACGCTCACTTCGGTCAGCATCCCGAGCAGCGCCAACAGCGTCAGCTTCTTCTACGGCGACACCAAAGCCGGGACGCCGACCATCACGGCAACCGGTAGCGGTGCATTCAGCTCGACGGCAACCCAGACCGAAACGGTCAACACCGGCTCGCTGGATCACTTGAGCCTGTCACCGATCACCTCAAGTCTCACTTTCGGGCAGAGCCAGACCTACATCGCCACGGGCCAGGATCAGTTCAACAACAGCCTCGGCGACGTTACTTCCGCGAGTACCTTCGCGATCACGCCAGACGGTTCCTGCGTGGCGGCGACGTGCACTCCGTCCAGCGCGACAAGCCACACGGTTACTGGTACAGACAGCGGTAAAACCGGTACCGCTAGTCTCGCGGTCAACAAGGCCGACACCACTACTGTCGTCGCTTCCTCAACCAATCCCTCGGTCTCCGGCCAGTCGGTCACCTTCACGGCGACGGTGAGTGTCAACTCGCCGGGCAGCGCTGCGGTGGTCAACCCGAGCGGCACCGTGACCTTTAAGGACGGCCTGACCACGCTGGGGACGGGGACACTGTCGACCAGCGGTGGAGTGACTACAGCCAGCTTCGGCAACGGCACGCTGAGCACAGCCAGCCACAGCATCACCGCCAGTTACGGCGGGGACAGCAACTTCAATACGAGCAGCGGCTCGCTGAGCCAGACGGTCAACCCGGCGGCCACAACCCCCGCGCTCACCAGCTCGGTCAACCCCTCGGTGTCGGGCCAGTCGGTGACCTTCACCGCCTCCATTACCGTCAACTCGCCCGGCAGCACGGCGGTCGCCAATCCGACCGGCAGCGTGACCTTCGCCGAGGGCTTGAACACGCTGGGGACGGGGACGCTGTCGACCGACAGCGGTGGGGTGACCAAGGCCAGCTTCAGCACCAGCACGCTGAGCACAGGTAGCCACAACCTGACCGCCACCTATGGCGGGGACACCAACTTCACGACCAGCATCGCGTCGCTGACTCAGGTCGTCAACAAGGCCGACACCACAACCACTGTGGTCTCCTCGGTCAATCCCTCGGTCTCCGGCCAGTGGGTCACCTTCACGGCGACGGTGAGTGTCAACTCACCGGGCAGCGCTGCAGCGGCCAACCCGACCGGCACGGTGACCTTCAAAGACGGCTCGACAACGCTCGGGACGGGAACGTTGTCGACCGGCGGTGGGGTGACCACAGCCGCGTTCAGCACGAGCGCACTGACCACAGCCAGCCACGGCATCACGGTGACATACAACAACGACACCAACTTCAACCCCTCCACTTCGGTGGCTCTGACCCAGGTCGTCAACAAAGCCGACACCATGACCGCGCTCACATCCTCGGTCAACCCCACCCGATTTGGCCAGTCGACCACCTTCACCGCCACCGTCAGCGTGGTCTCACCCGGCAGCACTGTGGTGGCCTCACCCAGCGGTACCGTCAACTTCTTCGACGGCACCACTCTGATCAATAGCGGCGCTCTGAGCACCAGCATTGGCGTGACCACGGCCAGCTTCAGTACCAGCTCGCTGAGCGTGGGCAGCCACAGCATCACCGCCACCTATGCCGATGACAGCAACTTCAACCCCTCCACCTCCACGGCGGTGACCCAGAGCGTGCTGAAGGCCGACACCACGACCTCGGTAAGCAGCTCGACCAACCCCTCGGTCTCCGGCCAGTCGGTCACCTTCACCGCCATCGTCAGCGTGGTATCGCCGGGCAGTACGGCGGTCGCCAATCCGACAGGCACGGTGAACTTCTACGACGGCTCGACCGCGATCGGGAGCGGCAGCCTGACCACCGACCGCTGGGGCGTGACTCGGGCCAGCTTTAGCTTCAGCACCCTGAGCACGAGCAGCCACACCATCACCGCCGGCTACGCCGACGACGGCAACTTCAACCCCTCCACCTCCTCGGCTTTGAGCCAGGCCGTGAACAAGGCCGACACCACGACCTCGGTGAGCAGCTCGGCCAACCCCTCGGTGTCGGGCCAGTCAGTGACCTTCACCGCCACGGTGAGCGTGAACGCGCCGGGCAGCACGGTGGTGGCTAATCCGACGGGCACGGTGACCTTCTACGACGGCAGCACCTCGATCGGTAGCGGCAGTCTCTCCACCAGCGGCGGAGTGACGACTGCGACGTTCAGCACCAGCACCCTGAGCACGAGCAGCCACAGCATGACTGCGACCTACAGCAACGACACCAACTTCAACGGGTCGACCTCGGCTGCGGTCAGCCAGGTCGTCAACAAGGCCGACACCACGACCTTGCTCAGCAGCGCGGTCAACCCCTCGGTGTCGGGCCAGTCGGTGACCCTCACTGCTGCCGTGAGCGTGAACGCGCCAGGCAGCACTGCGGTCGCCAATCCCACCGGCACGGTGAACTTCTTCGACGGGTTCATCCCGCTGGGGCCGGGGACGCTGTCGACTACCGGTGGGGTAACCACGGCAACCTTCAGCACCAGCACGCTGAGTACGAGCAGCCACAGCCTGAGCGCGAGCTACGGCGGGGACAGCAACTTCAACACCAGCAGCGGGTCAATGACCCAGACGGTCAACAAGGCTGCCACCACGACCTCGCTGGCCTCCTCGGTCAACCCCACCCGCTTTGGCCAGTCGACCACCTTCACCGCCACCGTCAGCGTGGTCGCACCGGGGACCACTGCGGTCGCCAACCCGACCGGGACGGTCAACTTCTACGACGGCTCGACCTCAATTGGGAGCGGGACTCTGAGCACCAGCAGCGGCGGCGTGACCACGGCCAGCTTCGCCACCAACACGCTGAGCGTGGGCAGCCACAGCATCACCGCCGGCTACGCCGACGACAGCAACTTCAACCCCTCCACCTCCACGGCGGTGACCCAGAGCGTGCTGAAGGCCGACACCACGACCTCGGTGAGCAGTTCGGCCAACCCCTCGCTGTCGGGCCAACCAGTGACATTCACCGCCACCGTGACGGTGAACTCGCCGGGCAGCATCGCGGTCGCCTACCCAACCGGCACGGTGAACTTCTATGACGGCAGTTCCTTGATCGGCAGCGGCAGCCTTAGCACCAGCGGGGCGACGACGGCCACGTTCAGCTCCAGTGTGCTGAGCACGAGCAGCCACAGCATCACCGCCAAGTACGCCGACGACGGCAACTTCAATCCGTCAATCTCGGCGGTCCTGGTTCAGACGGTCAACAAGGCTGACACCACGACCTCTATGAGCAGCTCAGCCAACGCCTCGGTGTCGGGCCAGTCAGTCACCTTCACCGCCACCATCAGCGTGAACGCGCCGGGCAGCACGGCGGTCGCCAATCCGACAGGCACAGTGACCTTCAGCGAGGGCTCGACCAATCTGGGGACAGGGACACTGTCGACGGACTCCCATGGGTTGACGACGGCGACGTTCAGCACTAACAAGCTGAGCACGAGCAGCCACAACCTGAGCGCGAGCTACGGCGCGGACAGCAACTTCAACACCAGCAGCGGGTCACTGACCCAGACGGTGAACAAGGCCATCACCACGACCTTGCTCAGCAGCTCGGTCAATCCCTCGGTGTCGGGCCAGACGGTGACCCTCACTGCTGCCGTGAGCGTGAACGCGCCAGGCAGCACTGCGGTCGCCAATCCCACCGGCACGGTGAACTTCTTCGACGGGTTCGTCCCGCTGGGGCCGGGGACGCTGTCGACTACCGGTGGGGTAACCACGGCAACCTTCAGCACCAGCACGCTGAGCACGAGCAGCCACAGCCTGAGCGCGAGCTACGGCGGGGACAGCAACTTCATCAGCAGCAGCAGCTCACTGACACAGGCAGTGAACAAGGCCAACACCACGACCACGCTCGCTTCCTCGGTCAACCCCTCGATGTCGGGTCAGCAAGTGACCTTCACCGCCACCGTGACGGTGAACCCGCCGGGCAGCACCGCGGTCGCCAACCCGACCGGGACGGTGAACTTCTACGACGGCGGCGCCTTGATTGGTAGCGGCACCCTTACCACCAGCAGCGGGACCACCGCGACATTCAGCACCAGTCTGCTGACAACGAGCGGCCACAGCATCACGGCGACCTACAACGACGACACCAACTTCAACCCTTCCACCTCGGCGGTCCTGACCCAAACAATCAACAAGGCCAACACCACGACCACGCTCGCTTCCTCGGTCAACCCCTCGGTGTCGGGTCAGCAAGTGACCTTCACCGCCACCGTGACGGTGAACACGCCAGGCAGCGCAGCGGTCGCCAACCCGACCGGGACGCTGACCTTCAGCGAGGGCTCGACCAATCTGGGGACAGGCACGCTGTCGACGGACTCCCATGGATCGACGACGGCAACCTTCAGCAACAACAAGCTGAGCACGAGCAGCCACAGCATCACTGCGACCTACAACAACGACACGAACTTCAACGGGTCGACCTCAGCTGCGGTCAGCCAGGTCGTCAACAAGGCCGACACCACGACCGCTCTGGCTTCCTCGGTCAACCCAACCCGCTTTGGCCAGTCGACCACCTTCACCGCCACCGTCAGTGTGGTCGCACCGGGTACCACCGCGGTCGCCTATCCCAGCGGCACGGTCAACTTCTACGACAGCTCGACCTCAATTGGGAGCGGCACTCTCAGCACGAGCAGCGGCGGCGTGACCACGGCCAGCTTCAGCACCAACGCGCTGGGCGTAGCAAGCCACACCATCACGGCCCGCTACGTCGGTGACGGTAACTTCAACCTCAGCAGCGGGACCTTGACCCAAGCGGTCTCCAAGGCCGACACCA
>Ga0209236_1000531_pt1 | contig 22270 bp, 16 predicted proteins | sample GraSoi013_1_40cm_FD_185819 | JGI IMG/M metagenome (GOLD analysis project Ga0209236, IMG submission 185819) | Grasslands soil microbial communities from the Angelo Coastal Reserve, California, USA - Sample 09_27_2013_1_40cm (SPAdes) (version 2) | ecosystem: Environmental > Terrestrial > Soil >... | reverse complement strand
TGCGCGTAATGGTGGGTCCTTCGACCAGTTTGGCGGAGTGATGAATCCACTGCCAGATCTGCGCTCTACAAATCTCAACCGTCGCCGTGTCTTCCATCAAGTTATTGATCGCGACACAACCAAGGCCTCCTAGCCAAGACTCCAGATACCTTAAGCTGACGGCAATGTTCGCTCTGACTGCTTGCTCGGTTATCTTGGGCTCCGGGACTTTGAGAAGATCCTCACGGCGCACCTGCACGATCTCTCTACCGTCATTGGATTCTGCAGGGTGGTCGTTGAAGACTCTCATGACCACGGGTACAAGTCCTGGGTGAGCGACCCACGCGCCCTGGTATCCCTCTGAAAGTTCGCGCTTCTTGTCGGCAAGGACCTTGTCGATGGCTTCCTGTGATCGCGGGTCTCCTCTGATGGGTACCTGTGCAGCCATTCCGCCGATTGCGTAGGCGCCTCGTTTGTGGCAGGTTTGCGCGAGCAGGACAGAGCAGGACTTGAGGAAAGGCGCGGTCATCGGGAGTAATGGTCTTTCAGGCACGACAAACTTTGGGTCCTCACCAAGGAACTTGATGAGGCTGAAGATGTAGTCCCAGCGGCCGAAGTTGAGGGCCGTTATCCTCTCGCGCAACGAGTGGAGGATCTCTTCCATTTGAAAAGCTGCGAGAATAGTCTCGATGAGGACGCTGCATTTGATGCTAGCGCGGGGAAGGTTCAGAGCTTTTTCTGTGTAGTCGAAGACGTCGTTCCAGAGGCGGGCCTCCAAATAGCTTTCCAGTTTAGGAATGTAGATGTACGGCCCGGTCCCGCGACCAACCAATTTCTTCGCATTATGGTAGACGAAGAGACCGTAGTCGAAAAGGAAAGCTGGAGTCGAATAGGGCCCAAGCCGGATATGTTTCTCGGTGAGGTGTAGGCCTCTAGGTCGGACAAAGAGTGTCGCAAGTTTTTCTCCGAGCCTATACTCTCGTCCATCTGGACCCGTGTATGTGATGGTCTTATCGACTGCGTCTCGAAGGTTCACTTGACCCTGCAAGGTTCCCTTCCAGGTTGGCGAGTGGGAGTCTTCGAAATCCGCCATGTAAACATCAGCGCCCGAATTGAGAGCATTAATCACCATCTTCCGGTCGACCGGGCCTGTGATTTCGACGCGCCGTTGGCGAAGGTCAGCTGGGACTGGTCCTACCTTCCAGTCGGAGTCTCGAATTTCATGTGTCTCGTCGAGAAAATTGGGAAGTGTTCCAGTTCGAAGCCGCGCATGAGCGAGGGTTCTCTTCTGCAGCAGCGAGTCTAGGCGTGGAGAGAATTCTCGGACCAGATCGCGGACAAAGGCCAGCGCTTCAGGCGTCAGTATCTCGTCGAAGCCCTCGAGGGTCGGGGATGGTATCATGAGGCTCTATGGTCTAAACTAGACTTCGGGCCGACCATTGGCTTAGAATGGCAATTCAACTCTACTGACTCTTGTCGTGATCATGTTCCGAGCGGCGTATTGGAGGCGTGACCAAGGTTGTCTGCTCTTTGAACTGAGCTGTCTCCGTAGACTCATCCATTGCCGTTGTTGAGGATGTTCCGCTTGAGATTACGGTCGAAACCTCGTCGAAGTATTCTGTTCCTACGAACGCTTGGTGTTTTACTGCGGAGTAGCCTTCTCTTTCAGCTTCGAACTCCTTTCCTTGGACGCGAACGTAGGCGGACATTCCCTCGACCGCGTATTGTCTGGCGAGTTCGAACATGGAGACTGAGAGGCTGTGGAAGCCGGCGAGCGTGACAAACTGGAACTTGTAACCCATCGAGGCCAGGTCTTTCTGGAAGCTACGGATTACGCGGGGATCGAGGTGTTTCTCCCAGTTGAATGAGGGCGAGCAATTGTACGCGAGTAGTTTACCCGGATGGACTCTGTGGATGCCTTCAGCGAACCTTCTAGCCTCGTCGAGGTCTGGCGTCGCAGTCTCACACCATATGAGGTCGGCGTATGGCGCGTAGCTTATGCCACGCGTGATTGCCGCTTGTAGTCCCGGTTTGAGTCTATAGTAACCCTCCGCGGTTCGTTCCCCCGTCATATACGGAAGGTCTCGCGGATCAGCGTCGCTCGAGAGAAGCTTCGCTCCAACCGCATCCGTCCGCGCTACTAGATAGGTTGGGACACCCATCACGTCAGCTGCAAGCCGGGCCGCGACAAGGGTCCTTATGAACTGGTGAGTTGGGACCAGAACCTTCCCACCCAAATGGCCGCACTTTTTCTCTGATGCAAGCTGATCTTCGAAGTGTACCCCCGACGCTCCAGCCTCGATCATTCCTTTCATCAGCTCGAACGCGTTGAGGGGACCTCCAAACCCGGCTTCCGCGTCAGCGATTATCGGGGCGAACCAGTCAATCTTTCCTTTCCCGCTCAAGTATTGTATCTGATCGGCTCTTTGGAAAGCTTGATTGATTCTCTTTACAAGATTCGGAACGCTGTTGGAAGGGTAGAGACTCTGGTCCGGGTACGTCTGGCCAGAAAGGTTAGCATCCGCGGCTACCTGCCAGCCGCTCATGTAGATGGCTCTTAGGCCGGCCTGAACCATTTGTAGCGCTTGGGCGCCTGTAAGTGCACCTAGCGTTGGAATGTAGGCCTCGTCCGTCAGGAGGCGCTCGAATTTCTCAGCACCTATTCTTGCGAGCGTATACTCGGGACGGATTGTACCACGAAGTCTGACAACATCCTTTGCCGAGTAGGGTCGGCGAATCCCATTCCAGCGATCGGAGAGCCAGCTCGTGTCCAAGCGTCCAGTCTCAGTGCTAACATCAGCTACGCTGGTCACGAAGCGTCTAGCTTTCAATGACTGATCGGCTGATAATAAGCGTTAATGATTAACCCATTCTATTTCTATCCTTGGATATACTTGTATGCACAGCTAAACCCAAGATTCCCGAGATTCGGTGTGCCTAATTTGCTTCGGACCCGATGGATGATTCGTTGGAGCCCGAGTCAAATCAAACAATAGTGTAGAGATTCAACCTAAATCGAACATACGTGGTGGATCCAGGAAAAGATCAGATGATATCATCGGCCAAACATGGCGTTGAGGAATGTAGTTTGATTGCTCGCGATATATTTTCGACATCCCCAAAGCAAACTACCACGTTTCCGCGTCAGCTTCCACTCAAAAGACCATAACAAGCCTCTGGGGCTCACCTAAGCGAACCGCGACTCTTGTCCCCTCTCCGATCTTCGGCATTACAGTATTCCCCCCCGGCGATCGGATCGGCGGGCGCATATGCTCTTCGTGGAAGAGGCGGTCTCATTGAAGATCTATGAAAGAGAAGGGACCGGAAGAGAACTCCGGGCGAAGCTAGTCACGAGACTCCTCTTCTCTACGGTTGGAGTAGCTTGGCCTGGCTCTTTGTCACTGGATTCTTTTGGTATGCGTTCAGAGGTTTTGAACTTCTCGGCTGGAGACTTCCCAATGATGGGTTTGGGATTGTCTGGGGTGAGAGTAATGGTCGAAAGCGAAAATGATCTTGGTGAAAACACAGCTCCGGTACCGTCGAACTCGATAGGGCCGCAGCCGATTTCAGTTTCGTTGATTGTGGACGTTTTTGAAAATTTCGGGAGATGCGGAGTCTTGCTTGCATCTGTGTTCACCCGTGGACATAACCTATTTCCGGTTTCGCGTAGATACAGTACTAGATGAGATTTCCATACCCGCTTGACGACTGCGAATGTGGACACTACAGGCTGAATCACAGCCCTAGGACAGACTCTGGCGAGACGAAGTGTAGCGCGTGTTCGTGCTCTCAGTTTAGTCTGAGGGTGGCGGCGAATGGACGAATCGAAGTGAAGATCCAGGATTGAAGGAATAGCCGGAAGTATCGTTTTCGGCTAAAAAACGTCCAGTTCAAATGCCCAGAATGCGACCAAGTAGAGCAGGCAACATATGTAGGCAGCCCCTGGACCGGGCTGGTCCAATGAGCACAGTTCGGGAAAGTTCTCTGGGCATCGCAAACTATCAGCGGCGGCAAATAGGTTAGCGTGGAAGAAGCTAAGAGGTGTTCATTCGTGCGCCAGTGCTGACTGTAAAATGAGGACTAACGAAGAAATCATCAGACCAGCTGGAAGAAGCCGGACGATGATGGACTTTTACATGATCCAGATGGAAATTCTTCTAGACATTCGCACTTTAGTGAAGGAGCTGATAGAAATCAGCTCAACCAATCGACGAATGGAAGAAACCAAACGCTCAGCTGGAAGGTAGTCAAACACTAAAGCCGGTGAGCCCAGGCCTCAGCTCAATCTGGGCTTTTGCTCATGCCGATCCAGGCTCGGTGATAAGACCCGTTGTGGGCAATCTTCCAACTATGTATTGGATCGAGTGTTCTATCAGGGAGCCAACGACTAGGAATGCGGGGCCGATCGGTCCATAAAGCAACCAGAGGCGTGCTCCGACGCCCTCGCTGAGAGTCTCAGCAATGACTCCTGCGGTGATCACACCTCTTGGGTTCCTGAAGCGAAGATACGGCTGTTGAGTAATCACATTCTCCGTGATCTGATGCTCAATGTAGAATCCGATGAAGAAGTAGAGCGAGGCGATTAGCGAACTCATCGAGAGCAACGACGATGTATTCGAGAGTAGTATCAGCCAGACGCTCCAGTTGACCACTTCGAGTAGCGTGAAACCGAATATTTTGGCGAAGACTCTGCCGGTGAAATTCGGATTCTCGGCTCGCTGCATGATCGAGTGCTCGATGAGGAGGACGATCAGGAGGACTAGCGGGGCGATTGGGATGCCTTGATAGAACATTGAGGCCCGAGCGAGAATGAGCCAGGCGATCAGTCCAGCATCCTCTATGATAGTGACTAGTAACGCAACGCCGGCTGCGGTAGCTTTCGAGTAGGAGCTCATCGTTCCACCAGCTACCTATTCGAATGAGCATATACTTTGCATGTACACAAGTGCATCAAGAAACCAACACAACATTCACGGCTCAATATCCGGGGTCCATCCAAGCGATCCGTTCTCTAGCCTGGTATCCAGATTTTGTCGAGCCAAATAAGCCGGATGAACGGTTCCTAGATGGCTCAGGTAATCCTCTCTATCAAGAGGAATATCACATAAAGAGCAACAAATTGGAGGAGGTGACGTCACACCCTAGAAATTCTTGGTCTCGGACGGAGCCATGGGACAGCAGCGACCGAAGCTTTCCAAAGCAGGATGAGGGACAAGCATGAGGTCGTTGCAGACGCCGAATCGACCGGTGAATTCCTGTAGACTTATACTGTTGAACGCCTTCTCGGCGAGAGAGGAGAGTTCATGGTGACCAGACGGAACTAGTTTCTCTCACTTCTGATCGCAGCGATTTCGGTTGTCATCATGTTCGCTGTTCCAGTAATATACGTCGCTTCTCCCGCCTCCCCGCCCCCTCGCTGTGGGTTGTTCCCGTGCCTGGGGTCCCAGGCTAGTTACCAATCGATTAACAGACACCTACTAGGAGTTGGTGGACAGATCCCGGCCGACTTCACGCGATACGATTTCTTCTGGTGACAATCTCTCTTTCATGGGGCAAGTGGCTTCAAAGACGGAGTAAACCTCGTTTTATTGATATTCGGAAGATGCCGGTTTCGGTGGTAGGATTCGGCCAAAACTAGAACTGATCCTTTTTCTCCCAACTGCTTGTTCTCTTTCTGGTTGAGCTTGGGATCTCAGCGAAGCAGTCACTTAGTTATCATTCCTTGCCTGGTTACAAAAGGCGTATTCGTTTCGAGAATCGTACAACTCTCTGTCGGCTGGGGGCTGTTTGGCTAATGACTGGCGACAATGCAAGTTTCTGGAAATGTGACAATTGCGGATACATTAACGATACGAGAGATATCTTCTGCGAGAACTGCAAACGCGGGGTCCGTCCAGAACACTCAGAGATTGACGATTATCTTGCCAACACAGTTGTAAGAGAAATGTGGAAGAATCAGAAACAGAAAAACATAGAATGATCGATTAGCCAGAGTATACGTCGCTTAGGAAACTGAGCATGATATCGACATGTCTACCATGACTGGTATTCTTGGTACCAAGAAACAGGTGTGACTCTGGTATAGCAGGCACTAATGTACTTCTTCGTCTGAATAATGGTTTCGTGAGAGGATTTGTTGAGAAGAGCTGGCCCGGCAATCGTAACTCAGCCCAATGCGGTATCGGCCTGCTAGAACTACACTAACAACATCACAATACCCAGCATCAACCACCACATCACAGTTACCGGACCCTACGTCTTGGATACGTCCCACAACAACTGGGCGGAGATCCACCCAGTCTACACCCTTACAACATCTTGACCTTCTGAGAGAACGTGAAAGAGGATTTGACTCTAACCCGGATGGATATGATGGTTCACGTCGAATACCAGGAGGACCTACTGTTGAACATGGAAAATCCTCACTATTTTCCGCAACAAGGGTAGACTAAGGTTATTACCCCTAATCCCAGAACAGGAGCGCTCATGTCCAAGTTCATAATGTCACTAGGAGACGTCGCGTATGAGATCCTTCAATTGGAGGCCGCGAGACGATATATCACAGTACAGGAACTATTGAGAGCTGTAATTATTCCTGAATGGGTAGAACAAAACCCGCCCGCTCAGAAGATACTAGGTCCACGTCTAGCACCCCCGCTAATTCGATCATGATATGCCAGTCTTGCCACAAGTCGATACTCGACGGAGAAACGCGGCACCTCAGATATGATGATAGGGCGGGAATGCTAGAACCCGTCCCCGACAAGTGCTCGAAGGGCATCTGATAGAGTGGCATGAAAGACTATCTCAGTTTTTCGTGGGTCATGATGTTCTGAACACTCCATTTGCATCGCACTAATCGAAAGGTTTTGCCATCTAATCTCCTTGACCTCTGCCCGCACGCAGAGACTCCTTTCACAAGTATCCATTTGTGCTGGTTCGTGGACGCAACCCCAATATGCCGACCACAGGGTATGGGCCGCAATAATGGATAATGGATGAAGCGGGAACAGAGAATACCTCAGGGTAAGTGTACCCACGCCCAAGCCTTCCGCAGCAGGGATGGAACCATGGAGTGTTCCGAATGCGGCAATACGTGGGAGTCGCTACAATCCTACGTGTTGAATTCTCGAGTGAAACTGTCGAAAACCTACACCATAACTCGCTAAGTATCGCCTACCAATCATTGCAACTGGAGAGTTCCTCTCGACCACTTCCAAATAGTCTGTGGAACACGATTCTATGAGTTGTAATCCGTCCAGCGTGCGGGAGGTAGAGACTTTCCGCGGGCTAGTGCTAGGCGTTACTGACACGGTTCGTCTTGGGTACAGTCAGAGAAAAACGGGTCTATCACAATGGCTCTCCACGGTAGAAAAAATGACGAAAAATGAACAGACGAGCTACATATTCGCCAAATGCAAAGGAGAACGTGCACACACAATTTCCCAGATCGAGCACATTCCGAACGTCGAATCTGCCACGCCTGTAACGGGAAGATTCGACCTGGTGATCAAGCTGGGAACCAACGAGCCGACCAAGGCCTTCACCACCATGGAGAAGATCAGGAACATCCCAAGCATCACGAACACTCAGACAACCATCTCGTTCGAGAGCATCATCAACAGCTCCAACAAGGCAGACAGCGAGAGCCCCCTAGCATTCGCTCTCTTGAAAGTCAAAGGCAGCTTCGATACGATTCTGCGGAAACTCAAGACCATTCCGAACTTTGCAGAGGCACACGTCATACCTGGAGCGTTCGACATACTTGCGGCTTTCAGGGCAGACAGCTCCGAGGAGCTTCTGGAAAAGTCCGTTGAGAAGATAGGCAGCATCAACGGAATCACGGCCAGCGAGACCCTCATATCATACAACCTGCCCGGAAGAACCGAAAGGTTCTAGACCAGAACCAGCGGACTCTCCAGAAATCTCCTTTTTTCTCTCGACCAAGACCAGCGAATGCCCTAGACGAGTATCCGGGCCAGCATCTTCTGGTCGCTCACCTTCTCGCTGGTGAAACCTCAGTGGATGCGCTGGAAGGGCTAAAACCTACCTGGAGTCACTGCCTCCCGGTGTGGCATTGAATCGGACCAGACGAGCTTCTGAGGATAATATTACGATTGGCGCCTAACGATCGGGTCTGTCAGAGCGACTATTAGGGTCGCCAATGTTTGAGAGAGGCAGATCAGGATCAGACTTCATCGATCGGTTCCCTTGACAGCGTCTTCATTCTTTCACTATCATGCCCATAGAAATCAGGTGAAGGAAGGTTTTCAGAAACGCCTTCTGCACTATCGGTTCCAGCGCCTGTCCAGTCTTTACGTATTCTGCCGTCCAAGAGACAAGCCTTGAAGATTTTGTCAGGAGAACCATCCTGATCCTGCCGTCTCTTGTCAAGTAGCGCTCACCAATGACTTCATCTTCAGCATCACCTGCATCGATCGGAGACACCATGCCAACACAATTATTGGATTGATGCCAAGCTCGCAATAATAGTCGAGTTCAACCTAGCTGAAGACAAGCCGGTGACAAATCCATTGCGTGAAGCGGAGTGGCTCTGAAGGGTCTGCACGAGATCCGTTATTCCTTACTGGTTAGAAGTTGGAATATAGTAGATTGTCTAGGAGGCTGCCGTTCTGCGTCTGTATGCTGCCCTGCCGTATCTGTAGCGTAGATAGAGGACTTGTAGTCCAATCCCTATCGCCGCGAATACGCCCCCGACCGTTATTGAAGTGAGGCTGTTGTTCGTGAACCCCCACCACATGAAAGCTGCGGCGAGTATGAGCGCGATTGTTGGGGGATTGGGGCCTCGAATATCCAGCATTTTTCCATCCCAACAATAATTCCGTCTGTGGCGCTCTTAAGCAGGCTGATACTACGGTCTAGGACTCTATTACCATCACTAGCGAGAATCCGTTACATGCTTAGGGGTTAACACGGGTCCCTCCAAACCCTGCGGACCAATGTTACATTACTCTTAACCTCGACCAAGAAATAATGCTATTCTAGGAATAATCGCCATGCAGACAGCGATCGTGGAAACGTTCCAGTCGACCATGAACAAATGCTTCGCTACCGTTGTAGAAGATATTCTAGGCCGGACGGTTAAGGAGGAGATATTTCTGCTACTCAGCAGGAACGGGATCCGAACTTCAGAGATCGCTAGCCGGTTCGACGATGCGGTCGGAGTCCTCACGAGTGCCTTCGGAGACGGCGCTCGCGTTCTGGTATTCAAGACTGTGACTGAGCTCTACAAGAAGTATTCCCAGCAAGCCGGTTTCAATTTCGGCGAGTCTCTGAGAGACCAGATCACACTGTTGAGGGAGAGAGTGACCACGGACCTTCTGAAGCCCAAGACACTATCCTAGCATCGACAACTCGATCTATACCGCATCGCGGAAGCCACCGGAATAACTCACCCGATCCACATTTTCCACCTCCGAAAATAGACTAAATTCTCTAGAGCCAGTATGGACTCGATTATCTAGAGAGAGTCGGCGACCATTGAATATGCGAAACTCGCGGTACCAGAGCGCGTGTCCGGACCGTGCGCGACTCCAAAGATTCCATCAACTATAGACGCGAGCTTGAACATGCTCCAGTCCGCAAAGCAAACGAAATAGCTAGAACCAGTAGCGCCATTGTCCAAGAGCCGATAAGAGTCTCCATAATTCCTCGGCCAACGCAGAGATCTCACCCAGAATTAGAGAAGGACGAAGGTCGTAATTTACGGATACTCGTTCGTAGGAACTTCCCGCGCCCATCCGGAGAGACGATCTAGAAGCGGGATCTTCACGGTTCCTGTAAGCATTGCAGTAATTGGCGCAGGCTTTTGGGGACAGAAGGTCATCAGAGAGATTCTGACCCTTTCGCGGAAAACAGGCATGGTCAGTCTGCGCTCCATCGTTGATAGCTCTCCCTCCGCCTTGGAACGGTGTCGCAAGAAGGTCGGACCATTGGACTACAGGACAGATTATCAGAGTCTCCTCTCAGATCCGGACCTCTCAGCAGTTCACATTTGCACGCCAAACTCGACCCATTTCGAGATAGCATCCTCGTTCATCAAGGCAGGAAAAAACGTCTTGGTGGAGAAGCCTCTCGCCCTCAGCTCTAAAGAAGCCTACCTCCTCGTCGAGCAGGCCATAGCCCAGAGAGTAGTGCTGTCAACTGGGCATTCTCACAGGTTCAACAACGGACTCAGAGCGCTAAAGAGCACGCTTGAGCCATCGATTCTCGGGGAGCCCAACTATCTCGGTCTAGAATGGACAGGCATCTCACCACCACAAGATCAAGGAAACGTGATTACTGATCTAGCGCCACACGCCTTCGACATAACCAACTCTCTCACAGGGCTGTGGCCCGACAAGATTTCGTGCATCGCAAGAGGATACAGGAACAGGGAGAATGAAGAGGTTGCCTTCATCACATGCGAATATGAGAGTGGCCTTAGTGCTGAAATCGAAGTTAGCATTCTTGATCCCCGGCAGCGAAGAAACCTGAGAATTGTGGCCGAGAAAGGGAACGCAACTCTAGACCTTCTAGAACAAAAAGTGGTTCTTCAGCACGAACACGGAGTCGTGAAGATTCCAATAATTCCAAGTAATATTCTGAGAGAAGAAATCGAACATTTTGCGAACTGTGTCGGTCGCAATAGACTTTCGCAGACCTTCTCCAACGAAAACGATGGACTGCTGGGCGCACACGTAGTCACTTGCCTTGAGGCAGCGAGAGAATCCCTGTCAGAGGAACAGTCAGTGAGGGTCAAGTTCCCCTCTATGCACGGTGAGTCGGCGGTGATGAACTAAGATACGACTGCGCATACGAACTATCCTGATACCGCAGAATCGGGCGAAACATACGACGGGTGGAGAGGATCCGTTCAGGCTTCGTTGGAGGGTTAGGTTAGCGGGGCCTCATCACCGGAGAACGGAAGATCCATTCTCGGAGTCGAGGCATCTGGTTCAGTTAGGAGATAGCGTTTGGTGTCTTCTGTTCGTGTCTGCGCCCGAATGCACGTGGTGGGAGAAGAATCTGCAAGAGGTTTCTTAACGAGTCTCTCGAATCCTCTCCTCGCGCAACTAGGGCTGGTTCTTCCTCGACTCTGTGATCAGTTGTTTGCTCTGGTTGCGCACGGCCACGCTGATGAATGGGGCTCCCCCGCAAATGTTCGATCATCAAAGTTTGGGGAGCTTGTAGCCCACATGCCGGGCAGGTGTAGATGACTGTTTGAGAGGCTGAGGTTACATTCGAATTCTCCATGGTCGCCGCGGATGGTTTCGGCGCTGTTCTCAGATGTCCTTTGCGACCCGTTCCAGACCTGACTCTTCGAGTCTTCTTCTTCTGCTGCTTCCTGTTGGCTCTAGGCCTTCCCGCTAGATGCCTTCCTGCACTTACTGTATTACGCGAAGCTGTCTTCTTTCCATTACGCTTCATACGGACGAGTCCCGAGATAGCCCCCGTAACTCCTTGCAGGAATCCAGTGATCAACGCTTTCATGCCGCCAAGCCCGCGAAAGATCGCTATGAACTAGAAAGGGATGGACCGGTGATTCCCGATTGCTACTGGTCCCAGGAAATAATGGTAACGGTCGTCGTAAGGGTCAGACGATTCTCTCTAGCGAGGAGACTTCGGTTTCTATCCTTGGGTAAAGTGCGCACACACGTTGGAGCTCCGACCGCAAGAGGCTGATCACGTATTGTCGGGAATAATTGTGTTTAGGTATTCCTGATACACCCGGTTTACACTCTAACAATATGCTAACCTCGCGCTTGGTCCTCCTGCCCCAGATTCGGAAGCTGCGTTCCTGTTATTCTGGAATCGGCGTGTTCGCGCTCCGGTTGACACTGAGGATGTTTAACAAAGTGAGATGTTTTCCACTCATGGCAACCGATAGCCATCGCGGGCTATGAACAGTCTAGCAGAGCTACCCGTGGCTATAGTCGCTCCCTATGCCTGCTACTAAAGCTAAATATGAGAAGCCACCGAAACGCTTTGTCGGAGAGCTGATTTATTCATTTGAATAAACGTCTAGTCCTCCTGATATCTCTCGCCCTCACCGTTTTCCTGTTTGTTCCCTCAATCCCTAGGGCTCACGCGGTCACGGGTGTCGTCTGCTTGACCACAGCAGCAGCCAACGCCTGTCCCGCTAGTCCGCCCGCTTTCGGTCCTTTTACCATCGGCACAAACTTTAGCATCGGTATCTTCATCCAGAATTCTAACGCTATGGCAGGCTTCGACATCTACGTAAAGTCCGACCCCGCGGTCCTGACTCCCACTAGCGCTAGTCTCGGTCCTCTGATCGTCAATCCATCATTGACGTCTACCTGTGTCAACGGCATAGCCCAGACTGGCTCGTGTACGGTCAACACTGCCAACGGAAACGGTGTCGTCGAGGTTACTACGATAGAAAGTTCGGGCGGCAACGAGTGTGGAGGCATCTCACCATGTTCCGGTATGGCATTCTTCATAAACTACACAGTAGTGGCATCGGCCGCGAGCACACCGCTATCCTACCCCGCGGCTCCCGGATGTGCTGCCAGCAGCGTGTCTTCACCACCGAACATGTGTGTTCTCGTAGCTGACAATGTTGGAACTACTATCCCTGAGAATATCCAAGCCGCGACAGTCATCCAGACCACGTCGGCAGACTTTACGATCACCGCGGTTCCGAACAGCGTGTCGGTCAACGCCGGCTCCTCCGCAATCTCCAACATCACCCTGACGAGTGTCAACGGACTCAACGGCATGGTTACACTCTCAACAACTCCCCCGCCCGCCTGCCCGGCATGCCCAACCTGGGGCATCAACGGCTCCATGATCCAACTTCACGCTGGAGGAACAAACTCGTCTACACTCATCTTCTCCACAATCTCATCGACTCCGATAGGTAGATGGATCGTCAACGTCACCGGAACCTTCGGGAGCACGTCGCACACTGTTACCGTCGTCTTCACGATAATGTCATCCGGGCCACCTCCCGATTTCCTAATATCCGCCAACCCCGTTTCGCTCATCATCCCGGCCGGCATCAATGCTAGTTCGACGATCACGTTAACCAGCATCAACGGGTTCAGTGGAATGGTTCAGCTGTCCACAACATCTCCGCTCTGCCCCCAGCCACAGTGCACGACATGGTTCGTGACTCCGACCCAGGTTAGTCTTGCCGCAGGCGGAAGCGCCAACGCCTTCCTCGTAATAATGGCGGCAAACAGGGCCGACAGTGGAACTATCAGCATCAGTGGGACGAGCGGCGGTCTAGTGCATCAGACCACCGTTGCGTTCCAAGTCCATGCAGCTTCAACAGACTTTAGCCTCACCGCCTTCCCGTCCTTCTTCAGAATACCCGCGGGGACCACCGTTAGTTCCCAGATCCAGCTCTACCCCAATGGATTCTCCGGCGGCAGCTTCAGCGTCGCACTGTCCGCTGCAGTTTCGCCACCAAACGGCCTGACAGCAACTCTCAACCCGACCATCGTGACCCTATCTTCGTTCAGTGTCTACTCCACACTGACAATAGGCACTCTCGCTACTACACCCGTCGGCAACTACACTATCTCAGTCACGGGCAGTAGCAGTGGCTCCACGCATTCCATAATAGTTTACGTGCAAGTTCTACCCCCGCCAACACTCAAGGTTACGCCGACGAGTGGCACGGTCGGAGCAAAGGTTCTGGTTCAAGGCTCAGGATTCCCGGTCGAGTTCGGTTCATCCGAGATCATCGTCAGCTTCGACGATCAACTCGTTGGATTCATATTCATCCCTACAACCAGTTTCAATTTCACATTCAACGTACCAGAAGCGCAGGCCGGGGCTCACACGGTCAAGGCCTTCGAGCCTTTCTTCTTCAGTGGCTCCGGCTCGATAATTGCAACCGCGCCCTTCCAAGTATTACAGAGCCCCACAGGCTTGACGGTCAGCCTAGACATTGGAACAATCTACTTCCCTGGAGACGGCGCAACAGCGTTCATACTCGTCAACCAGAACGGCCAACCAGCCTCGCCAGCAGACCTTCAGGTAACAGTCCAGCTTATCAGACCGGACGGCTCCATGCTGCTCCTAACCGCAACCAAGATCTCCACGGGCATCTATCGCGCCGTCTTCACAATACCCGCAGCATCAGCCAACCCGCTCGGAACCTACGGTATGATCGCAAACGCCCACTCGTCAAGCCTAGGAGACTCCACAGCCCTCGGAAGCTTCGAAGTCAAACCGACCTGGTTCGCCCAGAACAGCAAAGCAATAACAACTGGCGCCACTCTAGTTGGCTCAGTGGGAGTGGTGGGAATGGTCGGCCTCGCCTGGAAGAAGGGCTACCTCAAGAAAAAGGACGACGAACAAATCCTCCCGGCCTGAATCTCCGAATCAAATAGGCCTCGAGATTCCCTGAGCAAGAATAACCACCGGGTATGTTGCGACGATCCCGTCAACTCCCAGCCTAAAACAACGAGTCTTCTTTCCAACAGGGACGAGTGCATCACCGATGCAACATCCCCCGATGCAAAAGCTATTCGACTAATGCAGCGATAGACAATCTCACGGTGAGGCTCCTTGAGGAAGACAGCGCTGGCGGTCACACTCGCGGCCGCGGTGATTGTAATAGGGATAGGTGTAAACGGCTACTACGCTGCTCATACTGGATTTCCTAGGTCGGATCAGTCCAGTTGCAGTGACCCGGATTCCATATCGAGCCACGTCTATAATGCATACCGTCTGAACGTGATCAGGTCGTGCATAACAGCCTCGGGAATCGTAGACAGAGTCCTTCAAGAGGCTGACGGAGATTACCACGTGAGACTGGCTCTCGACCCACAATACAGCAACCTCACCAACAGCGCGAACGACCAGTACCAGTACTACGACCTGGTCGTCGAAATAATCTGCGCACTACCCATAACCCAGTCCGACGCCGTGTCAGCGTGCCAGAACTACACCAACACCATAACAATCCCCAGCGTCAATGACCACATCACAGTCACAGGACCCTACGTCTTGGACACGGACCACTACGACTGGGCCGAGATCCACCCAGTCTACACTCTTACAATATCCTGAACTTGAGAAACGTGCGAGAATGGTCGTTGGCTCAAACTACTTTGCGTAGAACAGTTCAATGAAATAGAATGCCTATGCGCCAACGATATTCTCCGCCTGGGGATTTTGTGCCAACGCAGGAATCGAACCCTTATGGCAGCGACCCCCGTCGGGCCGCCCTCAACTGGATCCGAACTCGAACTCGTCTCTTTTCTTCAGCCCATCAGATGATATAGCGGGAGCCGAGGATGATCACTTCTCGCGTGTCGGCTTGTGGCCTCGGTTCTTCGACGGGACCCACCCTCCATCCCTCGTCCTCTTGTATCCCTGGTCGTAGTGGCGAAAGAAATCTTCGGGCGTAATCAGGGACTCTTCTGGAACGATGGCCGCCCAGCCAGACCCGCTCAATAGGAGTTCCTTGAAGTCTGGGTTGACTATGATGTCCTTGGAGACTTGAGCTCGGTCGTGCCAGACCTCCATGTCGAGTATTCTGAGTCGCTCCCCTCGGTCGGCAATGAGTTGCGTAGCGACCTCTGGCCCGGCCGGTTTGCCGACTAGATCCCCGGCTTTCACCTCTGTCTCCGAGCCATTGTATCTCAGCGTCCCCTTCCCGGCGAGGATCAAGTAATATTCGTCCACGTGCGAATGACTGTGGAATCGAGCAGCGCTCTCGTCCTTCTCGACCAGTCTGACTCTGAAGAATGCGTGCCCGGGCCCGAGGAGCGGCATCAGGAATCTGTCGATCGAGCCCGTCTCCTTCCTTGAAGTCAGCGGGCGCTCGGCTCCTTCGAGGGCGTCATCGTCGAGAACGTTCACCACTGGCCTCGTCCACATGTTCCCCGACAGAGACCCTCTCCTCCTAAGATAGACCTCGTCGGCCCAGAACGATGCCAGGCGCACCACGAAGTCCAAGGCTTCAGGAGCCAGAGAGGGGATTGTGACCGTTGCCTTCCCCTTGGAGTTCTTCATCAGCCGTCCTGCCCTCTGGCCCATCTCGTCCCAGAACCAGTTGGCGAAAGGGAGCAAGGGTTCACCGTGTCCCTTCGGCATCTCCGTCTTCGACCTGAAGAACAATTCCCATGCCAGGTCTGCGCGCACCGACCGTTCCCTAACTTGGTCGTCGAGCACGATTTTCATGTTCATCAATAACTTCAAGCCCGAGAGGTCTTTAAGATTGCATGGAAGCAAAACCTCGCTCCCCACTCGGGAAGGAATCCAGAGGAACTCCTGGCGTTACGGACCTTACTTTTCCTGCATAATTTCGTCCACCTCTACTAAATATGTTCAACGAGCGAGTCGAATGTTTGAGCACGACGCGATGAAGCAACTAAAATAGAGGTTGAAAAAATGGTGAAGTTTTTGTCGACCAAAATCAGAAAGCTTCTGCTCAAACGCCGCTGGAAGACTGCGCTGCTTTCCGTGTTCCTTCTCTCACTATCCGTGACCCTATTCTCACCGATAAAAATAGTGAAGGGGCTTCTGGTAGATACCGGGCTCGCTGCAGGAAGTCAGCAAATCTCCATGGACTCTGGAAGGGTCAGCTGGGTTGATGCTCCGAGTGGGGGTTTCGGCCATAACATCGTCGTCTATGACATTAGCTCGGGTACCAGCGCCAGCTTTGCTGGTCCCAACGGAGTCCCTGGCGGGGACATTCTTGGTGGGGCAATCTATGGGGACAAGATTGTTGCTGCGGGAAACCTGACAGCCCTTCTCTACCCGTACACCGCCACGATTTCCTATTGCATCCTACCTCACGCCGTGCCAGTGCAACCATGTGGGTCTTGGAAACTCCTCGCCAATGGACTGCCTCAGATTAGCACATTCGCTGGATATGGATTCCCAGTCGTCCACGGCGATCTCGTTGCTTGGTGGACGATCAATGGTTTCGCCTACCACAGCTTCTCATCGAACCTCACCGAGACCGTGACGTTCACAGCTCCACAGCAACCCGTCGGTCTATCGACAAACGGCGAAATCATCGCATTCACATTGGCAACGGCTCCGGGCCAAGGACGCTTCGGATACTGTGGACAACTCGAATACTTGGACACTACGAACGAGGCGCAAGGAGTAATCAACACTGGACTGAACAACTGCGCACAAGGTCCTACTCCCAGCACTTCTATCTCCCAATATACGATTGTCTTCACGGACAATACTACGGGTCACAATGGCATTCGTTACTATGACTATCTCAGGAACCAAGCAAGTGCGGCCGGGCAAGGTCCGTTGGGCAACTTTTCATATTTGGACAATCCGGTCATTTGGGGAGACCGGATATCATTCTTCGCCTCGGAAACTGCCTTGAACTTTGACTGCGACGGAGACGGTCATATACGATCAACGCAAACATGCCTCCAATACTGGAACATTCGAGCTCCTAGCTACGTCGCTCCCTATCTAGCGGCCCAGGCAGCTCCAAGCTTGGGTGGCGCGTTCTCCATCTACGACAAGACCATCGCGTTTCGAGGTTTGAACGGAAATCTACAATACGTAACGGTTCCCATGAAAGGAGACGTCAACCAAGACGGGGTTGTAGACGGCGTTGACAAGACGATCGTCGTAGGTTGCCTCGGAAAGGTCCTCAAGGGAACAACCTGCTAGACCACCGAACCGTCAACACTCAACCTTTTTTTTTCGCCGGTTTTTTCTTGGCCGGCAAAGCACAGAACCCACCTGAGGTCCCCTTATTGGACACTGGGCCGCCCAAACATGGCGTCGGTTCTAGAACTCACAATATCCTGACCCTGTGAGACTACAGGACTATAGAGAGTGGGGCTGACAACATTCTGAGATTTTGAAGCAAAGTTACGAGTGTGAACGTTCGTCCCCCTACGTAGTCTTCAACAAGTCACCACTCTGAGCGCAGCTGTGATAGTTACGGAAGTTGTTGAATAACCGTCATTGTAGAAGACAAAATAGTATCTTCCGGGAGCATGCAGATACTATAGCGATCCCTTGCTCCCATTATCGAGGGTCGCGGATGTGACCTGGCCTGTAGAGTAGATGACCGGAGTCGAGATTCAAATTGATGCAAAACTTAAGCCGTATCCGGTCTGTTGCAGACCTCTGCATTTGTCGGCCACCAGGACGGCGCAAGTTCAGACGAAAAGGCGAAAGCGCAGAGAGAGTATTTCCAAGTCGGCTTTTCGAGTCAAATACCTGCGACGCAGCCGGAAGCTATGGAATCGATATCTCAACTCCAGGCCGTGGGTGAACCAGCTCTACGAATCATTCCTAGACCTTAGGTCTGGCCAGAAGGTCGTTGATGTCGGTTGCGGTCCGGGAGATTTTACTCGCTACCTCGCCAGACTATCAGGTGGAAATTCGAAGATTCTAGGAATAGACTCTAACCCGAAGTCGATAAAGGCTGGAATCGCAGATACAAAGAAGGCGGATCTGTCCCATGTTGTATCCTACAAGCTCGGTGACGCTTACAAGATCCCCATAGACGACGACTATGCCGATCTGACATGTTGTCGTACCCTGCTCATGCATCTCGACGACCCGTTGAAGGCAGTCAGAGAGATGGCGAGGATCACAAAGCCAGGCGGACACGTCGTCGCAGTCGAGCAGGGAAAGATGGGCATCTACTATGATCCGAACGACAAGCGCTTCTCTCGCCTATCCGACCAAGTATGGGAAGCACAGCTACGAGGGATACGCAAGCTGGAAGGAAAAGAGTTCAGGATCGGCGAGAAACTACCAGGCATCTTTCAAGAGGCTGGACTGGTCGACATGAAGGCGGAGATTCAGAATAACGTCTACCTCGCCTCAGACCCACGACAGCCGCTGAACGACGTCAAAGAGGAGCTTCGATTCTACCTCGCATTCTTCAAGGAGCGGATGGAGCAGGACCGGAAGTATCAGGTTGCGGGCGGTCTATCAAACGCAAAAGTATCGGAGTACAACAAGGGATACATGTCCAAGACTGAGGCCTTGCTCGCAGACGATCAGAAACTTCGTCGGGATCCGACTATCATTACGGATGCCCTCTACATAGTCTCCGGGAGGAAGCCCAGGCTGCTAGAAACGAAAAGCGTGACTTAGGCAGCTAGTAACTCCCTGTAAACCACTGTCACATGTTCAATTCTGGCCTTGCTTTACGATTGTTATCCCAGACGATCCACAGCAGGGAACTCGTGAAGTTCACAGTGGGAACCAGCAGACCAACCTGGAGAAGATTCTGAGCGGGAGCTACGGCCGGGATCAGCGACCGGCAACAGTCTTCATCTAGAACCAACATAGTCTCGAACTGGACGTAGAATACGCTCAAGACCATCCAGACGCCAAGCGCAATACTCGTGATGACCAACCTTAGAGCTGAGCGCTGTCCGATGCGTCCCTTCCAGACTATGCCGAGGATTGTAAGAATCAGGCTAGCGACAAGGATGTACTGCATGAGAGAAATGATAGTATCAACGGACGTCACGAATGCGGCATGATCGGCCGTGACATTCGGGACGAAAGCAGGCATAGTGGCCATGACAAAACCGGAAACAAGAGCGGCTACCTGCAATCTCCAATCCAAATGTGAACCACAGTCTGATCCTCGGGAAGGAGATTCAAATCAATCTATCGGACTTGTGGTACGCTTGGGCTTAGGAGTGCTAACAGCGCAGATCGATGATGGCTGGGAGACAACCTCATCAGGGATTGGAAGAATCTGACCGACTTACAACTTCTTCAAGGCAGGGTCCTCTACGGCCTTGCCCCTGTGGATTTTCAACGTATTCTTGACATAAGTTCTAGCTTTCGAGACTGCGGGGCTCCGCCAGCCACTATTGGCAGAGCCCTTCATTTTTTTCCTTCCTCAAACGGTCATGATGTGGGACCAAGCAATAGTCAGAAACACATACAAATTTCGCTCAGACCCAGAGAGTTTCGTATCATACCAGGGCTTTGGATGGAAACTACTACATCACATTATGCGTGGCAAAACGGTCAGAGTACTGTGGCAACTTGAGAGAGACCATCGAAGATCCATCGGTTACTTCGAACCGATGACTAAGATCCTAGATCATCTCGCATTTTCTCCTAAGCTGTCCGCAAGAGCCGTTGCAGTGCTGGGAGGGTCTTCGCAGGCGTTTTCGGACGATCTTTCATGATGACCGTTGTCGCCCCGTTGACTGTGGTTCTACATGCTCGCTGGCCTGAAGGGGGCTTTATGGTTCCTGACCTTGTTCTTGGAGCTTCCTCAGAAAGAAAGTCCAGCCTTCGACGTGTTCGTCCCTTGTCTTCTTCGCCTCCGAGTTCTTCGCGTACCCTTCGTGCAGAAGGGTGAGTTTTGTACCCCCGTTTGGCATTGAGTGGAAGAGCAGTGTGACCCTGGTTACGTCGATGGATTCATGGTCCCACTTCCAGGTGAAGCCGAGCGTCTTCCCCTTGTCGAACATGGTGAATTTGCCCCGAAGATGCCAGTCCTGTTTGGGCCAGGAAAAATGATATGTCCCGCCTACCTTAGGTTGTAACTCTGCCGCGGGAGGCCACCATTTCTTGAGCAGATCAATACTTGTCCAGTAGTCGAAGAGTAGGGCCGGGCTGAGATGGGGAAAATCTGCCACAATGGCGATTCTGTCTCTCGCTGTTTCGACTAGTTCCAAGTTGGGCCTGCTCATTGCCTTATCGAGATCCCGCCCAGGGCTGGGATTGGCGCTGGGAGCATTTCTTCGTACGGAATACAATCGGAATAGCCGGTTCAACTTCGTAGGCAAGGAACACCACTGGTCGGCAGTAAGCATAGTCAAGTTGACTGTTATTCGGATAGCTCTGCTGGTACCTTCCACAGCCGGCCCCAAACGCAGCTGTCAGAGTTCTCGATGACTTAGGTAAGGGTTGAAGTTGAAAATAGAAGTATTCTAGAAGAACCGATAATTCTCCGCCCTATCTAGCGGGGGTCTCCCCAAGTATACTGAAGAAAGCTCTTGGGAAGACACGCTAATTGCCGAACCTCGGCCCGTGGTCGGTGGTTCGGGGAATCGGTTTCAGAGTGAGCTTAAGTTGACGGGCTTCTCGCACAAAAGCGGGCATTCTCTCGGAAAAGCGCGGATCTTGGAACAGCCCGGGGGTAACGGTCGGGAAACTCATATTGGTTCGCATCGATTGTTCTGCCTCTTTGTTACTAACATGTAATAGGTGTTACTCGCTAATAAGCCTTCTTTAAAAATAGCCCATACATCACATCAGGAGAATAGGAAGTCAGACCAGGCTTGTCAGTTCATAAGGATGGGGCCAGCGTCCCCGAACCAGTAAGGCAGATTATGATCAGGAACCATTCCATTGAAGATGAGCTGGTGCAGATTTTGCTTCCGTTTTCCTCTAGATCTTGAGCCGGTCACCAATTTCGAAGAAACGTTTCTTCACAGCCTCCAAGAACCCACTCTCTCCTTGTTTCTCTACTACTATTAGCATCGCTTAAATCTCAGATCCACGTCATCTTTATTCGAAAATGGCGGACGAGATTTCCCCCGTGTCTTGCGTGCCATGCGGCATCGACCTAGGCTCGGCTCCGCCAGGTACACTTGTCAGGTGCTGGAAATGTAGCCAGTGGATTCAGGTGCGGCCACGAACTATCGAGCTTGGTGAAGCGTTATGGCGGCAGTAGGCATCAGCATATTGGTCGGCGTTGCAAGTAGACCGTCCACGCAAGACCCTACGTGACTTATGAACTCTCAATAGCCTCCTGGGCAAGAATTTCCCGGAGTATGACCGGGTCTACTTCCTGAGTAATCATCAAACTACTGACTAGAATCCTGCCTATCCAGATATCCTTTCGGATCCCGAAAAAAGGGGGGAAGGTCGACGGAGCTATATTGGATGTTTACGCTTTGAAGATCGGTGCATAAGCGAGAAGTGTCTCGCTGCTGAAGATACCTTCGAGATGATTAACTTTCTCAAAAGAAGCCTTCACGATGTCTTCAGAGGTTCTTGCTTGCCAGAGTGCGACAATGTCGAACTGTCCGGGTACGGTGCATGCTTCCACGAAGCCCGATATGTTACTGAGCTGCTTAATGGTATTCTCGACTGAGGTGTGCTGTACGTTCAATAGAGAAAACCCAAGGGCCATCTGGCTCTCGAGCTTCTTGCTCGGCTGCATACCGTCGAAGCCGCTGTGAGTGTCGGTTGTGCGTACGTCGCTGATCTCACGGATTTCTTTGACTGTCTGGTAGATGTTGTGTGGAGTGTTTGGCTTCAGGCGCAGGACTAGGTCCCAACGGCCTGTTACCGGTGCGATGATGTCAATCTGGCTGTTGCGCTTTAGCTC
>Ga0209236_1000529_pt1 | contig 22279 bp, 17 predicted proteins | sample GraSoi013_1_40cm_FD_185819 | JGI IMG/M metagenome (GOLD analysis project Ga0209236, IMG submission 185819) | Grasslands soil microbial communities from the Angelo Coastal Reserve, California, USA - Sample 09_27_2013_1_40cm (SPAdes) (version 2) | ecosystem: Environmental > Terrestrial > Soil >... | reverse complement strand
GAGCCCGCTGGCCCAGGCCCGGGCCGACAAGCTCGGTGTTGACGCCGTGGTCCTGGAAGCCCGGCGCAAGGGCGAGGTGCTCGAGGAGTTGTGCACGCGGTTCGGGCTCCCGCTCGACGCCAGCGCCTACATCGGCGACGACCTGCTCGATGTCCCCGCCCTCCAGCGCGCGGGGCTCGCCATCGCGGTGGCCGACGCAGCGCCAGAGGTGCTCGAGATCGCCCACGTCGTCACCCGGGCGCGGGGCGGGCGGGGGGCGTTGCGCGAGTGCGTGGAGCTGATCCTGCGTGCGCAGGGCGCGTGGGCCGCCGCCGTCGAGGCGTACGTCACCGAGCACGGTGGCAGGCCTCGGCGGGCACGCCGAGAGCGAAGGTGACGATGAACAGGGTGGCGGAGGCCGCCGGTCCGTCGCTCGTCGTCGTCCGGCCGTCGAGGGGCTGGACCGGGGTGTCGCTGCGCGACCTGTGGGCGTACCGCGAGTTGCTCTACTTCCTGGCCTGGCGCGACATCAAGGTCCGCTACAAGCAGACGGCTCTGGGAGTCGCCTGGGCCGTGATCCAGCCGGTGTTCGCGATGGTGGTATTCACGGTCTTCTTCGGCCGTTTAGGTGGGATGCCCTCCGAAGGGATGCCCTATCCGCTGTTCACCCTCTGCGCGCTCCTGCCCTGGCAGCTGTTCGCGCACGCGCTGACGGAGTCGAGCACCAGCGTCGTCGGTAACCAGAACCTCATCACGAAGGTCTACTTCCCCCGGCTCGTCATCCCGCTCGCGGCGGTGCTGGCCAGCCTCGTCGACTTCGTGATCGCGTGCGGTGTCTTCGTCGTGCTCGCGGCCTACTACGGCGTGGCCCCCGGCCCCACGATCTGGAGTCTTCCCCTGTTCGTCCTCCTGGCGCTCGGGCTGGCCACCGGGATTGGCGCCTGGCTCGCGGCGCTGAACGTGCGCTACCGCGACGTGCGCTACGCGATTCCATTCCTGATTCAGGTCTGGTTCCTGGCTACGCCCATCGCGTATCCCGCGACCCTGGTGCCGGAGCCCTGGCGCGCCTGGTACGGGCTCAACCCAATGGCCGGCGTCGTGGAAGGGTTCCGCCGGGCCCTGCTGGGCACCTCCGGGGGCTCTGGTGGTCTGCTGGTGGCGTCGGCTGCCGTCACGGTGGTCATCCTGTTATCGGGCCTCGCCTACTTCTGCCGGACGGAACGGGTGTTTGCCGACATCCTTTGACGCATGAGCGTGGTCATCCTGGCCGAGGGCCTGAGCAAGGAGTACAGGATCGGGGCACCGCGCGCGCCCTACGAGACCCTGCGGGAAAGTCTGACCCGCGCCCTCGCGGCTCCGTTTCGGCGGTGGTCGGATCCCCCGGGGGCCGAGCGCGGGTCGGCCTCCGACCTCATCTGGGCGCTGCGCGACGTGTCCTTCGAAGTGCGCCAAGGGGAGGCGCTCGGCGTGATCGGTCGGAACGGCGCCGGCAAGAGCACGCTCCTGAAGATCCTGTCGCGGATCACCGAGCCGAGTACGGGGTCGGTGACCCTGCAGGGCCGGGTCGGCTCGCTGCTGGAGATCGGCACAGGGTTCCACCCAGAGCTCACCGGGCGCGAGAACATCTTCCTGAACGGCGCCATCCTCGGGATGCGACGCGCCGAGATCCAGCGGAAATTCGACGAGATCGTGGCCTTCGCCGAGATCGAGCGTTTCCTGGACACGCCCGTCAAGCACTACTCCACCGGTATGTACCTGCGTCTGGCCTTCGCGGTCGCCGCCCATCTCGAGCCGGAGATCATTCTGGTGGACGAGGTCTTGGCCGTTGGGGACGCGGCCTTTCAGAGGAAGTGCCTGGGCAAGATGGGCGACATCACGAAGGCAGGGCGGACCGTCCTCTTCGTGAGCCACAACATGGGCGCGGTGGCCAGCCTGTGCCAGACGGGGCTCGTGCTCGACGCGGGCCGGATCCAATTCGTCGGACCCGTCACCGAGGCGGTCGAGTTGTATCTCGGCCAGTTCTCCGGGACTCACGAGCTGCCCCTGGAACTCCGCCGCGACCGGACAGGCACGGGCGAGGTCAGGCTGATCGGCTTCCACTTGGAGAGCGAGACGGGCGAGCGGCTGGAGGCCATTCGGAATGGGCACACGGTGCGGCTGGTGTTCGACTACGCCACGTCCTCGGGTCGACCCGCCCGCAACGTCGAGTTCCAGATCGTCGTGCGGACGGAGTCGGGCGAGCTGCTGTTCCAGTTCGGAACCCGTTTCACCGGGGAGAAACTCAGGGACATCCCGGCGCAGGGACGGCTCGTGTGCGAGCTGGGGCGATTCCCGCTCGTGCCGGGCCGCTATCGGCTCGACACCTACCTGGCCGCGGACGGTATGGAATCGGACTTCGTGCTGTGGCTAGCGCCGATCACCGTGGTGGACGGCGACTACTACGGCTCGGGGTACCGCGTGTTCGAGAAAGAGAGCCGGTTTCTCGTTGGCGGTCGGGTCACGTGCGAAGCCATCGAAGGAGCGAGGGGGCGTGACGAGGGTTGAGGCGCTGGCGAAGCTCCACGCCGAGATCATGGCGGCCGCCCGCGAATATCGGCCGCCGTGGGCGCTCCTCAGGCTCCTCGATGCGGAGTATCAGGGATACGTGCGGAACACGTCCCCCGGATCGCTCTACTACCAATGGCTGGCCCTGGCGGTGCGGCTCACAAAACCCACCCTCGTCGTCGAGTTGGGCAGCGGGCTCGGCGTGAGTACGCTGCTCATCCTCGCGGAGCTGTCGGAGACGGCCCGGCTCGTGACCTGCGACGTTGCACCGCGCCTTCGGTTCGTCCCGCCCGAGATCATGCGCGACCCGCGCCTCCAGTTTTGCTCCGGCAACGACCTGGACCTGAACGTGTTCGGTGACGATCTACCGGTCGGTGTCGACCTCCTCTTCGTCGATACCGAGCACAGCTTCGACCAGGTCTCGGCGGAGTGGCGCATCTATCGCCACCTGTGCCACCCGGGAGCGCTCGTCGTTCTGGACGACATCCTGATGAACGACATGCCGCGGTTCTGGGATGCGCTGCCGTATCCCAAGCTCGACCTCACCACGGAGTGCCACCGGAGCGGGTTCGGGATATTTCGCTACCAGTCCGACGAGGCGCCCAGCCCGAGCCGGGCCTATCGTGAGGCGTTGCACGTCGCCTGGAAACGCCTCGATCGGGCCGCCGCCCCTGGAGGCGACCGGCCTGCGCTGTGGCGACGTGCGGCTCGCGCACTGGGGCTGACCCGGTGAGATGCTGCGCAGGCCGCGGACAAGAATGACGGCTGAGGCGGTCTACGGACCGATCCCCGATCCCTTCGTCACCGTGGTCGTGCCCATGTACAACGAGGCCGACTGTATCGCCGACTGCGCGCGCTCGGTGCTGGGCCAGGACTTCGCGCCCCTCGAGCTGCTGGTGGTCGACGACGGATCGGCGGACGGATCGGCCGCGATCTGCGAGAGCCTGGGCGTCACGGTCCTGCGGCAAGACCACCGGGGCCCAGGCACGGCGCGCAACCTGGGCGCCCGCCACGCTCGCGGCAACATTCTCGTGTTCGCCGACGCCGACATGGTGCTCGCGCCCGACTACGCACGGCGGCTCGTCGCGCCGATCGCGGCTGCGGAGGCGATCGCCACCTGCCACTGGGACGAGCAGGTTCTCAACTGGGACAACCCGTGGGCCCGGTGCCATACGTACTATTTCGGGCTTCCCGAGCGCCGGCGCCAGCCCCTCGACCCGCCCGCGGGAGAGGAGGTGTACCGGGCGGTGCGCAAGGACTTCTTCCTCGCCTCGGGCGGCATGGATGAGCACGCCGGACGCGGCGACGACAGCTCGGTGGCCCGGCGCACGGGCGTCCTGGCGAAGATCGTGCGGGGCGCGGTGTGCTACCACCGCGGCCCCGCGTCCTGGCGCGAGGCTTTTCACGAGGCAGTGTGGAGCGGCAAGAACGTTGCCGTCGACCGGCGAGGCCGGCTCCGCCGGGGCCTAGGCAGCCTGCTCGCGACGAATCCGCTGGTCGCGGTGTGGAAGGTCTGGCCTCGCCTGCAAGCCACCCGAGAAGCCCGGCTGCCCCTCTACGCGATCACGTACGCAATCGGATTCGACGTGGGCGTCCTCCAGGGGCTCGTCACGGGAAGGTACGTCAAGTGAGGGCCGGCGGGGAGGGCGCGCCGGCGTGAGGATCGTCCACTACTCCCACCAGCTCGGCCTCGGCGGCACCGAGAAGTGCATGCAGTATCTGCTCGAGCACCTGCGCGCCGACGGCCACGAGTGCTACTGCGTCCATCATCGCGACAAGACCCGTGCCGCTGGGGGCCTGCGCGAAGGTCTGATCCAGCGGCTGCTGGGTCGCGAGCGGGTCTTCGGCTACGGGTCGGACACCGAGTTCTTCGCGATCATGGACCGCCTGCGGCCCGAGATCTTCCACGTCCACCGCAGCGGCAGCCCGGACGAGTTTCCGGTGGTGCCGGAGCTCCGGAAGTACGTCCGCCGGTGCGTCGAGACGAACGTGTTCGGCGGCTATGATCCCACGCCGGCCATCGATCTAACGCTCTATCCGAGCGACTATCTATACCGCAACGCGCGGAAGCCGGCGCGGCAGGTGGCCGTCCTCCCGAACCCGGTGAAGGCGCCCGCGGCACAGGGCGATCTGCGGAGCGCGCTCGGGGTGCCGCCCGGCACCTTCGTAATGGGCCGCATCGGCCGCCCCGACGACCATCTGTTCGATCCGATCTCGCTTCGGGCGCTCGGGGAGCTGGAGCGCGACACGGGGCGCGACGCGCTCTACCTGGTCCAATCGCCCCCGCCGAAGATGATCGAGGCGGCGGGAGCCATGCGGCTCGAGCGGATCATGTTCCTGACGACTCCCGTCGTGGGCGACGACGAGGTGACGCGGTTCTTCAACACCATCGACGTGCTCGCGCACTTCGGTCGTCAGGGGGAGACCTTCGGGCTCAGCATCGCCGAGGCCATGATCCACGGCAAGCCGGTGGTGTCGCACCGGAGCCGCGTCGCGAACGGGCACGTCGAGCTGGTGAAGGCCTGCGGGTTTCTCGCCGGAGCGGACGACCACCGCGCCTACGCCCGATATCTGCGACGATTGCGCGACGACGAACGGCGCTGCAAGGATCTCGGGGAGGCGGGGCGCGAGTTCGCGTCACGACGCTTTCTGCTGCCCCTGGTCGGGGCGGCGCTCGAAGCCCACTATGCGCGGCTATTGCGCGATGCCTGACCTGGGCCGGGCGCCCCACGAGAAGATGCTGGTCGTCAACGTGATGCCCCACGGGCCGGCGTACGAGTTCGCGCCGGGCGAGCGTCCGGACGTGTCGTGGGACCGGCCCGACGGGTCCTGGGTCGGCTTCTGGGAGCGCGAGTGGCCGGATCTGCTGGGCGCGGCCGTGCTGCGGGCGACCGACCGTTACGCGTGGGAGGTCTGGCAGCCCGACCTCCGGGCAGACCGCTGCTACTCGGCCACGCTCCCGACCGGCGTGGTCCACCGCCTGTTCCCGGCGACCACACGCACCTACAGGCCGGGGATCCGGGTGACCTCGGGCCTCTACTCGGCCTCGCTGCTGGCGGGGATCACAGACCTCCGAGATCGGCCGGCCGTGCTCCAGCTCCACGGCTTTCGCGTCCCGTTCTACGAGGAGGTGCTCGGCAGCCTCGGCCGGCGGCGCCGCTGCCACGTGGTCGTTATAGGCCACGGCGTGGCCCGCACGCCCCTCGGTGAGCTCTTCGGCGTGCATCGCCCGTTGACCTACCTCTGCCTCGCCGTCGAGCTATGGAAGCTGCGGCGGATGCTGCGGAAGGTTGACGTGATGTCCGAGTACACCACCGCGGCACTCGCCGACTTCAGGAGGGTGTACGGCGGGCGGATCGAGCGCATTACGATGGGCTGCGATTTCGACTTCTGGACTCCGGTGCCCTCGGCGGACGTGCGGCAGAGGGTTCGGGACGAACTCGGGATCGGGGCGGCCAGGACGGTGTTCTTCGCTTCCGGCAACTACGTCCCCCGGAAGCAGCTGGACCGGCTGGTCGACAGCTTCCGGACGCTCGAGCGGCGTGACGACTGGTTTCTCGTGCTCGCGGGTCACGGCGACCGGGCCAACACGGAGCGCCTCGCCGCGGCCGCGGCGCCCCTGGTCGAGGCCGGCAAGGCCCTGATGCACCCCTACGTCGAGGGCGCCGCGCTTCGGAACCTCTACTGGGCCGCCGACGTCTACGTGTCGGTCGCCACCGACGAAGGAGGCCCGGTCTCGGTCATGAAGGCGATGGCCTGCGGGCTCCCCGTCGTCACTACGCCGGTCGGCATCACCTGGGAGTTGATGGCGGCGCGGGGGGTCGGCATCGTGGTGCCTGCGGTTGACTACGCGGCATGGACGCGCGCCTTCACGCGGATCCTGGAAAGGGGCGCGCCGCCGGCGCTCGACCTCGCGGTGGCGCGGCGGACGTTCGACTGGGCCGTCATCGCGGGGCGCGTCGCTGCCATCTACGCTGAGCTCTTGCCGTGAGCCCGAAGCATATGCTGGCCAGCCCGGTCACCGTCGTCGGCAAGGTGCTGCGTCGGTGCGCGCGCGGGGCGTTCGAGGTCGCGTGGTGGTTGAGGCTCGAGTACCGGTTCCTGCAGTGCGCGGGCCGCGCCGACCGGGGCGCCAGGTACACGCGCCTTCCCTTCGAGGAGCTGCGGCGGCTGGCGGAATTCAGGCGCGGGGTCCTGGCCGCTGAGATCGGCCGGTTCCTGGGAGCAAATCCGCACCACAACACGGCGTTCCAGCAGTGGTGGTTCGCGCGGGGGACGCCCGAGGGGAAGTTCGATCTCTCGCTGCGGATGTATCAGGTCCTCGGCAAACTGTTCGGGTCGGGGAGGGTCCGGTCGTTCGTGGACCTCGGGTGCAACGCCGGCGAGGTCGTAGCCGCGGCGGCGGACCAGGGCGTCGAGGCCCTGGGCGTGGACCTACCTGACGTCGTGCGCCGGGTCACTCTCCCCATCAAGACCATGGCACTGGATCTCAACCAGGAATTTCCACCGGGCACGTACGACGTGATCCTGTGCCGGGAGGTGCTCGAGCACATGTCGGACGCCGATGCCTTCCTCGGGCGCTGCTCCGGGATCGCCCATCCGGGCACGATCCTGCTGCTGTCGTGTCCGTACACGGCGCGACAGTTCGACGGCAACGCCTTTCACCTGCGTGTGCTGAGCGCGGCGGAGCTGCGCCAGGCGGTCGAGCGGCACGGCTTCGTCGTGCGGGACCTGTTCCGTGAGCAGGATTCCCACGTCGTCGTGGCCGAACGGTGAGGAGCGGAGTGACGTCGATCGATGGCCTCGCCCGCCGGACGGTCCGGCGGGTGCCGAGGGTCTGCTAAGTGGGAGCGGCGGCAGGTCGGGTTTCGCAGCCCCGCGTGGTGATCGTTATCCTGCACCTCGACCAACGGGAGGCCTTGCTCGGCTGCCTGGAGTCCTGCCGCAAGCTCGACTACGACAACCACGAGGTCATCGTCGTCGAGAACGGCTCGCCCCCCCGACCGAGCGGGTGGGAAGCGGTGGCATTCCGCGGGGACGTGAGGGTTCTCCGGAGCCCCGTCAACGTCGGATTCGCCAGGGGCAACAATCTCGGGATCAGCGACGCTTGCCAGCGAGGCGCGGCCTACGTCCTCTTGCTGAACGACGACGCGCTGGTGACGCCCGACTTCCTGCGCCTGCTCGTCGACGTCGGCGAGCGGTCCGGGGACATCGGCGCCCTCGGGCCGGTGATCGTTCACGCCGACGCCCCGACAAAGATCTCGTTCGCCGGCGCCGCGTTCGATTCCAACCTCGCCGACGTTCGGAGCCTCGAGCCCGAGCCGGAGACGCTCGAGGCCGGTGGGCTGCTGGACTCCGATTACGTGACCGGGTGTTGCCTCTTGATGAAGCGAGCAACGATCGAGCGGGTCGGGCTGCTGGACGAGCAGTTCTTCCTGTATTGGGAGGACACCGACTGGGGCCTTCGGGTGAAGGCGAGCGGCCTGCGCAACGTCGTGGTGCCTGCCGCACGGGTCGGGCATCGCATCGCCGCGAGCGCCGGCGGCCTGGGCTCACCGCTACGCGTCTACCACAAGACGCGAAGCCATCTCCTCTTCGCGCGGCGGCACGCCCCGGCAGCCCTGCTGCGGCTCCACGCCCGCTTCGCGCGCGATGTCGCCTGGCTCGCGCTAAAGTCCGCCGACCGCGGGCGCCTCTCGGCTGCCCGGGCGATCCTGGCCGCCGTCCGTGATTACACCCTTGGCCGCACCGGAGCCGGCCCGGCCTGGCTGTGGCGGGGCCGATGAGGGCGCCCGCGCTCCGGGCGGCGGCGCGCCTGGTGACGATGGCGGCAGCCGTCGCCTTTTACACCTACTATGGAATCTACAAGATGGTCTTCGTGCACTTCGACCTGGTCGGCGGAGATTTCCTGCGGGGCTGCTTCGCCGCCCGGAATTTTCTCGACGGACGGACGCTCTACGACATGCCTACGGCCGTCAACCCGTTCTACTACCCCCCGCTGTCGGTCCTGCTCTTTCTGCCGCTGTGCGCGCTCGGGCCGGGTGCGGCGAAAGTGGCATGGTTCGTCCTGACGCACGCGATGATCATCGGCGCGGCTTGCTTGACCTACTCGCTGCTGAGCGGTCGGAGCCGGGGGGACGCCGTGTTCGCGACGCTCGTCGCCTTCGGCTTCTCTATGCCGCTCCAGGGTCTGATCCTGACCGGAAACCTGAACGTCCTGATCTGGTTGGGTCTCACCGCCACCTGCTACGCGATCATCTCCGGGCGGCGTGGCCTCGCGCCTGGCCTGCTCGCCGTGTGCACCTGGATCAAGCTCTTCCCGATGGCGCTCGCCCTTCCGCTCGCCTGGCGGGGTGATTGGGACGCCGTCCGCCGCTACGCGCTGATCGTCCTCGCACTGGGCGCGGCGTCGCTCGCCGTGTTCGGCCTGGCCGATCACGTGGCCTTTCTGGTGCAGCTCCCGTCGCTCGATCGCTACGTGGGGATCTTTTCCGCGATGTCCTTCACGTTTGCCGCGAAGCTGCTGGCGGGCGACCAGCACCCGTCTTTCCTGATGGGAGCGAATGTCCTCTTCGGCGCCGCCATCGTCGGCGCGTGCTGGGTGCGGAGCGTCCAGGGATCCGAAGCGGCGACTGATCGGGGCGGCGTGGTCGTCGACATGATGCTGGTGATGGTCGCCCTCTTGCTCGTCACACCGGCGTCGTGGCTCTTCTATCACGCCTTTCTGATCCTGCCCCAGGCGCTGGTGCTTTCGCTCTGGCTCCAGGGCGAGCGGCTTCACTACCCCGTCAGCTTTGCGGTGCTGTCCGTGCTGATCGACGCCTGGGAGTTGATCATGTACAAGCTTCCGATTCCCCCGACCGGTCTCACGATCCGTGCCATCGGCGAGCGCCGCGAGGAGTTCGCGTCGCTCTACCCGACGCTCTATGGGATTCCATTTGCGCTGACTGTGGCCGTGTTCGCCTGGTTGCTGCTGAACTACGGCGAGCTTCGTCGCGGCTTGGCCGCCCTCACGGACGCCGCGGACGGGGTGAAGGCCTGATGGGCGCTTTGCCCTCCCTCGACGAGATCCGGGCGGCGCACGGCTGGAAGCGCGAGTACGAGCGCTACCTGCCGCTGAGCCGTTACATCTTCCGCCCGATCGGATTCTGGCTCACCTGGCTGGCCGTACGTCTGGGGCTCACCTCCGAGGCGGTGTCGTGGCTGTCCGCCGCCGTCGGAGTGCTCGGGCTGGCGGGCCTCATGAGCCCGCGCACGAGCATGGTCGAGGCCGGTCTGGCGCTCCTCCTGCTGTTCAACCTGCTCGATTGCGTCGACGGCAGCATTGCGCGTGCCATGGGGACGGACAATCCCTACGGGCGCTTCCTCGACTCCGTCTGCGGAGCGGTCGTCGATCTCGGCTTCTGGGCGGCCGTCGGCGTCATGACCTTCCGTCACCCTAACCTCCTCGCGGGACTGCCGGGGCGTGGCGATCCGACCTTTTGGCTCACGGTTGGCGGCGTGACATGTTTCCTGGCCGTCCTGCTTCACGAGATCGAGCGGGCGTACGAGCAGCTCTTGCATGTTGCGTGGGAGGCGCCGGGAGGCGGAGAGGCGACCGCCGGCGCCGCGCGGGAGCCCTGGCTCAAGACTCTCGCGCGGAACCTGCGCGTGCGCGAGACGCAGTACGCGCTGCTCGCAGTGGCGATGGTCGCTGGCGCCGTGGATGTCCTGCTGGCCGGCTACCTCTTGTACTATCTCGCGCACGTCCTCGCCGCTCTCCGGGTCTACGCGGCGCGCGGCCGCGCCGTGCGCGTCGGCGCCCACGGTTACAGGCGTCCTCCCCCTAGGCTGACGTAATGCTTGTCTATTTCGGGTTCTTCGTGGTCTCGGGCTTCTGCAGCCTCTCCTACGAGGTGGTCTGGCTGCGCCTCGCCATGGCGCACTTCGGGGTGACCACACCATTCGTCGCGACCGTGCTCTCTGTCTTCATGGCCGGACTGTCCCTCGGCAGCTGGGCCGCCGGAGTTGTGACCCGGCGCCTGGGCGCCACCGGCGCACCCGCGCGTCCCCTGCGCCTCTACGCCCTCGCCGAAGCCGTGATCGGGCTCTCCGGACTGCTCGTCCCGTACGTGCTGGCGTGGGGTCGCGAAGTGCTCACCACCACGGGGATGAGCTGGGACTCGTCGCACTACTACCTCGTCTCGGGTGGTTGGATCGCGCTGGCGCTCTCGCCCGCTTGCCTGTGCATGGGCGCCACGTTCCCGCTGGCGATGGCCGCGATGCGCCGGGAGCTTGGTCACGGCACGGAGAGGACGTTCAGCTACCTCTATCTTGCGAACGTGCTCGGCGCCACATCGGGCACGCTTGTCTCCGCCTTCGTCCTGATCGAGTTGGTCGGATTTCAGCGCACCGCGGCCGTCGCCGCCTCGCTCAACGCCCTCGTCGCCGTGGGCGCCGCACTGCGAAGCCTCACGACGACAGCGGCTGCGGTAGAAGTCCCGGAGACGCCGCCGACGGCGGCCGCACAGGATCCGGGGCCCAGCGCAGGCCGGGCGGCGCTCGTCTGGCTGTTCCTGACAGGGCTCGTCAGTCTCGCTATGGAGGTGGTGTGGATTCGCCAGTTCACGCCGTTTCTGGCGACGAATGTCTACGCGTTCGCGGCAGTCCTGGCGCTGTACCTCCTCGCCACCGCCGTCGGCACCTGGGTCTACCGCACGCTGCTCAGCCCGTCCACGGGCAGGGCCCACGACGACGTGTTCGTCGCCGTCTCGGCGATCCTCGGTCTGCTCGCGCTGATTCCGATGGCGACAGCCGATCCCCAACTTCGAGTTCGGGCAGCTCTCCGCGTCGCGGGCATCGCGCCGTTCTGCGGCGCCCTCGGGATCCTGACGCCGATGCTGCTGGATCGCTGGTCGGCGGGTAACCCCCAGCGTGCCGGCGCCGCGTACGCGGTCAACATCGTCGGGGCGATCCTCGGGCCGCTCGTCGCCGGGTTCTGGCTCCTGCCCTGGCTGGGCGACCAGTACGCCCTCCTGGCGCTCACGCTTCCCCTCTTCGGCCTCGGTGCGCTGGCGGTCGCCCGTCCGACCCTCGTCGCGTGCGGCCCAGTCGCCCGCGCGCGCGCGCGAGTCGCGCTGATGGTCGGGGCCACCGCCATCTCGTCGCTCATCGTCACCAGCACTCGAAGCTTCGAGAGCCGCTACCTCGCTGGCGAGATACGTCGCGACCACACCGCGACTGTCATCGCCGCAGGCGCCGGCATGGAAAAGCGCCTACTCGTCAACGGCATCACCATGACGCACCTGACACCCATCACGAAGATGATGGCGCACTTGCCGCTCGCCTTTCTTGAGCGCCCCCCGACCGACGGGCTCGTCGTGGCGCTCGGTATGGGCACGAGCCTCCGCTCGATGCATTCCTGGGGAATCCGGGCCACGGCGGTGGAGCTGGTGCCGAGCGTCCCCAGCCTCTTCGGCTACTTCCATACGAATGCCCCCCAGATCCTCGCCTCCGGCCGGGCGCACATCGTCGTGGACGATGGACGGCGGTTCCTCGAGCGCACGGTGGGCGCCTACGACGTCATCACCATCGACCCGCCGCCGCCGATCGAGGCCGCGGGCAGCAGCCTCCTCTATTCGCGCGAGTTCTACCACATCCTCAAGAAGCGCCTCCGGCCGGACGGCATCGTGCAGCTGTGGTTCCTGGGCGGAGAGGACGCCCTCATGGCGGCCGCGGTGCGGGCATTCGAGGACGAGTTCCCGGGAGCCCGCCTCTTCCACTCCGTCGAGGGGCGCGGGCTGCACTTTCTGGGACGGATGCGGCCGATCCCGACGGTCACCGCGGCGGCGCTCGCGTCGAGGATGCCGCCCGACGCCGTCCGCGACATGCTCGAGTGGGGGCCGGCCCGGACGGCGGAGGAACAGTTCCGCCTCGTGCTGTCGCGCGAAGTCCTCCCGCAGATCCTGGTTGCGCGCGCGCCGAGCGTCCCCGCCCTCGATGACGATCGGCCGTTCAACGAGTACTTCTTCCTCCGGCGCACCGTCTTCCCCTGGTGGTGGTCGGACGCCTCCGCCGCGCCTCGTGAGTGACCGACGGGCGGCGGGCGCCCCATGAACGTCTGCCTCGTGTCGCTGGTCACGGTGTGGCACGGGGTCAAGGGCGGAATGGAGATCCACGGCAAGCTCCTGACCGAGGGGCTGGTGGGGCTGGGCCACGACGTGACGATCCTCTCGTCTCACCAGCCGTCCGGCGCCCAGGGCGCGGCGACGCCGGGCCTCACCCGCTACGCCTTGGCCGGCACGCGCTTCGGGTCGCAGCGGGGAGGGTGGGCCTCAGCGTGCTTCCGGGCGTTCGGCGAGCTTCACAGCCGGCGGCCGTTCGACGTCGTGTGCTCCCAGCAAGCTGTGCTGCCTGGCCGAATGCTCCGACTCTGCCACGGGGCCGGGGTCCCAGTTGTTGCCCTCATGGAAGGCCACGAGGGCTTGATGCTCGTGTCGGAGGTGCGGCAGAGCCTGAGCCACCGGACCGGCTACGCCCGATTGCCACGCCGGGTCCTGGCGTCGGCCTACCACTACGTGAGGTGGGAGCTTCCCCTGATGCGGGCCGCCGATCGGATCATCGCCGTCAGCGACGAGATTGCCCGATCGCTGGGGCGCTGGTTCGGCGTCGCCTCGAAACGGATCGAGGTGGTCTACAACGGTGTGGACACCGGCCGCTTTCGCCCCGACACCGAGCGGGCCGCCAGCATCAGAAGGGCACTGGGCCTCGGCGAGGACGAGGCCGTGGTGCTATTCGTGAGCCACGTGACACGGCAGAAGGGGCTCCACGTCCTGCTTCGGGCCCTGCCGCGAGTGCGGGAAGCCTGGCCTCGGGTCCGAGTGGTCGTCGTCGGCGCGGGCGATTATCTCGCCGACGGCCAGGCTCTGGCCCAGCGGCTGGGAGTCAGTCCTCATGTCCTCTTCGTGGGTGAGGTACCTCACGAGCGGGTGTCCGAGTATCTGGCGGCCTGCGATGTCTTCGTCTTTCCTACGCTGCGCCAGGAGGGGCTGCCGTTTGCCGTGCTAGAGGCCATGGCCTCGGAAAAGCCCGTGCTCGCCTCCCGCATCGGCGGCGTGCCGTCGGTGGTCCGCGACGGCATCAACGGCGTGCTGGTGCGCGCCGGCGATCCCGAGGCGCTCGCCGAGGGCCTGCTGCGTCTGCTCGCCGACCGGCAAGGCGCTCGGCAACTCGCCCGGTCGGCACGTGACACGGTGCTACGCGCTTTCAGCGTCGAGCACATGGTGCGGGGCACCGCCGATGTGTTCGAGCGCGTCGTCAAGGCCCGACGTGCGCCATGACCAGGCCTGAGCTGCCGCCGGTCTCGATCTTCATCCCTACGTACAACGACGCCGTGCCCCTGGTGGCCTGCCTCGAGTCACTGGGCGCGCTCGACTATCCACGCCGGCGGGCGGAGATCGTCGTCTGGGACAACGCCTCCCATGACGACACAGAACGTCGCGTGGTCGAGGCGTTCGACCGCATGCGCGGGCAGGGATGGCTCGACCTCCGCCTGCGCCGCAGTCCCCGGAACGAGGGCAGCTACGTGCCCTACAACTTGGCCGAGGCCGAGCTCGCCCGGGGGAGCGCCTACATCCTGGGTCTGGACGCCGACGTCGAAGTCGCACCCGACGCGCTCACCCGGCTGATGGCCGCGGCCGAAGAGGGCAGGGTCGCCGTCGTGGGCGCGCGGTCGGTCTACTTCGACCGACCGGACCGCACCGCCCACGGCGCCGGCTTCGTGGCTCGTTGGAGCGCCCGCTACGGCGAGGCGGATCCAGACGAGCCGATCGACTGCGACTACGTGATCGGCTGCTGTTGGCTCCTCGACCGCCGCGCCTTCCGCGAGATCGGCGGATTCGATCCACGCTTCTTCATCAACCACTGGGAGGTGGACTACTGCCTGCGCCTCAAACGGCGCGGCTGGCGGATCCGGTACGAGCCGCGGGCGGTGGCGCGGCACAAGATCGTCCCCGGGGGAACCCGGTCCCCCGACCGCCTCTACTACCTCTACCGAAACAAGCTGCTGGTGATCCGGACCAGCGGCTATTTCCATCGCCCGGTCCTTGCCGCCGTCGTGGCCGCCGCTGGCTCGGCGGCCCGCATCACCGCTGACGCGCTGGCCACCTCCTCGATCCGCGAGACGGGAGCCTCGCTCAGGGGGCTCTGGGACGGTCTCCGAGGGCGCACCGGCGCGCTCGGCCAAGCGCGGCCGTGACGTCGCCGATTCGCGTCCTGCACGTAGCCGAGAGCGCCGGCTGGGCCGGCGGCGAGGCGTATCTCGTCCAACTGGCCGCCGCCCTCGACCGGCGGCGCTTCGCCCTTGCCGTCGTCGTGCCGGAGACCGGCCCCCTCACGGAGCGTCTCGCCGCGCTCGGCGTTCCGATCTTCGTCGTCCCGCTCCATACCCGCCTGCTGAGCCCGCGCACGCTGTGGGCGCTGGTTCAGGTGCTCCGTCGGGAGCGGCCGATGATCGTTCAATCCCACGGGGCGCGCACCAACGTCTACGCGAAGATCGCAGCCCGCCTCGTCGGGGTGCCAGTGGTCCTGGCGACCGTCCACAACTCGCTCTTCGATTACGAGGTGGGCGCCCTCCGCCGACAGTTGTACGTCGCCGCCGAACGGCTCACGGGCTCGCTCGCCTATCGTGTGGTGGCGGTTTCGCACGCGGTAGGGCGGGACCTCGTCACGCGCTACCGGCTTCCGGCCGAGCAGGTCGTCGTCATCCAGAACGGGATCGACCCCGCGCGGTTCGTCCCCGAACGTCCCCCGGCGGCCGTGCGCGCCGAGTTGGGGCTCAGCCCCGACACGCGGCTCGTCGGTCTCGTCGGTCGCCTGACGCGGCAGAAGGGCGCGGATCTGTTAGTCGCCGCGCTCCCCTCGCTCGTGACCTCCTGGCCTCAGCTCCGCTGCCTCTTCGTCGGGGACGGAGTGCTGGGTCCGGAGCTTCGTCGCCGGGCCGCGGCCCTGGAGGTAGCCCTTCATTGCGTGTTCCTCGGCCCCCGCCACGATGTGGCGGATCTCGTCGCGATCCTGGACGTGGTGGTGCTGCCGTCACGCTCGGAGGGGCTCCCCTTCGCCCTGCTGGAGGCGATGACGCTGGGCAAGCCTGTGGTGGCGACGCGTGTCGGCGGAAACCCCGAGGTCGTAGAAGACGGGCGGACCGGGCTCCTGGTTCCGCCCGAGGATCCGGTGGCGTTGGCCCGGGCCGTCCGCTTCCTCCTCGATCATCCGGCCGAAGCAGCGGCAATGGGCCAACGGGCCCGCGAGCGCGTGCTCCGGGACTTTTCGCTCACGCGAAGCGTCGGAGCGCTGCAAGAGCTCTATGGGTCGGTAGCATCGCACGTGACCGTCGACGGCACCGGCTCCGAGCGAGGTCGCCCTGCCGGCCGGGCGTCCTGACAGCCGCGCATCGAGGACCGGCCCGCCCGGCTGGGGAGATGGCCGTTCCTGGTGCCGCACCGGGGCGACGATCCGCTAGGTGCCGGCCCGCGTCTTCCCGCATACTGCTGGAAGGACGTCTTTTATGGGCTTCCCCAGCCTTCTGGAGCTCAGGGCCGCAGCATGAGCCTCGGCGAGCTTGAGCGCGACCTTCAGGACGTGGTCGCCGGCGCCCGCACGTATCCGCTGCCGCGGCCGTCGCCTGGGGGCTGGGCCATGCACGCCGAGACGTGCCGCTTCCTGGGGGCATTCGTCCAGTGGCACCGGCCACGGCGGACCCTCGAGTTCGGCTCAGGCTTCTCCTCGGCGGTGATCGCGTGTGAGCTGGAGCGCCAGGGGCAGGGGTACCTCAACTCTATCGACAACTCTCCACGCTGGTCCGCTGAAGCGGCCGAGATGGTGCGCGCGTGCGGCGCGCTGAATCGAGCCGGCTTTCATCGCTTCCCGTTGGGCCTCAGGGTGTACGGCGCGTTGCCGTGCGTGTTCTACCGGATCCCCGCCGCCTTCTGGGACGGCCAGGCTCCATACGACTTGGCCGTGGTCGACGGTCCCCATCAAGACGTGGGGCGGGACGGCGCCTTGCCGGAGTGCCTGCCTTGGCTCAAGGCAGGGGGATGGGTGATCGTGGATGATGGCCGCGCCGACCACACGCAGAGGACACTCCAACGGTGGCACCGGCTCCTCGGCCCCTCATTCCTAGCATCGCCCGTCCTCGATCTCGGAAACGGTGTCGTCGTCCTGCGGAAGCTCGGCGCCGCGCCTGCGCGGGCGCTGGCGCTCCCGCCGTCGAGCCGACTTGTGGAGTGGCTCAGGGCCGCACGAAACGTCTGGCGGATCAGGAGGCTTGGGCTCAACACCGGCGAGGGCGAGGCCCTGATCGCCGGGCGGCCTCTCCTGAGACGTTTGGAGTGGTGATCGCGACCCTCGCCTCGGTCGACGCGATGATCAGGTTCGACGAGCCGATGCCGGCGCGGCTCATCGCCGATCTCCAAAGCCGGAAGTCCTCGTGAAGGGTGGCGATCGGCCGCTCGAGCAGGTGGTGGGCGTGGATGAACGTCGGCTACGCCGTGGTTCTACTCGAGCCGCGCCGCTGCGTGACGCGCTCGCCAGAGCCTGCTACCTGCACGAGACCCGGGTCGGCCCGGTCGGCTAGCCCTCATGTGCGGCATCGCCGGATACGCCGGAGTCGCGCCCCCTGAGCTGCTGCCCTCGATGCTGCGCGAGCTCAAGCACCGCGGGCCCGACGACGACGGCCTCCACCTCGAGCCCGGGATCGGCCTGGGGGCGACCCGCCTGGCCATCATCGATCTCCACACCGGGCACCAGCCCATCGCCAACGCCGACGAATCGGCGTGGATCGTCTTCAACGGCGAGATCTACAACTTCCGAGACCTGCGCGCCACGCTGCAGGCGAAAGGGCGCACCTTCAGAACGCAGAGCGACACCGAGGTCGTCCTGAAAGCCTACGAGGCGTTCGGGCCGGCGTGCGTCGAGCGGCTGCGGGGCATGTTCGCCTTCGCCCTCTGGGACCGCCCCCGGCGGCGACTGCTGCTCGCGCGGGATCGCCTCGGCAAGAAGCCGCTCTACTACTGGCAGCGCGGCGCCCTCTTTCTCTTCGCCTCGGAGCCGAAGGCGCTGCTCTGTCATCCGGCCATCGCGCGCACGCTGGACTGGGACGCCCTGCATCACTACCTCGCGTTCGGCTACACGCCCCGCGCGCGGTCGATCTTCGCGGAGATCGCGAAGCTGCCGCCGGGTCACACCGCAGTGTTCACCGAGGGCCGGCTCGCGGTGGCGCGCTACTGGGCGCTCCCCGATGCGAGCACGACAAGCGCGGAACGGATCGCCCCCAAAGACGCCCCCCAGCTGGTCCGCCACGAGCTGCGGGAGGCCGTGCGCCTGCGCCTCGAGAGCGACGTCCCGCTGGGGGTGTTTCTCTCCGGCGGCATCGATTCGAGCGCGGTGGTGGCCAGCATGCGCGAGGTCACCAGCCAACGGATCGCGACCTTCACGGTGGGCTTCGGCCCGAGCGCGCCCTCCTACGACGAGCTACCCCACGCGCGCATGGTGGCCCGCCGGTTCGAGACCGATCATCACGAGGAGATCCTCGAGCCCGTCGTCGCCGACCTGCTGCCGACCATCGTCCATCACTTCGACGAGCCCTTCGCCGACTCGTCGGCGATCCCGACCTTCGTCGTCGCCCAGTCGACGGCCCGGCACGTCAAGGTAGCCCTGTCGGGGATCGGGGGCGATGAGACGTTCGCCGGCTACCCGCGCTACCTCGGCCTGCGCCTCTCCGAGCTCTACGCGATGCTGCCCCGGTGGCTCCGGACGCTGCCCGCCTCCGTCGCGCTACGCCTCATGCGGGAGTCTGAGGCCAGCCGGAGCTGGAGGAGCTGGGTCCGGCGGTTCGCCGCCGGTGGCGATCAGCCGCTGCCCGACCGCTACATCGGCTGGACGCGCTTTTTCTCGGACGGCGATCTCGCCCGGCTGGCCACCCCGGCGGTCCGCCGCCGCTGGCAGGGGAGCGTGGACGACGCGCAGCGCGCGGCCTTCGGCGGGCGCGGTCACGGCGACCCTGTCGACGGGGCCTTCCGCGTCGATCTGAGCACCTACCTGCCCGACGACCTGCTCGTCATGGCTGATCGGATGAGCATGACCCACTCCCTCGAGCTGCGCGCGCCGTTCTGCGACCACCGCCTGATCGAGCAGAGCCTCCGCCTGGCGCCGGCCACCAAGCTCCCGGGGCTCCGCCTGAAGGGTCTGCTCAAGGCCGCGTTTGCCGATGTCCTGCCGCGGGAGATCCTTTCCCGGCGCAAGCAGGGCTTCATGGTCCCGCTGGCCCGCTGGCTGCGGACCGACCTGAGGCCGTTGATGGACGATCTCCTCTCGCCCGAGCGCGTGAGCGCGCGTGGTCTCTTCGCCGTCGCCGAGGTCGAGGCGCTCAAGCGGGAACACCTGGCGCGGGAGGAGAGCCACGCCGACCGGCTCTGGACGCTCATGATGGCCGAGCTGTGGATGCGACAGTACCTGGACACGCACGGGCTCTGGAGCGCGCGCGAGTGAGGATCCTGATCGTTTCCGACGTCTCGCCCATCGTCGTGCTCGGCGGCGCCGAGCGTGTCGTGTGGGAGCAGGCGTCCCGGCTGGCGGCGGCCGGGCACCGGGTCCGCGTGGTGAGCCGCGCGCCGGAAAACGTCGGCCCGGGCGCCGTCGTCCATCGTGGCGTTCCCGTCCGGCATGTCGTCGTCGACCGCCGCACGCTCCGGAGCTTCATTCGAACATCCATTCTCGAGGCGCGGCGTGCGGTCGCCGAAGAGGTCGAGGCGCACGGCGCCGACGTGCTGCATTTCCACCAGCCGCTCGCCGCCTTCGGAGCGCTCACCTCGCCGGTGGGCCGGCGACTACCGAGCCTCTACACCTTTCACTCGCCGGCGCCGCTCGAGTACCTGACGCGCTTGGGAACGACCGGCTGGCACCGCGGGGGCCTCGTCGGGCACGCCGGCGCGGCGCTGCTCTGGCTCGTCGAGCGCGCGTGCCTGGCGCGAGCGAGCCGGATTCACGTCCTGAGCGACTTCTCGGCGGGCCTCGTCCGGAGGCTCTATTGGATCTCGAGCCGCCGGGTCGTGAAGATCCCGGCCGGCGTGGACCTCGAGCGCTTCCGGCCGCCGCGCGATCGGATGGCGCTCCGGCGCGAGTTGGGGCTGCCCGCGGGGGGGCCGTTGCTCTTCACGCTCCGGAACCTGGAGCCGCGGATGGGGCTCGACAACCTCATACGGGCGATGGACACGCTTCGCCGCCGCGTCCCGGACGTGCTCCTGCTGATCGGTGGCGCCGGCTCGCAGCGTAGCGAACTGGAGGCCCAGGCGGCGTCGCTCCGTCTCCAGGAGCACGTGAGGTTCCTCGGCTTCGTTCCTGATGTCGACCTGCCGCGCTACTACGGGGCGGCCGATGCGTTTGTGCTTCCCACGCGAGCCCTCGAGGGGTTCGGCCTGGTCACTGTCGAGGCGCTTGCCTGCGGCACGCCCGTGCTCGGCACCCCGGTCGGCGCGACGCCCGAGATCCTGGTACCCCTGGACCCTTCGCTCGTCTTCCCGGACGCGTCGGCAGAGGCGATGGCGCACGACCTCGGGCGCTTCCTAGACTCGCTGGCCCGGGATCCGGCGGGCGCCGGACGGCTCCGCGACGCCAGCCGTCGACACGCCGAGACGCAGTACAGCTGGGAGCGCTCGATCGGCGACCTCGAGACGACCTTGCGGAAGCTCGTCGAGCAACTGGCGGCGCCGGCGCCGCCGCGGGCGCTGACAGGGCGGAGGTCCCGCTGCGCGATCGTTCAGTGGAAGCGGTGATCCCCGCCTTCGCCTGCACGCTGCTCGGCCTGGCCGCTCTGGCCGATTCCACGTGGCTCTCGGGCCGCTGGGTCGGCCCGCTCGTCTGGGCCGTCCTCGTGTTCGTGGTGGCAGAGAGCGCCTGGCGAGTGGCCCGCACGGCCTGTCCGGACGCGCCGCCCCGCGTGGTGCTGTTGGCCGCAGGCACAGTCGCGCAGCTCTTCGCCTCGCTCGTGGTGAGCCTCCTCGGATTCGTCGGCGCCCTGGCGCTCGCGCCCGTGCTGCTGGTGACTGGCGTCGCAGGAGGAACTATCGCCGGCCTTCTGCGGCCTGCTCCCGAGCGGGCGGCAGCCCCGGGCCCGTCCACCGGGCAACGGCCGGAGCCCCTGGCGGCCAGTGGTGCGGCCCTCATCGGCGTGGTCGTGGGGGTGGTGCTCGTCGCTCAGCTTCGCTACACGACGAGCGGGGTGGACGGCCTGCTGTACCACCTTCCTATGGTCGCCGAGTGGCTGCAGGCCGGCTCCATCTGGACGGTCGACGGCCTGTTGTTCATTACCCTGGGGTACCCAGGCTTCCGTGAGGCAATCATCGCCTTCCTCTCGCTGCCGCTTCATCATGATCATCTCGCCCTCCCCTTGCTGTTAGAGTTCCCCCTTTTCGCGCTGGCCGTCTACGCGCTGGTTCGCCAGCACACCGGCTCCGCCCTGCTGGGGCTGGCGGCGAGCGCCTACGCCACTTCAGTGCCCGTCGTGGCGCGCGCGAGCACGTCCCAGAAGAACGACCTCGCGTTGGCCCTGGCCTTCGCGATCGCGCTCCTCTTTGCCATCCGTCTCGTGGAGGCGCCGCGCCATTCCGGCGCCCTGCTGTGCGGTGGCGCTCTGGGGGCGCTGGCGTCGACGAAGTTCACGGGCGTGGCCTACGCGGCAGCCATCGTGGGCGCCGGCATCGCCTGGGCTCTCCTGCGCCACTCACGCCCTGGGTGGTTACGGCAGGGCCTTGGCGTCTGGGCTCTCGCGATCGCGACTGCCGCAATCGTCGCGGCGCCCTGGTACCTCCGCAACCTCTTGGCCTTCGGCAATCCGTTCTACCCAGCGGAGGTGCGCCTGGCCGGCGTCACGTTATTCGAGGGGCCGATGCGCGCCGAGGAGCTCTGGGGGCCCGTGACCATCGGATGGAACATGCGGCCGTTGATCGAGGGCTGGCTGCTCTTTGTCGAGGCGTACGGGCTCCTGTTCCCGCTCCTTATGGCGGGCACGCTCGCGCTCGGCTTCGAGATTGTGGCCGGCCGTCGGCGCTCAGGCGCGGCCGCCGTGCCCGTCGCTCTCGCGCTTGTGGCCGGCCTCGTCTTTCTGCATCAACCGCTGAACTGGCCATCGACGGTCGACTACAACTACACGCTGCGGTTCTTCATGCCCGGCTTCATCACCGTCCTTTTGGGCGCGGCTACCTGGGCCGCCGACGTTCCCCGGCGCGCCAAGCTGGGTGCTGGCCTGATGCTAGGGGCCAGCATTGTGAATCTTGCGATGTGGGCGAGGTGGTGGTGGGTGCCTCTGGAACTCGTCCTGGCCGCAGCCGCCTACTGGGCCGTGCGCCGGGGCCATGTCGGCCCACCCGTGCCGATCTCGCGAGGCCGCCGCATCGCCGTCGGGGCGTTCCTCGCGCTGGCCGTCGCCGCGGTGGTTCTCAGCGAGCTCCGTGCCCAATGGCAGTATCATCCCGTCTACGGGTACCCGGCGGTGCTGGGTAACCGCGAGGGCGTTGGCGACGTCTACGCGTTCGTCCATCGCAACCTCCGGAGTCAGCGCATCGTCGCCTATGGCCGCGAAGGGACCTTTCCCCTCTACGGGGACGACCTCTCCAACCGCGTCATTTGGGCGCCCGAACCACTGACGCCCGACGTCCTTCTGGCTCTCTGCGATAGGCTGCGCGCGGATTATCTCGTTATCTTTGCCCCCTTCCCGCAGCGCGAC
>Ga0209236_1000527_pt1 | contig 22295 bp, 18 predicted proteins | sample GraSoi013_1_40cm_FD_185819 | JGI IMG/M metagenome (GOLD analysis project Ga0209236, IMG submission 185819) | Grasslands soil microbial communities from the Angelo Coastal Reserve, California, USA - Sample 09_27_2013_1_40cm (SPAdes) (version 2) | ecosystem: Environmental > Terrestrial > Soil >... | reverse complement strand
TTGCCGTCCGGCGTCAGCGCCGGCGCGAGGAAGATGCGGCCCCTCGAGCGGCGCTGGGTCAACAGCGGTTGGGCGATCCGGCGCGCCCGGTAATGATCGCCGAGCTGCGGCAGGAACGTCGTCTGGATGGCGTCGCGCCAGTCGTTCGAGAGATCCTCGAGCGAACGACCCAACGCGCGCTTGAAGGCGGCCTCGAGCCCGGTGTTGGCGGAGCTCTGCAGGATCTCACCGATCACCTCGTCGCCCCACTTCTCGCCGATGTAGGCCCACAGCGCGTGGCCATACCGGTACGGGAAGATTCCGGGATCGGTCGTCATGTCTTCGATCGAGGGAAGGTGTCCCTCCAGCGCGGCGTCACGCAGCCACATCGCCGTTTCCGGATCGATCGGGCCGCGCGACAGGTATTCCGCCATGCCTTCCATGAACCAGAGCGGCGGATTCACGCTCATCAATGTCTGCACGCCGGCGCCGGGGCGGCCGCGGCTGTACACGTCGTACTGGAACTGGTGCACCATCTCGTGCTGGAGGACGTGCTCGAACTCGGCGTAGGAGCCGGTGAACGGCAACACGGCGCGATGCTTGAAGAACTCCGTGACGCCGCCCAACCCCTCACCCGTGGCGTCGACGACGTTCGTCTGCTGGAAGTCGGATTGCGACGCGTAGAGAATGATCGGCTTCCGGCTCTGGAACTGGTGATGCAGGATCCGCGACAGCCGGGCGTAAGCACGCTCGGCCATGCGCGCGGCGTCGAGGGCGCCGACACGCTCGTCGGGATAGTAGTAGATGTCGAAGTGCTCGGTCTGAATCGATTGGAACTTGAAGTTGCGGTACTGCACCTTGTTCTGGCCGAAGTACTGGGCAGCCAGGGGAGGTGCAGCAAGCAGGAACGCCGCCAACACCGCGAACTGAGTTATGGTGCGTCCTCGCATACTGCTATCCTTTCGCACCGGTGCCGCCCGCATCGCCCGCGGCAACCACGGGCGCATCGCCCCACAGTCGCTCGAGCTGGTAAAAATCGCGGAGCTCTGGATGAAACACGTGGACGACGAAATCCACGTAGTCGAGCAACACCCAGCGTCCCTGGGCCAATCCTTCAACATGATGCGGCTCGAGACCGGCCGGCGCGAGCGCCGTCACGAGATGCTCGGCCATTCCCCGCACGTGGGCGTCCGACGTTCCAGAAACGATCACGAAGTAGTCCGTGGCGGCGCACAAGCCACGCAGGTCTAATACCACCGGATCGAGCGCTTTGCGATCGACCAACGCGTCAACAACCTGTGAGAGCACCGGAGCGGTTTCCATCCTCCCTTTCATTAGTAAACCAGTTGCAAGCTTCACGCCACGCGGCGGCGGTTACTCCTTCACCACCGTGATCCGAACCTCAGGCCGCACCTCAGGATGGACCTTGATCCCGACGCTGAATTCCCCGAGCTCACGGATCGGCTCGTGCAGATCGATTTTGCGCTTGTCGACGCGAATGCCGAGCTCTTCGAGCTTCCGCTGGATGTCGCCGGCCGTGACCGAGCCGTACAGCTTGTCTTCCTCGCCGACTTTCACGGCGAAGCTGAGCTGCACGCCGGCAAGGCGAGTCGCTTCGGTTTCCGCCGTCGACTTCTCGGAGGCGCGCTGCTTGGCGATGCGCTCGCCTTCGTAGGCGATCTTCTTCTTGTTGGCCTCGGTCGCCGGATAGGCGAGCCCTTTGGGAAGCAGGTAATTGCGGGCGTACCCGTCCTTCACCTTCACGACCTCGCCGACTTTGCCAAGATGCTGGACGTCTTCCCGCAGAATGATTTCCATCCCTTGAATCCCTCAGGTTTGATTGGACTGGGAGCCGCGCTGCCCGCGCTGCCCCCCCCGGGCTGCCGCGAGTCGCCGCCGGTAGTGGTACCACGTATCAGTGATCCCCAGCGTGCAGAGGCCGGGGAGAACAAACAGGAGTGGAACAGCAAGGGCAGCTGCCGTCGCCGCGACAATGGCCAACGCCGTCGCCGAGATGCCGAACGCATCGGCGAACGTGATCACGATCGCCGCCCCGCGCAGCACGTACAGCGCGCCGGCCACGATGCCGACGTTCGTGCCCGCCACATGCAGCGCGCTCGATACCGGCAGGATCAGGACACCGAGCCAGGCCACGATGCCCCATACCCAGGCGTCGCCGATGCAGAAATCCCGGAAGCGACCGACCGGCGAGCCGAGCGCCGACGTCGTGATCCGCACGTGCAGGTGCCACGCCAGCGCGAGGCCGGCCAGGGTCTGCAAGGCGAGTACGCCCGGCCAGGTGACGCTCGCGAAGCGCACGATCGGCTCGTACAGCATGAACGCGTCGGGCGCTCGCTCCACGACGAAGCGCATCGTCAGGCTCGCTTGCCGCGTCGCTTCCCAGGCCAGTGCCCTCCATGCTTCCGTGCCCCAGAGCACCTCGATCATCAACGCCGTGACGAGGAAGCCGGCCGCCGTGGCGCGCAACGCCTGACGCAGCATCGGACCAGGTCGAAGCAGCATCACGGCCACGAAAGCCGCTGTGGTTAGCACGATGTACGCGCTCGTCACCGCGGCGAGTCTGCCCTCCCCACCTCCCCCCGTTCCGTCGCCGACAAACAGGAGCGCGAGGCTCAGCGCTCCGATCACGCCCGCGAGGGGAACGGCCCAACGGGCACGCTCGGGCGGTGCGGGAGCCACGATCAGCAACGTGGCGAGCGGCAGGCCCATGAGACTGGGATGTGCCCAGAGCACGAAGGCGATCAGGGCAAATAACGGCCGCCACCACGACTGCTTCGTCACGTTAGGCGGTGTGACCCTTGATGTACGGGATCAACGCGAGTTGCCGCGCGCGCTTGATAGCCGTCGCCAGCTGCCGCTGATGACGCGCGCACATTCCCGAAAGCCGGCTCGGCAGAATCTTGCCGCGCTCGGTCAGGAACCGGCCCAGCGTCCGGTCGTCCTTGTAGTCGAGCACGCGCGCGCCGGATTCGCACACGGGACAGGTCTTGGCAGGACGTCTCACACTTCCTCCTCTTCCAGCTCTTCTTCTTCGGGGACGACGGCCGCCGTCACCACGGGTTTCGGCTGCTCGCGCGCGGCTTCGACGATGAGGTAGCGCACCACCCCCTCATCGAGCTTCACGGCGCGCTCGTACTCGGGCAGCAAGTCCCCCGCCGCCTCGTACTCGGCCACGACGTAATAGCCTGTATCCTTCTTCTTGATCTTGAACGCCATCGTCCGCTTGCCCCAGTGGGCCACGTTTGAAAGCGTGCCTTTGCCGTCCTTGGTCAGAAGGCTGTGAAAGCGATTCAGCTTTTCGGTGATTGCCGGCTCGTCCAGCGCACTATCAAAGATGTAAACCGTCTCGTACCGACGACTCATGCCACCTCCCTTTGGACATGGGTGACCCGGCGCGGTGGATGGGGCGCCGAGTAGGGGATATGTGAGCGAGAAAGCTAAGCGGCGTGTAAAGGCGTGGAAAGGCGCGGAAAGGAGTTGTATTGTAGGGTGTGCTGGCGGTCCTGGTCCTCTTGTGCGTACAGAGCCCCCCCCCCACCGTCGCCGACGTGAGGGCGTTTCTCGCTCGCGCTGAGTCGACCCTGTATGATGTGGGCCTCAAAGCCGCTCGGGCCGACTGGGTCGCCAACACGTACATCACGTTCGACACTGAAGAGCTGACGGCCGAGGCGGGGGAAGCCAATGCCGTGGCGACGCGCGACTTGGCCATGGAAGCGCGGCGATACGAGCGCCTCCGCTTGCCGGCCGACGTGCGGCGCCAGTTGCTGCTGCTCAGGTTGTCTCTCCCCGCGCCGCCACCCCCTGATCCGCGTGAGACGACGGAGCTAAGCCGTATCTCGAGCAGTCTCCAGGCCGATTACGGGCGCGGGAAGTACTGCAAGACGCCTGATCATTGTCTGCAAATCACAGACATCGAGCGCATCCTGGCGACCAGTCGTGATCCGGCGGAGCTGCTCGACGCCTGGCGGGGATGGCACCGCGTTTCCGTCGGGATGCGCGATCGCTACGCGCGGTTCGTCACGCTTGCGAATGCCGGCGCGCGCGGCTTCGGCTTCAGCGATGTCGGCGTGCTCTGGCGCTCCGGTTACGACATGCCCGCCGATGCCTTCGCGAGCGAGATCGATCGGCTGTGGACGCAGCTCAAGCCGCTGTATCTGCAGCTCCACGCCTACGTGCGCGCGCGCCTCGCCGTGCGCTATCCGAATCTCGTGACGGCGAACGGGATGATTCCCGCGCATCTCCTGGGTAACCTCTGGGCGCAGCAGTGGGGAAATATTTACGACGTGGTCGCGCCCGCGGCGGCAACTCCCAGCGTCGACGTCACGGCGTTACTGAGGGCGCACGGGGTGGATGAGCGCGGGATGGTACGGTATGCCGAGCGCTTCTACACCTCACTCGGATTCGACTCGCTGCCCTCCACGTTCTGGGAGCGGTCGCAGTTCACCAAGCCACGCGATCGAGAGGTCGTTTGTCACGCGAGTGCGTGGGACATCGACAGCAAGAACGACGTGCGCATCAAGGCGTGTTTGCAGGTGACGGGCGAGGACTTCGTCACCGTGCATCACGAGCTGGGTCACAATTTCTACCAGCGCGCCTATCAAAAGCAGTCCTATTTCTTTCAGAACGGTGCGAACGACGGCTTCCACGAAGCGATCGGCGACGCGATCGCGCTGTCCGTCACGCCGGAATACCTGCGCCGCATCGGATTGCTCGACAGTCTGCCGAGCGCCGCCAGTGATACGGCGATGTTGCTGCAGATCGCGCTCGACAAGATCGCATTCCTGCCGTTCGCCCTCGCGCTCGACCGCTGGCGTTGGGGCGTCTTCTCCGGAGAGATCACGCCCGCGCACTACAATGCGGCATGGTGGGACCTGAAGCATCGCTATCAAGGCGTCGCCGAGCCGGTGGCGCGCACCGAACAGGACTTCGATCCGGGTGCTAAGTATCACGTTGCGGCGAACGTGCCCTATATCAGGTATTTCTTGGCTCGCGTTTTGCAGTTCCAGTTACATCGCTCTTGGTGCCGCGCGGCGGGATGGACCGGCCCGCTCTACCGCTGCTCGGTGTATGGCAACAAAGCCGCAGGACAGCAGTTGGCTCGTATGCTGGCGGCAGGGCAAAGCCGGCCCTGGCAGGACATCCTTGCCGATGCGACCGGTGAGCGGCAGCTCGACGCGACAGCTATCGTAGATTACTTCCAGCCGCTCCTCGCTTGGCTGGAGCGGCAGAATCAGGGCAAGGCGGTTGGATGGTGATAGCTCAAGAGACAGGCCCCTGATAGGACACAGTATGCACTCGCTCGCTCACTTGCTGGCTCTGATTTCGCTGCCGACGCTGCAAACCCAACCCGATACGAATGCGCGTATCAGTGGACATGCCCTTTCCGCTTATAACGGCCGGCCAATCGCCGGCGTGACGATTTCCGTGGCCAAGGTGGAGCGGTTCACTGTGACTGATTCGAACGGCGGGTTCACGCTCTCGGGGCTTCCCGCAGGACCGCAGAGACTGCGGGTTTCGTATGAGGGCCGTCACACCGAGCAGGAATATGAGTTCGCACTCCGCGCCGGTCGGACGACGAACATCGCCGTCATGCTCGACGTCCGGGCGACGAACCTGGCGCCGCTCGTCGTCGAAGCGCGGTTCGTCGACGTCTGGCGTGACCTCGCGGGGTTCTATGAACGGCGCCAGCGCTACGGTGGATTTGCGCGTTTCTTTACGCGCGAGGACATCGAGCGGTCGCACCCCGAGGCGATCAGCGTCATGCTCAAAGGCGCGGGAATCTTTACTTGGTGTCTGTACACCTGCCTCCCCACGCGTTTCAGCCACGGCCACATCTGCTCCGTGCCGATCAGTTTGGACGGCCTGCCGATCTGGGAGCGCGACCTCGATCGGATTCCCATCGAGAACGTCGCCGCCGTGGAGATCTACCGCGATCCGCCGAACAGCAGCCCGTTCGGCGTGCCCATGATCAATCAGTTCGGCTTTGAGGGGAAAGACCTGATCCAGGGACGCGGGGAGTGTGGCTCGGTCGGGATCTGGACGCGCTAGACGTTGAAGCGAAACAGTAGAATGTCGCCGTCCTTCACGACGTAGTCGCGACCTTCACTGCGAATCAGGCCCTGCTCGCGGGCAGCTTTGTAGCTGCCCGCTTTCACGAATTCCGTGAACGCAACCGTCTCGGCGCGGATGAAGCCGCGCTGAAAATCGGAATGGATCTCGCCCGCGGCGTCGTAGGCCGTGTCCCCGCGGTGCATGGTCCACGCCCGCACCTCATTCTCGCCGACCGTGAAGAACGTCTGGAGTCCCAACAGGCGATATCCCGCGTGAATGAGACGGTCGAGCCCCGGCTCGGCGACGCCGGCGCTCGCGAGATACTCGCGGCGCTCGTCGCCCGCCAGCTCGGCAAGCTCGGCCTCGAATTTGGCGGAGAAGAGGACGATCTCGGCTTCTTCATGATGACCCTGCACCGCCGAGCGCAGCTGCTCGATCCATTTCCCCCCGCCGCTCGTCAGGTCGTCTTCGTTGACGTTGGCGGCGTAGAGTATCGGCTTGGCGGTCAACAGACCAAGCTGGCGCAGAAACTTCACCGCGTCCTCACTCTCGCCGGCCTCGCGCGCGCCGCGGCCGGCATTGAGCTCGGCGACGACGCGCTCGAGCAGCACGAGCTCGAGCTGCGCTTCCTTGTCTCCGGCGCGCGCCGACTTGCGCGTCTTGTCGAGCCGGCGTTCGACCACCGCGAGATCGGCGAGCGCCAGCTCGCTGGTGATGACGTCGTGATCGCGGACGGGATCGACCGGCCCCATGACGTGGACGACATCGGAGTCCTCGAAGCTACGGATCACATGGACGACGGCGTCCACTTCGCGGATGTGGGAGAGGAACTGATTGCCCAGCCCCTCGCCCTGCGAGGCGCCCTTCACGAGGCCGGCGATGTCGACGAACTCGACAACCGCGGGAATCTTTTTCTTCGGCTTGACGACCTCGTTGAGCTTCTCGAGACGCGGGTCGGGGACTTCGACGACGCCGACGTTCGGCTCGACCGTGCAAAAGGGATAGTTCTCCGCCGCCGCCGCCTTCGAGGACGTGAGCGCGTTGAAGAGCGTCGACTTGCCTACGTTGGGCAGCCCGACAATGCCAAGTCTCAGCATCCTTCACGCAACCAGCGATCGACAGCGTCGATCATCTCTGGCATGAGCGATTCGACCTGCTCCAGCTGCTCCTGCTCGAACGGCGCGAGCACGTAATCCGCCCAATCACCGGTGCCTTCGGGCAGTGGACCGACGCCGATGCGCAGACGGGCGTACTGCTGCGACTGCAGCGCGCCCTCGATGCTCTTCAGGCCGTTGTGGCCGCCCGCCGAGCCTTCGTTGCGCAGCCGGAAGGTGCCGAGCGGGATCTGAAAATCGTCGACGAGTATGAGGAGATCACGCGCGGGCGTGAACGACGGATCGGCGCGCAGGGATGCGAGCGCGACGCCGCTGCGATTCATGAACGTCGTGGGCTTGAGAACGCGAACCGGAACGCCGGCGACGGTGCCCTCCGTCGCGCGCGCGCGCTCGGCGCGACGGAAGGGACCCAGCTGCCAATGCTCGGCGACGGCGTCGGCCAAAAGGAAGCCGGCATTGTGGCGCGTCGCCGCATACTCCTGGCCCGGGTTCCCCAGGCCGACGACGGCGCGCAGAAACTAGGGCTTCTCTGGGGCCTTCGGAGACTTCTTCTCTTTCTCCTCGGCCGCAGGGGCGACAGCTTCGCCCGCTTCGCCTTCCTCGCCCTCGCGGACCTTGCGGATCAGCTCGGGCTCGGCGACCTCGGTCGTCGCTTCGGGGGTCGGTGCGGCAACCTCCTCGGCGCGCGGCGGCACCACCGTGGCGATCGTCAGATCCGCGCCGGTCAGGATGACGGCGTTCGGAATCGAGAGATCGCGCGTGTGCAGCGAGTCGCCGATCTTCAGCGCGGTGACGTCGAGCTCCACGCGGTCGGGGATGTGCTCGGGCAACACTTCGATTTCGACTTCGCGCGTCACCTGGTCGAGCACGCCGCCGGCGTTGCGCACACCGTCGGGTGCTCCCACGAGGTGCACGGGGACCTTGAGCGTGATCTTCTCGTGCGCCTGGATCTCGTAGAAGTCCACGTGGATGATGTCGGGGCGGAGCGCATGGCGCTGGATCTCGCGGATCAGCGTGCGCGATTTCTTGCCGTCCACCGTCAGCTCGATGAGCGTGCTCTCCGGCTCGATGCCGGCCAGCGCTTTCTCGAGCGCGAGCGCATCCACCATCAAGGTCTGCGTCGTGCGGCCGTGGCCGTAGATGACGGCCGGCACCTGCTTCTGGAAGCGGGCCTGCCGCGCCGCGCCCTTGCCCGTCTTCTCCCGCGCCGTCGCGGACAGCGTCACTGTTTGCGCCATGCGTTCCTCAACTCAATCAAATAGAGAACTGACCGACTGATTCGAATGCTCGTAGCCGATGGCTTTGGCCATCAGGCTCGCGATCGACAACACCTTCAGTTTCTCGAACTGTCGATCCTCGGGAATCCGGATCGTGTTCGTCACCGTCACTTCTTCGATCGGCGCGGCGCGGAGCCGCTCGACCGCCGGTCCCGACAGCAGGGCATGCGTCGCGAACGCGAAGATCCGTCGCGCACCCAGCCGCTTCAGCGCCGCCGACGCCTCGGAGATCGTCCCCGCGGTGTCGATCATGTCGTCGGGGATGAGGCAATCCTTGTCCTCCACCTCTCCCACGACGTTCACGACTTCGGCGATGTTCGCCGAGGGACGGCGCTTGTCGATGATCGCGAGCGACGCGTCGAGCCGCTTCGCGAACCCGCGCGCCATCTTGGCCGATCCCACGTCCGGCGCGACGACCACCGGTTGATGCAGCCGCTTCGTCCGGTAGTGGCTCACGAACACCGGCGCCGCGTACAGGTGATCCACCGGGATATCGAAGAATCCCTGCACCTGGTGGGAATGAAAATCCATTCCCAGCACGCGATCCGCGCCCGCGTGCGTGATCAAGTTCGCCATCAGCTTGGCGCTGATTGCCACGCGCGGCTGATCCTTGCGGTCCTGGCGCGCGTAGCCGAAGTAGGGCAGCACGGCCGTGATGCGCGCGGCGCTCGCCCGCCGCGCTGCGTCCATCAGCAGCAGCAGCTCCATGTAGTTTTCCGCCGGCGGATTCGTGGGCTGGATGATGAAGACGTCCCGCCCGCGCACGTTCTCGTCGATTTTTACGAAGATCTCGCCGTCGGCAAACCGCCGCATCGTGACCGCGCACAGCGGCTGTCCCAAATGCTGAGCCATCTCCTCGGCAAGGGGCCGGTTGGCCGTTCCCGCGAGGAGCAGCAGCTGGCTGCGTGACAACGACAGGTCCCGCATCGGGCCACGGAAAGTAGTCGGCAAACCGCGTGTAGCCAAGGGGTTGCCGTCGTCGTATGCTTATGCCCGGAGGTAGCGCGTGACTGATTGGCTCCCTCGGCTGCAAAAAGCGCTGGCCGATCGTTACAGCATCGACCGCGAGATCGGCCGGGGCGGGATGTCAATCGTGTATCTCGCCCGCGATCGTCCCCGCAATCGCTTTGTCGCCCTGAAGGTCTTCCGGCCGGACATCGCCGCCGTCCTCGGTCCCGACCGCTTTCTCGACGAAATCCAGGTTGCCGCCGGGCTCGCACATCCCCACATCCTGCCGTTGTTCGACTCGGATGTCGCGGATGGGCTCCTGTTCTACACAATGCCCTATGTCGAAGGCGAATCGTTGCGACAGCGGCTGACGCGCGAGCGCCGACTTCCCGTTGCGGAGGCCGTGTCGATTGCCTGCGATGTTGCCGAAGCGCTCTCCTACGCGCACGCGAAGAACATCGTCCACCGCGACATCAAGCCCGAAAACATTCTGCTCGAGGCAGGGCATCCGGTCATCAGCGACTTCGGCATCGCGCGCGCGATCCGAGAGGCGGACGAGTCGCGAAAAACGGGTACGGGCCTCGTGATCGGAACCGTGGGCTACATGAGTCCGGAGCAGGCGACCGGACAGAGGGAAATCGACGGCCGCAGCGATATCTACAGTTTGGGATGCGTGCTGTACGAGATGCTCGTGGGCCGAACGCCGTCCGATGCGCGGACGTCGCTGATCAGCGAGCGGCAAGACGTTCCCATCGAAATCCAGCTGGCGATCGAGACGGCACTCGCGGAGCAGCCAGGTGAGCGGTACGCCACGGCCGGCGAGTTCGCGACGGCGTTACGGCTGCCGCAGACCGCATCGTCATCGAGCCGCCAGCAGCGGATCCGGCGCCGCTGGCGCGCCGCTGCCGTCGTGGCTGCCGTCATGCTGGGGACCGCCGGGGCTATTGTGTTACCAAGACTCCGGGCCAGCCCGCTCGATGCGTTGTTGTATGTAGTTGTTCCGTTCACCCATCGAGAAGGCGCGGCACCGAAGCTGATTACGGGTGACCGATGCGAGTCATTGCTCGTTGAAGCGTTCAGCCGCTGGGAAGACGTGCGACTCGTCGATGATCTGCGCGTGCACGATCTCCACGCTCGCACGGGTGCTGATGCCGGAACCCTCGACCAAGCATTCGCCATCGCTCGCGCGCTTGGCTCGGGGCAGTTGGTATGGGGCGATGTCGCGCAATTCGGCGATACGGTACAGGTACGCGCCGCGCTTTATGACGTGCGTCGTGGCTCGACCGTCCGCAATCATTCCGTGCGATTTCCCGCGAATGCCTCCGATATCAACCTGCGATTTCGTGAACTCGCGGATTCGTTGCTGCTTGGGCATGTCCGATCGCAGGATGATAGCGGAGCTGTGTTGGGGACGCGGTTCCTCGCCGCGTGGCAGGCGTACGCAGACGGGCAAGTTTCCTTGGGCAAATGGGATTTGGAGGGGGCTGAGCGCGGGTTCAGGAGGGCGATCGAGCTCGATCCAGACTATGCGCACGCCCACCTTTGGTTGGCCCAGACGCTGGAGTGGGGTGGCCGTCCCGTCGCGTCGTGGAGGCCATTCGCGGTAACGAGTGCTGCCGTTGGCGGTCGTCTTGGCTTCCGAGAGCGAGCGTTGGCGCGCGCACTCGCCGATCTCGCCAACAACAATCCCTTCCAAAGTTGCGCGGAGTATCGACGTTTGCTCGCCCGAGATAGTCTGGACTTTGTCGCGTGGTTTGGACTGGGAGATTGCCAGACCAGGGACAAGTTGGTCGTACGTGACCCGCAGAGTGTGTCCGGCTGGCGCTTTCGTTCCAGCTATCGTGCCGCTGCATCGGCGTACCAACGCGCGCTCGAGTTGATTCCGTCGGTGCATCGCGCATTTACGGGAGTGGCTTTCACACGACTGACGGCGTTGTTTCACACCGAAGCCGGCATTTACAGGGGCGGCTACGCGCTGACCCCTGATACCATCTGGTTCGGCTCGTGGCCGGCTGTCGACCACGATACGCTGGCGTTCACGCCCGTACCTCTAGCGGACTTGGTGCAAGGTCGCGAGGGGGCCATACCAGCGTCCATTTCGCTAGCGCTCACGCGGAATCGCGATCTGTTGCGTGGCGTGACGCTTCGCTGGGTGCACGCCTTCCCAAACAGTCCTGACGCCTACTTTGCACTCTCCAAAGTGCTGGAAACAACGGGAGATCTGTTCCTCAAGAGCAATCCCGAAGGCTCCGCCTTGGCGAGCGTGCGACGGGCACTACAACTCAGCACAGACTCGGTGCAGCGCTTAGAGTTGGCGGTGGCGGAAGTCAGGCTGTTTTTGAAGCTCGGCGAATTCGATAGCGCGCGCATACACGCCGAGAGCGCTTTGACCGTGTGGAAATCCGTCGGGCCTGCACAATCAAGCGAAATGGCGGGTCTGGCGGCGCTTACTGGCCATGTGTTCATGACCGCGGACCTACTCCAGCGAAGTGCTGCGGTTGACACACAGACGACTCTACAAGGTGCGCCAATTCTCCTGCCGAAGCCGGCTGTAGAGCAAGCACTCAAACTGGTGGCGTACGCGGCATTCGGCGCTCCCCGCGAAAGCTTGCTCGTCGCGAGGACCCGTACCGAGCAGCAGATCAACATCTGGGTGGAACAACGACAGAAGGCACAAGCGCGCGGCGCCCTGCTGTTGCTGCCCTCAATGCTTGCGTTTCCCGAAGTCGGTGTCAGCACGCTGCATCGCACTGCGACCGCGGACGCCTACCTCATCGCCATGCAGGCGGCATTCGCGCGCGGCGACAGCGCCAGGCTCCGAAACAGTTTTGCGTGGCTCGATAGTCTTCGCAAGAACACCCGCCCCGGAGACCTTGGCGTCTCGAGCGTTTATCTCGAATCCTGGCTACTTCTCGCATCCAAGGACACGGCCGCAGCCATTCGACGGATCGATCCCTTCTTGGAGGCGCTGCCGACGATTGGATTGCATGTCGTGGAGGAAGCTGCCGAGACCGTCATGTTGGTGCGGCTCATGGCGCTGCGCGCCGATCTGGCCGATAGACGGGGCGAGTATGCCGTTGCTCGTCGATGGGGACAAACAGTGGCAGCCTTGTGGACGAATGCCGACGACGCGCTCCAACCGACGGTGCAACGGATGCGCCGCTTCGCCAGTGGAAGAGAGATGGATTGACCCTGACAGCGTAACCCGAGGAGGAACGGTGACAAGCACACGCGTAATCGCGCCACCAGTTCTCGTAGCGGCTGTTGTCGTAGCGGCATTTGCCATGCTGTCCCGTTCCCGGAACGCCGCAAGCCAGGGTCCCGAGGGCGTGGGCTCAGCCCAGCGTCCGGAAGTCGTGGACTCCGTTTCTCCGCCGGACTCCATACTGTTGCCCTATCTGCACTCGCTTCACTTCCACTCGGATCATGTCCTGAGTGACGAGCAACCGCTTGACTGGAGCCGACCGAGTCGACAGGCGGCCCGCGTCGAGCCCGTCGCCATGCCGGGCGCGGCAGCGCCGGGCGGAATCGTCGCCCGGATGGTGAATCTGGGGGACTCGGTACCCAGATTCGGACTTGCGACCCGTGGTATTACCTACATCTGGATTCAAGCAGACCCTGAACCCAAGTACGCAATGCTGATCACCATGGACGGTCGAGGTAGCTTGGTGCGTCGGAGCAAGGTGCGCGTTGAGATATACAGGGATCCCCGGGATACGGGGGAGGCGTATCTGCATCCGCCCATCAATCAATCGTTGGCGCGGTGGGTATTCGATCCACGCAGCAGAAGCGTGCGGGGTTTGAGGACTGTGGCGGTCGGAACGTGCCATACGCCTTGTGCCCCGAATGGTTGGTGCAAGGCCGACTCGATCGGTAGTCTATCCCGCTAATAACATCCGCTAGGGGATGGGCGTATAACGAGTGACCCTTTTTCGGAGTCACTCGTTATGCGTCGTGTGTGCGCCGTCGCCGCACTTTCCTTCCTACTGGCCATGCCGGCACTCGGCCAGGCACCACCCGCGCCTGCGCCCGACGGTCAGCGCCCCCGTTTCCAACCGCCTCCCGATCACTGGATGACCGTCGACTCGCTGAGCCAGGCCCTCAACCTGACCGCCGACCAACGCGCCAAGATCGGTCCGTCCTATACCGCGCTCAATGGCGTGCTGAAGGACGCCGCCGCGAAGCGCCGGGCCTTCCGGCAGCAGATGCAGGGCAGTGGTTTCCAACCGAGGCAGGAGCCCACCCCCGAGATGCGCGCGCGCTTCGACAGCATGCGCACCCAAATGGAAGGGTTCCAGGCTGAAGCAGATCAGTGGGTCGCGGCCATCCGCAATAATCTGACCCCCGACCAACAGACAAAATTCGACGCGCTCGCCAAACCGCAGGTTGCGCGGCGCGGCGGGATGGGAGGCGCACCACCCCGTCCGTAGCTATCGTTCGTGTCCCACTTCAAACGGATCCCGAACGATGCTGCGTCGAGTACTTCTTGCTGTAGCGTTCGTCGCCCCGTTGGGCAGTCCCCCCCTAGCAGTGGCCCAACGGGCGGCGAACGACTCTTCACTCCTCACCGTCGATCGCATCTTCGCATCACCTGAATTCCGCGGCGGCTCGTTCGGGCCGCTCGCCTGGCTCTCCGACGGCGACGCCTACACCAGCCTCGAGCGGCCGGCCGACAACAAGCCCGGTCGCGATCTCGTGCGCTACGATGCCGAAACGGGGCTGCGCACGATTCTCGTCCCGGCGTCGCGCTTCGTTCCGCAGGGAGACTCGACCCCGCTCGATATCGAGGAGTACCGCTGGTCCGCCGACGGCCGCAAGCTCCTGATCTTCACGAATTCCGCTCAGGTCTGGCGCACGAACACGCGCGGCGATTACTGGGTCCTCGATCTCGCCGGCTGGAGCCTCAAGAAACTCGGCGGCAATGGACCGGAATCGACGCTGATGTTCGCGAAATTCTCGCCCGACGGCGGTCGAGTGGGATGGGTGCGCTACGGCGAGTACAACATCTACGTCGAAGACCTCGCGAGCGGGAAGCTCACGCAGCTCACGCACGACGGGTCGCGCACGACGATCAACGGCACGTTCGACTGGGTGTACGAGGAGGAGCTCGGACTGCAAGACGGCTGGCGCTGGAATCCGGACGGCCAGTCGATCGCCTACTGGCAGCTCGACGCGAGCGGTGTGCGGGACTTCCTCCTCTATAACACCACGGACTCACTGTACGCGAACACGAAGCTGGTGCAGTACCCGAAGGCGGGCCAGACGAATTCGGCGAGTCGCGTCGGCGTCGTGAGCGCTGCGAGCGGAGAGACGCGGTGGATGAACGTGCCCGGCGACGCGCGCAATACCTACATCGCGCGCATGGAATGGGTCCCCCAACCGAAAGGCGGCAGTAGCAAGGAGCTGGTGATTCAACATCTGAACCGCCTGCAGGACACGTTGCATGTGATGGTGGCTGACCCCCAGACGGGTGCAGTTCGCACGCTGTTCACCGAGGAGGACAGCACCTGGGTCGAGCAGTTCGATGACTTGAAATTCGTGAACGGCGGCAAGGACATCCTCTGGATGTCCGAGCGCAGCGGTTGGAATCATCTCTTTCTCATCCCCCGCGGCGGCGGCACGCCACGCGAGCTGACGCCCGGTGATTTCGACGTCCTCGGCGTGCACCACGTCGATATGGCGAATGGATGGGTGTACTACACGGCGTCTCCCGATAACCCGACGCAGCGCTATCTGTATCGCGTCAATTTTGCGAAGCGCATACCGGTGCAGCGCTTGACGTCGGCGAACGAGCCGGGCGTCCATGCCTACGAGATCGCGCCGAGTGGTCGGTACGCCGTGCACTTCTACTCGCGGTTCGGTGTGCCGCCGACCGTGACGCTCGTCAGTCTCCTGGACAATCGGACACTGCGCACGCTCGTCGACAACGCTGCGCTCAAGGCGAAAGTCGCTGGGCTCAAATTGGGCTCAGCCCAGTTCCGGAAAGTCGACATCGGCGACGGCGTCCAACTCAACGCCTGGTTCATCCGACCGCCGAATTTCGATTCCACCGCACGCTATCCGGTGCTCTTCTTTGTCTACGGCGGCCCGGGTTCGCAGACGGTGACGGACGGCTGGGGCGGTGCGAACTATCTGTGGTATCAGATGCTCGCGCAGCACGGCTACATCGTCGCGAGCGTGGACAATCGCGGGACGGGCGCGCGGGGGCGCGCGTGGCGCAAGATCATCTACAAACAAATGGGCGTAATCGAGACCCACGATCAGGCGGCCGCGGCCCGCGCGGTTGGCCGGTTCCCGTACGTCGATTCGACCCGGATTGGAATCTGGGGCTGGAGCTACGGCGGGTTCATGTCGCTGAACGTCATCACCCAGGCGCCCGACGTCTATCGGATGGCCATCGCGGTCGCGCCGGTAACGCATTGGAAATTCTACGACACGATTTACACCGAGCGTTACAACGGATTGCCCCAGACCAACGCGGCCGGTTACGACAAGGGCTCGCCGCTCACCTACGCCAAGAACCTGCGCGGCAAACTGCTTATCGTGCACGGCTCGGGTGACGACAACGTCCATTACCAGAACACGGAGATGATGGTCAACGCGCTGGTGGCGGCGAATCGGCCGTTCCAGCTGATGGTCTATCCGAACCGCACGCATTCGATTTCAGGGGGGACCACGCGGCAGCATCTGTTCACGTTGCTCACGAACTTCGTGGAGGGCAATCTGCCCGCAACGGCCTCGCGTGCACCGCTGCCGTAACCGCGCCGGCCTCTGCACGGGCGTCCTGATCGCACTGGGGACCACCACCCTCGCCGCCCAGTACGCCGTTGCGCCGACGCCCGTGTTGGATCTGCACCCACTTACGCCGGAAGTCCGGCTCGGCGGATACGTCAGCGTGCGCGGGACGGAACGGCGTGATACCGTCACGGTGATCGTCAATCGCGCGCGCGTGACGGCAATGGCGCGGCCGGCGCCATATGCGGCGCTGCGCCTGCAGGTGGATTTCACGTCTGTGGGTCGCACGACCGGCACGGCCAATGACACAGTTCCGGCGATTGCGCTCACCGACGCGTTCTTGCAGCTGGTGTTGCCGGAGCGGCCGTCCGGTGGCGGGATCGCAGCGTTGCATCCGGCGTTGATGGTCGGCCAGTTCCGCACGCCATTCTCGCTCGAGTTTCTCACGCCGTTCTCGCTGCTCCAGACTGCGAACCGGTCGGCCGTTGTCGATCGCGTCTCCACGCGCCGCGACATCGGCGCGCTCGCTCAGCTCATCAGCACCAAGCATCTGCTCGTGCAAAGCGCCGTCGTGAACGGCGAAGGACCGAATCGCCTGGCCAACCTCGACGGGCGCGACATGGTCTTGGGGCGGGTGACGGTGCTGCCGATTGAACACCTCGCGCTCGCCGGCAAGTACCTCGCGCAGGGTAACGAGCATGGATGGGGAGGGGACGGCCGCTGGGTCGGTCGGGGGGCCATCGTCGAAGGCGAATTCATCGCGCGGCGCGGGCCGTTCACCCCAACGACATTCATCGATTCCCGCGGCGGCTATGTTCTCGCCTCGTACAAAGTGCGGCCGTGGTTTCAGCCGGTGGTAAAGTGGGAGGAGCTACACGATTTCCGCAGGACCGGCGCGACGACGACGAATACCCGGCTGACCTGGACGACCCTGGGGTTGAATCTGCTGGCGCCGAGCGAGCGGGTGAGATTCCAATTGAACGGCATCGTCAAGTCAGAGCACCCCGTCGCGGCGGCGAACGAGATCCAAGCGCAGCTGATCGCGATTTTCTGAAGAGAGGCTTGACACCCACCCCTCCCGGGCTATATCCGGCTGCACTCCCTCAAGGCTGGCCGTGGACGAGTGGGTGGCCGAGTTGCTGCGGGGCAGGTTCGATGCCGCGTGGGACCTGTTCCTGGATCGGTACCGGCGTCTCATCTTCGCAGCCATCCGGCATTATGCCCAGGACTACGACGATGTGATGGATGTGTTCGCGCGCGCGTGTGAAGCACTGCGCGCGGACAACCTCCGGCGTCTCCGGTCCTGGGTCGAGCAGCCGGAACATCAGGCCCGCTTTTCCACCTGGCTCGTCACGGTCGTTCGACATCTCACCGTTGATTGGTTCCGCCATCGCGATGGCCGCCGTCGACTCTCAACTGCGGCCGAGGGATTGGCGCCACTGCGCCGCCGGATTTTCGAGCTTGTGTTCCTCAATAAGAGAAGTCACGTCGAAGCCTACGAGCTAATCAGGACCGCGGACGGTCTCGATCTCTCCTTTGGGCAGTTTCTCGCCGAGGTCGGCGGCACGTATCGGGCAGTCGCCAATGGACGCCGCGGACGGATTCTCCGCGAGCTGGGCGAGCCGGGGGCCGAAGGCCATGCGGAGGAGAGCGACAGCGCTGTAGCTCGAGAGCGGCGGGAAGAACTGGAAGAGGCGTTGACTTGCCTCAGCGCGGAGGAGCGCGTGGCCGTGGAGCTTTTCGTAGTGGAGGAGATGCCTGCCGATGCGGTCGCGAAGGTGGTCGGTTGGCCGAATGCCAAGGCCGTGTATAATCGCGTGTATCGGGCACTGGCCGTGATGCGGAGCCGGCTGGAGGAGACCGGCCTACGCGGGGGCACGCGGTGAGCATTTTTGCGCTCTCGGACCGTTCCATATGCTGGCTTTCATGACGGATCGCGAACGCTTGGACCTCTTGCGTAGCGACCTGCTCTCAAGGCGCGGCAGGGTCGCGCCCACGTCCTCCTGCCTTGACGATGAGACGATCGCTGCCCTTGCCGACGGGAAGCTGGGTGATCCGGAGGCGAAGGCTGGCGCGATGCGCCATCTGACCGAGTGTGAAGTATGCCGACGGGCGCTCGCGTCGGTCGCTGGCGCCCTCGCGGACGAAGCGGTCCGACGGGAAATCTCCGCATCAGAAAGACGCACCCGTGTGCGTCGGCTGCTTTGGATTATCGGCCCGCTGACGGCAGCGGCCGCGGTCCTGGTGTTCATCTGGCCACGCCGCACCGATGACCGAGGATTGCCCGTCCTACGCGACAGCGCAATCGTGGGCGGACAGGCGCCCGTCCTCATCGCGCCGCGCGATCGGGTCGACCGCGTAGATCGGTTTGTGTGGTCCTCCGTTTCGAAGGCCAGCCGCTACCGGATACGTCTCTACACGGATGATGGCGCACTTCTCTGGAATTCGGAGACCGCCGATACGGTGGTTCCCGCCCCGCGGTCCCCCGCGCTCGCGTCTGGTACGCCTTACTTCTGGATGGTTGAGGCGCAAACGGAGTGGCAGCGCTGGACGGCTTCGAATCTCGTCGAGTTTCGGGTCGTGGGGGAAAGACGATGATTCACATCCTGGTACGGCTTTCGATCGTGGCGCTCGTGTCTTCTCAGGCTCCGCAGAGCGCCGAAGAGTTGCGGGCGATCGTGAGAGACGCGTCCGACTCCGCGCTGATTGAGCGCGTGCGTCGCAGCACCGGCAGGGCGCGCTGGGCGATCAGTCGCTTGATGGATGCCGGCCAGACCGACGACTCCGTCGGACGCGCGTCGTTCGACGCGGCGGCGCGGCTCGCAGCCGTGTACGCCACCGCGTGGAGCGACTCGTACTTTGTGCGACGAGTTGCACGCGCCCGCGCGCTCTCCGTCGCCGAGCGTGCGGCGTCCACCACCGCTGACAGTCTCTTGAGCGCAGGGAACGCCACCCTGAAGACCTCCGGTGCGGATGCCGCGATGGTGATTCTGCGGCAGGCCCTGCGCGGATTCGCGGCCGTGAACGATACGACGGGTATGGCGATCGTCATCGATAACATGGGGATCGCGTTCTTTTACGTGAACGAGATGGACAGCGCCGAGGCGTATTTCGCGCGCGCGTTCGATCTGTCGGATCGCACCGGATACCAGATCATGGCCGGCAACGCAATGGGGAAGCTGGCCATCGTGAGCAGCGTGCGCGGGGATGTGGAGCAGGCGAAGGATCGCTACGCACGCGCGAAGCCATTCCGCGAGCGGTCCGGTGATCTGGGCGGAGTCGCTGCGGACCAGCATAACCTCGGGTTGCTGGCCAGTGAGCATGGCGACCGCGCGACGGCCCACCAGGCGTTCAATGAAGCGCTCGCGACACTCCGGAGCACGGGAGAGTTGGAGGACGCCGCGACCGTGCTCGAGAATATGGGAAATCTCGCGAGGGACGAAGGCAACTACGCGGCAGCCGACACGCTGTATAAGCAGTCGCTCCAGACCTTTCGCGACCGGGGGAACGCCGTGTCCACGGCCTCGCTGCTCGAGGACCTCGGGATTCTCGCGACATTGCGCGGTGATTTTCCCGCGGCTGTACCGTCGTATACGGAAGCCGTCGGCATACTCAAACGCATCGGTCCGACGCCATCGGCCAATGAATCGACGGTACGGATGAGGCTATCTCTGGCGCGCGCCTCCATGGGGGACTTGCAAGGCGCGCGCATGGAACTCGATCATGCCGAGACGCTGGCCCGCCGGCGCCATGGTCGAGGGGGCGAAGGCACTCCCCTCTCGCTCAGCCGCATCGCGCTCGCCCGCGGCGATTTGTCGATGACGTTCAATCGCTTCGCCGACGCCGAGCGGTACTACGCACGTGCCTATCGTCTCGCCAGCGGCAAGAATGAGCTCGACGCCGAGGTGCGGCACTGGGCACAGTTCGGGGCGGCGAACGTCGCGTTTCGGCGTGAGAACTATGTGAGCACGCGGACTAGTCTCGCACGCCTGTTGGGCACCATGGGCGATACGATCGAGCTTGACCTGGTACCGCAGGCCCATCTTCTGATGGGCCAGGCGTCTTTGCGCCTTGGGGATACGGCAGCCGCTCGTGCGGCGATCGGTCGTGCGATCGACACGCTGCACGCGCTCGGCAACATCGCCGGTGAAGCAGATGCGCTCGCCCGGTTGGGCGATCTCGAGGCGGGATCGGGCGCCGTTCAGGCAGCAGAAACATTGTACGAGCAAGGACTCCAGCGTCTGACTGCCCGTGCGGCGCCGGGGATTACCTGGAGCCTCCACGCAGGCCTCGCGCGCGTGCTGCGTCGTCGAAACGCCCTTGCCGACGCGGCAACGCAGCTTCGGGCCGCGATTGGCGAGCTCGAGCGAGTATCCGGCGGCTTGTTACTCGAAGAGCACCGCGCGGCCTTCCAGGCTGATAAGTGGGATGTGTACATCGAGCTTGCCCAAGTCGAGCGGGCGCGGGGCAAAACAGAAGCTGCATTCGAGACGAGCGAGCGCTTGCGGGCGCGCCAAATGCTCGACCTGCTGGCGCGGGGGCGCGTCGCGGGACGCCAAGCGATGGGTACACTCGCCGGCCGCGAACAGGACCTGCGGCGTCAGATGGCTGAGCTCAGCCGTCAGATCGATACGGCATCGGCAACGCGTGATGGGCTGCGGGGCGGGGAAGCCACGGGTGCTGCCCTGGCACAGACACGTGCGGCGCTAGCTCAGGCACAAGACGCCTACGAGGCGCTGCTGCTGGAAGTACGTGAGACCAGTCCCGCTTACGCGGCGCTTGTCCGCGGGGAAACCGCCCCGGCGCGTGACGTGATGCAAGCATTGACGCCCGACGAAGCATTGCTCGAGTACCTCGTGGGGGACTCCACGACGCTGGTGTTCGTGGTGACTCGCGACAGCGTAACAGCCCTCGATCTTGGCGTGTCACGGGGCGCCCTGGCGGCGCTCGTTGACTTTGCTCGCACCCGCCTGGTCAATCCGACCAACGACGCGGCGCGGCGCGCGTGGCGCGCACCGCTGCGTCGACTGTATGGGCAACTCGTCGGACCGGTCGAAGCGAGCGGCTTGCTCGCCGGCAAGCAGCGCTTGATCGTGGCACCGCATGCCGAGCTGCATTACCTGCCATTTGCTGCCCTCGTCCAGCCTGGCATGCCGGAGCAGCTCCTCGTCGAGCGGTATCTCATCGAGTACGTCCCGTCAGCCTCTGTCTGGCTCCAACTGCGAAATCGGCCACCACGTACGCCGGGCGGCGGCGCTCTGGCCTTGGCGCCCCGGCCTGAAGCCTTGCCCGGCTCGCAGGCAGAAGTCGCCGCCGTCCGCCGGGCATATGGCGATCAGGCGCGTGTACTGGTGGGAGCCCCAGCGACAGAACGCGCGTTTCGCACCCTCGCTCCGCAACGTGAGGTAGTGCATCTAGCCACACACGGCGTCCTCAACAAGCACAACCCCTTGTTTTCGTTTGTCCAGCTTGGCGCCGGTGGCGGAGAAGACGGCCGACTCGAAGTCCACGAGGTGTACGGACTCAGTCTGCAAGCCCGCTTGCTCGTTCTCAGCGCGTGCCAGACAGGAGTCGCGGGCGGAACGATGGCCGATGTCCCTCCCGGAGACGACTGGGTGGGCTTGGTGAACGCGTTCCTGTTTGCGGGGGCGGCGAACGTGCTTGGAACCCTGTGGCCTGTCCAAGACGCCTCGACGGCACGATTCATGGGTCGTTTCTACGACGAGCTCGGCGCGGGGCGGTCAGAGCCCGAAGCGCTCGCGCTGGCACAGCGAACCGCGCTCCGGGAGACTGCGAGCTCCCATCCGTTCTATTGGGCCGGCTTCACGTTGGTCCGGGGTAACTGATTATCGCGGTCTGAGCAACCGCCTCCCGCGCGTCCGTCAGACGCAACGTCGATTCAACACAACGACTCCGTCCGGAGGTCGTATGTTCGTGTCGCGTTGCGTCTCGTTCGCAAGCTTGAGCCTCGTGCTCGGCCTCGTCGGCTGCGATCGTCAGCCGCTCGATCCGCTCGAGGCTTCTTCGGTCGGACCCAATGGCCTGAGGGCGCCCTCGGGAACGGATGCGAAGCCGAGTACCAGCAGCACGATCGACATCACCTGGACGGACAACTCCCCCCCCAACGAGGCCGGCTTCCGCATCGAGCGTTCGGCGACCAGCGGGGGAC
>Ga0209236_1000525_pt1 | contig 22355 bp, 21 predicted proteins | sample GraSoi013_1_40cm_FD_185819 | JGI IMG/M metagenome (GOLD analysis project Ga0209236, IMG submission 185819) | Grasslands soil microbial communities from the Angelo Coastal Reserve, California, USA - Sample 09_27_2013_1_40cm (SPAdes) (version 2) | ecosystem: Environmental > Terrestrial > Soil >... | reverse complement strand
GGGCCGACCCAGACGCAGCTGGAGCGTGCCGACGCGATTGCGCGCGAGTTGGGCGACATCGCCCGCGATTTCGATGCATGGGCCGCGCGGGATTTGCCGGGCATCAATTCAGCGCTGGGGGCGAAGCACCTCGAGCCGATCCCGATGCTGACCCGCGCGCAGTGGGAGGGCGTGGCGGCCGCGCACTAAGTCGACGCGACGGCACGAGCTTCCTTGCGGGCGATGTACACGCCGACCAGGCACAATGCTCCACCGCCGATGGCGATCACACTGGGCACTTCGCCGAGGATGAGCCAGCTCATGAGGATCGCGATCGGTGGAATGAGGTAGGCGGTCGCGGCGAGACGTCCGGCCTCACCGCGGGCGAGCGCATAGGCCCACGTCGTGAACGCGATCGACGTTGGGAAGACGCCGAGGAAGATGAGCCAGCCGATGGCGCTGGATGGAACGGTCCCGAGCTCACGCACCAGCACCGGCGCGAAGGGCAGGCACACAATCGCGCCGACGGCGCAACAGATCCACGTCACCTGCAACGCCGTCACCCGGTTTAGCACCGGTTTCTCGGCCACGACACCGATCGCTGACGCCAGCGCCGCGACTAGGCACAGCACGACGCCCGCGAGCGGTGCATGATGCGACGTGGTCGCGACGCCGATCACGACCACGCCGGCGAACGCCAGCGCCCCGCCGAGCAGCAGGTTCGGCGTGGTGCGCTCCTTCAGGAACACCGCGGCGAGCGCGACGACGATGATTGGCGCGACGAGGACGAGCATGGCGGCCGTGCCTGCATCGACACGACGCTCGGCGTCGTTGAGCACGACGTTGTAGACGCCGAACCAGAGCAGTCCGGCGAGCAACAGCAAACCCAGCTCGCGGCGTGAGGGGCGAACAAAGGGGCGAGTGGCCTGAAGGCCGCCAAGCAGCAGGCTGCCCACAACCAATCGTCCCAGCGCCAGAGCGCCCGGGGAGAACGCGCGGCCCGCCGCGCGAATGCCGACGAACGCGGAGGCCCAGAGGACGACCGAAACCAGCGCCGCGCCGAGCGGCAGCCAGCTGTTACGGGGCGACGCTGACGAAGAACACCTCGAGATTCGTCGGATACAGCCCGAACGTCTTGCCCGGTCCGGTCCATGTCATGGCCGCGCTGCCCGGCAGTGAGACGATCCCATCGTAATCGCCGATGAAGGGCCGCACGCCGCTCGCGCAGGAGCCGCACGGTACGCCGTACTGCGCCGGATCCCAGCTCTGTTTCGTCACACGGCGCGTCGTCCAAGTGTTCCCACCATCGGAGCTCGTGATGTAGGAGACATCGAACAGCGTGTTGCCCGTGTAGCTCCGGTCATTGGTCATGATGTCGAGGCGGCCGCTTGACGGCTCGACGCTGAGCTCGACGTTGATGCGATCGCCGGATGCTGGAGCAACGATAGCGGGCGTCGTCCATTTCGTGATATCGGCGACGTTCGCGTAGGTGAGCAGAATCTGCGCCAGGCCGCCGACGATGTCCGTGTAGGCGACGTACAAGCGCTGGGTCGTCGGATCGAACGCGGGCACCGGATAGGAGCCGGGAGCGCGGAATTGGCCACCGGAAATATTGAAGCAGTACGGCGGGTACAGACAGACGGGGTTCTGGAACGTCGCGAGCAGGACCGGCCTGCTCCAGCTTGCGCCACGGTCTTTCGAGACGCTGACGAACATCGCGGTGCCTTTGCCGCCCTGGATCGAGTTGTCGAAGGTCAGATAAGCGTAGCTGGTTGCTGGATCGGTCACGACGCGCGCGTCTTGATCGCTGTGAACCGATCCGCTCGTGACCCTGACGGGGATGTCGAAGCTGGCGCCGCCGTCGTGCGACACGCCGATGAAGATCGGCGAGTGTGAGCTGAAGCCATCGAAGTGCGCCCACGGGACGTAGATCGTGCCGTCGAGCGCGACGTGAATGGATTCATGATCGGGGAATTGGCCGTTCGAGCCTCTCGCTTTTCCATTTCCCGTGAACGCGCTGACCAGCGTGAGCGGATGGTCGGGGCCGCCGGCCGTCCAGGTGCGGCCGCCATCGGTGGAGCGGCTCAGCCATAGTGCCACGGTCTTTCCGAGATAACCGAAACAGGTGAAGTAGGCGGTGTTCCCATCGGGGCTGAACGCGACCGCGGGGTCGCCGCCGAAGTCGTAGGTGCCGGTGCCGGGCACGGCGGGATCATTCGTGAATCGCGTGATCCCGGGGATGAAGCCGTTGGGCAGGGTGGGCGTCCACGTCTTGCCGCCGTCGAAGGTGGCGTTGACGCCGCAGCCGTCGTTGTAGTTCCAGTCGTTGTTGCCCGTGATCAGGTTGGCGGGATTCACGGGATTGAACGCGAGGGGAGTCTCGTTCTGGGCGGTGGTATCGCGGCTGACGTTGACGGCATTGATCGAGGCGCCGTTCGAGACTGCGCTGAACCTGGGGGCGCCGGGCGTTCGGGTGGTCGTTGGTACTTCGTGAGTGCAGGCAACCAGGGTGCCCGTGCAGGCGAGGACCGAGAGGGTCGAAGAAATGCGGCGCATGCGACATCTCCACAAAGGAAGGAAGGGGAACGAATATACTCCATGGCCAATTTCCGGAAGATCGATCCCGTCATTGTGCTGTTCGCCGCCGCGGCCATTGCGGTGACAGTTCAGAAGGGGATCCTCGTCGGGCATCCGGGCAACTTCCTGCTATTCCGGTACACGTTCCATCGGCTGATCTCGGGAGCGGACATCTACAACCCGCCCGCGGGGGAGATGAGCGGCTTCCTTTATAGTCCGGTGTTTCCGCTGCTCTTTGCGCCGTTCGCAATTCTCCCGCTGGCGCTCGGTTTGCTCCTGTGGAACGGCGTCAACGCGCTGACGCTGGCGTGGGGAGTGAAGCGATTGCTACCAGCTCGCGCCGCGCGGGTTGCGCTTGTCATCGTGTTTCTCGATATGCTCCGCTCGCTGCAAAATTCGCAGAGCAACGCGCTCGTGGCCGGTCTGATCGTCCTGGCATTCGTCGCACTCGAGCGCGAGCACTATGGCGCGGGCGCCACGGCGATCCTCGTTGGCACGTTCACGAAGATCTATCCGCTGGGCGCCGGCGTGCTTGGCCTCCTGCGACCTCGCCCCGAGCGATTCGTGGGGATCGTGGTCGCCCTCGGATTGCTGTTCGCCGCGCTGCCACTTGTCGTCTTGCCCCCAGCGGGTGTCGTCGCGATCTACCGCGAGTGGTGGTCGATCCTCCAGCGCGATAGCAGCGCATGGCAAGGCAAGTCTGTCATGCGATTCTTCTCAGCCATCTCCGGTTCGAGCGTACCGTCGCTTCCGATCCAGCTCGCCGGCACGCTCCTGCTCCTCGCACCGCTGGTGGCGCAGCGCCCGCGCTGGTCTGATGGGCGGTTTCGGTTGCGCTGGCTGTGCTCGGTGCTCCTGTTCTTCGTGATCTTCAATCACCAGTCCGAATCCGCGTCGTTCGTCGTTGCATCCACCGGCGTCGCGATCTGGTATGTCACCAGCGCGCGATCGTGGTGGCGTACCATGCTCGTCGCGCTCGTGCTGCTGTTCGAGACGGTGCCGCATCTGTTCTTCGTACCGACGAGCGTCTACAACCAGGTCATTGGCCCGTATGCTCTGGACGTGATTCCCTGTCTGATCGTCTGGCTGGTGATTCAGGCGGAGTTGTGGAGCGGATCTTGGTCACGCCCGTCACGGGACGAGCAGGATGTCTCCCCGAGCGAGGCGGTCGCGAACCTCGAGTGAGCAGAGCGCTGCGAGCTCGCGCTCGCGGCCGGTTGTGTACGAATCCCACGCGGTCAGATCCTGATCGACATAGCCGGGATGCACCATCAGCTCGGTGGTACCGGGCTGGAGTTGATCCAACAGCGCGAGCAGGCGGCGCTGAAAATCCTGAGCGCCCAGCAGATCGAGACCGCGAAAGTGGTCGGCGCGGCCGAGATCTCGATCGTGCGCGCCGCTGTTCGCCGCTAGGCGCAACGCCACGCGAAGTGACGCCGCGACCAGTGCACGACTCACCCGAATACGTCCGTGGAGAAGCGCCGCTCGAGGCACGCGGATGGCTCGAACGCCGGCCCGTCGCGCCACCGCGACGACCGGTTCCCAGACGCCGGGGAGCGCGTGGACGTGACGGTGAGCGTCGATGTGTCCGACACTGACACCCAGCGTCCTGAGCCGGGCGAGCTGCGCGCTGCACTCGGCGGCGACATGCTCGGGCGCGACGCGACCCATAAGGGCGCGGCGCACGAGCTGTGGTAGCAGATAGAACTCGCCGCTGCGCGGATCCCACAAACTGGTGACGTCCCCTGGCTGAGCCACCGGGGCACCTGCGGTCAGATTGAGATGGAGACCCACCTGCAGAGTGGAAGCGTGTCGCAGCCGTGTAATCGCATCGTTGAGTCCGGGAGCATTTGCGAGGAGCGACGCCGATGTCACTGTTCCTGCCGCGTGCGCGTCGAAAATGCCGCGGTTCACGCCCGGCGACATGCCGAGATCGTCGGCGTTGATGATCAGTCGTCGTTCAACGATATGCCCCCCGCCAATCGTTCCAACGAATCTTCAGCAAATCACCGAGCATCGTCGCGCCGTCGCGGGCGAACCGCAGACTGCTCGGCTCGCTGTCGTAGCGGAAACTCACCGGCACCTGCGTGATGCGGAGACCGTGCCGGAGCGCCACATAGAGGATCTCAAGATCGAAACCGAAGCCCGGGACGGTCAGCCGCGGGAACAACGTCGTCGCCGCCTGAGCGGTGAAGCCCTTCAGTCCGGCCTGGGTGTCGAGGATCCCGGGAAGCAGCGTGTGGCGCACGACCCAGTTGAACGTCCGGCTCATCACGTGGCGCGTGTAGAGATAGCGAAAAAACGTCGGAGCGATCAGGTAGCGCGACTCCGGTAAGACGCGACACGCGACGGCCACGTCGGCGCCCGCTTCGAGGTGGCGCACGACTGCGCCCGCTTCCTCGACGGGGTAGGCGAGATCGGAGTCCATAAAGACCCGGAAGCGGCCCGATGACGCGAGCATTCCGCGGGCCACGGCGTGGCCTTTGCCGCGATTGGTGCCATTGGTGAGTACGGTGACGTTGGGCGTATCGGCGGCAAAACCGCGCAACAACTCAGCGGTCGCGGGCGCGCTGCCGTCGTCGACGAGCACCAGCTCGGCGCGCTCGGGCTGGCGCTGCATCCACTCGGCCACTGCCGGCAGGGCGGCGGCTAGTCGATCGGCGCCGTTCAGGACGGGGAGGACGAGTGATAGATGTAGGGCTTTGACCATGAAGGTCTGATCCGTTTGGACGAGCCAAAGTAACACCCCTTCTCTTGTTGCGCGTACGCAACAAGGGTCCCTGGCTCGTGAGCACTTTCAGCCGGTGCGTTTCCTGCATCAGCACCGCACACCTCGTTTGAATGGTGGGTTTTTTCCCGGTGATTTTCGGGGTAGCATCGCCCCGCACCCGCAACCTGAAAGACTGGCTGGTGGCCTAGGGATGTCCAGAGCGCACACCCTTATCGCGCGCCATCCATGATGGCCCGCCTCGGAGTGGAGGTCGGGACCCGCACCATGCGTGGTGTGCGGCTCGAGGGCTGGTTCCGGTCCCGTGCCCGTGTAGTCGAAGTCGAGTGCGACCCGGCGAACCCGACGGAGGCGGTGGACGCGCTGCGTGAGCATCTCGGGCGCACACGCCGAATCGCCCTAGCCCTCGACATTCCCTTCCTCTTCATGAAGCGGGTCAAACTCCCCCCCCTTCCCGAATCGGAGAAGCGCGAAATACTGCGGCTCGAGCCTGAGCGATTCTTTCCTGTGCGCGCTGAGGAGATCGTGCCGGCAGTGCGCGACGACGATGACCTCGTATTCGCTACGAGAGAGACGCCGCTTGCAACCTGGGTCGCCGCGCTCGAAGCGCTCGGACCGGTCGACGTGATTGAGCCCGGGCCCCTTGCACTGGCGCGGGCGCTCGCGCAGGTGCAGCTCACGGGAGCCGTCGTGCTGCTCGATGGCCAGGCCGACGGCATCGGAATCGTGGAGATCGACGCTGGTCGAGTGAGATGCGTGCGGCGCGTGTTCGGGACCCTCGACGACGCCGCAGCGGCACTGGTGGAGAATCAGGGCGCAGCGGGGCCGATCTACCTGACGCCGTGGAACGAGGATCGGGGGCGCGCGCTCGGTGCGCTCTTGCCCGAGGCGGTGATGCAGCCGCTGCCCACGGTGGCGGACGTGGTGAGTCCCTTCCTTCCCGCGTACGGTGCCGCGCTCGGAATCGGAACGAAGCCAAACTTCCCGCGGACGTTGGTCTCTCGTGAGCTTGGTGCCCGCATCACCGCGCGGTGGTGGCGCCAGCTCGGGCTCGCGGTCGCCGTCAGCGTAGCGGCCCTCGCGTTCGCGATCGCCTCGGCCGACGCGTGGCGCGCGCGGGCAACCCGCTCGCTTGACGCCAGTCTCCAATCCGTCAAGCAGCGAGCCGCGCCCGCTCTCGCTCTCCAGAACCAACTTCTGGCGCTCGACCGCGAGGCACAGGCGATCCGCGAAATCGAACAGAAACGGCCCGATCCGCTGGGGGTGCTCCAGGCGCTCTCGAAGCGGCTGCCCGCGGGGGCTTACTTGCGTGGGATCCGTTGGTCGGGGACCGATTGGCAGATAGACGGCTTCGCGCCGAATGCATCCCGCCTGGTGGCGCAGCTTGGCGCGGCTCCGGAATTCAAGGAAGTGCGCTTCCTGTCCGCGACAACCCGTGTCGCGTTGGGCGACCGGACCTATGAAAGCTTTGCACTGGCTTTCCGATACGCTCCAGCGCCTTAACCCGCGCGAGCGCCGGGTGGTGCTGGGTGGAGCGCTCGTCAGCGCGAGCGCTCTCTTGGTCGTGCTCGTCGGTCTGCCGCTCGCCCACCATTGGGCGGCCCGCGAGGCGGCCTACATGGCGAGCCGCGAGCAGTGGCTGAGGCTTACACAGCTCGTCGCGAACACTGATCGCCTGCGCCGGGCGCTCGACGAGCGGCAGCGCGTGCACGCCGCAGATGAGATCCGTCTAGTGACCGGCGCAACGCCCGCGCTGGCGGCCTCGGCGCTGCAGGGGCTACTGCAACGCTACGGTGACGAAAGCTCGGTGCAGCTCAATCGTGTCGACGTCGCGAGCCAGCCACGTGCTGGCCAGCCCGGCTTGCTCTCCATCCCGGTGCAGCTCCAGTGCCAGGGGGACATCTACGGCCTCGTGGATTTTCTATCCCGCCTGGAGCATGGCGAGAAACTGCTCGCGCTCGACGAGTTGTCGGTGAACGCGTCGTTGAACGCGGGGTTCGCCATGCGCGTCCCTACGTTCCGCGGTTCGCGGAGCGCTCCGAGCGCCACAGGCCCCCAACCCCAGTCGTTCTCCTGGTCGCTCCGCCTGCACGGACTCTATCGCGCGGCTGGCGGAGCCGGCGGCCTGTGACGCTCGTGCGCAATTTGTATGTCGCGGCTGGCGTGCTCCTCGTCGGTGGCTTGGCGCTCCGGCTGGCGCCCACGGCCCTCCCCCAACCACGCGCGGAAACGCTAGCCGTACCCGCAGTCGCGCATCCGGAGAGCGCCCCCACGACGATGCCTCCGGTGCCGAGGTACGACACCATCATCGCGGCGAACATCCTCTCGCCGGACCGGACCCCTCCGGCGGTGCGGTTCTCCCTACCTGGCCGGGCGGTTGCGCCGACGAAGCCCCAGGGACCGACGCTTCGGCTGTATGGGATCACGGTCGGAGGGCAAGGTCCCGTGGCCCTCATTGACGCCGACCCGAACATCCCCGGCGCCGAGAACTACCGTCTTGGCGATATGGTCGCGGGCGCGCGTGTCGTCGCCATTACCGACTCCACAGTGACATTGGCGCGGCCGTCAGGACAACTTGTTCTGCGCCTGCAGCCGGTGAGGCGGCGGAGGGGTTCGTGAGACACTGCATGGCGGCGCTGTTCGGTGCGCTGCTCGCGGCGCCCGCGCCGACTAGGGCGCAGCAGCCGCAGCCCGTTCGCATCAACTACGTGAACGCGGACCTGCCCGACGTGATCCGCTCGCTCGCGGCGGTGTTGAATGTGAACGTCGTGCTCACCGGCGTACCGAGCCGCCGCATCACCTTTCAAACGCCACAGCCGGTTCCGGCGCCGCAAGTCGGAGCGGTGCTGGAGGCGATCCTCGAGAGTCAGGGGCTAGTGCTTGTGCAGTCGGGTCCTGTGGCCCAGGTGATGCCTGAGGCGAACCGGCCGTCGACGGGACCCGTGCGGGTTGGAAAAGACTTGCCCTCGCCGCCCCCACTCGGGCTCGTGACCCAGATCGTGCCGCTCGAGTTCATTCGAGCAGAAGAGGGCACCACCCTCTTGAAGCAGGTCGCGAGCAAAAACGCCCGTATCGAGGTCGTCCCGCGCTCGAACTCCGTGCTCATCACTGACCGCGGCGTGAACATCGCACGCTACCTCGATCTGTTGCGCCAGCTCGACGTCAGAACGGGAGGCGAGGAGGGACTCCGCGTCTACGTATATCCGCTCAAGCACGCCAGCGCGGCGGAGCTCGCGACCACGCTGGGGCAGGTGTTTGGAGCCGCCGTGTCGGCTGCGGCGCCGCGACAGCGCGTTCAGGCGCTGGAGGGGCGCAGCCTGTCGAGCGAGTTGACAGGGTTCCGCCGTCGTGAGCTCGAGTCGCTGCAGCAACGCGCCGAGATGGTACCCCTTCCCGCTGCTGCTCCCGTGACCACCCCGCGGGCCGCGGCGGAGAGCGCGCAGGCCCAGACAGGACTCCTCGGCCGGACGACGATCGTTCCCGACCAGGCGACCAATTCGCTCGTCATTCGCACGGCGCCGCCGAATTTTTCCCTGCTCCAGCAGACTATCGACGAACTCGACATCCGTCCGCCGCAGGTGCTGCTGGAAGTGTTGATCGCCGAAGTCACGCTCGATCGCGCCAGCGAATACGGCATCAATTGGCAGCTCTTCACGCAGAAGGGCATCGCGGGCGACAGCACGCGTGGGGTCACGGTCGGGGTCGGCCCGCAGCGGTTCAGCGATTCGCTCCTCGCGGGCCTGCAGGGTCTCGGCGTCCGGCTGATCTCCCTCGGCACGATCGACGTGCGCGCGATCCTCCATGCGCTTGCGACGCGGACGAACGTGCGCGTGCTATCCACCCCGCGGGTCCTCGCCCTCAATAACGAGGAGGCGCGCATTCTGGTCGGTAGCGAGGTGCCGTTTGTTTCGTCGACGTTCGCCGGCTTGACGGCGCAGCTGAACAGCGTCGTGCAGTTCCGCAACGTCGGCACGCAACTCACAGTACTCCCGACCGTGAATAATGATGGCTATGTGACCTTCCGGTTGCTCCAGGAAGTCAGCGCGCTGTCGCAACAAACGGTGGCGGCGGCGCAGAATGCACCGATCATCACCACGCGCGAAGCGGAAACGAGCGCGATCGTGAAGACGGGGCACACGGTGGTGATCGGTGGGCTGATCGGCGAGATGCAGCAAACCGTTGAGAGCGGCGTCCCCTTGCTCAAGGACATCCCGCTGCTCGGGTTGCTGTTCAAGAACCGCAGCGTCTCGCGCGAGCGCACTGAGATTGCAATTTTCCTGACGCCCTCCGTCGTGTTTACGGACGAACAGGCGGACTCGCTGCTGCAGCGCGAGCGCGACCAGCTACAGGGCACGAGACAACAGCTCGACAGCCTGCTGGCACCAGTGCCTCCGCGAAAGCCGTGAGCTCCGTGAACAAGCAAACTCGCGCAGAGCCGCTCCCGACCCACCGCCCCGCACCTGAGGTGACCCCGGCGTTGGACGCGATCGCCGCGCCGCCTCGCTCTGGGGCGGACCTCCGGGCCGCGGCAGCGGGGCCGCTGGCGCGGCGCCTTTCACCCAAATACTTCGTGGAGCACTGCCTGCTCCCCGTTGGTGTGAGCGAGACTGGGGAGCTGCTGGTGGCGGCGGAAGAGCGACCCGACCCGATGGTCATTGACGAGCTGTGCTGGGTGTATGGCAGACGTGTGAAGATCGTGGCCGCGCCTGCCGCCGAAATCCATGCAGCGATCCTCTCCGCGCAGTCCGAGTCGACTTCCGAGGCGCAAGCGACGGACCTGCGCGGCACCGATCTGGTTCTTCTCACTGAAGAGGAAGAGACGATCGCCGACTTGCGCACGCTCGCCAACCAGGCCCCGGTGATCAAGCTCGTGAACGTGATGATCCTCGAGGCGCTGCGGGCTCGCGCGAGCGACATTCATCTCGAGGCAACGGCCGAGGGGCTGCGGGTACGGTACCGCATCGACGGTGTGCTGCACGACATCTCGCGTCCGCCCCGACAGTACCAGGCCGCCGTGCTGAGCCGCATCAAGATCATGGCTAGCCTGAACATCGCCGAGCGCCGTCTCGCCCAGGACGGTCGCATTCGGCTGCGCTTATCGGACCGGGAGCTCGATCTGCGCGTGTCGATCACTCCCACGCTGCACGGCGAGAGCGTCGTGCTCCGGATCCTGGATCGCGGCGCAGGCGTCCGCAATTTGGACGAGCTCGGTATGCCTGGCGCGGCGCTGGAGCTCTTCGACCGCCTGATCCGCCAACCGCACGGCATTATTCTCGTGACCGGTCCCACCGGCTCTGGGAAGACCACCACGCTGTACGGCGCGCTCGCCCGCCTGAATCAACCCGGGGTGAAGATCGTGACCGTCGAGGACCCCGTCGAATACCAGATCGACGGTGTGTCGCAGATCCCCATCAATCCCAAGATCGGGCTGACGTTCGCCGCCGCGCTCCGCTCCATTCTGCGCCATGACCCGGACATCATCATGATCGGCGAGATGCGTGACCGCGAGACCGCCGAGATCGCGATCCAAGCCGCGCTTACGGGGCATCTCGTGTTCTCCACGCTGCACACAAACGACGCGCCCAGCGGCGTGACGCGCATGGTGGACATGGGCATTGAGCCGTACCTCGTCGCCGCTACGGTCCTGGCGATCGTGGGGCAGCGCCTGGTCCGAATGGTGTGCGAGAACTGCGCCGAGGACTTCCGCCCGTCGGCGGACCTGCTCGCCGAAGTGACGACGCTGCCTGACATTCCCCAACCGCGATTCCAGCGCGGGCGCGGCTGCGACGCTTGCGCGGGCACCGGATACCGCGGGCGCTCGGGTCTGTACGAGCTGATGCCGCTGAGTCAGGACTTGCGTGAGCGCGTCGTTCAGCGCGCTCCGCTCGCCGAGCTCCGCGCGCTGGCGCAGGCGCAAGGCATGGAGCCGCTTCGCGCGGCGGGCTGGGCGAAGGCGTGCGCGGGGACGACGACACTCGAAGAAGTCATGCGCGTCACGCGGGACGAGGCGTTGGGATGAGCGTCCGGTTCCGCTACCGGGCCGCCACACCAGCCGGGCAGGTTGTGGAAGGGGTGGTGCAGGCCACCTCGCGACAGTCGGTACTGGAGGAGTTGCGTCGCCAACACCTCTTTCCTGTCAGGATCGACGAATCCACGCCTGGCCGAGCGGTGCGAGGCAGCCGGCGCCTCAGCCGGCGGGCGGCCGTGACGCTCTGGACCCGCAACGCCGCGACGCTGCTGGGCGCGGGGGTGCCGCTCGATCGCGCGCTCATGTTCACCGCACAATACGCGACTCACCAGGGCCTCGCTGAGACGGTCCGGCAAGTGCGCCGCGCGGTGCAGGGAGGGGCCAGCCTTGCCGACGCGCTCGCTCAGCACCCGCGGTACTTCGATCCCCTGTTTGTCGCCCTCGTCTCGGCCGGCGAATCGAGCGGTGCGCTCGACGTCGTGTTCGTGCGTCTGTCGGAACACATGGAAGAGAGTGCGGAGCTTCGGTCCCAGGTCCTCTCGGCGTTGCTCTATCCCGCGCTCCTGGCCGTGGTCGCCACAGTCGGTGTGCTCGTCCTGTTGGGGTTCGTGATCCCGCGATTCGCTACCGTGCTTGCCGATGTCGGTGGCACCCTGCCTCTCAGCACGCGTCTGCTGCTCGGTGCGAGCGCCGTGCTGACAAAAGGCTGGTGGCTGTGGCTGGCGTTGGGCGCCGCCACGGTCTACATGGTCCGGAGCGGCCTCGCACGTCCCGAAACGCGCCGCCGCTGGCACGCGGCCCGGCTCGCGTGGCCCTGGATCGGCGACATCGAGCTCAAGTACTCGACGGCGCGGTTCGCTCGCACGCTCGGTCTGCTCTTGAAGAGCGGCATGCCGGCGCTGCCCGCGCTCCGGATCGCCCGAGCGTCTGCGACGAATCTCGTAGTGCAGGAAAGCATCGACCGCGCGGCGGCCTCTCTGTCCGAGGGGAGCGCGCTGGCGCCATCGCTTGCCGGCACGTTGCCGCCGTTGGCGCTTCAAATGATCGCGGTGGGAGAGGAAAGCGGGCGACTCGAGGAGTTGTGTATCCGCGTCGCTGACACCTACGACGGAGAGGTGCGGCGCGCGCTGCGAACCGGCGTGGCCCTACTCGAGCCGGCGCTGATCCTCTTCTTCGGCGCCCTCGTCGGGTTCGTCGCGCTTGCGATGCTGCAAGCGATCTACGGCATCAACCTCAAGGCGTTCTAGAGATCTCGCTCCTGCCAGGCCAGCAGCACGAGCCGCGTGCCGGCGACGGCGTAGACCGCCTGGATCTCGTGCGTCAGCGGATGCCCGTCCTGCCAGCCCCGGCCGATGATCATGAGGCGGCTCGGCATCGCCGTTAGGCGCAGGGCGGGGGTATGGGAAGGCCCGAAGAGACCGGTCGTCGTAAAGAAAACCTCTCCCGTTTCGCGACGTCGTACGACGCTCCGCACGGTTGCATCGGAAACGCCGGGCAAGGCGGCGAGCACACGCTCGGAAGCGGAGTTGACGTTCACCAACCCATCGCTCCAAACGGTGACATACGGCGCCACTGACAACGCCAGCGAGTCGCTGATGCCCGGGATGTTGCTGATTTCACCGAGCCGATTGATGGGCGCCTGCTGCAGTCGTGTCACCACCTCCTCCGCACGTTGATTCGTGGTGAACTGCTGAAACAAGCCCTGTAGCGTCGCCCCGTCGGCACGATTCAGGTCGATGCGCGCGTTTAGGTCCACCACTGCCACAGCGAACCGCCCGCTTCCCAGATCGAGATCGTTGAGAGACGTGAGCAGCGAGTCGAGGTTCCGGAGCGCGGTGATGCGTTCGGGTTGGCTGCGGGTCGAGTCGAGCAGCGCCTCGATCCGGGTTGTCGCAGCGAGGATGCCGCTTTCGGCACTGTAGCGGGCCACGATGCGCGCGCGCAGGCTCGAAAGGATTTGAGCCTCCGTCCGAGCCTGCGACACGACTTCAGCCACGATCACGCCGAGCAGCACGAGCAGCCACAGCACGAAAATCAGCGCGACGCCGCGGCGATCCCCGCACCTCATGGTGACACTCTCCCTCGCTGTTCGGCCGGTTGGTCCTGCGCCAGCCAATCGAGGTCGAAGCGACCGCTGCCTGGGAGAAACACGGTCACGGTCACGAGCGTCAGTCCAGGTTGCCACGGGCGGCTCGTGACTTCGCGCCGAAACCCCCCGGGCAGCGACTCGGCTGGCGTCCCAGTGAAGCCCGGCCCGCTTAGCTTCGCCCGCTCGATCGCGTCCTCGGCGTACTCCACTGCCTGTGACCACTCCCGGGCATCGCCGACAAGCCGATGGCTGCCATGGAATAACTGCAGGTAGCCCAAGGCGACGAGGCTGAGCACCACGAGTGCCACCATGACTTCGAGGAGTGTGAACCCCCGCTCGTTTCTCGTCATTGTCGCGAGCCCCCCGTCGCCAGGCGAGCGCCCGCCAAGAGCCGCGCTTGCAACGGCAATCCCAGCTGCGTGGAGTCGTGCCACATTGTGATCGCCACTGCGCGAGGCAGCAGCGTCGTCTGCGGCCACTCCTCGAGCCATTGCAGTTGGCTTGGCGCGAGCGCCCGCACGTCCCAGCGCGTCACGCCGGGAACGCGGAACGTCACCACGGTGGCAGGGGCACGCCCGACTGGGGTTGCTGAGAACTCGAGCCCGTCCGCACCCGGCTCGATCGTAACCAGCCAGTCGTAGTCCGGATCAATCGGCGGCCCGCCCCCAGCCGTCACGAAGGACAACCGGCCCGCGTGCAGCGTGAACCGCGGGTCCCCGGGGCGTTGCGGCGCCCGGGCGCTGCGCAGCGCGTCTTGGAGCAGCTCTCGTAGTGCGCGGGCTTCCTGCAACGCTCCAATATTCGCGCGCAGGCGCGCCTGGGCGTCGTAGCTCACCTGGGCCGCCCCGTAGGCCAGGAGCACCACAAGGCCTGTGAGCACGATCGCCAGCATCACTTCGAGCAGCGTGAAGCCGGACGCGCGAGTCACTCGGCAATCCTCATGAGCTATCGCCGCTTCCAGATCGTGATGCTCCCGTTTGCCCCGCCGCTCAGGAGAATGATCTCCAGAACTCCGTCGTGATCCAGGTCCGCCAAGCGAACGCCGTACGGTATCGACAACCCCTGCGGCGGGAGGCCGCAGTCCTGCACCAGCGACCAGCCGCCCTTACCATCGCCCCTGAACCAGAACAGCCCGTACCCGGACGGAAACGCGCCGGTGCCATTTCCACCCGCGACGATGTCCATGTTCCCGTCTTGGTCGAGATCCCCCAAGGCGATTCCCGCCGAGGGAAATTGGATGACTTTCAACCCGTCTGACGAGGCTTTCCACCCCCCCTGGCCGTCCCCCAGGTAGACGTCCGGACCGTTGGGCTGATCGGGGCCGAAAAAGGTTCCGTTGAAGACGATATCGGGATGGGCGTCCTTGTTGACGTCAGCCAGGGCCACCGATTCAAACACCTGGCTCACGGAGTGAAAGCCCACGGGGCCCCCAGTGAAGCCTCCGCGCCCATCGCCGCAGTAGATGTAGACCCCCCAGCGCTGGAACGCTGCAACCAGGTCCAGGTGACCGTCGTGATTGAGGTCCCCGACAACCAGGGCCCGACCCGGCATGGACCGCCCCGGGAGTGTCTCGGGCAGCGTCGTGTGGAGCGTCCAGTTCCCTTTCCCATCACCGAAATACACCTCGATGCCCGCCCTTTGATACCCAACCAGGATCAGGTCCAGGTGGCCGTCCCCGTTGAGATCGGCAAGCTGGGCCGCCACGTACCCGTCCTCTCGCCGGAAAGTACTTTCAGTGAAACCTCCCTTCCCGTCGCTGAGGAGCGTCTGCACTCCTCCAGAGTGGCCGGCCGCCACGATGTCCGGAAACCCATCGCCATTGATATCCCCCGCGGCGAGGGCGCCGTAGCCGATATCGGTCCACGTGGGCGTCATCGGGCTGAAGCCGCCTTTACCGTCGCCCAGCCAGATGTGGAGGGACGGGCTGGCAAGCCGGGCCGTCGCGACGAGATCGAGATGGCCGTCCCCGTTGAGATCGACGACGAGGGGCTCAAAGCGCCATTCCTTCCCGGGCCCGAGGGTGAGAGCCAGAGCATAGGGGGGCAGGGACGGCGCAGAGCGGGGAAGCAGCGGTGCGGATCGGGGGTGAGCGGCACAGCCCGCGACGACCCATGCCGTGAGAACCCCGAACCATCGTCCCTTGGAGCCGAACATAGCCCTCCGCTGTCGCGAGGCCAGCGCGCGCTCGCCGGTTTCCGTGCCGCCCGGGGAATGACGTACGGCCCGGCCAGAATTCTAACAGGTTTCCTGACCGGGACAGATAAGACGGGGGCTGGGTCGGGACCCAGCCCCCCGTGCAGCGCGGCGCAGGAGGTGAGTTAAGGCAACACCCCGCTGGGGAAGAAAGTCGTCGTGACTGGGCTGCCATCCTTGTACAGGGGGTTCGCGTAGGCGCGTGAGGCTCCAACGCTCGGGTCCTCAAGAACCTCGAGCAGCGCCACGAGACTGACGCGCGTGCCATCCAAGCGCTGGGCCGGCCCGGACACGACGAGCCCCTTTCTGCCAAAGCTGTTGTTCAAGAACGGGTCAATCGGGGGCCTATCTCCGGACGACCCGTCCAAGTCTCGGGTTACGTAACACACGAAGGTTGTGGCGGCCGAGTGGTGCACCTCAGCCTCGTTGAAGAAGTCGAAGTCGACGAAGGTCACCTCGTTCACGCGGTTGGAGAGCACATCGAGCGTCAGCAGGCTCAGCTTAGTCCTGATCCGCCCGGTTGAAGTGTTCGCCACTTTTGCCGCCGCGGTGGCAAACGTCCGCCCTGGATACCGGATGGTCCCGATGATCGTCCCCGTGACCTGCTTGTAATGAGACCCGTCAAAGGCCAGGGCTCCACCGATGTCCGCGGCGGTCTGCTCGCCGGTGCCGAAAAAGTCGCCCGCCTGGATCGGGAGGGCGTTGTACGTCTCGGTTACGTTGCTGTTAAACAATGGACCCAGACGGAGGAGCGCGTCGCCGACCAGCCCGTCAAACTTGATCGGATTGAGGCCCGCATCGGTTACCCAGACGATCAGGTAGGCTTCGTTTGGACGGCCGAAGTCCGGCTCCGGGAAGTCCTCGCAGGGTGGCCGGGGAATCTTGGTGAAGATGCCGTTAGCTTGGTTCACGCCATTCGTTGGCAGGCCAGTGACCGGATCTGCCAGCGGCTCGGTCGTGAGGTACAGGGTCCCGTTGACCGTGGTTTGGACCTCGAAGTCACTCTCATGGCAGATGCCTGGCTGCTCCGGACCCCCATCACCAGCGCAGACCCAGTGGCCCTTCAGGTGCACATTGGGAAAATCGGGCAAAGTCGTGCAGTCAACTGGCGTACCGTCCGGGTTCGTGGGGCACTTCACGCTGATCTCGAACTCGGTGTTGGGGACTACGCCCTGGTCGGTGAGAGTCTGGGTGCCATTTCTGTACTTGGGGAACACCAGCACGCTCCCCGGTCGCTCGGAATCATTCAATCCGTCTCCCGGCCAGGCAGCAATCCCTGGCCAGGCAGCAACCGAAGCGGCCACTCTGACATTCAGCAGCACGTCACTTACCCCCGGCCACACGGCAGCTGGTCCCCGCGGTCGGGCAGCCGCTGGCGCGGCCACTCCGACACTCAGCAACAGCAGTAAAGAATTCCTCAGCGTTGACATGTGCATGCTCCTTCCCGTCGGGCCACTCCAGGGATAGGTCATGCGAACGCATAGGATTCTCCAAGCGCCATCTGACGGGCGGACAGGCCCGACGTGGGCGTCGCAGCGGCGTCGGAGTGCGGCAGTCCTATGGGCACGCATCCAGACGCCACATTTAGCAAAGCACATGCCCCACGTTGACGCGCGCGCGCGTGTCGAGTTTGTGCTCGCGACGACCGAACAACGGCGTGTCATGGCGATTGCACCATGGCATGCCCGCTGCACGAGTGGGAGCGTCGAGACCATGGCGTGTTCACCAGAGCCGGCGGAGAGCATGCGGTGCGGACCAGACTCCTACAGGCGAGTCACGACGCTCGGAGTTTTTTGAATCGCTCGGCGTCGATGCCGTATTGCTTGATCTTGAGGTGGAGGGTCTTGTAGTCGGTGCGCAGGCGGCGCGCTGCCTCGGTCTTGTTCCCCTTACAGGCCTGGAGGGCCTGACGGATCGCCTGGCGCTCGGCGTCCTCGGCGGCCGCTTCTGCGATCTCCTTCAGAGACGGTCCGATCGCAGTCGGACCGCTTCGGCGTGTAGATGTCCGCGATCCGTCAAGCAGAGACAGGTGTTGCCGGTCAATGACATCCGCAGCGAGCAGGGTAGCGCGGCGCATGACGTTCCGCAGCTCTCGCACGTTCCCAGGCCAGGAGTGGCGCAGTAGGACCTCAGCCGCCGACGTCGAGATCTCTCGGCAGGGGCGGCCAAACTCCATGCTGGCTTCTGCGACAAAATCCTTCGCCAGGTGAAGAATGTCGTCTCGCTGCCTCAGGGGCGGTAGGGTGATGACGACGTCGTTCAAGCCGCAGTAGACATCCTGGCGGAACCAGCCGGCCCGCACCGCTAGCTCGAGCGAGACGCTGGAGGCAGCGATGGTCCGCACGTCCACGGGGACGGGCGTCTCGCTACCGGGCGGCAGCACCTGTCGTTCCTGGATGGCCCCCAAGACCTGAGGTTGCGTGGGGAGGGGAAGGCTGACAATCTCGTCGAGGAAGAGGGTGCCGCCCTCAGCAAGCTGGAACTCCTCCTCGATCGGCGTGTCCGATTTCGCGGCGCAGTCGATGGCGACGAATGGCTGCTCGCGTCGGGCACTCAGCTGATGGATCGCCCGGGCCACGAGCTCCTTGCCGGTGCCGGTCTCGCCCTCGATGAGGATCGGGAGCAAGGAGTCGGCTGCCCGCCCTATCTGCTGGACAAGCTGTTCCAGCTGCTGATTCGGGGCCGTCAACCACCGCAACGGGCTCCGGATGATCTTGTTTGCCTCCTGCAAGTCGCGCGTGCGCTGCTCGACGGTTCGCTCCAGCTCATTGGCACGGCGCTCCAGGGTCAGCTGCTGTTGCTTGAGCTTGCGGCTCAGCTCGTTCATTTGAATCGCGCGGCACAACGACGCCACGAAGTAATCCCGATCGATCGGCTTTTGGACATAGTCACAGGCCCCCTTGCGGAGGGCGGCAATCGCCAGGGCACGCTCGCCGTGTCCGGTGATCATCAGCGTGGGCGTGTCGGGCTGGCGCGCCCGGATCTCGTCCAACAACGCGAACCCGTCCATCCCCGGCATCTTGATGTCGGTGACGATCGCATTGTAGTCCCTGGCGGCAATCTGCTCGAGCGCGCCCGCGGCCGAGTCGGCGGTGTCCACCATCAGCCCGCCCATGCGGAGGCGGAGGGCCTCGGGCAGCGCCTGCAGCAGGGCCGGGTCGTCGTCGACGATGAGGACGTGCGCCGGCGTCATGCCGCGAGGGGGAGGTGGATCAAGAAGGCGGCGCCTTCGCCGGGCGGGCTCACGACCGAGATCGTGCCGCCGTGCTCCTTGATGATCCCATAAGTAATCGAGAGGCCGAGGCCCATGCCCTTCCCGACCTCCTTGGTGGTGAAGAACGGATCGAAGATCCGCCGCTCCAGCTCCGGCGGAATCCCGTGCCCGGTATCGGCGACCGCGACCTCGACCGCTCCGGCGACGACGGCACCCGAGAGGCGAATTGCCTTGCGGGGCGCGTCGGCCACGGCATCGCGCGCGTTCGTCAGCAGGTTGATGAACACCTGCTCCAGCTGGATGGGATTCCCGAGGACCACGGGCTCCTCCGGCCCCAGGTCGAGCGTCACCTCGACCCCGCGCAGTCGGAATTGCTCCTGCAAGAGGAACAGCGCGCGCTCGATCACGTGCTTCAATGAAATCGGCTCGCGGCTGGCGGGGGCCGCCCGTCCGAACGTGCGCAAATGCGAGATGATCTCCGTGGCCTTGTGGACCTGTTGCATGGCGTGGCGCAGCTCACGGACCGCCCGCCCGTTGTCCGTCGCGCCCAGCTCGATAAGGTCGATCGCGTTGCCCACGAACAGGGCGGTGTTGTTGAGGGGGTTGTTAAGCTCGTGCGCGACACCCGTCGTGAGCTCGCCGAGCGTGGCCAGTTTTCCCGCCTGGACGAGCTGCTCTTGTTTCTCACGCAATTCCTGCTCGCGCCGCTGCATCTCGCCCGTGGTCTCCCGCAGGTCCCCCATGATGTGAATCATGGCCTTGCGGCTGGCCTCGAGATGCAGCGTGCCCGTGTGTGAGTCCTGCAGGAGGTGCAGCAAGGCCCGACGGGAGTTGTCGAGTCGCTCAGTTTGGCGGGCCAGCCGGCGGCGGTCCTCCTCGTAGTCGGCCAGAATATGAAGCATGGCCTTGCGCTGGTTGGTTAGGCGCTTGTTGAACTGGTTCAGGTCCCTCATGATGTGGCGCATCGCGCGGCGCTGTTCGTCGCCTTTCCGCAGGCGCCGCTCCAGCAGCTCCACGTAGGACCGGAGTTCTCTCTCGGTCCTCGAGGCCGCCCCGGGCTGCGTGACCGCGCGCTGACGATCCGCGATCGCGGCCTGCGCCATCGCGCTCAAATCCTCCCCGCCCTGAGCCTCTCGACTTCTTTGCGCACGCTCTCGAGTTCCTTCTCGAGGGCGATCATCTTCAGCTCGCGTCCGACCACGACTTCCTCGAATTTCTCGAGATCCAAGATCTTTTCCTGTAGCTCGCTCTTGGACTTCTCCAGATCGTGGACCACCTTCGCGTACTCGCGCATGTCGCGCAAAATGCCGATGGCGCCGATCACCTTGCCGTCGGGGTCGCGCAGCGCCGAGGCGTTGAGGGTCGTGGGGATCACCTTGCCGCTCGCGCTCCGTGGGTTGAGCCGGGCGTTGCGGGTGACGCCCCGCGCCACGACTTCCCGGAGCGCGGCCGTGAACTCCCGGGTCTCATCGGCGCTGATGAAGCGCGACAGCGACTGCTCGAGGAGCTCGTCCGGGCGGAAACCGAGGAGCGCGGACACGGCATCGTTCGCCTGCAGGATCTTCCCCTCGAGATCCGAGACGAACACCGGGTCTGGAGCGTGCTTGATCAAGCTCTCAGCGTAGGCTCGGGCCTTGTCCAGCTCGCGCATGTCGCGCAGGATGCCGATCACGCCGATCGCGCGACCGTCCGGATCGCGTAACGCGGAGGCATTCAGGCTGGTGGGGATGACTTCGCCGCTCGCGCTGCGAGGGTTCAGAACCACGTTCCGCATGACACCGCGTTCGACCACTTCGCGCAGCGCCGCCGTGAACTCCCGCGTTTCTTCGAGGCTGATGAAGCGCGAGAGCGACTGCTCCAGCACCTCGTCTTGCCGGAACCCAAGGAGCTGGGAGACCGCATCGTTGGCCTGCAGGATCTTGCCTTCGAGATCGGAGACGAACACCGGGTCCGGGGCGTTGGCGATAATGATGTCGGCGTCCAGCGTGGCGCGCGACGCAGCGGCGCCTCCGTAGACCTCGATCACGCTACGTTTTGCACCGAGTCCGTTGCGCCTGATAGCCATTCGGGCCCCTCATATACGGACGGCGGCGCCGCGATGAGTCGCGCTCGGTTTCCACCGTCCTGGACGTTGCAGTGAGCACAGATCGGGCCCGACTGTTGAGGTACAGAACGCTTCGGCAAGTGCGGCATTTACAGGCAGTTCGGTAAGGGTCGCTGGACCACGTTGCGCTAGGCCAACGGCTAGCAAGGCCCCACTGCGGCTGCGACGCCACAGCCGCGCTGGAGCAGCCACTTTGCTCGAAGAGTCCCCGAGCGTAGAATCCAGTTGCTATGATCACCGTCAGGACCAAGCCTCAAGGCTTCACCCTCATCGAGATCCTCGTTGTGATCATCGTGTTGGGCCTGCTCGCCGCCCTGGTCGGTCCTCGCATCCTGGGCCGTGTCTCCGAAGCGAAGAGCGCGACCGCGCGAACCCAGATCGAACTGCTCGGCGTCGCGCTGGACAACTACCGGTTGGACAATGGGATGTATCCCACCACCGAGCAGGGCCTGGAGGCACTCCAGGAAAAGCCCACGCGCGAACCGCTGCCGCTCAACTGGCGGGGACCCTACCTCAAGAAAGCCGTGCCGCTCGACCCCTGGGGTCGCCCTTACATCTATAAGAGCCCTAGCGAGCGCAACCCGAGTGGATACGACCTTTCCAGTCTCGGTCGCGACGGGCAACCCGGTGGCGTCGACGAAGACGCTGACATCATCAGCTGATCGTTAGGCCCTGTCTCAGGGCGCGCGCATCTCACAACTGAGAGGATCGAGCGGCACGGTACCCACCGCTGCCGCGCTCCGCACGTCGAAGCCGCAGGTGCCGAGCGGCGACACCATCACCGTGACCGCGACGGTGAGAAACGGCTGGACGTGCCCCGTGGCGAGAGGGGTGTGGGTGCCCTCCATCCGCCAGTCTCCCGTGGGATCGATATGCAGGTAGACGACTTCGCCGCGCCGGGCGGCGACTTCGCGAGCGCTCCTGAGAAGCGCGTTGACATCAGACTTGTCCTGGTGGCGCGGGAGAAGCGTGGGTGCAACGAGGGCAACGAGGAGACCCATGAGAATGAGCACGACCAGGAGCTCGATCAGCGTAAAACCGGACCGATGACGCATCGCTAGCGTGCGTCGCTACGCGGATCTGGGCGCACCGTGAAGTCTCGCGTGGATGTCCGGCCATTGACGGTCAGCCGCGCTGTGAACGTACCGGTGAGCCGCGTGCCGCCGCCGCGCCGCGGTCCACCCCCACCCGCAGCGGGAGCGGCCGGCTCGACGGGGGCGACCGGACGCCAAACGACCCGGTGCATCCCGGCCGCCGTGGAGAACACCTCCGGCGCCGGTTGCCACAACGGCGACACGCGCGGCAGCCCGCTCGTTCCTCGGCCACCGCGCGGACTCGCGCCCGCGTCCCCGGAGGGTTCGGCGGGGGGGGGCCACGTCCGCAGGACTTTGCCCGTCGCGTCCAGGATCTCCAACGTGACCGCTCCCGACGCCGGCGCTCTCAGATAGTAGTCGATGAACGCGCCATCGGGCGGGTTCTGAGCCTGCGGCTCGTCGCGCTGGA
>Ga0209236_1000523_pt1 | contig 22397 bp, 22 predicted proteins | sample GraSoi013_1_40cm_FD_185819 | JGI IMG/M metagenome (GOLD analysis project Ga0209236, IMG submission 185819) | Grasslands soil microbial communities from the Angelo Coastal Reserve, California, USA - Sample 09_27_2013_1_40cm (SPAdes) (version 2) | ecosystem: Environmental > Terrestrial > Soil >... | reverse complement strand
TGGACGGCCCGTGGACTTCGGTGAGGCCGTAGAGGTGCATGACGCGGAAGCCCATGTCGCTCATCGCCTTGATGACCTTGGCCGGTGGTGAGGCGCCGCCGGTCTGGATGTCGACCACGTGGTCGAAGCGCGCCTTCTGCTCGGCTGGCGCGTTGATGAGGATCGAGAGCACGGTCGGCGCGCCGCACATGTTCGTCACGCGATGCTCGGCGATCAGCCGGAACACGAGCGGCGGGTCCACCTTGCGCAGGCAGACGTGGGTACCGCCCACCAGCGTCACGGCCCACGAGTAGCACCAGCCGTTGCAGTGGAAAAGCGGCAGCGTCCACAGGTACACCGCGCGCGGCGGCAGGTCCCAGGCCAGGACGTTGCCGACGGCCACCAGGAACGTCCCGCGGTGGTGATAGACGACGCCCTTGGGATTACCCGTCGTCCCCGACGTGTAGTTGAGCGCGATCGCCTGGCTCTCGTCGCGCGGCGGGCGCCACTCGAAGTCGGGCGCTCCCTCGGCCAGGAACGCTTCGTACTCGATCTCGCCGAGCGTGCCGCCGGGGCCGTCGTAGAGCGGGTCGTCGACGTCGATGACGAGGAGCTTCCGACCGAGCTGCTCGAGCGCCGGGCCGACGACGGCGGCGAACTCGCGGTCGGTGATGAGCGCCTTCGCCTCGCCGTGGCCGAGGATGTAGGCGATCGTGCGCGCATCGAGCCGGGTGTTGATGGTGTTGAGGATCGCTCCGGCCATGGGCACGCCATAGTGGGCGTCGAGCATCGCCGGGACGTTGGGGAGCATGACGGACACGGTGTCGCCGGCGCCGATGCCACGCGCGGTGAGCGCCGACGCCAGCCGCCGTGCCCGCGCGTAGAAGTCGCGGTACGTGATGCGCCGGTCCCCGTGGATCACGGCCACGCGGTCGGGGTGAACGGCGGCCGTGCGCGGAAGAAAGGCCACGGGTGTCAGCGGCGTGAAGTTCGCCGGCCCGAAGCCGAGTCCGCTCGTCTCGAACGGGTTCATCACGGTCCCTCGTCGCGAGGGGCCGGAATCGTGCGGGCGGGAAACTCGCGGTACGCATAGCGCGCGAGCACGTCTTCCTTCAGCTCGATGCCGAGCCCCGGCCCGGTGGGCACCGTGAGATAGCTGCCCTCGACCTTGAACGGATTCACCATCACCTCGGCCGCCCGAGGCTCGAAGTTCACGAAGTACTCGGTGATCAGGAAGTTCGGGATCGCCGCCGACACGTGCAGCGTGGCGGCGAGGCCGACGGTGGTGCTGTTGTAGTTGTGAGGCGAGACGACCACGTGGTACGCCTCGGCCATCGCGGCGATCTCGCGCAGCTCCTCGATGCCGCCCACGTTGCACACGTCGGGGTTGATGATGTCGGCGGCGCGGCGCTCGAACACCTCGCGGAACTCGAAGCGCGTGTAGAGCTCTTCGCCGGTGACGATCGGGATCTTGATCTCTCGCCGGCACTCGACGAGCGCACCGAGATCACGCGCCGAGACCGGCTCCTCGTACCAGAACGGATCGAACGGCTCGAGCATCCGGGCCACCCGAACCGCGTGCATGGGTGCCAGACGCCGGTGGACCTCGATCATGAGATCGACGTTTGGTCCGACGGCCTCGCGCACGGCCCGGACGGTCTCGACGACCTGGCGCTCGGCGTCACGCGAGATGTGCGTGCGCCACGGCCCGGGGAACGGATCGAACTTGAGCGCGGTGAAGCCGCGGGCGACGGTCTCCTTCGCCTTCTTCCCGTAGTCGTCGGGCGTGCGCGCGCCCGAGTACCAGCCGTTGGCGTAGACACGGATGCGATCGCGGCAGGGCCCACCGAGCAGCGTCACGACCGGGACGCCGAGTCGCTTGCCGGCGAGGTCCCACAACGCCTGCTCGATGCCGCTCACCGCGCCCCAGAAGTCCAGCGAGCCGCGCTTGGACGCGAAGTCGTTGTACGCCCAGTGCGTGAAGTGACGGATGTGCGAGGCGTCGCGGCCGAGCAGATACCGGCCGAGCTGGCGCGCATGGGCGGCGATCGAGTGATCGCGATCCGCCTGCGTGTAGCACTCGCCCCAGCCGTGCAGGCCGTCGGACGTCTCGACCTTCACGAAGAGCCAGTTCTTCCCGTACCCGGGATCGACGACGAACGGCGTGACCGCGGTGACCTTCACGACATGAACCCGTTCAGGTCGGGCGTCGCGATCGAGTGGTCGAGATAGGTGAACGTGCCCTTGTCCTTCAGCTCGCGGGCCGCGTCGAGCAGCCCGGTCATCGCGGCGCGGTAGAACGACGAGGCCACGCTGATGCGCCTCACGCCGGCGGCCTGGAGCTCGGCCACCGTGAACGACTTGCCCTTGATGCCGGCCATGAAGTTGACCGGCTTCTTCACCGCGGCACACACCGCGCGCACCGAGGCGAGGTCGGGCAGGCCCGGCGCCATCAGCACGTCGGCGCCCGCCTTCTCGAAGGCCTGCAGGCGCTTGATCGTGTCGTCGAGGCTCGGGTTGCCGCGCAGGAAGTTCTCCGTGCGCGCGGTCAGCGTGAAGGGGAAGCTGAGCGAGCGCGCCGCCTGGGCGGCCGCGGCCACGCGCTCGGTGGCGAGCGCGATGTCGTAGAGCGGCCGGTCCTTGTCGCCGGTCGCGTCCTCGATCGAGCCGCCGACCAGGCCGACCCTGGCGGCGAGACGGATCGTGTCGGCGGCGACGGCCGGCGCGTCGCCGAAGCACTTCTCGAGATCGGCGGAGACGGGAAGATCGACCGCGCCCACGATCGCGCGCGCGTGCGCCAGCGCCTCGTCGCGGGACACGGTGCCGTCTCGCCGGCCGAGGACGCCGGCCTCGGCGCCGCTCGAGGTCGCCAGGGCCTGGAAGCCGAGCCCGGCCAGGATTCGCGCCGAGCCGGCGTCCCACGGGTTGGGAATCAGAAATGCGCTCGGCCCCTCGTGCAGGGCCCGGAAGCGGGTGGCCTTCTCGTTCTGACTCGTCGCCATCAGGTTCCCTCCTGGGCGAGAGGGTACACGAGGTCACGACCGTGTATGATCCTGTCCCGATGACCACGCTTTCGGTGCGCACACCCATGCTCGAGATCGGCTACGAGGCCCACGGCCCCGCCAGCGGTTTTCCCATCGTCCTGCTGCACGGGTTCCCCGACGACGTGCGAGCGTTCGACGGCATGACGCCGGGGCTCGTCTCCGCTGGCTATCGCGTGTTGATTCCGTACCTGCGCGGCTATGGGCCGACGCGCTTCCTGAACGCCGCGACGCCACGCATGGCCCAGCAGGCTGCCATCGGCCAGGACCTCCTCGATTTCATGGACGCGCTCGGTCTACGCACGGCCGCCCTGGCTGGATACGATTGGGGAGGCCGGGCCGCGTGCATCGCGGCGATTCTGGCCCCCGAGCGCGTGCGCGCGCTCGTCACCATCGGTGGCTACAACGTCCAGGACGCTCTGGCGCCGCCACGCCCGGCGCCGCCGGAGCAGGAGCGCGCCTTCTGGTACCAGTGGTACTTCAACACCGAGCGCGGGCGGGCGGGCCTCGAGCGCAATCGCCGCGAGCTGTGCCGGCTCCTCTGGCGGGAGTGGTCGCCGACCTGGAAGTTCGACGACGCCACGTTCGAGCGCACGGCGCCGTCGTTCGACAACCCCGACTTCGTGGACGTGGTGATCCATTCGTACCGCGTTCGCCATGGCAACGCGCCGAGCGATCCGCGCTTCGACGAGATCGAGCGCCGGCTGGCGACGCGTCCGCCGATCACCGTGCCGTCGATGGTGCTCCGCGGGGGCGATGACCACGTCACACCGAGCCGTTTCTCCGCTGACGACATGTCGCGCTTTCCGTCGGGCACCGTGCGGCGCGTGGTGGACGGCGCCGGTCACTTCATGCCGCGCGAGAAGCCGGGCGAGGTCGTGGACGCTCTCGTGAAAGTGTTGGGCTGACCGGTGCGCATCGAGATCATCTGCACCGGCGACGAGGTCCTGACCGGGAGGATCGTCAACACCAACTTCAGCTACATGACCCAGAGGCTCGAGGACGTCGGGCTCTCCGTCAAGTGGGAGACGACGGTGGGTGACGACCGCGAGAGCCTGCTTCACGCGTTCAAGCAGGCCGGCGAGCGCGCCGACGCCGTGATCGTCAATGGTGGCCTCGGCCCCACCGTGGACGACCTCTCCCAGGAGATCGCGGCCCAGGCGGCGGGCGTCGAGCTCGTGCTCAGCGAAGACTGGCTGACGCGGATGGAAGACTTCTTCAGCCGGCGCAGCCGCGTGATGCCGCCCAACAACCGGAAGCAGGCGATGCTGCCGGCCACCGCCGAGATGATCGACAATCCGATCGGCACCGCCTGCGGCTTCGCGGTCGACATCGGCAAGGCCCGCTTCTTCTTCACGCCGGGCGTGCCGCGCGAGCTCAAGCGCATGCTCGAGGAGCAGGTCATCCCGCGGCTGCTGGCGCGCAGCGGGCTCTCGACGACGATCCACCTCAAGCGCTTCCATTCGTACGGGCTCGGCGAATCGCACGTCGATTCGCTCCTCACCGGCGTGGACGCGCTCGTGCCCGACGGCAGCGTGAAGCTCGGCTTCCGCGCCCACTATCCGCAGCTCGAGACCAAGCTGACCGTGCGCGGCACCGACATGAGCGACGTTCGAAAGAAGCTCGAGCCGGTCGAGCGGGAAGTGCGCAAGCGGCTCGGCAACTTCATCCTGGCCGAGGACGATCACACGCTGGAGGGCGTCGTCCTCGGCGCGCTCGCGGCCCGCCAGGGCTCGCTCTCGATCGTGGAGACGTTCACCGGGGGTCAGATCGCGGCGCGCGTCGCCCACTTGCCGGGCGCCGAGAAGATCTTTCGCCGCGGCATCGTGGCGCGTGAGCTGGGCGAGGTCTGCGCGGCGGTCGGTCTCGACGGCGCTGCGGCGGCGGGCGGGATCACGCGCGAGACCGCCGAGGTCGTCGCGCGGGCGGCGCGGCGCCAGGCGGGGACCACCCACGCGCTGGCGGTGCTGATCGATCTCGACGAGGGGCCGGACCGGATCGAGTTCGGCGGCAGCATCTGCCTGGCCATCGCCGCCGACGGTGACGTGGCGTCGCGGCGCAGCCGTATCGTCGGCGGCCGCGAATGGGTGCGGCTGGGCGCGGTCGAGCTGGGGCTCGACTGCCTGCGCCGCCATCTCCAGGGGTTGCCCGTGGTCGAGCGGATCGATTTCGAGAAAGTCTGAGGAGGAGCGGCATGGCCTACGAAGCGATGTTCGCGGAGACCGTCCACATGCGCGGGCACCAGAACGACCAGATCGACGCCTACCTCGCGCGCCCGCTCACCGGCGGGCGTCACGCGGGCGTGGTCGTCATCCACCACATGCCGGGCTGGGACGGCCCGACCAAGGAGATCTCGCGCCGGTTCGCCCACCAGGGCTACGTGGCGATCTCGCCGAACCTCCACTTCCGCGAGGGCAAGGCCACGCCCGAGGAGAACAGCGCGAGCGTCCGCGCGGCCGGCGGCATGCCGGACGATCGCACGATGGGTGACGTGCAGGGCGCCGTCGACTACCTGCGCGCGTTGCCGTACCTGAACGGCAAGGTCGGCGTGATCGGCTACTGCTCGGGCGGCCGCCAGTCGTATCTCGCCGCCTGCACGCTGCGGGGCATCGACGCCGCGATCGATTGCTACGGTGGCGGCGTCGTCGCCAAGCCGGAGGAGCTGACGCCGCGCCAGCCGGTGGCGCCGATCGACTTCACCAAGGATCTCCGGTGTCCCTTGCTCGGCCTGTTCGGCATCGAGGACACGCGGCCGTCACCGGACGACACCGTGAAGACCGAGGCCGCGCTCAGGCAGGCGGGAAAGACGTACGAGTTCCACACCTACGAGAACGCGGGCCACGCGTTCTTCGCCGTCGATCGTCCCCAGTATCGTCAGGCCGCCGCGCTCGACGGGTGGAAGAAGGTCTTCGGCTGGTTCGAGAAGCACCTGCACTGACGCGCGAGGCTACTTGAGCTTCAAATCTTCACAGGGGGCCGCGTAGGGATAGCCCTGGATCAGCCCCGCGCCCGAGACTTCCACGCGCGGCCCCACGCCCCAGATGAAGCCTTGCTGGAAGATCGGCGCCACCAGCACCTGGTCGGTGACGATGCGCTGGATCTGGTGGAGCGTGGCCTCGCGCTGCTTGCGATCCACCGTCTTGGCCTGGCGCTGGAAGAGATCGTCGATTTCCGGGCGTGAGCCGTACGCGTAGATGCCACCCTTGGTGAAGAACGGCTCGAGTCGCGCCGCCGCGTTGCCGGCGGCGCCGGTCGCGCCGATCAGGAGACCGTGGAGCTTCTTCTCTCGCCACGCGGCGAAGAACGCCGCGCGCTCCATGGTCCGGACCCGGCTCTTGATCCCGATGGCCTGGAGATAGCCGGCGACCGTCTCGGCCAGCGTCGAGTAGGGGGGCAGCGGCGTGAAGTCACCGGCATCGAAGCCGTTCGGATACCCCGCCTCGACCATCAACTGCTTGGCGCGCTTGGGATCGAACGGCGGCGGCTCGACGCGCAGCGCGAAGTCGAACTCGGGCGGCACGAACGAGCCCGTGGCTTTGCCGAGGCCGAGCATCTCGGCCTGATTGATCGCATTGCGGTCGATGGCCAGGCTGGCGGCCAGGCGCACGCGGCGATCGTGCCAGGGCGACTTCGGATCGAACTGGTCGAGGAAGTCGACCCAGTACATCCCGTAGAGCAGCGGCGCGACGACCTTGATGCCGGGTGAGCGCTTGAGCTCCTCGGCGATGGCGCCGCCGAAGAGATAACCGACATCCACCTCGCCGGTCTTCACGGCAGCCGCGCGGGTGGCCTCGTCCGGAATGCTGCGCATGACGATGCGCTTCACCGACGGCGCTTTCTTCCAGTAGTCGGGGAACGCTTCCACCACCAGCTCGACGCCGGGGTTGAACGAGACGAACTTGTACGGCCCGGCGCCCACCGGGGCCTTCTTGAACCCGTCCTCGCCGACCTTCTCGACGTACTTCTTCGGCACGATCCACGACGCGCCGGTGGCCGAGGTGCCGTAGAACGCCATGAAGTCCGGCCACGGCTCCTTGAGGACGAAGCGGACGCGGTTCGGCGCGGTCACCTGCACCTCTTTCATCTTCTCCTTGAGCAGGGTGGCGCCGCTGCCCTTGTACCGCTCGAAGGTGAACTTCACGTCCTCCGCGGTCACGGGATCGCCGTTGTGGAACTTGGCCTTGCGCAGGACGAACTCGTACGAGAGCCCGTCCTTGGAAACCGACCACGACTCGGCGAGGCTCGGCGTGCTGATGTTGCCCGGCATCGGCTTCACCAGCGCGTCGTGGAGCGCGTAGAGCACCATGAACGGCGTGATCAGCGCCTCGGTGTCGCCGGGATCGAGCCAGCGCGAGACCAGCGTCACGTGGACGCCCCACGTCATGGTCCCGTCCTGCGCGGCGAGCGCGGGTGAGATGCATGAAACGATCACGAGGATGATGGCGATGATCACGAACCGAGGCCGCATCTCGATACCTCCCAGGGGGACTGCCGAGAAGCTACCACGTCTTGTATGCTGCTTCCCCAATGAGCTACGTCTATGCCCGGACCTCGAGCAGGCCTGGCACGCGTGGTACAGCGGCCCCAAGCTGGCCGAGATGATGACGCATCCCCTGTTCCTCTCGGGCCAGCGCTATCGGGCGTCGGGGCTCGACCAGCGCGTCATCTATCTGGCCGCGTGGGTCGTCGAGTCGCCCGCCGCGTTCGAGACGCCGCAATACCGCGCGAGCTGGGGCTTCGCCGACTGGGCGCCCCACATCACGGACTGGAGCCGGAATCTCTTCCGCGGCCCCGAGAGTGACGTCTCCGATCTGCTCGACGTTCCGTCGGACGGCGCGCTCTACGTCGCCGCCTTCGACGGGGTTCCCGACACGGAAGCGCCCCAGCGGCTCGAGGACCTTCGCGCCAAGCGGCCCGACGTGCTCTGGATGCCGGTCGTCGGACTCGATCGCTCGTGCCCTGCCATCGGCCTGCGCCGGCTCGCCGCGGGCGCCGAGGCCGCGCCCTTACCCGACACGCTCGCGGCCGGGATCCGCCAGACCGTGTACACGCCGATCACGGCGCGGCGGCGCGCCGCATGATCGGCCGCGGCGCGATCGTCCTCGCGTGGATCCTCCTCGTGGCCGTGTGGCCCGCCGTGGCCTCGGCGCAGGAGAGACCACGGTCGGGCGGCACGCTCCTCTACGCGGTCGGCGCCGAGCCCGCCTCGCTGGACGCTCACCGCGAGGACAGCTTCGCCACCGTGCATCCGATGGCGCCGTTCTACAGCCTGCTCATCAAGGTGAACCAGGAGCGGCCGTCGGAGTTCGAGGGCGACCTGGCCGAGAGCTGGGTGATCTCGCGCGACGGCCTGACGTACACGTTCAAGCTGCGCGACGGGATCCGCTTCCACGACGGCAGCCCGCTCACCTCGCGCGACGTGAAGGCGAGCTACGATCGGATCATCGCTCCGCCGCCTGGCCTGGTGAGCCTTCGCCAGGCTCAGTACGCCGTGGTGGAGCGCGTCGACGCCCCCGATCCGCGGACGATCGTCTTCAAGCTCAAGTGGCCGTCGGTGGCGATGCTCGCCAACCTCGCCTCGCCCTTCAACTTCGTCTACAAGGCCGACGTCCTGGCGCGCGATCCGCACTGGTACGAGCACAACGTGCTCGGCAGTGGCCCCTTCAAGTTCGTCGAGTACGTGCGGGGCTCCCACGTCCTCGGCAAGAAGAACGACGACTACTTCATCAAGGGCCGCCCGTACCTCGACGGCTTCCGCGCGCTCTTCATCAAGGACACGGCCGCCCGGGTGGCCGCGCTTCGCGGCGGCCGGATCCACGCCGAGTTTCGCGGCTTCCCGCCGTCCACGCGGGACGAGCTGGTCCGCGCCCTCGGTGACCGGATCGCCGTCCAGGAGTCGAGCTGGCTCTGTACGCAGTACGTCGCGCTCAACCACGAGCGCAAGCCGTTCAACGATCCGCGTGTCCGCCGCGCGCTGACGCTCGCCGTCGATCGCTGGGAGGGCTCGCGGGCGCTGTCGCGCATCGCCGTCGTGAAGACGGTCGGCGCGCTGGTGATGCCCGGCACGCCCTTCGCCACCTCCGAGGCCGAGCTGGTCACGATCGCCGGCTTCGGGAAGGACATCGAGGCCTCGCGGCGCGAGGCGCGACGGCTGCTGCGAGAGGCCGGCATTCCCGAGGGGTTCTCCTTCACCTACAAGAACCGGAACATCCCGATGCCATTCGAGGCGGTCGGTATCTTCCTGGTGGACCAGTGGCGCAAGATCGGCCTCAACGTCCAGCAGGTCGTGCAGGAGACCGGGCCGTACTTCGCCGACCTTCGGGCCGGCAACTACGAGGTCAGCATCGACTTCCAGTGTGGCAGCATCGAGGAGCCCGACTTCGAGCTGGCCAAGTTCGTCTCCACCGACAAGAGCCCGCAGAACTATGCGCGGTACAAGGACGCCGTGCTCGACCAGCTCTACGAGGCCCAGAGCCGGACGACCGACCGCGACGAGCGCCGCAAGCTGATCGCCCAGTTCGAGCGTCGCGTGCTCGACGAGCAGGCGCACTACGTTCCGACGCTGTGGTGGCATCGCATCGTGCTGCTGTCAGCGGCCGTGAAGGGCTGGAAGATCCTGCCCAGCCACTTCATCAATCAAGATCTGCGCGACGTGTGGCTGGCCGAGTGATGGCGTGAGCCCCCAGGAGGAGGACGCATGAAGATCAAGGCGGTCAACGGCTTCGCACGAACCCTCAAGTCCGAGGGCGTTCCCTGGGTGAGCTGCTATCCCACCAGTCCCGTGAACAACGCGCTCGGCGAAGAGGGCGTGCCGATCCTCATGATGGGCGAGGAGCGCTTCGCGGTCGCCGTGGCCGACGGCTTTTCGCGCGTGACGTGCGGCAAGCAGATCGGTGTGTGCACGGTCATGGCCGGCCTCAACGCCGCGGGCATCCAGATGGCGTACGGCGCGGTCGCCCAGGCCTGGGAAGACTCGTCGCCGCTGCTGGTGATCGCCGAGGGCGTCGGCCCGGGCGCCACACGGCACACGCACTACGACATCGGCCAGGCGTTCAAGTCCGTCACCAAGTGGGTGGGGGAGATCGACCGCGCCGAGCTCGTCCCCGACTACGTGCGCCGCGCCTTCACCCACCTCCGATCGGGCCGGCCCGGTCCGGTGCTGCTGCTCGTCCCGCGCGACCTCGGAGAGTACGACGAGGCCGAGCATCCCTATGCGCCGGTGAAGGGATGGAGGAGCGGCCCCGATCCCGATGACGTGAAAACCGCGGTGAAGGTGCTCCTGGCCGCCAAAGACCCCCTCCTGTATATAGGGGAAGGCGTGCTGTATTCGGGCGCTACCGACGAGCTCGTCAAGTTCGCCGAGCTGGCCCAGCTTCCCGTGCTCACGACGCTGAAGGCGAAGGGCGCCTTCCCGGAGAATCACCCGCTGTCGGTGGGCGTGCGCGGCTCGATGGCCGAGCACTTCCTGCGCAAGTGCGACGTGCTCTTCTCGATCGGCGCCAGCCTGTTCCCCAACCGGTTCAGCCACACCATCCCCGACGCCGAGAAGAAGACGATCGTGCAGTGCACGATCGACACGCTCGACATCAACCGGAGCTACGAGACCCGCTGTGCCGTCATCGGTGACGCCCGGCTGACGCTGCAGGCGCTCGGCGAGGAGCTCGGCAAGCGGACGGGCGGCGGGCGCAAGAACCCGGCGCTGCTGGAGGAGATCCGGGCGGCGCGGCAGGAGTTCATGGCGAAGTTCCGGCCGTGGCTCGAATCGAACGAGATGCCGATCAATCCGTACCGCGTGCTCGGCGATCTCATGAAGGTGCTCGATCCCAAGCAGTCGTTCGTGACCGCGGATTCGGGGAACACGCGGGATCAGACCAGTACCGTGTACGAGACCCACATTCCGCGCGGGTTCCTGGGCTGGGGCAACGTCTCGACGCTCGGCTTCAGCCTGGCCGGCGCCGTCGCGGCCAAGCTCGCGTATCCCTCTCGCCAGTGCGTCCACGTCACCGGCGACGCCGGCGTCTGCTACATGATGGGGAACTTCGAGGCGGTGGCGCGCTACAAGATCGGGATCACGACGCTGCACATCAACAACGGCGGCTACTCCGGTTACGGGCCGGGCTTCTGGGGCGCCGGGCACGATCCGTACACGTGGAAGGTGTCCGATCACGAGTCCGCGTGCATGTCCTCGATGGCCAAGGCCGTGGGCTTCCACGCCGAGGACGTCACGAAGCCGTCGGAGATCGTGCCGGCGCTCGAGCGCGCCTTCGACGAGAACGCCAAGGGCCGGCCGGCCTTCGTCGAGTTCATCTGCTCTCACCATCCGGTCCACGGCGGCTGGGTCCGCCCGGGGCCGAGCGCTCACTAGCGGGAGGCCGAGAGATGGCGCGACTGACGCCGATCACGACCAAGAGCCAGGTGGCAGCCAAGGATCAGGCGATCGTGGACGCGATCGTCAAGAGCCGCGGCGCGCTGCAGGGCCCGTTCACGATGTTCCTGCACTGCCCGGAGCTGGCTGAGCGCGTCGCCCACCTCGGCGCCTTCGTCCGCTTCGAAGGCTCGCTCGACATGCGCGTGCGCGTGCTCGCCGCGATGGCGGTCGCGCGCGAGCTCGACGCGGTCTACGTCTGGGGCGCCCAGACGGGCGCCGCGCGCAAGCTCGGCGTGCCGGAGACCATCATCGCGGCGATTCGCGAGAAGCACACGCGCGGCCTGCCGCCGAACGACGCCCAGATCGTGGACTTCACGCACCAGCTCCTCCGGAAGCACCGCGCCGACGAGCAGACGGTGAAGGCGCTGCGGCGGCGCTTCGGCGACGACGGCTTCATCCAGCTCACCGGGGCCATCGGCTACTACAGCATGCTGGCCATGACCGTGAACGCCTGCGAGCTGGAAGCCGCCGCCGGCGCCGAGGTGCTCACGCTCTGATGCGGGGCGCCGAGCGGCCTAAAATGGGAAGGGAGCGAAAAGCGCCGTGAAATGGATCGTGGCCGATTCGGAGCATCTAGGGGGAAAGCCGAGGATTGCCGGCACACGCATTTCCATTGCGTTCCTCTTGGAATCGCTAGCCGCAGGCATGACGATCTCCGACATTGTGCATTCGTACCCGACGCTGAGTGAGGACGCTGTGCGTGGTGCCCTGCAGGAGCTGGCGCGGTCGACTGAACTCAGCGTGCCGTGAAAATTCTACTCGATGAGAACCTCCCTGAAGGTCTCATCGAGCCCCTCCGGCGCCTCGGGCATGTCGTCGATTCGGTGTGGGTTATGACCTCTAGGCGAGTGAGGAGCGAGCGATGCAGATCGTCGATGCGCAGGTCCACATCTGGGCGGGCGGCAAGCCGAGCAATCCCAACCACCGGCAGGTGCCGGCCTTCACGAATGACGAGCTGCTGAAGGAGATGGACGAGGCGGGCGTCGACGCGGCGGTGATCCATCCGCCGACCTCGTGGGATCCGAACGCCAACGAGCAGGCCATCGAGGCGGCGCGCCAGCATCCGGACCGTCTCGCCATTCTCGGAAATTTCCCGCTCGACCACCCGGAGAGCCGCGCGCTCGTGGACGGCTGGAAGCAGCGGCCCGGGATGCTGGGCCTGCGCTTCACCTTCCTGCAGCCGCATCAGAAGACGTGGCCGACCGACGGCACGATCGACTGGCTGTGGCCGGCGGCCGAGCGCGCCGGGCTTCCCGTCGCGTTGCTCGCGTTCGGCTTCCTCCCGAAGCTGGCGCAGGTGGCGGAGCGCCATCCGCAGCTCCGGCTGATCATCGATCACCTGGGCCGCTCGTCGCCGGCCATGAAGGACGACGCGGCGTGGGCGACCCTTCCCGACATGCTCGCGCTCGCGAAGCATCCGAACGTCGCCATCAAGGCGACGGGAGCGCCGAGCTACTCGAGCCAGCCCTATCCGTTCCGCAACATCCACGGATACCTCAGGCAGATCTACGACGCGTTCGGCCCAGAGCGGATGTTCTGGGGCACCGACATCACGCGGATGCCGTGCTCGTGGCGTCAGTGCGTGACGCTGTTCACCGAGGAGCTGCCGTGGCTGTCGGCCCGCGACAAGGAGCTGATCATGGGACGAGCGCTCTGCGCGTGGCTCCACTGGAAGCTGCCCAGGCCCTGAGGACATCAGCCTGGACACCGTCCTGCAGCTCGTCCTGAATGGCCTGGCCGTGGGCTGCATCTACGGCCTGGTCGCTCTCGGCTTCGTCCTCATCTACAAGGCGACCGAGCTCGTGAACTTCGCCCAGGGCGACCTCCTCATGCTGGGCGCGTTCACGTGCTACATGCTCGTGGTCTGGTACGGCGTCGGCTACTGGCTGGCCTTCGTGCTGGCCGTGGCCGCGGTGGCGGTCTTCGGCGCCGTGCTCGACGCGACGGTCCTGCGCCGGGTCATCGGCCAGCCCCAGTTCGCGCTCGTCATGCTGACGATCGGCCTGGCCGCGATGTTCCGCGCCTTCGCCTCGATCACGTGGGGCTCCGAGATCTACACGCTGCCGACCCCGTTCAGCGCGAAGGCGACCCGGATCGGCGGCGTCGCCGTCAGCCACGAGTACGTGTCCATCATCGTCGGTACCGTGCTGCTGTGCGGAGCGCTCTACGCGTTCTTCACCTTCACGCGCGTGGGCGTGGCCATGCAGGCCGCGTCGCAGAACCAGCTCGCCGCGTACTACATGGGCATCCCGGTGAAGCGGATGTTCTCGCTGATCTGGGCCATCTCGGCCGGCGTCGCCGCGATCGCCGGCGTGCTGCTGGCGCCCGTGTCGCTGATCGACATCAACCTCGGGTTCATCGGCCTCAAGGCGTTCTCCGCTGCCGTGCTGGGCGGCTTCGGATCGATCCCGGGCGCGCTGGTCGGTGGCGTGACCATCGGGCTCATCGAGCTGTTCTCCGGCGTCTATCTCCCGCAGGGATTCAAGGACGTCGCCGCGTACGTCGTCCTGCTGCTCGTGCTGGCCGTGCGGCCCCAGGGCATGTTCGGCACGGTCGGCCGCAAGAAGGTCTGACTCCGTGCGCTTCGTCTTCAAGACCTCGTACGCGCAGGACCTGGGGCTCTTCCGCGACTCCGTCCAGCGCAACTGGTACGTCGCGCTGCTGGCCGGCCTGCTCGTGCTGCCCAACCTCGTGCCGGAATACCTGGTCGACATCAGCCTGGTCTTCATCTACGGGCTGTGCGGGCTCTCCGTCATGGTGCTCGCCGGCTACACGGGCCTCATCAGCCTGGGGCACGCCGCGTTCCTGGGGATCGGCGCGTACGCGCACGTTTACTTCATCCACGACCTCGGCCTGCCGTGGGTGGTGTCGGTGGCGCTCGCCGCCGCCACCGCGGCAGCCGCCGGCGTGCTCGTCGGCCTGCCCGCGCTGCGCATGACCGGCGTGTACCTCGCGATCGCGACGCTCGCCTTCGCGTTGATCATCCAGGAAGTCTTCACGCGGTGGGACCACGTGACGGGCGGCCTCAAGGGCCGGCCGGTGGACAAGGCCGTGATCTTCGGCGTGTCCTTCGCCGGCGACGTGGCGTTCTACCTGCTCTGCCTGGGCTTCCTCGCGGGAGGCCTGTGGCTCACGGCCAACCTCTTGCGCTCGCCGACGGGCCGCGCCTGGGTCGCCATCCGCGACAGCGAGATCGCCGCGCAGTCGATGGGCGTCAACCTCGGCGCGTACAAGACGCTGGCCTTCGCGTACTCCGCCGGCTTGATGGGCGTCGCCGGCGCGTTGTTCGCGCACAAGATCGGCTTCCTGGCACCCGACATCTTCAGCGTGCTGTTCTCGATCCAGTTTCTCCTGATGGTCGTGGTAGGCGGCCTCGGTAGCCTGCACGGCGCCGTCTTCGGCGCCGCGTTCGTCGCGATGCTGCCCGTCCTGATTTCTCAGGCGCGCGACTCGGTGCCGGCGTGGGTCGGCGCGATGGCGGCCGTATTCGGCCCGAGCGCCAGTGAATCCGCGTTCCTCGCGACCGGCCGGTTCGTCAAGCAGCCCGGGCTCGAGCCCGGCCTCTTCGGCCTGATCCTCGTGCTCTTCATCCTGTTCGAGCCGCTCGGCATCTTCGGGCGGTGGATGAAGATCAAGCTCTACTTCTCGATGTTCCCGCTCTACAAGCGCGCCACCTTCCGGCGCCAGAAGGCCTACATGCGATCGGAGCGGCTGCGATGACGCTGCTCGAGGTGGACGGTCTCGCCGTCAACTTCGGCGGCATCCGGGCGGTGGACGGCGTGAGCTTCGCCGTGGAGCCCGGCCAGGTGTTCACGATCATCGGCCCCAACGGCGCCGGCAAGACGACGATCTTCAACCTCGTCTCGCGGATCTACGACCCGACCCAGGGCCGGCTGATCTTCTGTGACGAGGACATCACGCGCGTGCCGCCACACGAGATCGCCCGGCGCGGCATCGCGCGGACGTTCCAGAACATCGAGCTGTTCGAGCACGCGACGGTGCTGCAGAACCTCCTCCTTGGCCGCCACGTCCACGCCAGGTCGCGCTTCGTGGAGGAGCTCTTCTTCGTGCGCCGCGTGCGCGAGCAGGAGCTCGAGCATCGCGAGGCCGTCGAGCAGGTGATCGACTTCCTCGATCTGCCGGTGTATCGCGACAGCCTCGTCCTCAACCTGCCCTACGGCGTGCGCAAGGTCGTGGAGATGGCCCGCGCGCTCTGCACGCGGCCCAAGCTCCTGCTCCTCGACGAGCCGTCCTCCGGCCTCTCCGTCGAGGAGACCGAGGACATGGCGTTCTGGATCCAGGACATCCGGACGCTGCTCGGCGTCACCGTGCTCATGGTCGAGCACGACATGAGCCTCGTCAGCGCCGTGTCCGACCAGGTGCTCGCCCTGAACTACGGGCGGCCGATCGCGATGGGGACGGCGCGCGAGGTCCAGGAGCATCCCGACGTGATCAAGGCGTATCTCGGCGGCTGATCGATGGCGGACGCGCTCCTCACCGCCAGCAACCTCGAGACCTCCTACGGCCCGATCATGGCCATCCGCGGCGTCAGCTTCACCGTGCCCGAGCGGGCCATCGTCACCATCCTGGGCGCCAACGGCGCGGGGAAGACGACCATCCTCAAGACGGTGTCGGGCGCGATGGATGCCCAGAAGGGCACGGTGACGTTCGCGGGGCGCGAGATCCAGGGCCGCGATCCCGACCAGGTGGCGCGGCTCGGCATCAGTCACGTCCCCGAGGGCCGCGAGGTGTTCCCGTTGCTCACCGTCCGCGAAAATCTCATGATGGGCGCCTACGCGCGCCGGGACGCCGGTGGTGTCGCCGAGGACCTCGACCTGGTCTACGGCTACTTCCCGGTCCTGAAGGATCGCGCGAGTCAGCGCGCCGGCCAGCTCTCGGGGGGCGAGCAGCAGATGCTGGCGATCAGCCGCGCGCTGATGGCGAGGCCGCGCATGATGCTGCTCGACGAGCCGTCGCTGGGCCTGGCGCCCCGGCTCGTGAAGGAGATCTTCGAGATCATCGCCCGGATCAACCGCGAGCGCGGCGTCACCGTGCTCCTGGTGGAGCAGAACGCGAACATGGCCCTGCACCTCGCCGACTACGGCTACGTGCTCGAGGTCGGCCGCATCGTGATGGAGGACACGTGCTCGCGGCTGCTCGACAAGGAGGACATCAAGGAGTTCTACCTCGGGGTGAAGGAGTCGGGGATCCGCGGCACGCGACGGTGGAAGAGGAAGAAGACATGGCGGTGATGACGAGGCTCGACGAGCGCGTGTGGACCGTCCACGGCCAGGCGACGCTGCCGCGGCTCTTCCGCCACGTCGTCGGCGTGCGCGGCGAGCAGGTCGCCATGCGCGAAAAGCACCTCGGGATCTGGCGCGCGATCACCTGGCGCGAGTACGGCGAGCGGGCCCGGCGCGTCGGCCTCGGGCTGGTCGCCCTCGGCCTCCGGCCCCGCGACGTCGTGTCGATCATCGCCGACAACGGCCCGGAGTGGCTGTATACCGACATGGGCACGATGTCGGTGGGCGGCGTGACCAACGGCATCTACACGACGGACTCCCCGCGGCAGGTCGAGTACATCGTCAACGACAGCGGGACCCGCTTCTTCTTCGCCGAGAACGAGGAGCAGCTCGACAAAATTCTAGAATCCCGCGCCCGATGTCCTCAGCTCGCTACGATCTTCGTCTACGACATGGAGGGCCTGCACGGCTTCCGGGACCCGCAGGTCATGCCGTTCGAGCAGCTGGTCGAGCTCGGCGCCACCTACGACCGCGAGCATCCCGGGGCCTTCGACGCCATGGTCGAGATCGCCCAGCCGGATGACCTGGCGATCCTCGTCTACACGTCCGGCACCACCGGCCCGCCCAAGGGGGCCATGCTGAGCCACCGCAACATCCTCTTTCAGCTTGCCAACGCCGACTTCCTGGCCAAGCCCGAGCCCGGCGACCAGCAGCTCTCGTTCCTGCCGCTCTCCCACGTCGCCGAGCGGACCTTCAGCGTCTTCAACCCGCTGCTCACCGGCGCGACCGTGAACTTCGCGGAGAGCATCGACACGGTGCCCGAGAACATCCGCGAGGTGGCGCCCGCCGTGTTCTTCGCGGTGCCGCGGATCTGGGAGAAGTTCTACTCGGCGGTCGCCCTGCGCATGCGCGAGGCGACGCCGCTCGGTCGGCTCGCGTACCGGTGGGCGATCGGCGTCGGCATGGGGACGGCGCAGCGACGGATCGAGGGCCGCCGCCCGGGGGCGGGCCGCCGGCTGCTCTTTCGGCTCGCCGACGTCCTCGTGCTCGACAACATCAAGCGCTCGCTCGGCCTGCACCGCACGCGCGCCGCGGCCACTGGCGCTTGGCATCGACATGCGCGAAGTCTACGGCCAGACCGAGAACACGGGCCTCGCCACCGCCATGCCGGCCCACCGCATCAAGCTCGGCACGGTCGGAGTCGCCCGGCCGGACACGGACGTCGCGCTCTCGCCCGAGGGCGAGATCCTCCTGCGCGGCCCGCACGTGTTCCTCGGCTACTACCGCAATCCCGCGAAGACCGCAGAGACGATCGTCGACGGCTGGCTGCACACGGGCGACGTGGGGACGATGGACGACGAGGGGTTCGTCCGGATCACCGACCGCATGAAGGACATCATCATCACGGCGGGCGGCAAGAACATCACGCCGTCGGAGATCGAGAACCAGCTCAAGTTCTCGCCCTACATCGCCGACGCGGTGGTCGTCGGTGACGGGCGAAAGTTCCTCTCGTGCCTCGTCATGATCGACCACGAGACGGTGGCCCACTACGCCCAGGAGCGGAACGTCCCGTTCACCAACTTCGCCTCGCTCTGCCGCGCCACCGAAATCCGGGACCTGATCTGGAGCGAGATCGAGCGCGTGAACCGGCAGCTCGCGAGGGTCGAGACCATCAAGAAGTTCCGCCTCATCGAGCAGATCCTCACTGCCGACGACGAGGAGCTGACGCCGACCATGAAGCTGAAGCGGACGCTGGTCGGCGTGAAATACAAGGACGCGATCGACGCCATGTACGCGGAGCCCTAGTCGGAGATCCCAACGCCGGCCCACGTGGCAAAGGAGCGAGCGATGAAGATGCGGATGGCAGCAGCGGTGATGGTCGGCGCGCTGGCGGTGGCCGGCGTGGCGACGGCGCAGAAGGAGACGCGCGGCGTCAGCAAGACCGAGATCGTGCTCGGCATGCACACCGACCTCTCCGGTCCCGCCGCCACCTACGGCGTGTCGTCGTCGAACGCCGTCAAGATGCGGTTCGACGAGGCCAACGCGACCGGCGGCATCCACGGCCGCAAGATCCGGCTCGTCGTCGAGGACACGCAGTATCAAGTCCCGCGGGCCGTGCAGGCCGGAACCAAGCTGATCAACCGCGACCGCATCTTCGCGATGGTGGCGCCGCTCGGCACGCCGATGAACAACGCGCTCTTCAAGGACCAGTTCGAGGCCGGCGTGCCGAACCTCTTCCCGCTCTCGGCCGCGCGGTCGATGTACGAGCCGTTCCATCGGCTCAAGTTCTACGGCGCCGCCTCCTACGTCGACCAGATCCGCGCCGGCATCAACTACTTCGTGACGAAGAAGGGCAAGAAGGCCCTCTGCGCGATGTACCAGGACACCGACTTCGGCAAGGAAGTGCTGGACGGCGTCCAGATACAGGCCGAGAAGATGAGGATCAAGGTGGTCGAGACGACGACGCACAAGCCCACCGACCAGGACTTCACGGCCCAGATCACCAAGCTGAAGGCGGCGGGGTGCGATCTGGTGGCGCTGGGCACGATCGTGCGCGACTCCATCGTGCCGTACGCGACCGCGCGCAAGATCGGCTGGACCGACGTGGACTTCCTGGGCTCGGCCGCCACCTACGACCTCTTCGTGGCGGCCGCCCAGGGCGGCGTGACCGAAGGCCTCTTTGCGATGGGGCTCACCGACATGCCGTACCGTGACACGCTGAGCCCGCTGGCCCAGGGCTGGTTCGATCGCTACAAGGAGCGCTACAAGGCCGACCCCAACATCGGCGCGGTCTACGGCCACGTCGCCGCCGACCTGACCGTGCTGGGGCTCGAGAAGGCGGGCGGCGATCTGACGCTCGACAGCTTCGTGAAGGGCCTGGAGTCGATCCGCGGCTATCGCGACATCTTCAACGGCCCCGAGGCGAGCTTCGGGCCCGACAAGCATCAGGGCGCCAACTCGTCGTTCCTCGCGGTGGTCAAGGCGGGACGGTGGGTTCGCGTGACCGATCCGCTGACGTTCTGATGAAACAGGTCCTGATCGATCGTTACGGCCAGCCGGAAGAGGTCGCCCGCTGCGCCGAGGTCCCGGACGTCGGCCCCCCGGGCAGGGACGAGGTCGTCTTCGACGTCCTCGCGTTTCCCATCAACCCGGCCGACGTCTGGATGTGCAAGGGCAGCTATCGTCTGAAGCCACCGCTGCCGGCCACGCCAGGCGCCGAGTGCGTCGGCCGCGTCACCGCGGTCGGCGCCGGCGTCTCGCACGTGAAGCCCGGCGATCTCGTCATCAACCTCCAGCGCGAGAACTGGACCCAGAAGCGGCGCGTGAAGGGCGAGGACGTCATCGCGGTGCCATCGAATCTTCCGATTCGTCAGGCCGCGATGCTCCGCATCAATCCGCCGACGGCGCTCCTGATGCTGAGCGATCTCGTCGATCTGAAGCCGGGCGACTGGGTGATCCAGAACGTCGCCAACTCCGCGGTCGGCCGCTTGCTCATCCGCCTGGCCCGGGTTCGCGGCCTCAAGACGATGAACGTCGTCCGGCGCGACTCGCTGTTCGGTGAATTGAAGTCGCTGGGCGCCGACGCCTGCGCCGTCGATGGGCCGAGCCTCGGCGAGGCGGTGAAGGCTCACACCGGTGGTGCTCCCATTCGCCTCGGTCTCGACGCCGTGTCCGGTCAGGCGACGGCGCGGCTGGCGTCCTGCGTCGCCGAAGGCGGCGTCGTGTGCAACTATGGCTCGATGACCGGCGAGGACCCGGTCATGGCGCGCAGCGCGCTCATCTTCGGCGGCCAGCGGCTGGTCGGGTTCATGCTCGGCCGCACGCTCGCCACGCGCTCAATCGACCAGATCCGGGAGATCTACGCGGACCTGGGCGCGCAGGTCTCGAACGGCACGCTGTCGGCGCCGGTCGAGAGGGTCTATCCGATCGAGGAGATCAAGGCCGCGCTGGCCCACGCCCAGCATGACGAGCGGCACGGTAAAATCCTGGTGGCACCGAACGGACCAGTCTGAGGAATTCGGAGGGACGTCATCGCATGAAATTTGGAATCTTCGGCAGTGCGCAGGCCAAGCGCGGCGGTCCCGACACCGACAGCGGCGCCGGGTTCCGTGATTTCGTCGAGCTCAACGTCGAGGCGGAGGCGCTCGGCTTCGTCAGCTCCTTTCTCGTCGAGCACCACTTCACCGGGTTCGGCCAGGTGTCGGCCACGCTGAACTTGCTGACGTGGGTGGGCGCGCGCACCACCACGCTGCGGCTGGGCACGGCGGTGATCGTGTTGCCCTGGCACAATCCCGTGCTGCTGGCCGAGCAGGCGGCCACCATCGACCTGCTCTCGGACGGGCGTCTCGATTTCGGGATCGGCAAGGGATATCGCCACAACGAGTTCGCCGGCTTCTGCATTCCGATGGAGGAGAGCGACGGGCGCTTCGAGGAAGCGCTCGAGGTGATCGTGAAGGCGTGGACGTCGGATGCGCCCTGGTCCCATCGCGGCAAGTACTGGCAGTTCGACAACGTGGTCGTGGAGCCGCCGACGGCTCAGAAGCCCCACCCGCCGTTCTGGATGGGGGCCGGCCACCCGGAATCGATCGCCCGGGTCGCGGAGCGCGGCCACCACCTCCTCCTCGACCAGTTCGCGCCGATCGAGCAGACCGGCGAGCGCATCGCGATCTTCAAGCGCGAGGTCAAGGCGCGCGGCCGCATCTTCGACCCGATGACCGTGGCCGTGACCCGCTCGGTCCACGTCGTTATGACGGCCGCCGAGAAGGAGAAGGCCGTCGAGGTTCGCATGGCCGCGCGCAGGCGCACGGAGCGGCTCGCCCAGCGCCCGGACGGCCAGAACAAGGCGAGCATCATGTCGTATGCGATGACGCCCGAGGCCGCCGAGGAGAGCGCGCTCTACGGCACCCCCGACGAGATCATCGCGAAGATCCAGACCCTCGAGCGGCTGGGTGCGCGTTACGTCCTGCTCAACAGCGCGGGCGGGCCAGAGACGCTGCGTCGGTTCGCGCGCGAGGTGATGCCCGTGTTCGCGCGCGAGCCGCTGCTCGATACGGTGGGGTGAACCACTCCGAGCGGGCCCACTCGGATCACCGATCCGGGTGGGCCGCCCACGGCGATGGACTAACGAATTCTCGGGTGCCGGCCGTTACCAGCGACGGCCGCCGCCGCCTCGGTTGCCGAAACCGCCACCGCCACCACCGCTTCGGCTCCCTCCGGCGCCCGTGGAATTGGCGACCTCGACCTTCAGCGTCCGACCGTCCAGGTCCTTGCCGTTGAACTTCTTGACGGCCTCGGCCGCGGCCTCGGCCGACGCCATCTCGACGAAGCCGAATCCCCGCGACTGTCCGGTGTCGCGGTCCATCACCACCGCCGCCGACTCGACCGCCCCGGCCTCAGCGAACACCTCGCGCAGTCGGTCGGTGGACGTCGAGAAGGCCAGACCTCCGATGAAAAGTTTGTGTGCCATCGCGAACACCTCCAGAGAGATCTCCCGCAGTTGAGGACACTCCCTGGAACGCGGAAGACGGCGCCAGAGTCGTGATCTGGAGTGGCAGGAGGTACCCGAATGAACCCGACGGCCGAGCCAGACGGCCTTATGATGGCACATCCGGGCCCGGAGGGCGACTCGATTTCGGACGGGCGTTCATCGCGCGCCGATCGTCGAGTGTGGCGCAGGCGCGCGCTGCGCGCGCGGTCTACGCGTTC
>Ga0209236_1000520_pt1 | contig 22439 bp, 19 predicted proteins | sample GraSoi013_1_40cm_FD_185819 | JGI IMG/M metagenome (GOLD analysis project Ga0209236, IMG submission 185819) | Grasslands soil microbial communities from the Angelo Coastal Reserve, California, USA - Sample 09_27_2013_1_40cm (SPAdes) (version 2) | ecosystem: Environmental > Terrestrial > Soil >... | reverse complement strand
TTCCGGTCTGCTTGAAGGCTTGCTATTTTCGCAATGATTTTGTCAGACGTGTAGGCCAGGTCATTGGACAGTTCTCTCACTAACCTTGCAAGGGGAATGGGTTTCGTCGTCAATTTCTGCAATACGAGAGTTTCGATCTCCTTCCCGGTCTTTGACTCGTTAGCTAGAGTCTCTTTTCTTCTAAAACCGTTATTGAACTGTGCCCTAGTCTTTTCCGCTGGCGACGAATTCCTATCGATGCCTAGGCTGTTACGTTTAGCCAAATCTGGTTCCATAATCCGGTGTATTCGAAATTGGAAGCGGGAACATTGTAAGACCATAACTCGAATATGATCCTCGTATTGTTTCCCACGTGGTTCACGCTAAGGGTCATCGGGAATGTCCAGGTTTCATTGTCCCTAACAATGTGCCAAAAAGTTGTGAGCACTGGCGCATTAGCGTAGGTTGAATTGCTCACCAAGGTTGACTGGATGCCAAGTTTGACGAGCATTTGGTAGTTTTCGATGCTGCCCTCATGGTTTCCTACAAAACCGTAGAGCAGAAACGGCTGGTTCACCCCGACAGTTGTCGGATAGCCTCTGGTTGTCTGGTCGGGACCTAGGATACCTAGTTCCGAATACCTCTGCTGTTTTACCGGTATTAGGGGTGCCAGAGCGGTTACTACGACGAGGATAGTTATGGATGCTAGGATTATTGTTGCGGTCTGCCTATTCATCGCTCTTCTTCACAACATGGTTTCTATAGACTCGCAACCACAGCCGCCTGTAGACACGGTCTCCCATGAGATAGGCCAGTGCAGCTATACCAAGCGTTGCAGCAACGGTGCCTAGAGATTCGTACAAACGGAGTTGGCGTGCCAGGGAACCGCCAGATGAGACCGAAGTAGAATTCATAGAAACCATTTGGGCTATGGTAGTTGCGTTAGAGAGATCCGCGGAGGCGGCATTCGGATCTGTCGCATTTTCCGCCAGGGCCCTTTGAATAAGGGAAACGGCTATGTTCAGCTTTTCGACAAGTGCGGAAACGTCTCCACCTTTCTGTTCCGCGTAATAGACTGAGGAAAAAGCGCTATTAACCGAGCTGTTCGCGGTCGCTAATTGTCCTCCGGTAGCTTCGTGCGAACTAATAGGAGTAATCGAAATCACCAGAACTATCAGTGTGATGGTAATAATGCATCGCCAGAGTCCTGAGAGGCTCAATCGCTTTCCACGTTACCCTGAATTCTCTCGCGCCGAGCTACATATCCTTGAGCATTGAGTTCAGATGCAATTGGGCAACTCCTTCTTCTGGTATTAATCTCCTGTAAGTGCACTAGACGTTTCTCGGGCTCTGTTCTTAACGACCTTCCGAGATCGGGTTCTGTGAGAATGCTCTGGATCTCTTTCTTAGATCTTTCTCTAAGGTGGAAAAACCAGACGCCTTTCCAGTATTGCACCTAATCTCTGTTCGAAAGCCCGAGTGAAAGCTAGCATTACCGTGGATGTAGTTATTGCTGGAAAAAGTTTCAGAGTGGAATTTTGGGAAAAACTTTCTCGACCGTGATGGAGCACGACTAAGGGTCAGCTCTTGGCAATCCTTGGCAACAAAGAGAATCATTCTGATACACAATCCACCAAATCCTAAATAGGTTGACGGTCGCCTTCTTTTTCGAAGCTAATATGAAGGCAAAGAATATTGGAGGTGTCAAAAACAAATGAAGATAGAACTTACGGCCAAAAGAGTCAAACTAGCCAGGGTGGCCATAGCATTAGTCGCGATATCGTTGGCTGGTTATGTGGCATACGCCGCGAGCACACTTACAATCAGCAACTCAGGATCAGTTACATTTCCTACCAATAAGAACTTGCAAGGGATAACTTTCAGCCCGCCAGCCGCACAACCAACATGCGGAACACAGACCACGTACAGCGACACGCCAACGCCCATAACTTGGGGAAGCATCATACAGGGTGGCTCGGCAAACGGATACATCTGCGTCAAAAACCAGGGCGGCACAGGCACGACCTATACGGCAGCAACTAGCGTTGCGCCAGCTGCAGGAATCTCGGTAACATATAACGGGACAGCGACACTTGTAAGCCTCCCGCTGGCAAATGGCCAGACATCGCTCATCAACGTCGTCGTGAATGTCGCCCTTACTGCTGGTACTGGTAGTTTCTCCTACACAACTGCTATCAGCTAATTCCCCTGATGAGCCCGTGAGATTCGGGCGAAACCCACGCTCTTTTTCTGGGTCGGGGTAGCCGGAACCGCGTATGCTGTGGCAAAAACTAGGCCAAGTTTCGTTTAGATAAGGTTTCATGAAATAGGGAGAAAAGAGATGCGAATATTCCCTCTTTCTACTGTACTCGTGGCAATCCTCATCGTATCGAACGCTCTTGCATCCTCAAGCCTTGCGATAGGTAATTCAGGACTGGTTGCTGCCGGAGCGGGCCGATGGTTCGATTACGTGGTGGTTATCATGATGGAGAATCACAGCATCAACAACACCTACGGGGTTTCAGTCGCACCAAATAATTGGAATAGTAATAGTCGGACATGTCTAGGAAATTGCACCTATTTCGACTCGCTCGCCAACTCAAACGGGCTTGCCGAGGAGTACACTATCGACGGGATCCAATCCGGTAGCATAGGCGACTACATTGCGATCACATCAGGGTACGGAAACACGCTCCAGGCTTGTAACTCAAACCCACCCGGGCCCGGTAGTACCTGCCCATTTCTTCAGATTCCCAACATAGTTGATCGACTGGAGAGCGCCGGGCTGACTTGGAAAGCATACATGGAAGGCTACCCCTTTCCGTCAACCTGCTACACCAATGACGCGGGGGGTTCGAACTATTACCATTTCGACCATAACCCGTTCATATACTACGCTGACATCGAGAACAACACAAGTAGATGCTCACACATCGTTAGTGCCAACTCCCAAACGGTCAGTCAAGCGGCCTGCTGGCCGACTTTGCTACCAAACGATGACGTGTTCATCAACGACTTGAATTCCCCTTCAGCTGCCCCCAACTACATGTTCCTAACGCCGAATACTATAGATGATATTCATGACTGCAACGATGTTTCGGTAGGTAACGCATGGATGAACAAGATGGTTCCCCAAATTTTGAACAGCGCGTTATTCACTACTCGAAAGGCTGCTCTCTTCATCACATTTGACGAAAAAGATTGCACTCTCTCGATGCCGCTTTGCCCCTCTGCAGCTCCAGAGTTGTATACAGTTTGGGCATCAAACTCTGCAAACCCCACGACCATCGCGGGAGTAAAGTCCGTTAAGCCTTACACGCACTACTCAGCATTGAGAACCATCGAAGATAATTGGAACCTCCCACCTCTGATCACCTCGACCGACGGAAGCGCGAGCAATATGTCTGAGTTCCTAAGAGTGCGCTAGTAGAGCAGGTCTAGGGCTCACCATTCGGTCTATATCTTTCTCAGCCTTCGGAGATAGAATTCCATATTGGGAGCCCGAGCAATGTTTATTTCAACTGTTAGCGAATGGGAATGAGGAGTCCCTCGATTGGTCTCAAGGTTCTGGCCAGCCTGCCTTGTAATCCTCATTTTATTAGGCGCCGGATTTCCAGAGATTTGGATGATCCAGGTTCTGACACTCTCGGACGCTAAAGTTCCAAGAGCAATGGTTGAAGCCTCCGTTGAGACGATAAGCTATGCGGGGATAGGGCCGACTGCAATAAGCCTCTCTTGGACTGAGAGTACCGACTTTACGTTTACAAGCTACGCGTTGCGAGAGTCCACTGCCGGTCCAGTGGGACCTTGGAGTGTGGTTGCCAACATATTTGACAGGGCAAATACGACATACTACTTCGCGGGTCTTGCCCCAGGTGGAACCGAATGGTGGGAAATAGTATACCAAAACACGACAGGGTCGCGAGAGACTATCCCCCCATTGCAATCCACGCAACCACCGGTGGCGTCTCTCACGGTATCTCAAACAACCTCAACAAGCGCTCAGCTAGTATGGGATAACAACGCAGGTTACGGCGGACATCTTGCGTTCGCCTCTTACCAGTTGATGAAATCAGCAAACGGAGGAGCATTTTCTCTCGAGACAGTCATCTCTGATTATGCCCGACATAGTTACACGGTTAGTGATTTGCTCGCATCGACTTCTTACTCTTTCTACCTCATCACGACAGACCAGTGCACTGGCTGCCCGGCGAGTTTTCCATCACCCTCGAGTTCCAACACCGTCAGCATCCAGACCCCTGGACCATTGACCAGTGCGATCTCCGCTCCTACTAACCCAGTCGAGGTGGGAGAGCCAGCCTCATTTACCTGCGCGGCTGGAGGCGGAGTTCCTCCCTACACCTACTCTTGGGGGTTCGGTGACGGAGCCGCAGGTGAGGGCGCTATGTTGAGCCACACCTACGGCACTCCCGGGGTCGTGGCTGTATCTTGTACAGTTACTGATAATCTTGGAACCGCAGCCAAAGACTCTACGGACGTTATGGTTGGGTCAGACCCCTCTATCGTCACTTTTACCGTCTCCCCATCCACTCTCCTCCCTGGGGACAAGGTGACATTCGATGTTTCAGCGAGCGGTGGGTACGGAGCCCTATCGTATTCATACGCGAACCTGCCGCCCGGCTGCCTTACCACCAACTCGACCTCTCTTTCGTGCTATCCAACCTCCAGCGGCAACTACCGCGTGACCGTGACGGTTACGGACCGTGGGATGGAATCTGCGAACGCAACCGCAGTCCTAACGGTGGGCCCACAGAGGGTTCTCGGGTTATAACGGTGGGCCCACAGAGGGTTCTCGGGTTACCCCAAGCCATGGGGTTGGCGGTAATTTTCGGGGGCGTGGCTGCAATCGGCGTTTTAATCCTTTCAATATTCCTGACCCTCCGCCGAAAAAGAAGACCCCCGGCCCTGACTACGGGGTGAAGCAAGCTCTCGAAAGCTTTCTGATTTGGCCTACCAATGCATTACCGGCTAATCTCTCGTCATGTCCGACATTGTCAGACAGCTACGCTTGCGAACTAGCGGCAATGCATTGCTGACAAAGTCACTATCACAAATTGAGTGTACGATGTGTTTTTCTTGATCTCAACGGTTCAGGGAAAAGTTCAGTCTTCACTGGTTAATCGTGGGGAATATTCCACAATAGAAACAGGGCCCGTTCGAGCCTCCACCTGAGCCTCCGTTTCCTCCGTTAGATCCTCCGGGGGCGGCTTGGTCTACTTGAATTCCCATTGGTTGGCTCGTAGGCGTAGAAGGAGAGTTGCTGTCCGTAGCGATGAAAACAATCGTGTAGGACCCTGTCTGGCTTGAGCTGGGCTTCCAAGAGAAGACTCCAGTTGAGGGATCGAAGGTCGCCCCGGCCGGCAGCCCCGTTGCTGACAGGATGACAGTGCCACCTGTGTTGACAGATGCGGCTGTAACGGTAAAGTTGATCCAGGTTCCCGCGACCACCGTCTGGTTTGCAGGAACTGCAAGTGTAGGCGGGACCAAAGCCTGTACGTTCACGGATTTGCTTGCTGATGCGCTCGCTAGAGGCAAAGCTGAATCAGTGACTGTCACTTTGGCAGTGTAAGATCCTGGGGCATTGTAAGCGTGGGTTACAGGATTTCCCGTTCCGATTCCCCCGTCGCCGAATGCTATCATGTAAGTGTAGGGTGCTGTTCCGCCACTCGCGGACGCAGTGAATGTTACGGTTTGGCCAACCGCGGGCATGGGTGATGAGACGGCAAGGGTCGTGGAGAGTGGGAGGCTAGTGTAGGCGGTTACAGATTGAGAACTGGTTGAGGTCTGTACTGGACTAGATGAGTCCGTCACTGTTTCTGTTACTGTAAACGATTGAGCGGTAGTGTAGGTATGGGTGGCTGTAATTCCAGTGCTTGTCACTCCGTCGCCGAAATTCCAGGTGATGGTGTATGGCAAGACTCCGCCCGTGGTTATTGCCGTGAAGGAGACTGGTGAGTTGACTAGCGGACTGGTAGGCAGAAAAGTGAAGCTCGTCAAGAGAGCAGGAGGTGGGGTCCCGCCGACTGGCATGTACTGGAGAAGGTTGCCCCATCCAACTCCTCCGCTGTAGCCGGCACCTCCCGGACAATTGGCTGGTTGCAGCGCACCGTAGGTACCTGCACAGGGAGTATCTGTCCATGTCCCTGCTGGCCACCACACCCAGTTTATTCTCGGATTGTTATTATCAAACAACTGTGTTAGTGTTTGGATGAATGTTAGTGACACGGTGGCGTATCCAGCGGACCCTGGTAGTATGTCGTCAGGTGGACACCCAGATGTCGTGCCACCTGGACCGTTGCAAGTAAGTGATTGAGGGTCGGGGCCACCCTCAGTATCTAGTGCAAACCAACCTGTCGTTTGCTCTCCTTTTAGCACGGCTTGGTAATCTTGTTGAGCATAGGATATGGCCGCAGGTATGGTCCAGGTTGAGTACTGGTAAGACATGTAGTCGTGTAGGCTGATCAAGACCTTGCCCAGAGGGTCAGTAACGGTTGGATAACCTTGGCTCACATCTGAATATGGGCAGCTGTTACTGCACTGATTTTCCACTGCTATGAAGTGTTGGTCGCCTGACTGTCTGGCCATGTTAATCCATTGCTGGTATGCCGAAGACAGTGTCGCTACCGACGCGCTTGGCTCGTTGATTGGTTCCCAGACAATCTGACTGTACAACGGTCCCAGTTGCTGTACGATGGGTTGCCAATAATTGAGCCAGCAAGTCGTAGCTGAGGATATGTCACTGTCACCGTCGTAGCGTAAGACGATCCAGAAATTGTAATAGTTCGCAATTTTGATCATGTTCTGGGTATCAGACGACGAGTACGGACTATCGCTTGGGTCCCCGCTAGGGTTCGTACAATAGGGCGCAAAACTCACCCTTATCGTATTCAGTCCCATAGCCTTCATCCTGACAACCAGTCTTTCCATATCGCTCTGACTTTGTCCCGGGAAAACATTGCTTGCCACATAAGTCGAGTTCTGATAGCAAACACTTGAACAGGTGGTCGTCGCTGAATCCAACCTCAAACCGCCCCAACCAATCATCACGGGAGGTTGCTGAGGCGGGCAGTTCGTGCTACATGAGGTGCTAGTCATCGAGGAACCCTTCAGGAAGGCTTGACCCACGTCCCCACTCGGGCCCTTGAGAGTTGGCGCAAACAGCAAGCTAGCCACTAGAATTGAGCAGGTCAGGAGGCCTAGGAGGCGGCGAGTTCCTACCAATTTCAACATTCAACCAATCGATTCGGAATGGCGTCAGACGTTTTCCCGCGTCTCACGGTGACCGAAGGACAACTAACTCCGGGAGAGAGACGAATCCTACGGCGATAGATATATCGGTGTCGAAAAGGATAGGTTTCTCTTAACCCGTCTTGAAGGGTATGGGTATAGTTGCCTAGTCTAGTGGGTACAGTAGTGTGGATTGTAGTTTGAACTCTTGGCCGAACCGGATTTCCACTTGAGTGATCCTGTGGCAGGGAACATTTCAGACTAGGGTTCGTGTACTAGGTTGACACGTGGCAGCTGCTGACGTGTTCGACCCCCACAAAAAGAGTGAATTCAGGCGTACAAATGGAGTTTCTGAATTAGTCTTATCGGAATGTGTTTCTGCAGAGGGATCGATAGGGGAACAACGAATCGAAGCTTCGTCGAGAAGATCAAGTCTCGTGGCTGGTAAATCCTGAACTTGGCGAATACCTTTGCCTTTCTGGTTAGAAGAACGTAGTTGTAGTTAACTGGGACTGACCTGAACCCGTTACTTATCCTAAAGTGGTCTAGGCCTCCTAAGACCCCCATCTTTCCATAGGCGAGATGGCTTACTCCTCGGTAGCTCAGCATCTTGATCTGAGTTGCCAGCAATGAATTGGAGACGCCAATAATTTTTCGTCTCACTTCAAGGCTGGAAAGAAGATTGTTGATAACTCCCACCGGTCCTTTGAATTTTGTTCTAGCGACTCCGACAATTTTTCCCTCGTAAACGGAAGCAATCGAGACGAATTCGTCATTTGTCTTGAATGATTCCATTACTCTTTTGAGAGTCCAGTGATGGTAGCCCTCGAAGTATCGGCCCTCTCTGAATGGAGACTCTCGAAATAGGCTCACAATTTCCTGTGCTTCGGAGACCGATAACTTCTCTATGACTTTGGTCTCGACTCCTCTCTTACTTCCCTTTCGAATCTCATTTCGTGTGTCCTTTTTCAGACCGTTAAACCATTCGTCGAAATTTCTGAAAGATAGTAATGCTATCTCTATTCTGTCAGTTAGGGGAAACTGGACTGATTCCCCGAGCCATGGCCTGTCGCAAAAGACAAGCACGTCAGCTCCGAGGGATCTGGCCTCGTCAATCGAGTCCCTGTCGAAACGATAGAGAAAATCATCACCACGCGCAAATCTCAGATTTGCAAATTTGATAGGTCTGAGCGTTGAGTTGTCATTCAGTGGAGGCAATGATTCCATCAGCATGGACTAACCCCACAACATTTTGTGCGTAGACCAATCGTCAAGCCAGATATTAAACGCTCCTAGACACAACTGGTGAATTGTGACTTGGAGGGGTAAACACTGATGCCGAGTGTGAATCCAACCTTTCGAAGATAAGGCAAAAGCAATCCTACTGTATCGACAGCAACCCAAGACTTACAATTGTCGGGGAGAGAATGTGGTCTAACACTCCCTCAGACACGAAATCGCCTATTTTCAGTCCCGATTCCGAACCTGAGCCTACCGCAAAATTTCGCTTGGAAAATCGCTCGGGAATCGCTCGATAAACGGGGAAAGCGTCAGTCTAACCGGGTCTTTCCTTTCCGGAGGGTTGTCCTTGCGAGGACGTTCGTCCATCAGTCCGGAAATGATTCCTCGTCAAATTCAAGCCTGCAACTGTAAGAAACCAGTAGGCCGTCCCTATCCCCACGAGGAAAAACACTGGTAGCAGAGGGGTAAAGAAACAAGGCAGGCATATGCTCCCACCGGGCTGATTCTCGGGGAGTTGCCGCGCGTGGACGTCTACGACCTGCGATGCAAACACTGTCTGATCCGAACTATCATTCGTAGTTAGAATTACTGTGTAGTGTCCAAGGTTCGCGTAAGAATGAGTCGACGTAACGACGTCAGATGTAGTGCCATCTCCGAAGTCCCATCTGAAACTGTAGGGTGGAGCTCCCCCCAACCCAATCGCGTTGAAGGATACTATTGTTCCGGCCGATGGAGCTAGAGGCGAGAAATTGAAAATCGCAGATAACGGGGCCAAAGGTATGTAGTTGAGCAGTGTACCCCAACCAACCCCTCCTTTGTAACCTGTACCTCCGGGACAAGAGACTGGCTGCAGTGCACCATACGTTCCTGCGCAGGGAGTATCTGTCCACGTCCCCGCCGGCCACCACACCCAGTTTATTCTCGGATTGTTATTATCAAACAACTGTGTTAGTTTCTGAATAAAGGCTAGTGACACGTTAGCGTATCCGGCCGATCCAGGAAGTATGTCGTCAGGCGGGCATCCTGATGTTGTGCCATTTGGACCGTTACAGGTAGGGACTTGGGGGTCGGCCCCACCTTCAGTATCGAGTGCATACCACCCTGTAACCAGTTCACCCTTGAGTACTGCTTGATAATCCTGTTGAGCATGCGAAATCGCAGCAGGCGTGGTCCACGTTGAATAGAGGTATGACATGTAATTGTGCAGACTTATCAAGACCTTGCCCAGGGGGTCAGTTACTGTTGGGTATCCTTGGCTCAGGTCCGAGTACGGGCATTTGCTACTGCACTGATTCTCCACGACGATGAAGTGCTGGTCCCCTGTGCCTCTTGCCATGTTGATCCATTGTTGGTATGTCGAGGACAGTAGTGTCACGGACGCGTTTGGTTCGTTAATGGGCTCCCAGACAATCAGGTCGTATTGTGGTCCGACTTGTTGTACGATGGGTTGCCAGTAACTGAGCCAGCAAGTTGTAGCAGTGGATATATCCTCGTTTCCATCATACCGCAGCACGATCCAGAAGTGGTAGTAGTTCGCGATCTTGATCATATTCTGGGCATCGGTGAAAGAGTAAGGACTATCGTCTCGATCGCCGGCAGGTTCCGTGCAGTACGGCGCGAAACTTACTCTGATCATGTTCAATCCCATAGACTTCATCCGGATTACCAACCTTTCCATGTCGCTTTGATTTTGTCCCGGGAAAACGCTACTCGCCGCATACGTCGAGTTGTGGTAGCAAACAGTTGAACAGGTTGTCGTGGCCGAATCCAACCTCAAACCGCCCCAACCAATCATGACAGGCGGTCGCTGTGCGGGGCAGTTCGTGCTGCATGATGTAGGGGCCGTCTCGGAACCCTTCACAAAGTCAGAACTTTGTCTATTCGAGTTTCTGAGAGTTGGCGCAAGCAGCATGCTAGATGCTAGGATTAAGCAGATTAGGACGACTAGGAAACTACGAGTTATCATCGATCTTAACACTTGGCCAACCTACTCGACTCGTCGTCGAACGCTTCACCATCTTACCAGGCCGAAGGGGATGTGAACTCAGCTGCATGCCAGGCATAACTAACGCTAAACCAAGGGCAGACTGACAGTAACGGTTACGGTTGAAGTCGCGGTCTGTCCATTCGCATCAGTAACAGTCAAGGTTACAGTGTATGTTCCTGGGAGCAGATAGATGTGGCTGACGCTGGATCCGGTGCCTGTTGTTCCATCGCCAAAGTCCCAGCTGTAGGTGTAGGATCCAGTCCCCCCGGTCGCGCTACCAGTGAACATAACAGGTGTGAGAACTGTTGGGTTTGAGGGAGAGTACGAGATGCTCGCGGAGAGCGGAGAGTTCACGGTTATTGTCTGAGATGATGTTGCGGTCTGGCCCGAAGAGTCGGTAATTGTCAGTACCACTGTGTAGGCCCCATTTGACTGGAACGTGTGGCTGACCGAGCTTCCTGAACCGGTTCCACTGTCTCCAAAGCTCCAGGAATAGCTGTATGGAGGAGCGCCCCCGGAGGCTGAGCCTGTGAACGAGACACTTTGTCCGACATTAGGTGATGAGGGGTTGAAGGTGAAGCTAGCCGACAGAGGCGGCGGAGGCGGGCTAGTGACAGTGACTGATTGTTGAGAAGTTACCGTCTGTTGCGGCGACCCACTATCTTTCACCGTGAGGACAACCGTAAAGGTTCCTGCCGATGCGTAGGCATGTGTCACTGTGGAACCAGTACCACTTGAGCCGTCGCCAAAAGTCCAACTGAACGAGTATGGAGTCGTACCGCTGCTGGCCGACGCTGTAAACGTAACCTGCTGGTCCGTCTGAGGCGAAGAAGGACTGAAAGCGAAACTAACGGTCAAGGGTGGCGGGGGTGGACTTGTTACAGTGATTGAGTTTTGAGAGCTTGACGTCTGTTGGGGTGACCCGCTGTCGCTTACTGTCAAGATAACATTGAAGGTCCCCGCGGAGGAGTAGGTGTGAGTTGTGGATGATCCGGTCCCGGTTGTTCCGTCGCCAAAGCTCCAACTGAAAGAGTAAGGTGATGTTCCACCGCTGGCTGAGCCGCTGAAGCTAACCTGTTGGCCAACCTGCGGTGACGTTGGACTGTAGCTGAAGCTGCTCGTCAGAGGAGGAGGCGGTGGACTAGAAACGGTGACTGATTGTTGCGAATTCGCAGTCTGCTGAGGCGAACCACTGTCGCTGACTATCAAGATGACGTTGAATGTTCCAGGGGAAGAGTAGACATGACTGACGCTAGAGCCCGTACCGATTGAACCATCACCGAAACTCCAGCTAAACGAATAGGGAGCTGTTCCCCCAGTCGCTAAAGCAGTGAACGTTACTTGTTGTCCCACTAGAGGTGAGGCGGGTGCGTAACTGAAGCTTGCAGTCAGCGGTGGAGGCGGCGGATTAGAGACTGTGACCGTCTGTGCTGAATTTGCGGTCTGGCCAGGCGCATCGGTGACAGTAAGGACAACATTGTAGCTTCCAGCAGCTTGATACGAATGAGTGACGGATCTTCCAGAAGCGGTTCCACCGTCACCGAACGTCCAGGAGTAGCTGTAGGGTTGTGTTCCACCAGACGCGGAACCGGCGAAGGAGACTGTCTGTCCAACGTTGGGGTTTGAAGGAGTGTAAGTGAAACTGGCGGTTAGAGCAGGCGGAGGTGGACTTGCAACAGTCAGAGATTGTTGAGAATTCGTTGATTGCTGTGGTGACCCTTTGTCGTTCGTCGTGAGAGTAACCGTAAAAGTCCCCGCGGTCCCGTAAGTGTGACTTACAGTAGCCCCTATGCCAGTGGACCCGTCACCGAAATTCCAGGCGAAAGAGTATGGAGGAGTTCCACCTGATGCGGAAGCGGTGAAAGTCACCTGCTGGCCAGCGACAGGCGAGGACGGACTGTAAGTGAAGCTAGCGGTCAAAGGGGGAGGAGGACGACTGGTTACCGTCAGAGTCTGTTGTGATGTGGCGGTTTGTTGAGGGGAGCTACTGTCCTTGACCGTAAGGACCACGGTGTATGAACCCGCCGCGGAATAGGCGTGAGTTGCGGTGGAGCCTGTTCCAGTTGAGCCATCCCCAAAGTTCCAGCTGAAACTGTACGGTTGCGTTCCGCCGGACGCGGTGGCAGTGAACGAGACTTGAGATCCAGTGGACGGTGACGCTGGAGAATAGGTGAAGCTGGCCGTCGTGCTACCGCTCGATAGTCTCCACGCAGTGAGAGGATGAATCTCCCAGCCAGAGTATAGTCTCCACGCAGTGAGAGGATGAATCTCCCAGCCAGAGTAGCTGTGCCACTGATCGGCAAAATGGCTATTGTTGTTGGGATCCCAGTAGACAAAGCCCTGAATATTGAAGAGCTGAGAGCTGACGGGCGGGGTTCCTGGAGCAATGCCAGCTGACTTCCAAGCCTGGTCTATCTCCAAGTGAATCGTGCATAAGTAGACGTCTGAATTGGCGCAGTTCGGATCTTGAACATTAAACGTAGTATCACAAAAGTTCCCGTTAGGATACGAGGCACAATCCTCCACTGTGTAGCTCGACGGGAACTTTACCCCATGAATTTCGACGAATGTCGCGTTTCCATTCACTGTACAGGGAGGAGTGGTGGATCTCTTGTTGGGAATGCCGGGCAGGAATCCACCTCCTCCGAAGGTTGCCCCGCCGTTCGAGTTTGCTTGGTTACCGATAACTGCCTCTATGGTCGTTAGTAGTGCTGTGCACGAGACAGCGGGGTTCCAAGATGGAAGCGAGCCGGGAGTGACGGTAGTTCCGTAGACTGAGAATGGGTGCGCCAGGAACAGGGTTGCAGACATTATCAAGGTAGACAGCACTATAGCACTTGTCAATGCCCTCTTTCGTCGCGAAGGGATCCGAGTCGCGCCTTTCACTGTCGTACCCACTTTGGTTCTCAAGGGGAAGACAGTGAGGCCCGAGTATTTGTTCAGTCTGTCCACAAGAGACTAGAAGATAACACACCAAGCAAAGGAAGACTCGTCGTCGCACAGATAACTAAAAGCTCGACAAAATACCCACCCTGACTTTGCTTCAGCAGGAATCGTTAGAGATTTCAAGACAACGAGTCCATTCTCGCGGGAATCGACTCCATGCCGTCCGATGAGCTGTCTATAATAGTGTAGAGATTTCAAGTGTTGTGTATTTCCTACACAATTGCGACGAGATGTGTGCTCTTAGAACACTTTGTAGACGCCCAGCCCATATACTGGATAAGGACGGAAGAAGGTAGGAAGCATCACGCCATGCGTGTCGCGAAGAGTAGGAGATTGACGATTCTCGCTTGCAGCGTTCTCATAGCAATGATCACGTACACTCACCCGGGAATCGCCTCACCAGTCCCGACCGCCAACAGCCCGACAGGAGCATTGACTTCTTGGAACCCCAATGTCAATTGCACGCCGGTACTCGTCACAATCGAACAGATCATAGGGAATCAATCAAGTCCGCTAGGTGGGGCGACACTTGGTGGTAGTATGTTCAATCCGGGGACAACCTCGCCTTACGGGCAGGAGAATACGAAAAGGTGGTTGAGCCCAACGTCTTCAACGCCTCCGGGATGGATATCGCCGGGGCAGCCATGTACTATGACAAACGCGAACGGACAGGTTGTCTCAGCGTTCGTCCAGATAAACGGTGTCCAGAGGGGTTATCGTAATGAGGAGGACTGGAATAGCTCGTTCATGCCGGTGAACGGCGGAACAAAGTATCCTAACGGTCCACAATCCGACTCGACATTCAACATCTTCACTCCCGGATACGGCATCTGCGATTCCAGCAACACCACTGGATGCATGCACAATATTCACGTGGAGATCGATCATGACTGGAAAGGAGCGTCCTACTGTGGCCCATACACTTCCTGCGACAATAACACGCTGGTAGGGCAGACCACAGCCTTCCTAACAGGGCTCGATGTCCAAGGATTCGTATTCTGGGACCAGGACCGTGTCGACGAGGCGACTCACAATTTCTCAGGATGGGAGCTACACCCTCTCACAGCATGGAGAGTTCCATACTGGGCCCCCGATTTCCACCTCAGCGCTAGTGCTAGCAACTTGGGAGTCCTAGCCGGCCAGTCAGCCAGTTCAACCATCACAGTCAACACCTTCAACCTCTTCTCTGGCAACGTGTCTTTCTCAACTGCGATATCGCCTGCTTCCAATGCCAGTACGGTTGGTGCAGCACCTACAGCATCAATGACGCCTTCTAGCGTTGCGCTTCCATCGAACGGATTCTATATCGCTTACTCCCAACTGACCGTCACAACTGCCGTACCGTCAGCCGGTAATTACATCGTCGTTGTAAGTGGCACAAGCGGTAATCTGACGCGCTCAGTGAGTGTGACAGTAAACATCATGGACTTTAGCATAGCTGCTAGTCCAACTTCTCTATCCATCCCAATTGGATCGTCCGGGACGTCTACATTGACGTTGACAAGCTTCAACGGCTTTTCTGGTAATGTGAGTCTCGCGGCACAGGTGACCCCGGCCAGTATCACAGCTGGTCTCTCGCCCGTCAACCCCTCGGCATCCTTGAGTTCATCGTCTATGACTCTTCAGTCCAACGGGACAAACTCGGCCACGTTGGCGGTATCTGCGTCACTCCTCACAACACCGGGAACATACATTGTGACGATCACCGCCTCGAACGGTGGGGTAACCCGCACCACAACTGTGACCGTCGCGGTCACAGCTACACCTCTCGGAGTATAGAGGCTCGCCAACCGAACTCTTACCTCAAATCAAGAGTCACATGGCTGCTCAACCGTTCTCTATCGATAGCACCCTAAAGAAGCAGAATTATCGAAAAACGAGAGAAATATTCTAAAGTGCGCCACGCAACCAACCGAGTAGCGTGGTCGCAAGAGTTGCCCCATGAAAAGCAAACGAACACTGAGGGAAACACTGCCCAGACTACCACTGGAGGACTGTTCTGCTCTCTCTGCAATATTTCCCCCGAGGAAGTTCTAGCAGAATTTCAACGATGGAAACTTGTGCGCACCAAGACAATGAAGGGCCACAAAGAACGTCTGATGCTGTTTCACAAAGACCACGTTCGAACTCTCGATGAGGGGTCCATCGGAGAGGCCTACCTGTTGCTGATGAAGGCCGGTTCAAAGTTCTTCTCATACACTGACAAGTGGGCTATATTCGAGCCCGTATACGCCACAGTTCCTGACCACTGGCACCGTGTCGCCTCCGACTTGGACGAGAACGCGCATGATTATGGCCAGATTCTCAAGACTCCTAGAATAATCATCGATAACCATGGGGGAACCATTTTCAGAGTATATCCAGACAACAAGTCGATTGTGACATCCGGCAGTTCCAAGTGAATGGTCCTTTGAGGCTATTTCCAGGGACGCCTGCTTTCTTGCGGAGGCGACTTGTCGAATATTCTGATAATCAGTGATTTAGTCGATTCATCTTTCGCTTCGTCCTGGCTAGATTCGCCCGAGTTCGGATTGTTATCAGGGTAAGCGAGCCTACGAAACCCACGAGTCCACCAACGACGAGCATCCACATGCTGGTAGAGAGTGAAGGGAACGTACCGCACAACAAGCAGTTCCCATTCGAACCGCTACCTGACCCTCCTCCAGAGCCTCCGCCTGTTCCTCCAGAAGTAGGCGGAGTTGACGATCCGTAAATCTCTGTCATCGACAGGGCCGCGGCATCGTTGGAGGTCAGGGTTGGCATAGCCCAGTTGTTCTCGATAAGGTGCAAAATCGAGTACTCATCATAGACGTCACTGGACGAGATGAACGCCTGCTTGACGACCCCTGGTCCATAGAACAAGATCGGGGCCGGGTCGTACTCGTCCCACCATAGAAGGAGCATAGTCTTATGACCTGACGCGAAGAGGCTGCTTGCAAGAACTGAGCCCGCGGCGGGACTTGCCAACGTTCCAGATGGTCCTACAAGTAGATCATGGACATATGAGTCTCCCGATTGGATAGAATTGTCGTGCATGTTGTGACTGTCTGTTGGAGTCAGCCAGATCAAATTAGGAGGCGAGGCCGAGTTCATCGGCGCCACAAACTCTGGGTCGGGCTGACCGGAACAACAGGTGCTGTCCATAATGTTCGGACTGTTGGCAGTGCCCGCGAAGCCTGTGAAGGGAAAATGGTCGTTGGCCCTCGGACATCCGCTCTCGCAGAAGGCGGTCCATGTTAAACCTGCGGTGGCCATACTGTCGATGAGAGTAGGCGCATTGATACAACAACTGTAACCATTCGCGATGCTCTGGTCAGACCCCGAGATCAGGGCTGTGTAACAGCCAGCTGAACACCCGTTCACTGGCCTTCCAGCAGCACCATAGGCGTGATAGAGGGGAACGGTGGCCCCTGCAACCAACATGCCTGAGATGAAGGGAGCATTACTGCTCCCGGTACCCGCACCCATTACATCGGCATAGTTCTGGTTCTCCATGGCAACAATCACAACGTTGTTGAAGTTAGTTCCCGGGGCCGCATGCACCCGAGGCAGAACAGGGACCACCATTATCCCAACAATCAGCATCACGACAAGCAGCCGAGCTCTCAAAGTCAAGGTCCTCCTACAAGTTTGGACCCGGCAGCGCGGTGCTGCTGGTACGGATCCAACAATACCATTATTGTTTTGATTTTCAACTTTCTTTCACGACCTCGGGCGAGATCATGATGGCCCGAGCCGAACGATCTGCTAGCCTTGCCGATCCAGAACCAGACTCTTTGTTGTGAGCGAGTTCCTCGGCAAGAAACTAGTATAGTCCACATTTTCGGTATAGGCGCTGTCGAACTTCGTGTCGTGTATCCGAGTTCAAGTGCCCAGTTACCACTGCAGTCTTGCGTGGACTCGGCGGGAGAGTTCTCCAGTTCGAGTAGAGATCGTGCAACTTTCAGGCATCACGTGTTAGTGCACGAGGCTCCGCTCCCCATCGGAAACGGCATAACACTTGGTGTCTGGGACAACCCTTAGACTGAGGGACTCGAGGGACAGAAGGGCTCCAGCAGAAACCGAGCTTTTCTACTCCTGTCACGACTCCGAAGAGTTCCGTTTCAAGGGGTGCCGCTCTTACCCGCGAGGCCGAATCCGTTGCATATCGAAGGAAGAGCTGGGTGAAAAACAGCTCATCCTCGAGATGTGAAGAGTCGTTGGTGAAGGCGAATGTTGAGACTAATTTGTACCCCAATGTGATTGGTTGTGTTCCTTCTTAGACGCCCCGGTTATATCGACATGTCAATACGTAGCTACTCAGCGATGCAGCCTCTGCCAATCTCCGTAGTCGGTGCTGGCTACTGGGGTAGAAAGGTAATCCGCGAAATCCTCAGCCTCGCCCAGACGACTCGAAGGGTAAGCCTACACTCAGTAGTCGACAACTCACCAAGCACACTGGAACAGTGTAGGAAAGAGTTCGGCTCACTAAAGTACCGTCTGAACTACGGAGATCTCCTATCTGATTCCGAGGCTTCGGCGGTTCACATCTGTTCGCCCAACCCCACTCATTTCGAAGTAGCGTCCGAACTCCTAAGATCTAGGAAGGATGTCCTTGTCGAAAAACCACTCGCACTGAGAGCCAGGGAGGCATACGAGCTTGTGAGGCTTGCAGAAACGAACCGTCGGGTCCTATCCACTGGGCATGTTCACCGGTTCAACAATGGGGTCACGGAGCTGAAACGGGTAGTAGACAGCGGAGTGTTGGGAGATATCTATTATCTCCGATTGAACTGGACGGGATTCTTGCCCCCCCAAAAGGATAGAGACGTGATAACCGACCTGGGCCCACATCCATTCGACATTTGCAACAACGTCCTCGGCGAATGGCCGACAAAGATCACGTGCAAGGGCAAAGGCTACCGAACCAGAACAAGTGACGAGGTGGCGTTCATAACTGCTGAATACCTCGATGGCGTTGTAGCAAATATAGAGCTTAGCTGGCTGGACCGCGAGAGACGCAGAGAGGTAACCGTCGTCGGTAGCGACGCCGTGGCTCGGCTAGATTGCCTCGATCAGAGACTGGTCCTTCGACGCTCGGACAGCAGTGATCCAGTGTCGGTTGTCCAGAGTAACACGCTTGGGGATGAGATCCTCCACTTCGCGGAGTGTGTCGAACACAATGGCGGATCAGAGGGTTACACCAATCTTGCCGATGGATGGCTTGGGGCTGGAGTCGTTCGGCTCTTGGAGACTTCAAAGAGATCTCTATGCGAAGAACGGACCGTACAAGTCCAACCTCTGGAATCAGTAGAGATATTCGCCGGCGAACAAACCCAAAAAGGATTTCGTAAGCTGGCGACCTAGCCCGGACAAGGTGTTTGCGCGTTTGTTGACTGCTAATAGTTCCGAGTCGCTGGGTAACAAAGTTCGGGTTGTGGATGCGTACAGGGTTCGTAATCTGGAGAGCAATATACCCGAAGAAACCGTTATGCCCAGATCGCTCGCTGAGTTGTTTGAGCGGGCTTCGAAAGATCTGATCCAGATCAAAGGGGATTATGGATTCTGTGATGGAGTCAGTGAGGCGTGCGCGGAAGGTGCGATTTTCTACTATCGGGCAAAATCAACATTTCATGACTATAACGGAACACTTGACTGGGCACGGTGCACCTACATCGTTGATAATAATGAAGCCAAACTGATCACAAGCCTACTAATTCAAGAAGCGATGAATTTCGAGGAAGATCTAATCCTCTTGACCGGAAAAGACATGTCAGGATTGAATGACAGAGATGATTGGTCGTTCGCCGATTTTGCACGTGCGGCCCGCGAGTTGGGGTACTAGCCCCGGCTCAACGATGTCGGCGTTGCTAGGCACATTGGGGTTGCGGCGTCAACCGCAACCTGCGACTAATCGCTTGTGGGCGGCTAAAGACGAGCACGATGAGGGTTGGTGTCCCTCTGGGTCTCATCGGAATTCCAAGTGACAATGGCGGGTGAGTCGAGATAAGGCGTCAGGGACGTGCTAGCGAAGGAAACAAGTATCCATGAACATGACACGTCAATTCACCATCTTGTCAGGGTAAACCTGCAAGCATGTAGCGCATGCGGACGCTTCTTCATTACAACCTTTGCGAGAACCAAGAAAGGAGAGTTGGTCTTGAGAGAAATCGAACTGGATCTGAAAGTAAGGTCATCCCGAATCAGACCATACGACTCTAGCGAGAGACAAGGTGGCATCTCTCCAGCCGAGACTGCTGATCGTGCTAACTCCAGACAGGAAACATGCTGGTAGATCACGACCAATCTGCGTGCTGGATTCCAAGTTAAGAGGCGAAAAGTTCGAATGAGAAAGAAGAAGAAAGCTTCCCTGATAGTCGCCACGCTTCTATTCTTGTTCCTTCTAATTCCAACAGGTAATTCTGTGGAAACTTCTGGCAGCACCAGCTTCCATTTCGGAGCGGCCGGGGATCATTCTCAGGATATCAACACAAATTCGTCCCTCCACCGCCTCGCATCATCAGACGTCAATTTCTACCTGGCGCTCGGAGACATGAGCTACACCAGCATAGGTGACGAGACAAAATGGTGCGGTATTGTAAAGTCATACGTGGGTCAAACCTTCCCCTTCGAACTGGTATCAGGGTCCCATGATGACGGATTGGAATCGTTGGCTACCAATGGAGGGCTTATTGACTATTTTGCGAACTGTCTCCCCGACAGAACGGGGTCTACGGGAGTCTATGGAAAGGAATTCTACTTTGACTATCCCTCTTCTAGTCCTCTCGCACGAATCATAATGATATCTCCCGAACTGAATTTTACCAACGGTGGATATTACTCGTATGATGTTGGGTCTTCACACTATGAATGGTTGTCCCGCACGATAGACAGGGCTAGAGCCTCTGGAATACCCTGGGTAATAGTCGGAATGGCGAAAGCCTGCATTTCAGCCGGAATATACCCCACATGCCCAGGTGGGGAGAACTTGATGAACTTCTTGATCCAAAACAAGGTCGACCTAGTGCTGCAGGCTCATGACCACAACTACCAGCGCAGCAAGCAGTTGACTTGCGCCTTCGTTGAACGGTTCTCTAGTGCTTGCGTGGCGAACGATGGATCATCAGGGACATATACGAAAGGTCATGGAACGATTTTCGTTATTGCGGGGACATTTGGGCAGGAGTTCTATCCGATCAATTATTCGAGTCCGAACGCGCCCTACTTTGCTAGTTTGGCAAGTGTCAACACTCCAGGAATGGGGCATGGGTTCGTTGAGTACACCATAACATCCGAGGAGATTAGTGCTCAGACTGACTTCTGGGGGAGGTTCTCCGACTCATTCAGCATAATCAAACCTGCTGGAGTCTTAGAGGGATTTCTCTACCTTGTCGAGCACAATCTAATCCTTGTTTCGTTGTTTAACGCCCCCATCTTGACGGGGATAACTGCGATTTTCCTCAAACAGTTGAGACGTCTCACAACTAATTCCAGAGAGAAAAGGGTGATGAGAATCGGATGTCTTGACCAGGGCATATCTGACCGTTCATCCGTGTCGTCCCTAGCGTCGGCTTCTGCTGGGTTGAGCCTAGACGATTGAATTCGCAGATCCCGTTCAGGGAACTTCCAGAGCGCCGGTTTATCTAAACCAAGGTCGAAGAGCTCCGTCTGCTTCTGAAGTGCGGTACCCATTGAACCGAAATTACGTTGCTCTCATGCTCCCCGTCTTTATGTAGAGGAAATGAAGTTGATCATGGGAATCGAGAGCCCGGTTAACACAGTGATCTAAGACTTGGACGACATTTCTAGATCAAGGTCAAAAGTTGATTCAACAGTCCGATTCTATAATCTGTTGAGCGTTGTATTCTTCGTTCTCGCAGTAATCTCTCTCAGCATGCTGACACTCTATCTGATAACCGACTTCATCGTACTTGCCCTCGGAGCCATGGACATTGGAACAATTCTAAACGCAGTAAGTCGAATGATCTCTCTACGTAGCATACCTGACGCAACTGAACGTCATAGGAAAGCAGCAACAACTGTAAAGTTCTTCCACATCGTAAGCTATGCTTGCTTTGGAATCGCCGCGATCGTTTTCGGTATCGCGCTAAATGGCTTGGCAACCGACTTCGCTGTCATGGGCTTGGAGCTAACAGGTTGTGGAACAATCCTGCGCGCAGTGTCTCGTGACATACAGTTAGAAAGTGTCTAGTTGTTTGGTCGAAACATGGAAACTAAACAATCTATTCAAACTGTTTCTCCTATCATTCATCGCAGTCTTCCTGTTCCTAATATTCGTTCTCAATAATATCCCAGCTTCCCGATACTTACTCATCGTTCTCGCAGTCGGAACAATCACATATCTCGTCATTAGTTTCCGCGTCACCCCAAGACCCACTAGTCGCCCCGCTGCACACAAAGGACGACTCCACCTAACGCGTACACATCTCCTGGCAACCGTATTGATTTTCTCGCTGTTTGTCTCATCCTACGTCATCGTTCGCACGTTCACGGCCCCCTCTGCTTTTCAGCTGGTGAAATTCCAGTACTTGGTTCTTCCAAACGGCACGGCTTTCTCAATGAGTCCCCTGCAGCCGAATAACGAGTGCGCTTGGCTGGAAAGCATGAACATTACGACACAGGAGAGAGCCAAGCAGCAGGGACTGCCAGACTGCGATTATGTCTCGTGGTATCATCGAACGAGTCCCCCAACATTGTTCCTTGAGTTTCAGAACTTCACGGAATATACCTATAATCTCAACAACACAGCCGTCAGAACTACCGGAGCAGAACTCCTCTGCTTCTCTCTATCCTCTCAAAGCTTTCAGTGCTGGGTGCCACCAGCAATGGTTTCTCACCTAAAGTGACAATGTGACCAGGCATTGAAGAAGAGATACAAGATTCTGACACTCATCATACTCTTGACGGTGATCATAGTTTCAGCGGTTGCGGCGTATGTTTACTCTGAGTACGTTCCAAGGGTATTGGTAGATGATAGCCTGACGCTGAAGGAGAATCATCAGTGGCAGTTTGATCTCTTTGTTCTCGGAAACAGAAA